>Ga0102592_1001401_pt1 | contig 27530 bp, 23 predicted proteins | sample AraplaCol_mMF_r2_FD_76861 | JGI IMG/M metagenome (GOLD analysis project Ga0102592, IMG submission 76861) | Arabidopsis root microbial communities from North Carolina, USA - plate scrape MF_Col_mMF_r2 (SPADES assembly) (version 2) | ecosystem: Host-associated > Plants > Roots > Endosphere...
GTTTGGCCACTTCTTCTGAATCGCCGATACGTTGCAAGGGAATAGAAGCTTTAAAGCCGTCATATAGGGCGTCCACTTCGGCGCTTGTACGGCCGTCTTTGGAGAGAATAGACGTTCTGATAGGACCAGGATTTACCGCATTTACCCTGATCTGGCGGGGCGCCAGTTCACGGACCAGCGTACGGGCCAGGGAGTTCAAAGCTGCTTTACTGGCGTTGTAAACAGCCATACCTGGCAAACCGCCATAAGCAACTACAGAAGACAGGAAGATAAGGGAGCCGCCATCCTTCAGTACGGGCAATAGTTTCTGGGCAGTAAAGAAGGCACCTTTGAAATTGATGTCCATCACCTCATCGAAATGGGACTCGCTTACATCGGTGAAAGGAGCGCCGGGGGCGATACCTGCGTTCACGAAGAGGATGTCTATCGCGCCATATTTTTCCTTCACATGCTTAGCGAGGGCATCGGCATCCTGGAGTTTGCTCTGATCGGCTACAAAGCCTTCTACGCCGTTGCCGAGGGTAGCCACTGCCTCTTTTATAGCCGCTTCTTTACGGCCGGTAATGATCACTTTAGCGCCCTGGGCGAGGAATTCGGCTGCAGTGGCGTAGCCTATACCACTATTTGCGCCGGTTACAAGGGCTACTTTGTTTTGCAATTGACTCATCTTGTTGACAATTTAGTCTGGTTATATATTGATGTATTTAAAATGTTCGATACATTAGGGCAAAAAAAAGCTCAGCCGAATTGCTGGAAGAACATGGAGAGATGCCTCATCGCGTCCTTATTTACGCTAAGCTGAACCTGCCGGCCACACTTATCATATGACAGTACGCCTGCATCTACCAGGATCTTTACATGGTGAGAAACGGCCGGTTGCGAGAGACCGGTGAGCCGTGCGAAATCTCCGCAGGCGGCGTTGTTGTTCCTGGCCACCTCCTGAAGGATGGTCAGGCGGTGCCTGTCTGATAATGCATTGGCTGCTTTCTCTATATTGAGATCCATGACGCAAAGATAGGAAATAAATCAACAAATCGAAATATTTCGATTAATTGGATAAAATAATTCATCCGGAAAATAGCTTAATATTGAGCTGCATGAGAAGAAAAGTGGGCCAACAAACAAGGGCGTAAATACTGTTAACGGGTGGTAGCCGTTACATTTTGGGGCTATACAACATATATGCAGAGATTATCAGTGCCACATTTATAGGGACAAAATTACCACAAGCCGGTACAGGGGACAAGCGGAGTAACACGCTAAAAGATCAGGTATTTATACCTGTTTTTTTCCGCGTTTATACGAAAAGGGGTGTGGGGCAATTCGGCTATTTTGCAGCTCAGTTCACCAAAAAACCTCAATAAAATGAAAAACAACCTCATTGCTTTCGTTATTGCTGCATTGACGGTACCATTACTATTCAGCCAGTGTGATACGCATCCAGACCCCAAGGGCGAGATCCGGCTACAACCAGACAGCGCCCGTAAACACATTATCCCGATCGATACAGCGATCAAAATGAACAAGAGCTACATAGCGGCCCGCAGGCGGCTGGCAGAAGCCGTACGTAAAGGCGGGGATTCCCTGGAGAACATCCTGGACATTCCATATGACGAATCTTTTAACCGGGATATTTTCGCACTGCTGCTGAATCAGAAAGGAGCGGCGGGCATACGGATCTACCTGGGTAAAGAAGAAGGCACGAATAAAGGGAAACTGATCATGGTGCCCGTAGACAAAAACGGAAGGAATATTATCGAAAAATTCCTGTATAAAGGCAAACCGGTGCTGGATGACCAGGGCAGAGTTGTCAGCGTACCTGGCATTTCCAGCGCAAGAGCAGCTACAAAAGCAGCCGATGGCGCAGAAAAAGGCGGTCACTGCTCTCCTCCCTGTCCGCTCTCTTACTAATTTACTTTTATCCTCTTACCAATGAGTTATCTGACCGGGTTCCTGCTGGCTTTAACGGTACTCTTTCCTCTCATAGCGGGGATAGTGCGTTTCGCCAAGATAGACGAAAGTTACCATCCCTTTTTACTATTACTGCTGATGGCCTTCACTTCGGAGGTCATCAGCTTCATCTGTAAAATAGCGTTAAAGTCCACCCCTGAGATCACTATCAACCTTTACTCACTGATAGAATGCATGATCCTTCTTTTCCAGTTTCATGTATGGGGTTTTCTGAAGGCAAAGCGGGCCCTGTTCTATTGTATGGCTGCTTTCTTTGGCCTGATATGGGTAGCCGAAAATATTATTCTTGACAACATTGTACAGTTCACGCTTTTCTTCAACGCCTGCTATTCGTTTGTGCTGGTATTGCTAAGCATCAACCAGATCAACCAGATCATTATACAGGGTACGCAGCAACTTTTCAAAAACGCCAAGTTTATTCTTTGCCTGGGATTCATTATCTATTTTCTTTACGAGCTCATATATGATGCCGCGTATTTTGTAAGCTATGATAACGATGTGGCGGCGGCGGCTAAGGTCATAAATATGTTTAACTATATGAATGCTTTCGTAAATTTGATATACGGTGTTGCCGTTCTTTTAATACCGAAAAAGAAGAACGATCTTTATTTTAACAGGTATTTTGAATGAGGGGAGAGATCCTCTAACCCCATCCTGTAACAAATATCCCAAAATGGGCGACAAGCTTTTCTATACAACCTTCTTTATTTCGTTGCTGATTGCGGTGATCATCATTTATTTCGTGGTGTCCATCATCCTGTACCACCGCCGTTACATCAAAATGCAAAGAGACCGGATCACAGCGGAGATCACTATCCTGGAAAATGAGCGCAAACGCATTGCTACCGATCTGCATGACAGCGCAGGTCCTCTCCTGTCTACCGTTAAACTGATCCTGAACAGTATAGAGGCGCACAGTGAACATGACAAAAATATCATTGAAAAATCCAGCCGTTATATAGACGAAACCATTACCAACCTGCGACAGATCTCGCATAACCTGCTGCCCAATGCGCTGGAACGCAAGGGCCTGGTAGAGGCTACCCGCGAATTTATCCAGCAGATCAGCGAAAAACAACCGCTTTCCATCGACTTGCGCACAAGGGGGGAAATACACGTAGCGCCGGAGAAAGCCATTCACATTTTCCGCATTATCCAGGAGATTGTGCAGAATACCCTTAAACATGCCAAAGCCAAACAGTTGCAGATATCGCTCAGCCAGGACGATGGCGTGCTCTTGCTGCTGATCCGGGAAGACGGCGCCGGATTTGATGTAAGAAAAGCAAAAACCACCTCTACCGGCCTGGGCATGAAAAGCCTGGAGATCAGAACCGACATTATGCATGGCTCGCTGGCCATTGAATCTACACCCGGACACGGCACCCACTATCTCATAAAAATACCGGCCTGAAAAAACCGATAAGTTGTATATTTACTACGGAAGAGGCACTATTACCCCGATATCCTTAATGCTTGCGATGTGCGAAGGCCTTTGAGCGTTACTACTGTTACTATTTTACCACGGAACACAATGGATCAACAAATCAGATTAATGATAGCAGATGATCATGAGATCTTTAGAGACGGGCTGGCGTTAATGCTTTCCAAACAAAAAGACATCAAGCTGGTAGGCCAGGCATCGGATGGCCGGGAACTACTGGAACTACTGGAAACCACCCCCGCCGATATTGTCATGACCGATTTGAAGATGCCCCGGATGGACGGTGTAAGCGCTACCCGGATCATGCTGCAGAAATATCCTGATCTGAAGATCATTGCTCTTTCCATGTTCGATGAAGAAGACCTGATCGTAGAAATGCTGGAAGCAGGCGCCAAAGGTTACCTGCTCAAGAATGCAGATAAAACGGAAATACTGGAAGCCATTGCACAGGTAAACGACGACCATATCTTTTACTGCCGCCAAACCTCCGCCAAGCTGGCAGCCATGATCGTAAAAAGCCGGTTCGACCCGGGACGGGAAAAAGAAAAGATCACCTTTACCGATCGCGAACAAGAGATCATCAAACTGATATGCCTGCAATACACCGCACAACAGATCGGTGAAAAAATATTCCTCAGCAAACGTACCGTGGAAGGTCACCGTACCCGCATTCTTGAAAAAATGAATGTAAAGAATACCGCCGGTGTGGTGGTATTTGCACTGAAGCACAATCTTATCAAGGAAGAAGATCTGTTGTAAGGGTGCTGGAACTATGCCAAAATTTCAAGCAGTAAGGGCATTCCTGACATTTTTTACTGTCAAAAATAACATAGAATCCATGCTGGTGGCTCTGGCACAGGGATTGTTGTGTGGTTTTCTGTAATTGAGTAACAAAATTATTAACAATAAAAAAGGAGGTAATTATGTCACTCGCCAGAAGAACCACTGACCAATTTCCCTCACTCTCAGGCTTTTTCGATGACCTGTTTGGCAGGGACGCTTTTAACTGGGGCACCAACAACTTTTCTACTACCAACACTACTATCCCCGCAGTAAACATTAAGGAAACGAATGAACATTTTGAAGTGGAAGTAGCTGCTCCCGGCATGAAAAAAGAAGATTTTTCAGTACAGCTGGACGGCAATACCCTAACCATCTCCTCTGAAACACAACAGGAGACAAGCGAAGGCGGCAACGATGAAAAATACAGCCGGCGCGAATTCAGCTATCAGTCATTCCAACGCAGGTTTATATTACCCAAGGATGTGGTGGATGAAGACAGGATAGCAGCCAGATATGAGAATGGCATTCTGAAGCTCGAGATCCCTAAACGGGAAGAAGCCAGGAAAAAGGGTCCGAGACTCATTAACATCGCATAAGCACTACATACAAATCACAACAGGGCCATGCCTGTGCGCATTATTAATACGCCACAGGTGTGGCCCGCCTATTTTAATATTTTTTTTTGCAACGCTGTTACATTTATAATAAATGTAACTATATTTGTTCCATGCGTAACAAACAGTCATTACTCCTTCACAAACTGCCCGCCATTGCCTTAATGGCCGTGCTGTTTTTTGTGCAAGGAGTGAAGCTGCTGCACCGTCATGATTACGCAAAGACCCATACTTCTGACGGACATCATCTTGCAACGGCGCATTACTGCGCCATCTGCGATTACCATCTGACAAAAGATGCGGAGCTGCCATCTGTTATAGCTGCGCTACCGCCACTATCCTATCAGTATATTACTTACACCTTCCGCCCTTCGCCCACCGGATCCGGCATGGTATACGTGCATGCCAATAAAGGGCCTCCCGCTATGATGCTATAAGCATGCTTTTCTGTTACCCATTCCATTGAAACTTTATTCATGTAAGTTATGTTGCAAGCTATTGCGCTGACCCGGCAATTCGGGCAGCATACTGCGCTGCACGCGCTTAACCTGGCGGTTGGCAAAGGCGAGATATTCTGCCTGCTGGGCCCCAATGGCGCCGGTAAGACCACGACTATTAATTGCTTCCTGGGATTCCTATCACCCAGCAGCGGCACGGCATTGGTAAACGGAATTGATGTAGCGCAACGGCGGCAGGAAGCCCGGCGGCATATTGCCTACATTCCCGAGACCGTGACGCTGTATCCTTATCTGAGCGGGCTGGAAAACCTGCAGTTCTTTCATGCACTGGGTGGCAGGGAGTTTCCAAAAGAACATTACATACGGCTTTTGCGCGAGAGTGGTTTGCAGGAAGATGCCATTCACCGGCGGGTACAAACCTATTCCAAAGGCATGCGGCAAAAAGTAAGCATCGCTATTGCAATGGCAAAGAACGCAGGCGTGCTTTTGCTGGATGAGCCAACGTCGGGCCTGGACCCAAGGGCCAGTCATGAATTCTCTTCTTTGTTACGGCGATTCAGTAATGAAGGAGGCGCTGTATTGATGGCCACACACGACCTGTATCATGCCAAGGCGATCGCCACCCGTATCGGTATCATGAAAGAAGGCAGGCTGCTTACTGTAATGGAAGCCGCTGCTATAGACCACTACGCACTGGAAAGCATCTACATGGAACACATGACCGCAGCACTATAATAACATGCTTAAAATATTAGTCCTGAAAGAATGGCGGATGGCGCTTCGCAGCCGGACGCCGGCCGCTACCCTATTCCCCTTGCTGTTATTGCTGGGCATTGCCTTTACGGGTAGCAGCATACAACAATCCCGATTAGAGCGGGAACGTGTTGCCGCCAATGCAAATTTCCGGATGCAATGGGAACAGCTGCAAGCAGGCGACCCGCATAGTGCCGCGCATTTCGGCACCTATATCTTTAAACCGCTTAACACGCTGAGTGTATTTGATAAGGGGATTGATGATATCAGCGGGTATACCATGCGTGTAGAAGCGCATATACAACATAGCATTGCTGCTCCTCCCCTGCGTCCTGCAGATGTTTATCTACGCTTTGGTAATCTTACTATGGCGGGTGTGCTGCAGCTCTTTTTCCCGCTGCTCATTTTGTTCTATTGCTATAACAGCTATACACAGGAACAATCAGCCGGTACATTGGGATTGTTGTTACTACAAGGCGCGGGCAGGGCAGCCATACTGCGTGGTAAAGCAGTGCTGCACCTCTTGCTTATTAATGGGATACTGCTGAGCGGCCTGTTGCTATTCCTAACACCATTGCTATTAAAGAGCGGTATTACTGAGCTGGTCCGGATCCTATTACTTGTTATCTGTTATGCCTGTTATAGCAGCATATTCGTGCTGCTGGGAATGGCGGTATCTGCGAGGGCAAAGAACGGCCGGCAATCACTGCTCATACTGACAGGTGTATGGCTATTGTGGAATGTATTGGCGCCCAGGCTTGCAGCAGCTATTGGTGAAAGCCTGCACCCGCTTCCCTCTCAGCATGCTTTGCAGGAGAATATAGAGAGAGCGATCCGCATGGGCATCAACGGAGATTATCCAAGGGAAGAGCGTTTAGAAAAGTTAAAGGAGCAGGTATTGATGCAATACCACGTTAAGGATGTGAGTCAATTACCGGTAAATTTTGACGCCATCCGCATGCAGGCCAATGAAGATTATGCGCAGATGGTTTATGATAAATACGCCTTGGAAACTGACAGCATTATACGCTTGCAGAATAATATTACGCGCTATGCAGCGGTGGCAGATCCATACCTGGCCCTACGCAGTATTTCAATGGCATTGTGCGGCACTGACTATGCGCATCACTGGTATTTTGATTCGAGCGCACGCAGGTACCGCAATGATTTTATCCGGCGGCTGAACATGCAGCTTGCCTATAAGGGTAAGGCTGACCAGGATTTCTACAAAGCGACGCCGCAATTTGATTATATCCCACCGGACATACTTACAGTATTGCGCGGCCAGGCATGGCTGCTGTTATCGCTGCTATTGTGGTTACCGCTAAGTGTTTTACTGTTAAAGAGATCTGCCAGTTATGAAACGTTCCTATAACATGCTGCCCTTTATTAAACAAGTGCTGCTGGCAGAAATCCGCCAGCTGATGCGAAGCACAATACTACCGGTATTGATGAGCATCTTCTTTGTGGCTGCCGCCATTGCATTGCTATATGGGCGAAGTGTATCGCTGTCGCAAAGAGCGACGCTTGACAGCCTGCAGGCCGATTACCGTCAGCAGTATGCAAAGCTGTACGGACAGTTGGAGGCGGATACCAGCACGCCAAAAGGAAAAACGGATCGCATTGCGGCAACAAATCCTGCTGTGGTTGATTTTCGCTTGCATCGCAGCGTGTATCACCAGCCGGGTATGTTCTCGCTGCTGTCTATCGGGATGAGTGATATCGCCAGGTATTATTATCCTATCAGTGTTAAAGGTGGTTATGTGCCTATGGAAGAGAAAGTAAATAACCCGGAGCAGTTGCTGTCAGGAAATTTTGATGTGGCCTTTCTGTTTATTTACCTGTTGCCGTTGATGGCTATCTGTCTTAGCTATAACCTGTTATCGCAGGAAAAGGAACAGGGCACGCTGTCTTTGCTGTTGATGCAACATGGCAGCATTACCCGTATCCTGCTGATACGCTTACTGGTGCGCTATCTGATCTTAGTGGCAGGCATCATGGTGATCAGTATAGCAGGCATACTCATTGCCCCTGCCGGAAATAATTCTTCATGGCGGGAACTCCCAGCCTGGTTAGGCGTGTGCAGCGCTTATATCGCTTTCTGGATGTCTTTGATATGGTTTATTCTTTCATGGAATGCAGCTGCGGCTGTGAACCTTATTTCCATGCTGGCTGCCTGGCTGCTGTTATTGATCGTGATCCCCGCGGAATGCCGGTTCATGGCGAACCAGTCTTATACCGATCAAACAGCAGGTAATGCTTCGCAACAAAGGGAGATAGCATGGGAAACGTGGGAGCTGCCGCAAAAACAATTGCTGGACAGTTTTTATACCGCGTATCCGCAATACCGTAACCAGCAGGCTTATGACACAGGAGCTACCAGCAGCAGGCGCGCTATGGCTTACTACGAGCTGGTTGCCCGGCGGATGCAGCGGGTTATTGATATACAGGCATCTGCGCAGCAGAAGAACATGCAGGCGGTGAAGGCTTCTTTCTACTATAATCCGGCCGTATATGCGCAGACCTTACTGAACAACATTGCGCACACCGATGTGGGAGATTATGATCAGTTCCGTGAGCAGGCGGATGTGTTTCGCAGTAAATGGAAACATTTCTTTTACCAACTGCATTTCAATGATCAGTTGTTTACAGCGGCCACTTATAAAGCACTCCCTGATTATTCCCCGGTATACGGCCCCAATGTTCCGGCACAGTGGCAAAGAGGGCCTATCTACCTGTTGTTGCTGGGCGCCGGATGGCTAACGGCGGGAATGATTGTTTTTAAATCTAAAAGTCTGAAATAAACGGTTCATATCATGAAGAGAGCTTTACCTATACTGGTTTGTTTATGCGGCGTAACAGTTTACAGTTACGCACAACACAAGAGCGATAGCCTGCGCAAGGAACGCCTGCGGGAAATTGAAGTGCTGGAAAAGAAACGAACCCTGAAGGCAGATAGTATGTCGCCGGTACTGCGCCTGGAAGGACGACTGCTGGAAACACCTCAGCATATTGCAGGCGTTACCAGCGACCTGATACGCGAGCAGGGTGGTTTAGTGATGAAGGATATTGCCCGCAATGCCAGCGGGGTAAAATTTGGCTATAACAGCTCGGTTTTTGATGCCTCTACTGTGGTGCTGATGCGTGGATTCAGCGCCGCCACCTACCTGAATGGCATGCCACAGCGCAGCGATTTCAGCACACTGTCGGAAGATGCTGCGATCATTGAGCGGGTGGATTTCATCAAAGGGCCGGCAGGTTTTCTGATATCATCCGGAGAGCCGGGTGGGAGTATGAATATTACAACCAAAACACCCAGGCAACAGAGGATACGCCAGGTGGAAATTGCGGGAGGTAGTTATGGTTTGATGAGGGCTTCGGCAGATGTAGGAAGCATAGTACAGGCAAAGGGTTTCTCCTACCGGATGAATGCCGCGTACCAGCAGCAGCATAGTTTCATGGACTTTATCAAGACGAAGAAATATGTGGTGGCGCCGGTGGTGCAGTATAATTTTAGTCCGGGTACTTATGTACTGGCCGAGTATGACCTGATCCGCATTACAGCTGATGGCGGCAGCAGTGTGACCAAAGTAGGGACAGCTGCTGATGTGCTGAAAGACAGGGTTGGCAACAATTATGCAGGCGACCCGGGACTGCCGCAGTCGTATACACAGACCCAAAACTTCCGGCTCTTCCTCTCCCACCGTTTGAGTGAACGCTGGCGGATCTCTCTGCAATCAAAGTATACTATTACGCCGGCTGAGACATGGTATTTAATGTCGGATAATTACTCGCCGGTGAACTTTGACAGTACGAACATTACCAGGCGGATGCCTGTGTTCAACAGCATTACAGGCCGGGTGGCCGCGGCACAGGTGTATGTAAATGGACAGCTGAACAGTGGAAACCATATTGAGCACCGAATAGCGGCCGGCATTGATTATAACTACAGCAAGGACAATTATTCTAATGCATACGGGCAGCATAGTTTTGTTTTTGACAGAACACATCCACAGTACGGACTGCCTGCTGATAGTGTTCGTATGCTGAGTAAACCATCCCTCCTGCTGCGGGAGAATGGCTGGTGGTCTGCATTTGCATATAGCACTACGCGGTTATACAACAACTGGCTGTTGAACTTTGGGGGGCGGTTTACTTTGAATACGCCGGTTACGACGGATGCAAAGCGGCCGCTGAAAGATGAGACGGCATTTTCACCGCGCCTGGGCGTTACCCGTTTGTTTGGCGCGTATACGGCTGTGTATGCGTTGTACGATCAGTCATTTATTCCTCAGCCAGGGGCAGATTTTGAAGGCAATGATTTTAAGCCGCTGCGGGGCAACAGCTTTGAGCTGGGAGTAAAAAGGGAATGGTTCCAACAGCGGCTGAGCACGAGCTTGTCTGCTTACCGGATTGTTAAGAATAACCTGCTGGTCACCGATCTGCAGCACAGGGGGTATAGAAGGCAGATAGGACAGGCAACGAGTACAGGGGTGGATGTGGATGTGATGGGAAGGATATCTGAGCGTTTGTCTGTATCGGCTAATTATGCTTATACCCATGCGGTTACCAGCAAGGATTCCAATAAGGACAATGAGGGTGCAAGGCTGGCTTATATACCGGAGCAGACTATTAATAGCTGGATACAGTATAGCATTCCTTTGCAGGCTTCTTCGAGGTTGAGTATTAGTGCGGGGCAGAGTACGGTGACGCGGACAGCCACATATACGCGGGATGTGTACCTGAAGGGGTATACGAAGTTTGATGCGGGCATGGCGTATGATGCGGGGAAATGGTATGTGCGGCTGGTGGCGGATAATGTTACCAACAGGCGATATTTCTCCAGTGGAGATATACTGGTGGGATCTATTTACCCGGGGGTGAAGAGTTATTATTATGTAGAAGGAGCGCCGTTATCGGTGAAGGCGTTTGTGGGGATCAGGTTGTGATGATCACTTTGGAAAATTAAAAAATAGGATTGCAATCGGGGATAATGCCGAAACCCCAGAATAAGTAGGCGTTCACACTCTAAAAACTCTATTTTATGAAAGAGAATCCAGCAAACCAGCTCAGACTGAGCATCGATGATCTGAAAATTGACAGCTTTGTAACCAGCATTGACAGTGAAATGAATATGCGCCTGGCCGGCGGCCTGGCAGGTCAGAGCCATCCTACGCATACATTGGCCACAGATGACGAAGGCCACCTGTGCACTACTATCATTTGTGCGTAAGACCACATTCTGTTCGTCGTTCAGGGGCTGTTTCCGTTAGGGGGGCAGCCCCTTTTATAAATCCTCTAAGATGTCCCTGTAGCCTCTTCCAATGGGGATGCTGGTTCCGTTTACTTCCACGGTTTCGGCGGTATACGCCTCAATTTTGTTGATCGAGATAATAAAGGACCTGTGAATACGCCTGAAGAGATGAGCAGGTAAGAGCGACTCTATTTCATGCGTGCTCATTTTAGAGAGGTATTCCTGCTTTGTGGTAACGATCCGGATATATTCCCGCTGGCTTTCGATGTAGGCAATTTCTGAGAACAGCAGCTTCACTTTCTTTTTCTGTATGTTCAGGAATATGAAATCTTTCTCTGCGCTGCTTTCAATGGATGAAGGCTTTTCTTTCCCGACGGTTTTCACTTTTGTCACCGCTACCAGGAATCGTTCAAACTCAATGGGCTTCAGCAGATAGTCTGTTACATTCAGGTCAAATCCTTCTACAGCATATTGATGATAAGCGGTGGTAACAATTACTGCAGGCGGGTTGCTAAGCGTTCTCAGAAAAGCCATTCCTTTTAATTTAGGCAGATGAATGTCCAAAAAGATCAGGTCAGCAGTATTATCCCGCAGGTAGTCTGTTGCAAGGAGCGCATTTTTAAACACGGCTTGCAGCTGCAGGAAAGGCACCTGCGAGATATAATCCGAGAGGACCTTTGCTGCCAGGGGCTCATCTTCTATTATGATACATCTTATTTTAGACATGACTTGCGAGATTGATCTTTAGTGTGGCTGTAAATACCGTTCCATTCTGCTGCAGGGACAGATCATAATCCGTATACAATAACTGCAGCTGGCGTTTCAGGTTGGAAAGTCCGATATTCTCCTTTATAGCCGAGCCGCCGGGGGAGACTTCAACAGAGTTCTTTACACTGAATGTCAATTGCCGCATTTTAACTGAAAGATGAATATCAACAAAGGGGTCGTCCCTGGTTTCGGATGCGCCATGTTTAAATGCGTTCTCCACTAATGGCATTAATAAAAGCGGAGGCAGGGCCTGCTTTCCATTCTCAATATCATAGTTAAAATTGACACGTAAAGACTCATCGTAGCGCAACTTTTCCAGGGCAATATAGTCACTGATGATCTTCAGTTCGTCTTCTATTGCTATATACGAACCTCCTGCTTCATACAGCATAAAGCGCAATATTTTCGACAAGCGTAGAATGGATTCAGGCGCCAGGTCGCTTTTATCCCTTGCCAGCGAATATATATTATTCAGCGTATTGAATAAGAAATGGGGATTGGTTTGGGATTTAAGGTAATTCAGCTCTGCGGCCTGCTTTTCGATCTGCAGCTGCTGTGCAGCCTGTTTCAGCTTGATGTAACGATATACATGCCTTATGATCCCAAAAAAGAAAACAGAGCCCACACTGTAGCCTGTTTGGGCACTCAGGGCGTCATTGATGGAGGCAAAGCTTGTCAGGGAAGTATAAATGTGCAATGCAACCCCTATCTGCCGCCAGGCATACATGCCGATGGTATACAGCATCAGGTGCGCCCAAAGGAACACAATGGCCAACAAAATATTTTTGAAACCAGGCTTTATAAAACGGAGTGTATACTCGAAAAAGATATAATTGAGTGGGGTGATATACACTATCCGCCAGCTCTCATTCAACATATGTTCCGCTAAAGTGCCTTTATCATCTTTCAGATCCGATAATATCCGTAATAAAAGCCAGGCAAGGCTTATCAATATGTAAAGTGTAAGGTTCTTTTTATTGACGACTATCTTCATGCCGGTGTTTATGGGATAAATTTCAGTAATTCTTCTCTATAAGCGCCTGCTTTGGTACAGAATTGCCTTTGGGGCAAACCAAAATACCTTAAAGGTCAACCAGCCGCTGTTTTTGGGTCTTTTTATGTAAGCCCGGGTGTTTGTATACCGGGATCCGGTGTTTATTGACATGCTAGCCGGGCGCATTCGTTGATCCGCTATCCTTGCATTAAATATCGAAAGTATGCAAAAAACAGTATCCATCTTCACTGCCCTTCTTTTATTCTCATCCGGTTGGCTATATGCCCAGGTGGAGCCGGCTGCCGGCAGCTGGAAAACATGGTTCATTTCATCGGGGAAGGATTACCGCCTGCCTGCGCCCCCTTCTTATAAAAATGAGATTGCACAGGTGATCTCAGCCCAGCAAAACATGGGGGCTGCAGACTGGCAGCAATTGCAATACTGGACTGCCGGAGCGCCGGGTTACCATTGGGTGAAGCTGGCAAACAAGCTATGGCCGACGGATACCAGCAATAACGGCGCCCTTGCGAACATGCTGGTGAACGTGGCGATCTACGATGCAACTATCGCTGCATGGGACAGCAAATATGCTTATAAGCGCCAGCGGCCATTTGCAGCGGACAAACGGATCAGCGCTTATGCGCCTAAGCCGGAAAGCCCCTCCTACCCCTGCGAATATTCCGTTGCCGCCGGTGCAGCCGTTACCATTATCGCTCATTACTATCCCCAGCTGGGCGATTCTGTGCACCATATGGCAGAGCGGCTCATTCGCTCGCGTATTGCAGCCGGCATGGCGTTTCCCAGTGATACCCGTGCGGGGTTTGAGCTGGGCGCCAGCATTGCCAGGATCGAAATTGAGCGTACCAAAGATTTTACCTGCAAAACACCCTGGGATGGGCAGCGGCCACAGGGCCCCGGTGTCTGGAGCGGAAAACGTCCTATGTTGCCAAATGCCGGCCGCAACAAGACCGTTGCGCTTGACAGCAGCAACCAGTTTCGTCCTGCCCCGCCTCCGGACTTTGCAAAAGAAATGGCGGAAATGAAAAGCTACAAACAGACATTTGGTTCCAGGGCGAATGCATTCTTCTGGGCCTCCCAGCCCTTCTGGTTCGATGAATTGAACACAAAGATATTTGAGTATAATCTTCAGCTGAATGCCCCGCGCAGCGCCCGGCTGTATGCACTTACCGCCATTGGCTGCTATGATTGCTTTACCGCCTGCTGGGATGCCAAATATGCTTACTGGGGCATTCGTCCGGATCAGTACGATACTACCTGGCGACCGCTTGTGCCTACGCCGCCCTTCCCAGGTTATCCTTCCGGTCATGCCGCACTTGGCAGCACCGTGGCAGCATTGTTTGCCACTTTCTTCCCGGCTGAAAAAGCTTACTTTCTCCAAAAAGCCAAAGAGGCAGCTGAATCGCGTTTCCAGGCTGGTATTCACTTCCGCACAGACAATGAAGTAGCGTTAGAGCTGGGCAGAAAAGTGGCAGCAGTGATCATCGAAAAAGCGCAGCATGACGGAGCAACGTTAAGCGCCGGTAATAAAACCCTGCCGTAATAAAGACCTAACCTGATCAATAACCACCGTTATCATCTGTTGTTGCGTTTCCCGATCAATATCGGTAAAGTGGTCATCCAATATCTGCCGTATGATTTCCTGCAATGTTCTTCCCGGAGCGAGCATATTCAGCAATATGACTGTCAGCTTTCCAAGGGGGAAAGTAGCAACACCGTATTCCTGACAGCAGGAAAGCGTATCAAATGGCGTGCTGCAAAGCAGATATTGAGCGGCAGGTATAAGGATGGCTTGCAGTAATTCAGTATCAGGCGCATCCAGCAGTATGCGGGCTGAGACCAGCAGCAATTCTTTGTATTGTGTGTAGTACTGCAGACCTTTATGCTGTTTCCATAGACTGGTAGTGCCATGTTCAAACGCGTAGCGATCCTGCGCTTCCGTGCGTTTTGTGTGGGGTAGGGTAGCTATCTTTTCTAGCAGCAGCGCTTCAAATGTCTGTATATCGTCTATCGCAGCCATATCTTCCCTATCCAACTGCAAAAGGGAGATGGTGGTTTTGTAATAACGAGAGAACAGCAGCATCTTCACTTCACCTGGCAGGTAGAGCGCAATGGCGTGAGATGGCAGCGGAATGGCAGGATGAGTAATGGCCTCCTGGCTTCCGGGAAACAGTGCGCTTAATAACAGGTAGCCTACGCCTGCCATGCCGGAGAAAAGCCCGGGATCGTCATTATTAGCAGGAACATAGCTGTTATAAGTACCCTGCTGCTGATAATAACGAACCGCAGCCAGCGCTGTTTGTTGTACGGGTAAATGTAGCTCAGGGCGATACAATACAGTGGCTGCATGTGACAGAAAAGCAGCTACGCCGCCGTAACCGCTGCAAAGGGTAAAGTCGCCGCGTTTTAGTTCCTGCAGGTCTTGTAGGGAACGTTGGATAATGAGTTGAATGTGTTGGGCATAACTATCCTCTCCTGTGAGCTGCCATGCATATAGGCGGGCCAGACCAATGCCGGCGGCGCCGTGTGCCCAGCTGTTGACATTACTGGCATATCTCCGGAAAACGGATGGACCCCAGTTCAACAGATCTTCTTTGCTCACGCGGGTACTGGTAAGACGCAGATCCAGCCAGTTGGTATTGGTCTCATCATAATGCAACATTTCATAAGTAAGTGCTTGTTGGGCGAGGTAGTACAGGCCTTCATCCCTGAAATATCCTGCGGCATGCAGTAAAGCATAAGCGATGCCGGATGCACCATGAGAGAAGCCCGTGAGACAGTCGAAGGAACGTTTGATATGCCCCCATCGCAAGCCTTGTGGCGCAATACGGGCGTGGTGGATCAGTTTATCTGTAAGCTGCCGTATTAATGCCGGTAAGGAATCATGTTGCGTATGCGCATGCAGGTAGGTAAGCAAGAAAATATTACCGGCGTGACCGCTGATAAGATCGTCCTGTACTACCTTTTCCAGTATACCGTGTTCGTAATGCTTCAGCAGTTTTAACGCATGCGACAGGTAGCTTTCTTTGCCGGTGGTTTCATACATTTTGATGCACAGATATAACAAACCAGCGGCGCCGGTGTACATGGTGTAATACTCCTGTTGTAATACGGCGGGATGTTGCAAGAGCGCTTCTGTTGCAGATTCACAGGCTTCCAGGTAAGCCGGGGTTTGATAACATTCATACAGACGCAGGTAGAATAAAATCACGCCGGCGGTACCGTTGAACAGATCCAGGCTACCACCTTCTTCCAACCTGGTGCGGAGGGCATCCGGACTGATAGTATGTAAAAGGCTGCCCGCAATGCGGAACAGCTCTGCTTCAACGATCTGTTCTTCTTCAGGCGCCCATGTGTGCATAAATATGTTCCATGCATTTTAAGGTAAAGAACATGATGTAAGCTTCATCAAGATTGGACACTCCCAGGCGGTTATGGCCCATATGCATAAAGCTACCGATGATACCACTATACCTGGCGGCATCGAAACCCAGTTTGCGATACTGAGCGGCTATCTCCCTGTTCTGATAAATAAATGTTTGCAGGCCCGGTTCTGCCTTTTCCTGTTCCATGCTTTCCCAGAGCTGGGCAGTGGCCTTTGTAAGAATTGCGGCATGGGCATCATAGCGGGATTGCATGAGTGCGGTATAATGTCGTTCCTGTTCCTGCGCATCTTTGGCAGGATCGAAGAGGCGGGGCATCCATGCTTTTATAAAACTCCGGCAGCAGTGCAGCGTAAATGCCTGTTCCTGCTCTAAGGCAAACAACAGCGCCATGTTAAGGCGGATGGCATGCAACAACGCTACGGAATCATCCCAGGAAGATGTATTGCGGAGATGCTGCAATACATAAGCAGAGGAGGCAATGAACTGCCGCTCTGCCCATGGCAGGCTTTGTACATTGCCGTAACGTTGCAGCTCCGGATGGTAAGGAATGAATTGCAATGCATCATGACGGTGCAAAGCGGGATAGTATGCAAAGAAGCTATGGCACTGATCTGCCAGCAACGCTTTCAGTCTGCTAAGCTCATCGATGCCCACCTGCATACGCAAACGGATATGCGGACCATTTTCCCAATAACGGATAAAAAAGGCGCTGTAACCAGTACGTTCCAGTAAAGGCGATACCAGGTTATTTAACAACAGGTGCGGATGACCATTGTAAAAGATATGAGCAGACAACCAGGTGTATTCCATATGTCAGTGTTTATACCAGTGCAGCATATATTCAGTTACCGTAGCACCAGGCGCTTGCAGCTGACTGGCATGCGGTAACATTTCTTCCAGGTAACAATATGATGCTGCACGAGAGAGTAGCTTTTTGAAGAGTGTAAGCAATAGCGGTTGCGTAAAGCAGATGTATTGTGGCTTATAGTCATCCCGCTGCAATTTGCCAGGATGATCCGGTACAGCGGGGATGCAGGGCGATCTGAGGAAAAGGAAAACGTGTTCAGGCAGTTGATGCTGCTCCCGCCAGGTGTGAAAGCGGACAAAATAAGCCGCGTCCGTTTCGTTGTTTGCTTGTACGGGGATAGCTGCAGTGCTAAGCAGCCAGCCCTTTCTCCGGAGTATCACTGTCCCTTCAAATACGATCCGGGGTTTCAACTGTATGTCCTGTTCCGGTGAGCAGATTTGCACATGGCGCTGATCTACTGCAGTGATCAGCTGCCGCAGGGGAAGACGGTGATCGGTATTAAAGTGCGCCAGCAGCTGATAGAAATGCGAGCGGTTGTAAAAAGACTCCAGGCAAAGATCATAGGCATATATTTCTGATCCGCTGGTATGATACAATGCCAGCAAGTCTGTCTCTGCATTGTACCGTACCAGTACTTCGCGGAGCGGTATTTGCCGTTCCGGTGGATAATTGTTATTACCACCGGGCATGCCTATTTCATAAGGCAGCAGCGGCGGATGAATATTGGCGTTGAAGGTGGAACCATCATTCAGTTCCATGAGCATTTGTGCAGGATGCAGGGCGGTATTCCATTCCAGGAAGGTTTCGGTCACTGCCGGATCAAAAAGATGAAGGAAGCGGCCGGCTACTTTGCCCATGCCCGGTAAGGGAGCATTGATCACGCCATGCAGCAGCGTTTCGCCATCCTGCAGCTCGTTGTAGAATTGTACAAACAAGCCACGGGCAGCGACGGGAGCGGCAGGTATTGATCCATCTACATGTATATTAACTTGCGCTGGCGCTATGGTCAGTTGCAGCGCGGCAGGGATGTCCATCATCTTTGAAGAATGCTTGCCTTGTTCCTGTTGATTGGCCAAAGCAGATTTCTTTTCATGCAGGAAATAAGCGTGGTAGAAATCGGTGATGCTTTCCTGGTGGTTAGGACCGTAGTGCTGCAGGAAGAAGTTGCGCATGCGTATCCGCTCCTCCTGCAGGGCATCTGCGGGCTCCAGCAGGGTTAATAAACGGTCGGCTTTTTCGATGAAAGCATTGAGAGCTGCAGCGGGCAAGCGCTCATGTGTTGCTGTGCTGGCATCTTCATAAAAGATATCCTGTGGCTCAAAATGCCGGGGCGCAAAGCGGTTCACTTCAAAGGTAGAGGAGCCGGTATCAGTAGTTGTAGCAAGGGCAGGCAGAGCGGCTTCCTGCTGCAGGCCATTAAAGCACTGGTTCAGCATGGCAGCAGTTTCCTGTAATAATACCTGTCGTTCACGGGATGCAGCGTCAGCATAGGCAGCTTTCTTTGCAGCCAGTGTTTGCAGTAAATTATGCAATGATGCAATGGCACTATGATGTGTATGCGGCTGCAGGAAATCAGACAAAGCGGTATCCCAGGCAGGATCAACTCCGGAGCAACCTATACTCAGTTCCAGGAAACCACTGTCTGCCAGTTTAAGTACAAAAGCTTTGATACGCTGACGGTCTGTATCGGGTATCTGTTTTGCCAGCATATCCAGCAGTGAAGCGACGGTAAACGGCCCTGGTTCCTGCTGCAGAAAATGATATAACCAAAGAGGTAAATTTCGCCCCGGCAGGCGTTGGAATGCTTCCACATTAAAGTAATTGATGAGGAAGCACAGCTGCTCTTCGCGGATAGCAGCAGTCACGTTTAACCGCACTTCCAGGATCTCATTCAGAACAGGATGATGGATCATCAGTGTACGGATATAAGTGAACAGTGCATTGTTGAGCCGTATACTACTGAGGATCTGTTGATGGACAGATGGCTGCCGGAAATGCGTTTGTTCTTCATCCAGCCTTGCAATACCTGTATAGGTAAAGGTGCTGAAGGGTGACGTCTTAGCGGCCATACGGCTAAGATAACGGAGCAGGCTATACCCATTCTTCCCTTCGCGGTTACGGAAAGCAGCAGGATCAGTAGCAGCAAAGCTGTCCAGCTGCGTATAGAGCACCGGGCTGGATAAAAGGATACCCTTGCGCAGGAGCTCCTGCTGTGTGAAAGCCTGCAAGTGCTGACGGTGTTGGGCGGTGCAGGCATTGAAAGTATCTTCCCATTCCTGCAGCAACTGCCGTTTTTGTCTGAATATATCGTGATAGGCTTCCAGAGCGGCAGTCAATTCATCGCCGGCAGATATGGCGGCAAGGGCAGGGACCTTACCATTAAAGATGTCGCGTTTTAACTGCAGGAGGCGTTGCCGTTCTTTGTTATCTGTTTGTTGGCTGATAGCAGTAAAGAGGAGATCACAAAGCGCCTCTTTTTGTTGCAGGATAGCAGCCTGCAATTGATCTGCCGCCTTTACGTATGCGTTGATGCCGGTCAGTTGCCAGCAGGCCAGGGTATTGAACGGCAGGGATGCGTATCGCGCCAGTATGTAAGGAAATATTTTCAGTGTCATATCATTTTCCCAGCTCCAGCTGGTTCTTTATGAGTTGATAATATGCGCCTTTGCCAGCGGTGAGCACTTCATGGGTGCCGCATTCCACGATGGCGCCTTTATCCATGACCAGTATCTGGTCGGCATGTTTGACGGTACTAAGGCGATGGGCGACTACTACCACCGTTTTACCGGCAAAGAATCCCTGCAGGTTATTGATGATGTCGCGTTCGTTATGCGCATCCAGGGAGTTGGTAGCTTCGTCCAGCAAAACCAGCGAAGGATTGCGGTAGATCAGGCGGGCAATGAGCAGCCGCTGGATCTGACCTTCACTGAGGCCGTAACCATCTTTGCCGATATAAGTGTCGTAGCCGAAAGGCATGGCAGCAAAAAAGTCGTGTATATTGGCCATTTTACAGGCTTCCTGCAGCCGGGCTTCGTCTCGGTGAGCGGCGCCGGTACAGATATTATTGGCGATGGTATCACGGAACACATATCCATCCTGCATAACGGCGCCACAGTAACGGCGCCATGCTTTTGCGGGGAGCTGCTGCAGGTTGGTATCTCCTATAAAGATCTCTCCCTGTACCGGCTGGTAGAATTTCAGCAAGAGCTTCAGCAAGGTAGTTTTGCCGCTGCCGCTCATGCCTACGATGGCTGTCACTTTTCCGGCGGGGATCTGCAGGCTGATGTTCTTCAGCACAAAGGGGGCGTGTTTATGTCCGTATTGGAAAGAAACCTGCTGCAGACGTATATCCTTCCCGGTTACCATAGCGGGAGCTATGTAGGGAGCATTCGCCGGATCTTCATCTGGTTCATTGTGCACTTCGGCCATACGGCGGAGGCTGAAGCGGGTATGCTGGGCGATACGGATAAATTCTGTGAGCTGTGTGACAGGCGCGTTGAGCTGTCCGCAGATATAGGTGACCGCCAGCATGGCACCGAGCGTAAGATGGCCCTTTACGACCAGGATAGCGGAGAGGCAGGTGATCAGCACATTTCTCGTCTCGTTGATGAACATGGCCACACCCTGGATGAACTGATCCAGTTTAAGGCTTTCGAGCTTTACGCTGAAAGATTGTTCCTGCAGCCTTTCCCAGTGAGCTGCCCGGGCTATTTCGCTACCCGTAAGCTTGATTTCCTGGATGGCGGAGAATATTTCCATCAGGGTATCCTGGTTGGCAGCGAGGATCCGGAATCTTTTCTGATCGAGACGGCTGCGTTTTTCTGCAAAGGCGCCTGCCCATATGATGCCAGCAGCAGCCAACACGGTAAAGAGCAGAAAGATCTGCCAGTTATAATAAAGCAACACTCCGCCAAGCACCAGCAGGGTGACCATCGCCATCACGAATGAAACCAGCGAGGAAGTAAGGAAATCCTCCATACGTTGATTATCTGTCACCCGCTGCATATTGTCACCTGCCTGGCGGTTATCGAAAAATGAAAAATGCAGGCGCATCAGCTTGTGCAAGAAATCCTTCAGCATGCCGATACCTGCACGGGCGCCTATTTTCAGCAGCAGACGGGCGCGTATAAAATCCATGACCATACGGCCCAGGAAGAGCATCAGCTGGGCGGCGCAGATCAATAACAGCAGGGAGATCTGTTGTTTGCGGATGCCTTTATCTACTACGGCCTGTGTAAGCAAAGGCGTGAGCAAAGAAAAAAGACTGACCAGTAGCAAGGTGCCCGCCACGGGCAAGCCGCTTTTACGATGCGCTTTCAGGTAAGGCAGCAAAGAACGTAGTGAGGTCCGTTGTTCTGTAACAGGCGGCGCTTCAAAAAAAGCCGAGGTGGGTTCCAGGAACAGGGCGCGGCCGAAACCCGATTCCAGTTGCCAGGCAGCCATGAATTCCGGTATGCTGTAGCGGCTCCGGCGGCCTAATGCCGGGTCTGCGATCCAGACTTCCTTTTCTGTTACCCTGTACAGTACTACAAAATGCTGTTTATCCCAGTGCAGTATGCAGGGTAAAGGAGCCTTTTTAGCCAGTATTCTGAAGGGCAGCTCTGCAGACAGGGTTTTAAAGCCCAGCTGTTCTGCCGCTGCGATCAGGTCTGCAAAGGTGACGCCCTGCGGGGAGATCTTGCAGGCATTACGCAGGAACTGCAATGGGTATACGCGCCCGTGATGTGCGGCGATCATCTTCAGACAGGTAGGTCCGCAATCCATCGCATCGGATTGTTTATAAAAAGGGAAGGACCGGCGGATAGTATTGTTTTGAAACATTGTTGCAAATCTAACAATAAATATAATATGCAACGCAGTTTCAAAAAACTACCGGTAATTCACTTAAATTCGATTACTAACGCTTATAAGATCATGCGAAAAGCGCTTCTTCTATTCCTTACGTTATGGATCTGCGGGCCCTTGCTCAGGGCGCAGACAATCAAGACCCCTGATCAGCTTTACGGTTCCCTTTTCAAGGCAGTGCAGCTATCGGGCATTTTCCCGGACAATAAGACCTTTGTGGATTGCGTACCGGTAACAAGTCCGGACAGCATTATGATCCAGTATGCTGCCGCACAGCAGCAGCCTTCATTTAAGCTGGCCGATTTTATAAAGACCAGCTTCCTGCCACCTGATTCAGGCACCCGCGCTGCGGCCGTTAATGGTCAGGAAAGCACTGTTACCGCCCATATACAGCACCTGTGGAATGTGCTGCTCAGAGACCCTAATACGGAAAGGCCTTACAGCTCATTACTGCCCCTGCCCTACCCTTATATTGTACCGGGAGGCCGGTTCAGGGAGATCTATTACTGGGACAGCTATTTTACCATGTTAGGACTGGAAGAGAGCGGCCGCATACTGATCATAGAGAACATGGTCAGGAACTTTGCGCATCTGATATCACATTACGGGCATATTCCCAACGGCAACCGTACGTATTTCCTCAGCCGTTCACAACCGCCTTTTTTCGCATTGATGCTGGACATACTGGCCAAACATAAAGGAGACAGCATTTACGTATCCTACCTGCCGGAACTGGAAAAAGAGTATGCCTACTGGATGGATCGCTCTGCGCCTACCAAACACGTGGTAAAAATGCCGGATGGCAGCATATTGAACCGTTATTATGACCAGGACGATATTCCCCGGCAGGAGGCTTATAAAGAGGATATGGCGATAGCAGCCAAATTACCGGCGCCTGCCAAAGGCATCTTCCGCGAACTGCGCTCGGCCGCAGAAAGTGGCTGGGATTTCAGCAGCCGCTGGTTCAGGAACGGCAAAAACCTGCATACCATACGCGTTACAGCACAGGTACCGGTAGATCTGAACTGCCTGCTCTATCACCTGGAAAAGACCATCGCCAAAGCGCAGCAGCTGGCAGGCAGCTCGCAGAAGGCGCAGCTATATACCTTGCTGGCGGCGAAAAGAAAGCACAGCATAGAACGTTACTGCTGGTCAGACAAAGCCGGGTGGTATGTAGATTATGACCTGCTCACGCGCCAGCCTTCCACATCGCTTACACTCGCCGGCATGTATCCCTTCTTCCTGGATGTGGCGGCCAAAAGCAGGCTGGCCCCTGTACAACAAAAGATCAACAGCCAGTTCCTGAAAGCGGGCGGCGTGGTCACTACATTAAAGAATACGGGCGAGCAATGGGACTACCCTAACGGATGGGCGCCGCTGCAGTGGGTAACGATTGCCGGATTAGATAACTATGGCGCAAAAACGCTGGCGAAAAAGATCGCGGAAAGGTGGGTACGGCTGAATGTGCAGGTCTACCAACACACAGGAAAGCTGATGGAGAAGTACAATGTAACAGACCTCAGCCTGACAGCCGGTGGAGGCGAGTACCCTACCCAGGATGGCTTTGGATGGACGAATGGTGTGTTATTGCGGCTGATGGCCCAGTATAAGATCAGTGAATGACAGCTGTTCAGCGCTCGCTATATTTTCGCGCGGCATTGGCCACTGTTTTTAGAGCAGGTAATAATTCCGGCGCATCCCATACAGCGCCAACTGCAATACGTACATAATCCTGGCGGCCAGTTGTAGAGAAATCTTCACTGCTCATGAGATCAATATTCCAGGAGCGCATCTCGTTGATGAATGCGGAGGCATCCAGCGTATCAGGCAGTTTCAACCAGGTATGGTAACTACCGGGAAAAGTACGGTAATCTAAACCCTGAAAGATCTGTGTTATTTTTTCGTGAAGCTTAACGGCAATCGCTCTCTTTTCTGCTATTACTCCCTGCAGCAGATCGTCTTTCATCAGGTAGGCGGTAAAGTTGCCAAATAATGCGGAACTGCCGCTGGTGGTATAACGGATCACATTCTCCACTCCTTTCAGCAATCCCTGCGGATGAACAATATAGGCGATCCTTACAAAGGGATTGAAGGTCTTGGAAAAACTGCAGACGTACAGCGTTCTCTCTGGTATCAGCTGCAGGAAAGTAGGTGGCGGAGACGGATGCAGGAAACGATAGGCATCATCCTCAATAATATAAACGTCCTTGAACTTCTTTACTACAGTGGCGATATCCCTTCTGCGCTGCAGGGACATAACGCTGCAGGTGGGATTATGTATGGTAGGCTGCAGGTAAATGAGCCTGGTGTTATGTGAGCGGAGATACTCTTCCAGGGCCTCCGGCACCATTCCTTGATCGTCGCAGGCGATGGTATGCATATCATACCCCAGTTCTCCGGCGCTTGCCTTGAAAGATGTGTAGGTGAATTCCTCGATAGCAGCGGTTTGTTCCGTATCCCGGAACCAGGTAAGGATGCAATGCAGAGCGCTGTTGCCGCTGCAGGTGCTGATCACTTCGGACCGGTGGCGCAGGGTATCGGCCGGCAGCTGCAGCCACTGGCCAAGCAATTGCACGACGGGTTTATCAGGCCAGAATGAACCGGGAGACAGCATTCCGTATTTTTCATGCTCAGGCAGCCCTCTTATATATTGCTCAAAAATATCGGCTTCCGTTTTCACGGAGGGGTAATTAAATCTCAGATTAAGCATAAAATAAAATTACCATAAAAAATGCAGATTTGAGATATCCGGTTTATTTTCCATTAAAGTGTTAGGTTGACATTTATTTTTTCTACTTTTATAGTACATGGATCATGCTGCTATCGCAGCTCGTGTATGTAGTATCCAGCGAGGCCACTATTTCCATATTTATTAACCAACATCAAACATTCCCGTATGAAAACAAGCCAGACCAAATCCTTGTTCACTTAGCCATTTTGCCAGTTTACCGTTAATACCCGGTACAAGCGTACATTTTTCCGGATGATCGATCATCCGGCAGGTATTCTATTTCCTTCTATTCAACCAAAATTGATGTTATGAAATCACTATTACACTTCTTGCACAAGAAGCGGCTATTGCTTTGCCTGTTATCAGCCGTATGTTGCTGCCTGTGGCAGCCCGTATTTTCACAACAGGGTATTACAAAGACCTTCCGGGGCATTGTCAGTGATTCAACAGGCATGTCCATACCCGGCGCCTCAGTGATCATCAAGAATACCCAAAAAGGCGCTGTTACCGCGCAGGACGGCAGCTTCTCGCTGCAGGCGCCTGAAGGCAGCACCATTGTTATCACCAGCGTGGGCTACCAGAGCCGGGAAATAACGCTGAGCGGCAACGCCAGTCTGCGTATTCGCCTGGAACAACTGGCCAGCAGCCTCACTGATATCGTAGTGGTAGGCTATGGCACACAGAGAAAAGCTTCTGTTACCGGCGCCGTGAGCGCGGTAAAATCGGAAGACCTGGTGCGGACGCCCGCCACTACGGTTTCTGCTGCACTGGTGGGTAAGATGCCGGGTATCACTGCCCGGTCTCCAGACTCCAGGCCCGGCAGAGGCACCAATATCCAGATCAGGAACCTGGGTACTCCCCTGTTTGTAATAGACGGTGTGCCATATACCGGCAGCATCAATACAACCTCTTTTGGTTTTACACAGGGATCAGGACAGGATATTTTCAACAGCCTGGGCATAGAGGATATTGAAAGCGTAACGGTACTGAAAGATGCTTCTGCTTCCATCTACGGTTTACGTGCCTCCAATGGCGTTGTACTGGTGACCACCAAAAAAGGCAGACGGAGTGAAAGGCCCAGTATTAATATTTCCGGTTACTACGGCTTTCAGAATTTCACCCGTTATCCCCGCCCTGCCAATGCAGGCCAGTATGTGCGCGCCCTGGTAGAGTCAGAACAAAACCTGGGCAGGGATCCTTCCCTGCTGTATTCCCGTGAAGAGCTGGCCAAATGGGAGGCCGGTACGGAGAAAGGCTACAAAAGTTATGACTATTATAAAGAAGTGCTGCGCCCCAATGTGCCGCAGTACTACCTGAGCGCCAACGCCTCCGGCGGCTCGGAGCGTTCCAACTATTACCTGTCTGTAAGCCGCATCAGCCAGGATGCTATTGTGCGGGACTACAGTTTTGAGCGCACCAACCTGCAGGCTAACCTGGAAAGCAGTCTGGCCAAAGGATTAAAGGTGGGTACGCAGATCAGCGCCCGCCTGGAGAAAACACATAACGTAGGCGTGCCCGGGCTGGACGATTATTTCAATCCTTTCCTGAGTATCTTCAGCATGTGGCCTACAGAAAGCCCCTATGCGAATGATAATCCCAACTACATTAACCAAACGCATAACGTGAATGTGAACCCGGCCACCTACCGTGATGATATTACCGGCTGGGTAGATGAATGGTGGCGCGGTATCAATGTGAACCTGAATGCACAATATGATTTCGCATTCGGTTTGACTGCCAAGGGTATTTACTCCTACAATTACCTGAACGAGGAATTTGACGGGTTTGAATATACCTGGGACGCTTACAAATACGATGCTGCTACAGATAGCTATAACACACAGCCGGGTTTCGGTAACCAAAACCCCTGGCGTGAAAGACATAAGCGGAATGTAGTATCCCGTTATGCACAGTTCCAGCTGAATTACAACAAGCAGCTTGGTCCGCATGGCCTGTCGGCTGTTGCCGCTTATGAGCGTTCAGACTATGAGAACGCTTATTACGTGGTACATACCATTCCCACTAACAATTACGTCTCTACGCAATATCTCTCCGAGCAGGATTACCTGTCGGATGAATGGGCTACAGAAGCCAGGGCGGGCTATATCGGCCGGTTGAACTATAACTACCGCCAGAAATACCTGGTAGAGCTGCTGGGCCGTTATGACGGATCTTACCTCTACGCCAAAGGACGGCGCTGGGGCTTCTTTCCCGGCGTTTCACTGGGCTGGCGTATTACAGAAGAGCCTTTCCTGAAAGACAGGCTGGGCGCCTGGGTGAATGACCTGAAGATCAGGGCTTCTTATGGTGAAACCGGCAGCGAGATCGGGTTTAGCAACGGCGATGCCCCGCAGCCTTTCAGCTACCTTCCCGGGTATAATTTTAACCAGGGCGGTGCAGTATTGAACGGCGCCTATACGATCGGCATCCGGCCCAGGGGCCTGCCCATTACGCAGCTGTCGTGGGTAAAGAACCGTTCTATCAACCTGGGTATTGACTTTACAGTGCTGAACGGAAAATTATCCGGACAGTTTGATGTATTCCAGCGCAAACGTACCGGCTTACCGGCCGCACGTTATGACGTGCTGTTGCCCAGTGAAGTGGGTTATACGCTACCTAACGACAACCTGAATTCCGATGCTACCAGGGGTATAGAAGGCATGGTAACCTACAGCGGGGAAGCAGGCAAGGTAAATTACTCCATTG
>Ga0102592_1001402_pt1 | contig 27528 bp, 29 predicted proteins | sample AraplaCol_mMF_r2_FD_76861 | JGI IMG/M metagenome (GOLD analysis project Ga0102592, IMG submission 76861) | Arabidopsis root microbial communities from North Carolina, USA - plate scrape MF_Col_mMF_r2 (SPADES assembly) (version 2) | ecosystem: Host-associated > Plants > Roots > Endosphere...
TTGTCAAGCCGGTCGCGCTCGGCGAAAGGTCGGAAACGATGAAGTCGCCGCAGGTCCGATCTCCTCGCAAGCCCAAGGGTCAGGGCGCCGAGCGTCGCGAGGAGATCCTCGACGCGGCGCTGAAGCTGTTCAGCGCCAGGGACGTCCATGCGGTCTCGACCCGGCAGATCGCCGAGGCGGCCGGGATCAGCCAGCCGGCGCTGTACGCCTATTTCGCCACCAAGGACGACCTGATCGCCGAGCTGTGCGTGCGGGCCTTCGCCACCCTGTCGGCGCGGATGGCGGCCGGCAAGGCCGACTGGACCCCGACCCCGGCGGCCTTCGACAAGGCCATGCGGGTCTATATCGACTTCGGCCTGGAGCAGCCCGACGCCTACCGCGTGGCCTTCATGATCGAGAAGAGCCACGACGGCGCGTTCCACGCCCGCACCGGCGGCCGGCCGATGGCGGCGGGCATCGAGGCCTTCCAGGCCTTCGTGGCGATGATCGCCGACCTGCACGCCGCCGGCCTGACCCATGACGACGACCCGCTGCGCCTGACCCAGACCCTGTGGGCGGGCCTGCACGGCCTGACCTCGCTGCTGATCGCCCGGCCGGAGTTCCCCTGGGTCGAGCGCGAAGCGTTGATCGGCGGGCATGTGGCGATGCTGCGGCGCGGGGCGCTCAAATAGTCTTCTCCCTTCCGGGAGAGGGCAATCGCATAGGCCCGAATAACAGCTGTCATCCTGGACGAAGCGCGCAGCGCGAAGATCGGGGACCGACGCGTGAACTCGGCGCTTGCGGCGGTCCCGGATCGGCGCCCGGCTTTCGCCGGGCTTGTCCGGGATGACAGCTTTCCCAGCAACTCATAGGCGATAGCCCTGCCTGCGGGAGAGGGTTACGAAAACACCGCTCACGTCCTATATCGGCGCCTTCCCCTTCGCCGCCTGGAGCGCGACCATGGCCAAGCTGCAGCTTCTCGAAACCTTCAGCCTGCAGGAAACCGAGGACGGCTACCGCCTGCTGGTCTCGGCGGTCGGCGGTGAGGCGCTGTACGTCTCGATCACGCCGGACCAGATGGACGACATCATCGAGAGCCTGGAAGCGGCCATGGGCGGCGAGGACGACGAAGGCGTCGAGGAAGACGAGGCGTTCTGAGGGCCGGCGCTACGTAAGGAGCGGTTCTGCTTTCCTGGGCGCCGGGACCATGCCAACCTGCCGGCATGAAGCGTGGTGCGGCGAAATCCAGCTGGTGGGCGCGGGGGCTGATGCTCCTGGGCGCGATCCTGCTGATCGGCGCGCCGGCGATGTCGGTCGCCGCGACGGCGATGGATCCCTGCTGCGCCGAGGCGCCGTGCCACGACCTGGGCAAGTCCCTGTGTCCGGACGGCTGCGTCGTGGCCTGTCAGATCATCGCCGCGCCCGAGACGCAACTGGCCGAACCCGTCGAGACGGGCCTCGCGGCCGCCGCCCCCGCGCCGTCCCGCTGGCCGCCAGGCCGCGCGCCGCCTCCGGAGCTTCCGCCGCCAAGGTGAGGCCGAGTTCAGAACGACCTTCCTTCAATCTGAAATCGGAATTTCATCATGAAACGTATCTTTTCGACGGCGGCGCTGATGCTGCTCGCCTCGGCGTCGGCCGCCTACGCCGTCGCGCCGGACGCCGTAACCAAGGCCGTTCAAGCCTGCTGCGCCCTCGGCGCGGCCTGCTGCAACGGCGGTCCGTGCTGCTGATCTAGCCGTCCAGGCTGGATCGGACGCCCGCCCCGAGAGGGGCGGGCGTTTCGCGTTCGACGTCCGCCCCTGCTAGAGACGCCGCATGTCTCGTCTCGCCGCGCCCGCCGGCCTTCGCGCCGTCCTGCCCTACCTGTGCCTGGCCGGCGCCATGGTGTCGCTGAGCGTCGGCACCTCGTTCGCCAAGACGCTGTTTCCGCTGGTCGGGGCCCAGGGGGCCAGCGCCTATCGGGTGGGGTTCTCGGCCCTTCTGCTGTGCCTGGTCTGGCGACCCTGGCGTATGCCGATGACCCGCAGGGACCTGGTCGCCGTCGTCGCCTACGGGGCGGTGATGGGGGCGATGAACCTGTGCTTCTACATGGCCCTCCGCACCATCCCGCTGGGCCTGGCCATCGCCATCGAGTTCACCGGCCCGCTGTGCCTGGCCCTGCTCCATGCCAGGAAGCCGCTCCATTTCGCCTGGATCGGCCTGGCGGCGGCGGGGCTTGGCCTGCTGCTGCCGCTGGGCGACGCCAGCCTGAACCTCGACCCGGTCGGCGTGGCCTTCGCCGCGACGGCGGCGGTGTTCTGGGCGCTGTACATCGTGGCCGGCCAGCGGACCGGGCATCTGCACGGCGGCCGCTCGGTGGCCCTGGGCATGGCGACGGCGGCCTTGGTCGTGGCGCCGGTCGGCGTGGCGACGGCCGGGGCGGCCTTGCTGAACCCCATCGCCCTGGGCCTGGGCCTGGCGGCGGCGGTGGTCTCCAGCGCCATTCCCTATTCGCTGGAGATGGTCGCCATGCGGGCCATCTCCAAGCGCAGCTTCGGGGTGATGCTGAGCCTGGAGCCGGCGGTCGGGGCCCTGGCCGGCCTGCTGGTGCTGGGCGAGCACCTGGCGGCCCGCCAATGGCTGGCCATCGCCTTCGTGATCGCCGCCTCGGTCGGGACCGTGGCCACCGACCCGTCGCGCAAGCCGGTCGAGGCGCCGCTGCACGACTGACCTTCGCGATCTTTATAACTCCCTTATACCCCCGCCCGGATTCCGCATCGCGCCCTTATGCGGCGTGCGTGTAGGCCGTCGCTCCCTTCGACGGACGCGAGCCCCATGGCCCATTCCTCACCCGAGCCGGCCGCGCCGGGCGCCCGCGCCGCCCGGTTCGGCGCCCTGTGGCTGGGGGCCATCGGCGTGGTGTTCGGCGACATCGGCACCAGCCCGCTCTACGCCATGCGCGAGGCCCTGGCCCACGCCGGCAGGGTCGACCCGCACCTGGCGGTGTTCGGCGTGGTGTCGCTGGTGTTCTGGGCCCTGACCCTGGTGGTCACCCTGAAATACGTCGTCATCGTCATGCGGGCCGACAACGGCGGCGAGGGCGGCACCCTGGCCCTGATGGCCCTGGCGCAGAACGCCTTGCAGAAGCGCTCGGCCTGGCTGGTGCTGCTGGGCATCGTCGGGGCGGCGCTGTTCTATGGCGACGGCCTGATCACCCCGGCGATCTCGGTGCTGTCGGCGGTCGAGGGCCTGACCACGGCGCCGGTGATCGGCGCCCACTTCCAGCCGTTCGTCCTGCCGCTGGCGGCGATCATCCTGCTGGCCCTGTTCGCCGTGCAGTCGCGCGGCACCGAGATGGTGGGCCGGTTCTTCGGGCCGATCACCCTGGTCTGGTTCGCCACGCTTGCCGCCCTGGGCTTGCCGTTCGTGCTGCAGCGGCCCGACATCCTGCTGGCCTTCAGCCCGGTCTACGCGATCAAGCTGCTGGTCGCCGACGGCCCGCTGGGCGTGACGATCCTGGGCAGCGTCTTCCTGTGCGTGACCGGGGCCGAGGCGCTCTACGCCGACATGGGCCATTTCGGCAAGGGACCGATCCGGGCCGGCTGGCTGCTGGTGGCCCTGCCGTGCCTGATGGTCAATTATCTGGGCCAGGGCGCCCTGTGCCTGATCCATCCGGCCGCCATGGACAACCCGTTCTTCGGCATGATCCCGCACGCGGCCTACTGGCCGGTCATGCTGCTGACCACGGCGGCCACCATCATCGCCAGCCAGGCGGTGATCACCGGCGCCTTCTCGGTGACCCAGCAGGCCGTGCAGCTGGGCCTGCTGCCGCGGATCGACATCAAGCGCACCAGCGAGACCGTGGCCGGCCAGATCTTCGTGCCGCAGGTCAACGCCGCCCTGGCGGTGGGCGTGCTGTTCCTGCTGTTCATGTTCAAGACCTCGTCGAACATGGCCTCGGCCTACGGGGTGGCGGTGACCACGACCATGGTGGTGACCGTGGCCCTGCTGTTCGTGGTGGCGCGCCGCCACTGGAAGTGGCCGCTGTGGGCCAGCGTGGCGGTGCTGGCCCCGTTCCTGGCGCTGGACCTGGTGTTCCTGGGCTCCAACGCCCTGAAGATCGCCGAGGGCGGCTGGGTGCCGCTGGCGGCGGCCGGGGCCATCGTCCTGGCCATGTGGACCTGGCGGACGGGCAGCGAGCTGCTGCACGCCAAGGTCCATCGCGACTCGATCGCCCTGGTCGACCTGATCGACAGCCTGCGGGCCCGCCCGCCCCACCCGGTGCCGGGCACGGCGATCTTCCTGACCTCCGACCCGTCCGTCGCCCCGGTCGCCCTGCTGCACAATCTCAAGCACAACAAGGTGCTGCACGCCGAGAACGTGATCATGACCGTGCGCACGGCCGACCAGCCGCGCGTCGCCGAGAAGGACCGGATCGAGATCGAGCCCCTGGGCGGGGAGGGCGGGGGTCCCGGCTTCCGGCTGGTGACCGTGCACTACGGCTTCATGGAGACGCCGAACATCCCGCGCGCCCTGGGCAGCTGCCGCCGGCGGGGCCTGGTCTTCGACCTGATGTCGACCTCGTTCTTCGTCGGCCGCCGCACGGTGGTGGCCTCGCCCGGCGTCGCCATGCCGCTGTGGCAGGACCGGCTGTTCATCTGGATGGTCAAGAACGCCGCCGACCCGATCGACTACTTCCACATCCCGGCCGGCCGGGTGGTGGAGATGGGCTCGCAGGTGGTGGTGTAGGGGGACGGTCTCCGATTAAAGACTATCGAAGACCTAAACCTGTTGTCATCCCGGAAGCCTCGCAGAGGCTGTCCGGGACCCAGGAGACTGGGCAAAAGCCTTGCGGTTCACCTGGATCCCGGCCTTCCGCTTCGCTCCAGCCGGGATGACAACATCCGGGCGTTCTCGAAGCACGTCTGTTGGAAGAGGGCGCCTAACCCGCCATCGCCTCGCGCTTTTCCTCCAGCGCCAGCCAGTCCTCCTCGGCCTGGGCCAGGTCGGCGCGGGCCTTGTCGAGGGCCTTCATCACCGTGTCGAAGCCCTTGGGATCCTTGGCGTAGAAGTTCGGGTCGGCCAGCCTGGCCTCCAGGTCGGCGATGATCTTCGGCGAGGCGGCGACCAGGGCTTCGCATTCCTCGAGGCGCCGCTGGTCCTTGTAGGACAGCTTGGCGCTCTTCTTGGGCGGGGGCGGCGCGCTGGGGGTGATCACCGCCTTGTGCGAGCCGGTCCCGGTGGCGAAGTCGCCGGCCGCGCCGCGGGCGCCCTTGAAGAAGTCCGGGGCCTGGTCGATCAGGTCGCTCCAGCCGCCGGGCGTCTCCAGCACCTTGCCGTGGCCGTTCATGGCGATGGTCGAGGTCGCCAGGCGGTCGATGAAGTCGCGGTCGTGGCTGACCAGGATCAGGGTGCCCTCGAAGTCGGCCAGCACCTCTTCCAGCAGGTCCAGGGTGTCCATGTCGAGATCGTTGGTCGGCTCGTCCAGCACCATCAGGTTGGTCGGCGTGGCCAGGGCCCGGGCCAGCAGCAGGCGGTTGCGCTCGCCGCCGGACAGGCTGGTGACCGGCTGGCGCAGCTGGGCCTCGGTGAACAGGAACTCCTTGGCGTAGCCGGCCACGTGCTTGGGCTGGCCGCGCACCAGGATCGAGTCGCCGCCGCCCGGGGTCAGGAAGTCCCACAGCGTCATCTTCTCCGACAGCGCCATGCGGTTCTGGTCGACGTAGGAGATCTCGAGATTGGTGCCCAGGGTGATGGTCCCGCTGTCGATCGGGATCTCGCCCAGCAGCATGCGCACCAGGGTGGTCTTGCCCGCCCCGTTGGGACCGACCAGGGCCACCCGGTCGCCGCGCAGGATGCGGGTCGAGAAGTCCTGGACGATCACCCGTTCGCCGAAGGTCTTGGTGACGTGCTTGGCCTCGACCACCTTCTTGCCGGACGTGCCCGAGCTCTCGACGGCCAGGGTCATGCTGCCGCGCTTGTCGGCCTGCAGGTCGCGCTTCTGGGCGCGCAGGTCCATCAGGGCCCGGCGGCGGCCCTCGTTGCGGGCCCGGCGGCCCTGGACGCCGCGCGCCAGCCAGGCGTTCTCGCGCTCCAGCTGCTTGTTCAGCCGCCGCTCCTCGTCGGCCTCGGCGGCCAGCACCTGCTCGCTCCAGATCTCGAACTCGGCGAAGCCCTTGTCCAGCCGGCGCACCTTGCGGTGCTCCAGCCAGAAGGTGCGCTGGGTGACGCGGTTGAGGAAGGCGCGGTCGTGGCTGACGATCAGGGCCGCGCACTTGGAATTGGCCAGTTCCTCTTCCAGCGTCTGGATGGCGAAGATGTCCAGGTGGTTGGTCGGCTCGTCCAGCAGCAGCACGTCGGGCTGTTCCGCAAAAGCACGCGCCAGCGCCGCCCGACGCCGCTCGCCGCCCGACAGGCCGACCGTGCTCTTGGCGTAGTCCAGGCCGAAGTCGGCCAGGGTGGCGTGGGCCTCGTAGTCCTCGGCCCCACCGGCCGTGCAGTAGTCCAGCAGGGTCTCGCCGGTGATGTCCGGCTCCTGGCTGACATAGACGATCTTGGCGCCCGGCTGGGCGGCCCGCTCGCCGCTGTCGGCCTCGATCCCCTGGGCGGCCAGGATCTTCAGCAGGGTCGACTTGCCCGCGCCGTTGCGCCCGACCAGGCAGGCGCGCACCCGCGGCTCCAGCGCCAGGTCCACCCCGTCGAACAACGGCTTGGCCCCATCGGCGAGGCGGACGTCCTTGAGGGCCAGGACAGGGGCGCGAGTCGGGGAAGCCATGGTCGGGAGGGTCTAACTGTCGGACGGGAAGGGGAGGAGATGGGGGCGTATAGCAGGGCAGGCGAGGGGGCGGGGGGATTTCTTGGGGGAGCCGTCGGGGCTTGCATGGCCGGGCGAAACTAGCGCTACCTTGGCGGGCATGACGAATGACGCCGAACCCATCGCCAAGCCCTACCGGCTCCATATTGCCGCCACCGTGATCGTGGCCGGCCTGCTCTGGCTGGCCGACGGGCGGCTGTGGCCTTCGATCTCAGCCTATGCGGGAGACGCCTTCTGGCTGGTCATGCTGTTGCAGCTGGTGCTCGGCTCCTGGCTCGCCAAGTCCCGGCCGGGGCGGATCCTGGCCGTCTTCCTGTATGGCGCGTTCCTCTGGCTCGCCGCTGAAGGGATCTGCCGTCGGGCCGCCGAGAGCAGCGAGGAGCGCTCGATGGTGCTGGCCGGCGGGGCCTTGGCCCTGGCGCTGGTCGCCGCCAGCGTGGCGTGGGACCGGCTGCCGTCGGCCTGGCGCGCCCGCATGGCCGCCTCGCCGATCTGGCGCCGTGTGGGAGGCTGCCTGCTCTTCGGGCTGACCGGGGGCGCCCTGTGGGGGGTGATGGGCGCGATCACCGAGGGGGACGCCCCCTGGACGCGCGTCCACCTGACGGCCCTGTTCCTGGCCATGGGCGGCGGCCTGGTCCTGGTCCTCTGGCGGCTGGACGGCTGGGTCCGCGCCTTCGCCTGCTGGGCGGTCGCCAGCCTGACCTGGGTCCCCCTGATGACCGGTCTGGGCTTGAGCGGCTCGCCGGCCGAGATCGGCGTCGGCGGCTGGTTGCTCGCGGTCGTACCGCCGCTGATCGGCGGCGCGGTGCTGCTGGCCAATTTTCGGATCAGCAGGCGCCACCGCCTCTAAATCAGGTCTGGCCTGTTCAAGCCGCCAGCTTCACGGGCTCCCCGGCTTCGACCGGTCGCGCCATCACCCGGTCGCGCAGCCGCAGGAACGGTCGCTCCACCAGCACATGCAGCACGATGGCTGCGGCGAAGGCGGGCAGGACGTAGAGCGCCAGGCCGGTCCAGCCTTGCAGGACCTCGGGCCCCAGTCGATCGTACAGGGCCCAGTAGACCGGCTTGTGGACCAGGTAGAGGCTGTAGGCCAGGGCGGCCAGCGGGGCCAGGCCGCGCGGGCGCTGGCGGGCCAGCCAGGGTTCGAGGTCGAGCAGGGCCGACAGCATCAGGGCGCAGCCGAGGGCGTACAGCGGATAGACCACGGTCGCCCCGGTCAGGCTCAGGACCAGGCCGTTGTCGCCAATCAGCCGGATCGCCGCGGCCCACAGCGCCACGGCCGCCGGCGCGGCCAGCCAGGGCGGGCAGAGCCTGGCCCACCGAGCGGGGCGGAAGGTGCGCAGGGCCGCCAGCAGCACGCCCATCAGCAGGCCGTCCAGCCGGCACCAGGTGGGATAGTAGATGACCTTCTGGTAGAGGCCGGGCGGCGGATCGGCCAGCGTCGACAGGTCGCGCCACAGCCAGAACCGCAGGGCCATGCCGCCCAGGACCAGGACGGCGGCCAGGCCGACGCCGGGCCACGGCCCCGCCCGGCGCAGGGCGGGCAGGCGCAGGCCCAGCACCAGCAGCGGCAGGGTCAGGTAGAACCACTCCTCGACGCACAGCGACCAGGCCGAGCTGAAATTGCCGGTCCGGGTGTAGTCCAGGCCCAGGTTCATGGTGAAGGTCAGGAACCGCCACAGCGGCTGGAGGCCCTCGCCGTCGGTGAAGCCCGGCAGCAGATTGTAGAGCGCCAGGATCACCAGATAGGCCGGCAGGATGCGGAAGGCGCGGCTGGCCCAGAAGCGCAGCAGGTCGGGGGCCTCGCCGCGCGCGATCGGCCGCATCAGCTGGCCGCCGATCAGGTAGCCGCTGAGCACGAAGAACACGTCCACGCCAAGCCAGCCATAGGGCTTGACCAGGATCAGCCAGTCGGCGGCGGCGGCCTTGGGCAGGTGCTGCAGCATGACCAGCAGGATGGCGCAGGCCCGCAGCAGGTCGGGTCCCACGGCGCGCGGCGCGGCGTCGCCTGGCGACGGCCCGAACGCGGCCTTCAGGCCGGCGATGGCGCGGGTGGTGAACGACACGGACGGCCCCGGAGGTATGGAGGGGCCAGCCTAGAGCCGCGTGGTTAAGGGGCGGTAAGGGGAGCGGAGGGGACGCTTGGGGCGGGGACGCACACTCACGTCGAGGTTCAGGGTTGTCTTGTGGCGCTGGCGAGTGAGCATGCGTCCCCGCCGCCGCCTCTCCGCCCGCCGCCTCAACGAAAAAGGGGCCGTCCTCGCGGACGGCCCCTCCATCTCATCGGGAGCGTACGGATGCTCCCGGACGCGAGATCCTAGTACTTCAGGCGGACGCCCACCCGGAAGTAGCGGCCCACGATGCCCGACTGCGAATAGGTCGGGTTCCAGTTCACCGCGGCGTAGTTGGCCGGGTTGAACATCGGGCCGGTGTCGAACAGGTTCATGACGTCGGCGTAGACGCTGGCCTTTTCGGTCACGTCGTAGGCGCCGGTCAGGTCGACGCTGGTGAACGACTTGACGCGGCAGTTGAAGGCGTCGTCGCCGTACAGGCAGCCGCTGGCCGCGCTGTCGTCGATTTCGCGCATGCCGCTGACATAGTTCATCGTGCCGGTCACGTGGATCGGACCGTGCTCGAAGGTGTTCGACCACGACAGGCGGTTCTTCGGGGTGCCGGCGCCCGACGACAGGGCGTACGGCGCTTCCTTGCCGACGTAGTTATAGGTCGTGCCGTCCTGGGTGTACTTGAAGTCGAACAGGGTGGTGGCGTCGAGGTTGGTCGTCCACTTCACGTCGTAGGGCAGGTAGAAGCTGGCCTGGACGTTCAGGTCCAGACCGCTGGTGACCAGCGAGTCGGCGTTGATGTAGGGCGAGGCCACCGACAGCACGCGGCGCTGGGCGGTCGGGTGGTCCGGGTCGACCGCGTCGGCGACGATGGTGTAGCCGGCCGGGATGGCTTCGCCCGCGTAGTAGGCGTCCAGGGCCGCGCCCGGGGCGGCCTGGGCGATCACGTCGGTCTTCTTGATGTGGTAGTAGTCCAGCGAGACGCTGAAGTTGCGGGTCGGGGCCCACACCGCGCCGAACGTATAGCTGGTCGACTTTTCCGGCTTCAGGTCCGGATTGGCCGTGGTGATCAGCGAGAGCGAATAGTCCTTGGTGTACTCGTTGTCGCCGTGGGCGGCGCGGAAGGCGTCGAACGAGGCGTCCTGGAACGAGAAGGTCGTAAAGCCCTGGGCGGCCGAGTCGCCCGATTCCGAGAAGCTGGGAGCCCGGAAGCCCTTCGAGACCGTGCCGCGCAGCGCGATCTCCTTGGTGGGCGAGAACTTCACCCCCAGCTTCGGCGAGAAGTTGTCGCCGAAGTCGGAATAGTGGTCGTAGCGGCCCGAGACGTTGACCTCCACCTTGTCGATGATGGGCATGCCCAGCTCGGCGAAGGCCGAGGCGACGGTGCGGTTGCCGATGGTCTTGGCGTTGCCCAGGCCCTGGGCGTCGTTGACCGGGTTCAGGGCCGGGTCGTTGGTGGCCTCGTAGCGGAACTCGCCGCCCAGGCCCAGCTGGGCTTCGCCGCCCGGCAGGCTGAACACGCCGCGCGAGGCCTGGAAGCTGATCGAGTCCAGGTCCGAGGTCGAGGTCTTGGCCAGGGTCGGCGACAGGGCCTTGCGGACGGCGTCGCTGTTCTTGGACGGGTCGACGAAGTTGTACGAGCCGTCGGCGATCACCTTCATCAGGTTGTTGTAGCTGACGAAGCCGTTCTGGGCGCTTTCCAGCCAGCCGTGGGCGATCACCAGGTTGGCCTGGTAATCCCAGTCATGGGTGTTGCCCTTCACGCCGGCGACCATGCGGGCCATGCGGTTGGTGTATTCGGCGTCGGCCGGCAGGTCGCTGAAGCGGTACTTGATCAGGGCGTACTGACCGGCCGCCGCGAACGGGTTGTTCGGGTTCAGGGTGCCGTCGGTCAGGGTGATCGGCAGGACGATGTTGCTCAGGTTGTGCGGCGTGCTGGACGAGATGGTGACCGGGGTGCCGGTGACCGAGGTCTTGCTCTGCACGAAGCTGCCGCTGAGATAGGCCTCGAGGTTGTCGTTCGGCTTGATCGTGAAGCGGCCGTAGGTGGCGATGCGCTCCTGCTTGGGCTGGACGTCGCCGAAGGTGGCGATGTTCTGGGCGCAGTAGCTGCCGATCGACTGGCCGGTGTTGTCGTCCAGGCGCGGGTCGACGGTCAGCGGGGCGTCGGTCGGGCAGCTGCGCAGCGGGCGCCACTCGTTGCCGACGCCGCCGATGGCCTGGCCGCTGGCCAGGTTGCCGGCCTCGGTCAGGATGGCCGGCTTGACGTTGCCGTAGAAGGTGCTGCCGCCGGCCTGCGGATTGTTGTTCTGGCCGCCGGGGATCGAGGTCAGGTCGTTGGTGTTGTACGGGAAGCCGCGCTGGTCGATGCGGATGCGCTTGTCCAGCTGGTACTCGAAGTCGGCGTAGAGGTTGTACTTGTCGGTATCCAGGTCGCCGTGGCCGATGTCGGCGTTGAAGCGGTATTGGCCGCCGCCGCCGTGCTCGCTGGTCCCGATCGAGGCGTCGGCGCCCATGCCCTGGTAGTTGGACTTCATGATGATGTTGACGACGCCGCCGATGGCGTCGGCGCCGTACAGCGACGAAGCCCCGTCCTTCAGGGTCTCGATGCGCTCGACCGCGTTGAACGGGATCGAGTTGAGGTCGACGAACGCCTTCTGGCCGTCGTCGGCCAGCGGGTAGTTGGCGTTGCGCAGGCCGTCGATCATCACCAGGGTCGAGTTGACCGACAGGCCGCGCAGCGACACGCCGGTCGAGCCGGCGGCGAAGCCGTTGCCGAAGGCGGCGGGGATCGAGCCGGAGTTGTCGGCCGACAGGCTGCGGATGGCGTCGGCGATCGTGGTGATGCCCTGGGCCTTCAGCTGCTCGGTGGTCTGGACGGTGACCGGCGACGGGGTGGCGGTGTCGGTGCGGCGCAGCAGCGAACCGGTGACGACGACGGCTTCGACTTCATTGTCGGCGGGGGCGGCCTGGGCGGCGGCCGGGGCCGGCGCGGTCTGCGCGTTCGCGGCGAAGGCGGCGAAGGTGGCGACCCCCGCCATCATCGTCGTCGCGAGCAGGCGCCCGCGGGTGATCTGCAATTTCATGTCGGTCCCTCCGGGCGCTTGGAGCCTGGCCGCATCGGCCCGCTCGTCCCGTCGCCCTGTCAGCTCTAGGTTTCCCGGAGGACCTCTCGTCCCCGGTTGCCGTGGGATAGGAGCCGCCAAAGACGCCCGTCAATCGTCGACGCCGCCGTGTAATGAATATGTCTATGACCTGTCACATCCAAGCAACTGCCGAAGCCGAATTGCGGCGAGAATAAGTCTTTTAGGTGTCTGGGGCGCAATGGGGTGTAGAGAAACCGTCGATATCCAAGCTTGACTGATAGAATCGCGGTTCGGGGAACTTGGTGATCTGAAAGGGAATTCTTACCGTCCTGTAATTATTATGAAGTTGCTCGTCGGAAGTCGATATCTCCAGATCGATTATCGATGCGCAGACGCCCGGGGCGGTGCGCCGGGAATGCAACCGGCGGAGGCGCTCCCGCCTTGAAAAGGAAATCGGCGAGCGTCCCGATCTTGTTTTCCGGACTGCCTTCGCGCGAACTTCTGGTCGGGAAATTTCGGCGGACGAGTCAGGCGGCAGGGCGGGGATTCGTAGTCTCAGATCGATTTCCAAGGTCGCATTCGCAGCGCTTGCGGCCTTGTCCGGCGGCTGCGGGGCGGCGAACGCAGGCCCATCCGGAAAGGCGTGCGAGGCGGCGGAGGCCGTCCTGCCCGCAGCGAATGCGGACGGGCCGCCTCCGCTGTTCAGCGACACGGCGTTTCGCGCGGGGGAGCCGTGGGGAGGCGTCCATTTCGCTCGAAAGTCCTCAGTACGGCAGCTGTTCCGGCGAGGGCGCGGGACCGGGCGTCGGGGCGTCGGCGGCCGGCTCCAGCTCCGACGCCGAACGCGCGAACTCGGCGGCCAGGGTCTCGTAGAAGCCGTTGCGGGGATCGGGCGTCGACAGGGGCGCCGGGTCGGGCAGCAGCCAGGGGAAGTCGCGCACCGCCAGGCCCTCGTGGGCGGCCAGCATGTAGCGCCGCCAGATGCTGGCCGGGATGTCGCCGCCGACCACCTTGTTCATTGGCCGGTCGTCGTCGTTGCCCACCCAGACGCCGGTCACGTAGTCGGGGGTGAAGCCCACGAACCAGGCGTCGCGCCAGTTCTGGCTGGTGCCGGTCTTGCCCGCCGCCGGCCAGCCGAACGCCGCCCGCTTGGCGGTGCCGACCTCGACCACCTTCTTCATCATCTTGACCATCATGCTGGCCTTGCTGACGTCGTAGACGCTGGGCGCCGAGCCGGGGACCGCGTGGGTGAAGATCGGCGTCCCGTCCTGGGTGGTGATGCTCTCGATCACATAGGGCTGCAGGCGCACGCCGCCCTGCTGGAACACCTGGAAGCCCGAGGTCAGCTGCAGCAGGTTCACCTCATAGGCCCCCAGCGCCACCGACAGGTCGGGGTTGGAGGGCAGGGTGGTGAACCCGAACCGCCGGGCCAGGTCGCCGATCGCCGGCCCGCCGGCCTCCTGGCCCAGCTTGACCGCGATGGTGTTGATCGAATTGACCAGGGCGTCCTGCACGGTCATCGGGCCGCGATAGCCGCCGGCGTAGTTCTCGGGCTTCCAATCGCCGAACTGCACCGGCCCGTCGACGCGGATGTCGGTGGGCAGCACGCCCTTCTCCAGGGCGGCGGCGTAGACGAACGGCTTGAAGGTCGAACCCGGCTGGCGGCGGGCCTGGACGGCGCGGTTGAACGGGCTCTCGATATAGTCGGTCCCGCCCACTATGGCCCGCACGGCCCCGTCGGCCGACAGCGACAGCAGGGCCGCCTGGCGGGCCCCGGCGCTTTCGCCGCCGATCTGGATGGCCTGGCGGACGGTCTCGACGCCCACGTGCTGCAGGCGCGGGTCGATGGTCAGGCGCACCACCAGGTCGGGCGCGTTCTGGCCGGCGATGCGCACGGCCTCGGCGGTGGCGTAGTCCAGCACCCAGCCGTAGTCGCCCTCGTCGGCCACGGCCAGCGGCGACAGGCGCGGGGTGTCGTCCAGGGCCCGGCTCTCCTGCTCGGCGGTGATCCAGCCCTCCTTGCGCATGTTGGCCAGGACCAGGCGCGAGCGGGCCAGGGCGGCGCTCATGTCGCGGGTCAGGGCCAGGCGCGAGGGGGCCTTGGGCAGGCTGGCCAGCAGCGCCGCCTCCGACAGGGTCAGCTGGCTGGCCGACTTGCCGAAATAGGTGCGGCTGGCGCCGTCGACCCCGAAGGTGTTGGCCCCGAAGAACACCCGGTTCAGATAGAGTTCCAGCACCTCGTCCTTGGTCAGGACCTGCTCCAGGCGATGGGCCATCAGCATTTCCTGCAGCTTGCGCCGGACCGTGCGGTCGGGCGTCAGGAACAGGCCCTTGGCCAGCTGCTGGGACAGGGTCGAGGCGCCCTGCACGGTGCGGCCGGCCCGGTGGTTGACGTAGGCCGCGCGGACGATGCCGTAGGGGTCGATGGCCCCGTGCCGGTAGAAGCGCTTGTCCTCGGCGGCCAGGAAGGCCAGCGGCACGTAGTTGGGCACGCCGGCCAGGGTGATGCGCTGGCCGTAGCGCGGGCCGCGGCTGGCGATCACCTGGCCGTTGCGGTCCTCGAACCGGATGCCCGGCGCGCGGTTGACCGCGAACAGCGCCTCGCGCGACGGCAGGGTCGGGGTGTCGCGCAGGTATTTCCACCAGACATAGCCGGCCCCGGCCCCGGCGCCCGCCAGGCCCAGGGCCAGCACGGCCAGCAGCGGGATCCAGATCCAGCGGGCCTTGCGGGCCTTGGCCTTGGCCCGGGCGTGCTTCAGGTCCGCGCGGAAGGGCTCCTCCGGCGGGGGCTCGCGAGGCGGTTCGCGGGGCGGCGGCGGCGGGGGCGGCGGCGGCGCGGCGGCGGAGTCCGGCGGCCGCTGGGCCGGCGGGCGCGGCGGTTCGTCGTCGAAGCGATAGGGCGGCAGCGTCCAGTCGTTCAAGTCGGCCCCACGGTCCCGTTCTGGTCTCCCCGTTTGGTTTCGGGGCGATTTGGGTTTAGGACGCCGCGATGATGGCGCGCAAACCTTTCTGGGAGACGAAGTCCCTAAACCAGATGACCGTCCCCGAGTGGGAGAGTCTATGCGACGGCTGCGGCCTTTGCTGCCTGGTTCGCTTCGAAGACGAAGACACCGGCGAGATCATCCCCACCCGGGTGCATTGCCAGCTGTTCGACGAGCACCGCTGCAGCTGCAAGGACTATCCCAACCGCCGCAAGACCGTGCCCGACTGCATCAAGCTGACGCCGCACAACATCGAGACCCTGGAATGGATGCCGCCGTCCTGCGCCTATCGCCGGCTGCACGAGGGCAAGACCCTGCCCGACTGGCATCCGCTGGTCACCGGCGACCCCGACAGCACCCACAAGGCCGGGATCTCGGTGCGCGACCAGACGGTGTCGGAGCTGTGCTTCGACGACCCGGAGGACGCCCTGGACTTCGTGGCCGTCGACCTGATGGCCGACAAGGGCGACCAGATCTACGACCCGGAGGAGTGAGGGCGGGGCGGTCCGGCGCGGGGCGAATAGATCGAACAATTTCCTCCCTTTTAGGTTGAGAAGTCTCGTGGTTCGGAATAGCCATGAGCTTGGCCATATTCCGAAACCCCTTGGAGACTTCCATGAAGCCCGCCCTTCCCGCCATGCTCGGCCTCGCCTTTTCTCTGGTGGCGGGCGCGGCCACGGCGACGCCCGTCGAGGTTCCCTGGGCCAAGCTGACCTTCCTGGGCGGCGGATGGACGACGACGACCCTAAGGGTGCAAACCAGCGGAGCCTTCAGCAACCCGGCGGCCTGCGCCATGACCGACGGCTACATCGTCGACTCGACCCTGCCTGGCGCCCAGTTGCTGGACTCGATCCTGCTCACCGCCTATTCGACCAATCAGGACGTCATGCTGGTCATTGACGGCTGCGTGCAGTCACGCCCGGCCGTCATTGGCGTCTATATTCGACGTTCCTAGAGCATTTTCGAGCGAAGCGGACACCGGTTCGCATGAAGAAAATGCGCTAAAACAAAGATCTAGAGCGCGATCTGTCAGAGGTGAGATCGCCAAGACGTCGCGATCTGCAGGGATGGGCGGCGCCGGGCGCGTTCCCGCCGCTCGGGGCGGGTCGGGTCAGTCGCCCGGTTTCCGTTTGCCCGACAGCAGGGCGTAGATCGCCATGGCGTGGCCGTGACCCAGGCCCAGCGTCCCCTTGCCCCAGTCCACGACCTGACCGGCCTTGACCCCGGGCTTGAGCTGGCCGCCGTCCGACAGTCCGGCCGCGTCGGCCGCGGCCTTCACCGCCTGGGCGTCGAGGCCGGTCTTGGCCTGGATGGTGTCGAGATAGGCTTGGAAGGACATGGGGGCCTCGGTGTTCGGGGGTTGTTGACCTGAGGACGTTCCGCGACGGTTGGCGCCGACAGGGGCCGGCGGTTTTTTCGCCCAGTCCCCGCCGCGGGGGCTATCGCGTATGGCCAAAACCGTTGTCATCCCGGACGAGCGCGCAGCGCGAAGATCCGGGACCGGGGCGTGAACACAGGCGCTTGCGGCGGTCCCGGATCTGCGCCCGGCGTCGCCGGGCTTGTCCGGGATGACAGCTCTTTTGGCGGCCAATCCATATGCGATCGCCTCTGCGTCCGCCGGGCGTCCAGCCCCGTCCGCCCCGTGGCGGCCCTCGCCGAATCCCGGCACGGCTGTCCTTCGTCCACCCGCCCGAAGGAAGACCGCATGGCCTATGACGATCGCACGCGGATGATCCTCAGGCGGACGCCGGAATCCGCGACCATGGTCGCCAACGTCAAGCGCGCCATGGCCGTCACCGCCGCCCTCAACCGCCTGACTTACGAAGACGGGCCTCAGATCCGCGCCCTGTTCGGCGAGCTGACGGGCCGGGCGGTGGACGAGACCTTCGCGCTGATCCCGCCGTTCTACACCGAGAGCGGGGTCCATATCCGGGTCGGGCGCAACGTCTTCGTCAATCAGAACTGCACCTTCTACGACCTGGGCGGGATCGACATCGGCGACGACGTGATGATCGGTCCGAACGTCAGCCTGATCACCTCCGGCCACCCGGTCGAACCCTCCCGCCGGCGCGACGGCGTCGTCGCCAGGCCCATCGTCATCGGGCGCAACGTCTGGATCGCGGCCGGCGCGACGATCATCGGCGGCGTGACCGTCGGCGAGAACTCTGTCGTCGCGGCGGGCTCGGTGGTCACCCGCGACGTCCCGCCCGACACCCTGGTCGGCGGCAACCCGGCCCGGGTGATCCGCTCGATCGCGGAGTGAGGGGGGCGGGGGACTCCCTCTCCCATGGGGAGAGGGTTGGGGCGAGGGGGTTCCGGGCCAGACGGCGCGCCGGCGGAGCGCCCCGTGTGAAAAACGGTGAGGGCGTAACCCCTCACCCTCCCACCGCTTCGCGGCGGGCCCCTCCCTCTCCCACTGGGAGAGGGCGACGTCAGGCGCCCCCTGACGGGGATACAGCCCCGTCCATCCTCGGCGCATGGCGACTCAACACCAGCAAAATCAACGCCCTAAACTTTCTCGACCTAAGTTATCAGCGGCGCCCGCTGCTCCCGTATCTTTGTGTCATGGCCGGGAGAAGCGAGATGAGCCCCGAACAGAAGATGCGAGACGCCGATCTTGAATTGGTCGAGGTCCATGTCGCCAACGTCCGGCGGATCAAGGGCGGCGAGGCCGAGTCCTCCAAGGCCGAACTCAATGGGCTGGTCGCCGGCGCCGCCCTGGCCAGCCGCCGCCTCAGCGGCGCCCTGGTGATGAGCCGCAAGGGCCTGGCCAACGAGGCCAAGGCCGCTGCGGCGTCGGAGGCCCTCGCCGCCAACGAGAACGACATCGACGCCAAGCTGGAGACGGAAATGGATGACGACTCTGGTCGAACCCCCGAGCGGATGGCTGAAATTCACGCCGACATCCGACGCCGATTGGATGTTGCTCGAGCCGCCCGAGAATCTAAGCAAATGGCTGGGCGCAGCGTCGCTCCAGCGGATCGAGCGCTGCCGAGCGGCGTGGAAGCCGAGGGCGGAGCACCAGCTTCCCCCGCCTGACCCCTGGACCACCTGGCTGTTCCTGGGCGGTCGTGGAGCCGGCAAGACCTTCGCGGGGGCGTCCTGGATCAAGGATCAGGCCCAGCGAGGCGGGAACCTCGCCCTGGTCGGTCCCACGTTCCACGACGTGCGCGAGGTGATGATCGAGGGGCCGTCCGGCCTCAAGAGCCTGTATCCGGTCGGCGCCCGTCCGAAATGGCAGGCCAGCCGCCGCCGCCTGGAGTTTAGCAACGGCGCCGTCGCCCAGGCCTTCTCGGCCGAGGATCCCGACGCCCTGCGCGGGCCGCAGTTCCACGCCGCCTGGGCCGACGAGTTCTGCGCCTGGCCCAAGCCGGCCGAGACCCTGGCCATGCTGCGCTTCGGCCTGCGCCTGGGAACCGACCCGCGCCTGGTGGTCACCACCACGCCCCGGCCGATCCGCGCCCTGCGCGGCCTGATCGTCGAACCGGGCACGGTGAACACCCGGGTCCCGACAAGCGCCAACGCCGACCACCTGGCCCCGGCCTTCCTGTCGACCCTGCAGGGCCTCTACGGCGGCACCCGCCTGGCCGCCCAGGAGCTGGACGGCCTGATCGTCGAGGGCGAGGGCGGCCTGTTCCGGGCCGAGGACCTGGCCCGCTGCCGGGGCGCGCCGCCGGCCCGCTTCCAGCGCGTGGTCGTGGCCGTCGACCCGCCGGCCACGGCGGGCGGCGACGCCTGCGGCCTGGTGGTCTGCGGACGTTTTGAGGGCAGAGCTTTCGTGCTCGAGGACCGGACCGCGCGGGGCCTGTCGCCCCACGGCTGGGCCCGCCGGGCGGTCGAGGCCGCCGCGCGCTGGAACGCCGACGCCCTGGTGGCCGAGGCCAACCAGGGCGGCGACATGGTCCGCGCCGTCCTGGCCCAGGCCGGCCCGCCGTGCGCGGTCAAGCTGGTCAAGGCCTCGCTCGGCAAGCGGGCCCGGGCCGAACCGGTCGCGGCCCTCTACGAGCAGGGCCGCGTGATCCACTGCGGGGCCTTTCCGGCCCTGGAGGAGGAGCTGATGGCCCTGGGCTCGGGCGACCTGGACCACAGCCCGGACCGCGCCGACGCCCTGGTCTGGGCGGTCAGCGAGCTGATGCTGGGGGTGGGGAGAAGGCCGCGGTTGAGCGTGTTGTGAGGTCAAAGAGACCCCCTAAGTCGCTCCGCGCCCCCCCCCAGAGAAGGAGCATCTGCTCGGACTAGATCCTCCCCCTCTGGGGGAGGTGGCCCGGAGGGCCGGAGGGGGTCAGCGCCGCGCTTCCGAAAGGATCGTCCGAAGCGCCCCGTCGACACAGGCCAGGACGTCCACGGCGGGCAGCCTCAGGGTGCGAATGCCGCGCTGGGCCATCCAGTCGTCCCGCACGGCGTCGAGGCGAGGTCGGTCGCCAAGGTCATGGCCGCCGCCATCCACCTCGACGGCCAGCTTGGCCTCGTCGCAGTAGAAGTCGAGCACGTAGGGTCCGATCGGATGCTGCTTGCGGAAATGCAGGCCCTCGAGCCGGCGGGCCTTCAGGCCAAGCCACAACAGCACCTCCGGCAGGGACATTTCACGTCGCAGCTGCTTGGCGAAGCTTCGCGTGCGGCGCGGTGCGTCCATCGATCGTTTTCCTACCGCCGCAGGCCCCCTCCGGCCCTTCGGGCCACCTCCCCCAGAGGGGGAGGATCTACGCCGCGCAAGCTGCTTCCCCTCTGGGGGAGCCGTCGCGAAGCGACTGAGGGGGTCTTCCTACTCCCTCACAACCCTAACATGTTCATCATTCGTTCTCAACCAGCGAGGCGCCCCATGCCCCTGTTCAAACCCCGCCGCCCGCCGGAGGCCAAGGACTCCCGGGCGGCGCGCCTGATCGCCGTCACCACGGCCGGGCGGCCGCGCTGGACGCCGCGCGACTACGCCGCCCTGGCCTCGGAGGGCTTCGGCAAGAACCCGATCGCCTATCGCTGCGTGCGGATGATCGCCGAGGCCGCCGCGGCCGTGCCGCTGGCGGTGTTCGTCGACGGCCGGCGGGCCGACGACCATCCGTTGCGCCGGCTGCTTCAGGCCCCCAATCCCGAACAGGGCGGGGCCGACCTGATGGAGGCGTTCTTCGGCCACCTCCAGGTCGCCGGCAACGGCTACCTGGAGGCTGCCCAGGACAAGGGCGGAGACGACGCCCCGACCGAGCTCTACGCCCTGCGGCCCGACCGGATGACCGTCGTGCCCGGCCCGCGCGGCTGGCCGCTGGCCTACGACTACCAGGTCGCCGGCCGCACGGCGCGGATCGGCCGCGACGCCGCCGGCTGGCTGCCGGTGCTGCACCTGCGGCTGTTCAACCCGACCGACGACCACTACGGCTTCTCGCCGCTGGAGGCGGCGGCCTTCGCCATCGACGTGCACAACGCCTCGGGGGCCTGGAACAAGGCCCTGCTCGACAACAGCGCCCGGCCGTCCGGGGCCCTGGTCTACGCCAACCGCGAGGCCGGCGACCGGCTCTCGGCCGAGCAGTTCGAACGGCTGAAGGCCGAGCTCAGCGACGCCCACGCCGGGACCGCCAACGCCGGCCGGCCGCTGCTGCTGGAAGGCGGCCTCGACTGGCGGCCGATGTCGCTGAGCCCGGCCGACATGGACTTCATCGCCGGCAAGCACGCCGCCGCCCGCGAGATCGCCCTGGCGTTCGGCGTGCCGCCCCAGCTGTTGGGCGTGCCGGGCGACGCCACCTACGCCAACTACCGCGAGGCCAACGGCGCGTTCTGGCGGCACACGGTCGTGCCCCTGGCCGAGCGGGCGGCGCGGGCCCTGTCGGCCTGGCTGGCGCCCCGCTTCCCCGGCGCCCGCATCGCCTGCGACCTGGACGCCGTGCCGGCCCTGTCGGCCGAACGCGACGCCCTGTGGGCCCGACTGGAAGGGGCCAGCTTCCTCACCGACGCCGAGCGGCGGCGGCTGGCGGGGCTGGAGGGCTGATCCGCCACTTGCCCGCATCTGGCGGCTGAGCCGCCTGTCCGCCCCATAGGGGGCAAGTCCCCGGAGAAATCCATGACGACATCAAACCGCTGGCGGCTCGACCGCCAGGTTTCGGTCGGCCTGCTGGTCGCCGTGGCCCTGCAGGCCGCGACCGCCCTGATGTGGGCCGGCCGGGCCAGCGCGCGGATCGACGACCTGCGCCAGCGCCTCGACGCCCAGGCTCCGGTCGCCGAGCGCCTGGCGAGGCTGGAGACCCAAGCCGAGGCCACGCGGGCCGCGCTGGCCCGGATCGAGAGCAAGCTGGATCAGCAGTAGCGCACGGACTTGCCCCCACCTGGCGGCTGCGCCGCCTGTCCGCCCCCATAGGGGGCGGAGCCTAGAGCGCTCTTCCCCCTCTGGGGGAAGACGACCGCGAAGCGGTCCGTAGGGGGCAAGTGGTCACCGCACAGGAGCCCCTCATGACCGACGACCTGCCCATCGAGGGCCACGCCTCCCTCTTCTGGACCCGCGACCTCAACGACGACGTCGCCGCCTCGGGCGCCTTCGCCGCCAGCCTGGCCCGCACCGGCCCGGCCGGCGTCAAGATGCTGCATCAGCACGACGACGCCGAGCCGGTGGGCGTCTGGGACGAGATCGCCGAGGACGCGACCGGCCTCTACGTCCGGGGCCGCGTCCTGCGGACCACGCCGCGGGGCCGCCTGGTCGCCGCCCTGGTCGAGGCCGGCGCGCTGGACGGCCTCTCCATCGGCTTCCGCGCCGTGAAGGCCCGGCCCGACGAGACCGGCCGCCTGCGGGTGTTGACCGAGGTCGAGCTGTGGGAGGTGTCGATCGTGACCTTCCCGATGCTGCCGGGCGCGCGGCTGAAGCGCGTCGGCTGAACCGGGGCTCAGGAGTTTTCGGTTTCGTCCAGGTACTGGTCGATCGCGCGATCGGTGGCTTCGATGACATCCGCCCAGACCGGATTGGCGCTGACCCGTCGCTTGGCCTCGCCGAGGTCTAGGCCGCGTCGGTCGCATAACACGCGCATGGAGGCGATCATCGACACGCCCTCGGCGTGCAGGAACACGATCGCCTCGTCGATATCGGCGGGACAGCGTTTCAGGATTTGCGGGTCGACGGCGAGGGACATGTTGGCTCCGGCGAAAAGCCTATTCGCCAGCCTGCACCGACGCAATCCGCGCGGAAAAGTCGTTTGAATCTCCCTTCCCCCTTGATGGGGGAAGGGCCGGGTTTGGGGGTGACGACGGCGGTTCCGCGCCAAGACCCCCGCCCGTCATTGGGTCGGGCGCGCCGCGTTCACCCCCACCCCAACCCCTCCCCCATCGAGGGGGAGGGGCCTATCCGGAGACTCCCATGAAGGAAACCAAACAGGCCGCGGCCTCGCCCGAGGCCCGCGCGGCGCTGCACGAGGTGCTGGCGGCGTTCGAGGGCTTCAAGGCCGCCAACGACCAGCGCCTGGCCGCGCTGGAGACCAAGCGCGCCGACGTGCTGCTGGAGGAGAAGGTCGCCCGCATCGACGACGCCGTCTCCCAGGCCCAAGCGCGGCTGGACCGCGTGCTGGCCGAGGCGCGCAGGCCTTCCATTGGCGGTGATGCGCCGCTGGCGCATGTCGACGAGCGCAAGGCCGCCTTCGACCGCTACATCAAGACCGGCGAGGCCCCCGCCCTGCTGCTGGAGGCCAAGGGCCTGTCGGAGGGCGTGGCCACGGCCGGCGGCTATGTGGCCCCGGCCGAGCTGGAGCGGCAGATCCTGCGCCGCCTGCAGGCGTCCTCGCCGATGCGCGACATCTGCCAGGTGCGCACCATCGGCGCCGGGACCTTCCGCAAGCCGGTGTCGACCGCCGGCCTCGCCGCCAGCTGGGTGGCCGAGACCGCGGCGCGTCCGGAGACCGCGGCCCCGACCCTGGACGTGATCGACTTCCCGGCCGGCGAGCTCTACGCCAGCCCGGCCGCCACCCAGGCCCTGCTCGACGACGCCTATGTCAACATCGACGAGTGGCTGGCGGAAGAAGTGCAGGACGCCTTCGCCGCCCAGGAGACCAGCGCCTTCATCGCCGGCGACGGGGTCAACAAGCCCAAGGGCCTGCTGGCCTACACGGCGGCGGCCGACGCCTCGGCGACCTGGGGCCAGCTCGGCTACCTGGCCACCGGCGCAGCCGGCGCCTGGCCGGCGTCCAACCCGACCGACAGGCTGATCGACCTGATCTACGCGGCCAAGACCCAGTACCGCCAGAACGGTCGCTTCGTGATGAACCGCCGCACGGTCAGCGCCGTGCGCAAGTTCAAGGACGCCCAGGGCAACTACATCTGGAACGCGGCCCTGCAGCCGGGCCAGTCGGCCAGCCTGCTGGGCTATCCGGTCACCGAGATCGAGGCCATGCCCGACGTGGCGGCCAACGCCCTGGCCATCGCGTTCGGCGACTTCGAGAAGGGCTACCTGATCGTCGACCGGGCCGGCGTCCGCGTGCTGCGCGACCCCTATTCGGCCAAGCCGCACGTGCTGTTCTACACCACCAAGCGGGTCGGCGGCGGGGTGCAGAACTTCGACGCGATCAAGCTGCTGAAGTTCGCGGCGAGCTAAGGTTTTCCTTCTCCCCTTGTGGGAGAAGGTGGCCTGCGAAGCAGGTCGGATGAGGGGTCGAAAGACCTGTCCGGTCTGCTTCGTTCCACCGCCGAAAGACGCGCCGCCGACCGCCGCGCGTCCCCTCATCCGTCGGCTGCGCCGACACCTTCTCCCACAAGGGGAGAAGGAACGGGATTTCCACCATGCCCCTCTCCATCACCCTGGCCGAGGCCAAGGGCTTCCTGCGCGTGGCCGACGCCACGGAGGACGCCCTGGTCGGCCTGCTGATCGACGCCGCCGAGGCGCGGGTCGCCGCCGCTGTCGGCCTGGCCCTGACGCCGGCCAGCCCCGCGCCGCTGCGGCTGGCCGTGCTGGTCCTGGTCGCCCACGCCTACGAGCACCGCGACGACGGCGAGCCGCCGCTCGGCCTGGTCGAGACCTGGCTGGCCCCCTATCGGGAGGCCCGGCTGTGAGCGGCCCCGGCAATCTGGGCGCCGACGCGGCCATCGCCGCCGCCCTGGTCGAGGCCCTGAAGGCCGCGCCCGCCGTCTCCGCCCTGGTCGCCGCCCGCGTCCACGCCGACCCGCCGCGCCATCCGGTCTATCCCTGCGTCAGTCTGGGCCGCCAGGAGAGCCGGCCGTTCGGCCCGGAGGCGGACGGGCTGGAGCACCTGCTGACCCTCACCTGCGCCAGCAAGTTCGGCGGGCCCGAGGAGGCGCGGGCCGTCACCTCGGCCGTCCGCGCGGCTGTGCACAACGCGCCGCTGGCGGTAGTCGGCCGGCGCCTCGTCACCCTGCGCGTCACCTATGCCGACGTCTTCCGCGCCGCCGACCGCGAGCTGTCGCTGGGCGTGCTGCGGGTGCGGGCGGTGACGGAGAGCGCCTAGTCCAGACTTGCCCCCACCTGACCGCTTCGCGGTCTGTCCGCCCCCATGGGGGGCGGAGCCTCCGCCGAGCGGCTCTTCCCCCTCTGGGGGAAGACGACCGCGAAGCGGTCCGTAGGGGGCAAGTGTTCGTCGCAATCACGAAACCCGGAGATCCCCATGGCCGCCCAAGCCGGCAAAGACATCCTCCTGAAGATCGGCGACGGCGGGTCGCCGCAGGTCTTCACCACCGTGGCCGGCCTGCGGGCCCGCACGATCAGCCTCAACGCCCAGGCCATCGACGCCACCGACGGCGACAGCGCCGGCCGCTGGCGCGAGCTGCTGGCCGGGTCGGGCGTGCGCTCGGTCGCGGTGTCGGGCAGCGGCGTGTTCCGCGACGCGGCCTCCGACGCGGCGGTGCGCGACAGCTTCTTCGCCCAGACCGCCCGCACCTGGCGGCTGGTGATCCCTGACTTCGTGCAGCTGGAAGGCCCGTTCCTGGTGGCGGCCCTCGAATACGCCGGCGACCACGACGGCGAGGCCGCCTTCGCCCTGTCCCTGGCCTCGGCCGGGGCGGTGACGTTCCTGGCGATTTAGCCTTCAAGATCCGCTCATCCCGGCGAATGCCGGGACCCAGATGGACTAACGGTGTGGCTGACGCCAGGAGCGCCGAGCCCTTCCAATCATCCACACAGCTTTGGGATCTGGGTCCCGGCATTCGCCGGGATGAGCGGAGATTGGGGTGTTTGAAAAGGTGTTCACCCATGCCCATGCCCATCCCCAACCCCGCCCGCGGCGAGGTCGTCGCGCCGTTGGCCGGCGCGCCCCGCCGCCTGTGCCTGACCCTGGGCGCCCTGGCCCGGATCGAGGCGGCGCTCGGCCTGGACGACTGGAACGCGTTGCCGGAACGCTTCGGCCGGCTGTCGGCGAGCGAGCTGCTGGTCGTCCTGGCCGCTCTGCTCGAGGGCGGCGGCGAGGATCCGGCGGTCCTGGACGCCCGGCCGGTGTCGATCCCGGAAGCGGTCGCGGCCGTGGCCGCCGCCCTGGCCGCCTGCGCATGACGCCCCGCCGATGAAGCCCCATTGGCGCGCCGCCCTGCGCCGGGCGGTCCTGGAGCTGGGCGTCCCGCCGCGCGACTTCTGGCGGCTGTCCCTGGCCGAGTGGCGGGTCCTGGCCGAGGTCCCGGCCGCCCCGGCGCTGAACCGTGCGGCGCTGGACGCCCTGATCGCCCGCTTTCCCGACAACCCGACGTCTTAGGGGAGACCCCATGAGCGACTTCCAGCCGGACGGCCTCGACGCCGTCCCCGCCCGCGCCGTCGAGGCCGCCGCCGCCCTGGGCGCCCTGCGCGCCCCGGCCGAGCAGGCGGCCCGGGCCATCGACGAGGCCTTCGCCAAGGCCGGGACGGGCCTGGCCCGCTCGCTGGCCCACGCGGCCGCCGACGGCAAGGTCAGCCTGGCCGAGCTGGCGCGGGCGGTGCTGGACGCGGTGTCGAGCGGGGCGGGCGGCGGGGGCGGCCTGGTCAAGGCCCTGGCCGGCGTCGTGGGTTCGGCCTTTTCCGGCGCCAAATTTTCCGGAGCAAGAGCCGACGGCGGCCCGGTCGCGGCCGGCGGCGCCTATCTGGTCGGCGAGCGCGGCCCCGAACTGTTTCGCCCCGCGACCGCTGGCGCGGTCGAGCCCCTGGGGGGCGGCGGGGTCAATGTCACCATCAACGTCCAGGGCGGCGACGCGGCCGGCCTGGCCCGCTCCGACGCCCAGCTGGCCCAGGCCCTGGCGCGGGCGGTGAGCCTGGGGGCGAGAAAGCTATGATTATTGAACCGCTCATCCCGGCGAATGCCGGGACCCAGATCCCACAGCGGTGTGTCGGGTTGGACGAGCTCTGAGCTTGAGGAACCCGCCTCAAAGCCATTCCATCTGGGTCCCGGCATTCGCCGGGATGAGCGGAATTATAGTCAGGCGTTGAGGTTCAGATCGGCCGACAGATCCCGCCAAGTCGGATTGTCGGCCTCGATCAACATCAGCTTCCAGGACCGTCGCCATTCCTTGATCCGTCGTTCGCGGCGAAACGCGTCTTCGCGGGTCTCGAACACCTCGTACCAGACCAGGATCGTGCAGCCGTACTTCGCCGTGAAGCCGTCGCGGAGATACTGTCGATGCTCTTCGAGTCTGCGGGGCAGATCATCGGTGGAGCCGATGTAGAGCGTGCCGTTTCGTTGGCTGGCGACGATGTAGCAGTAGAAAGCCATGCGGCATTTCCCCACCGCCTGGACGGTGGGGAAAGCTGAAAAACTCGCGTTTTTGTCCCTACACCACCATCGGCGTCAGCGGCGGTTCGCCATAGCGGTTCTCGCCCGGCTGGCCTTCGGCGATCCCCACCCACAGGGTGAAGGCGGCCACCGCGGCGAAGGCGATGGCGACGCTGACCAGCAGGCCGCCGACCCCGGCCAGGGCGGCCCAGTCGGTGTCGGTGTTGGTGATGTCGCCCAGGATCGCGCTGAAGCCGATCGACAGGGCCGAGCCGACGATCAGCACCGGTCCCAGCACGATCGGCACGAGTTGCCACCAGCCGCTGCGGCCCATGTCGTGCAGGCGCTTGGTGCACAGGCAGACCCAGGCGAAGATCGCGGCCAGCGCGATCACCTGGCCGATCAGCGGGATCCAGCCGGCCACCACGTGGGCGCCCAGCAGCATCAGCCAGCCGATCCAGAACACCTGGCGGCCGATACGGCCCTCGGCCGAGAAGAACAGTGATTTCCAGTCCATTTCCAGCTCCCAATCTCGAGGCTGAGATTAGGGCCGGGACACGCGCGACTTAAGTGAATTGCAGGTCATGACGCGGGTTTAACCTCCGGTCGCCGGCGTCGCGGCGTCGTCTCGGCCCGGCCGTCACGCGGTCTTTCCGAGGCGGAGGGGCGGGCGCCGGTCGAGGCCAGGAAGATGGCCCCGAACAGCGCGGCGGCCGCCATGTCGGCGAAGATCGGCACGATCACCGCCATGCCGTCGCCGAACAGCGCATAGGCCCACAGGCCCATCGCCCCGTGGATCAGCAGACCGGCCAGGCCGAAGGCGACCGGCGGGCCGGCGCCCCAGCCGGCGTCGCGCGACCGTTTCAGCAGCAGGCAGGCCGTGGCGTAGAAGCGCGCGGCGACGATCAGGATCGACGCGACCAGCGGAACGTCGGGCGCGACGGCGCCGTAGGCGTGGCTGGCGACGCCGCCGACGGCGAACGC
>Ga0102592_1001408_pt1 | contig 27422 bp, 18 predicted proteins | sample AraplaCol_mMF_r2_FD_76861 | JGI IMG/M metagenome (GOLD analysis project Ga0102592, IMG submission 76861) | Arabidopsis root microbial communities from North Carolina, USA - plate scrape MF_Col_mMF_r2 (SPADES assembly) (version 2) | ecosystem: Host-associated > Plants > Roots > Endosphere...
GTTGGGCTACTTACTTTACGGCCCCTGATGGTACTGATAGTTCTTTTGCGGTAGGAGAGTTTAAACAGGACGGGAATCATGTAACAGGGACTTTCCTGACGCCTACGGGAGATTACCGTTTCCTGGAGGGCATTCTGGATGGGGATACGCTCAAGCTGTCAACTTTTGACGGTTCTCATGCTTATTACTTTACGGCTCGTTTGACTGCTGAGAATAAGCTGGAGCAAGGTGTTTTTTACGCAGGTATTGGCAATGGCAAGGAAGTGTGGACGGCCAGCAAAGATGCTAAGGCGGCTTTGCCGGACGAAACTAAGCTGGCTACAGTAAAACCCGGGCAGGCTAAGCTGGACTTTAGTTTCCCTGATCTTAATGGTAAGAAGGTGAGCATTAATGATGCCCGCTTTAAGAATAAAGTAGTGGTGATTACCTTGATGGGTTCCTGGTGCCCGAATTGTATGGATGAAACAGGATTTCTGAGCGATTGGTATAAGCAAAATAAGCAGCGTGGAGTAGAGGTGATCGGACTGGCGTATGAACATACCACGGATTTTGAGAGGTCTAAAAAGGCGCTTTCCGGTTTCCTTAAACGTTTTGATGTGGAGTATCCGGTATTGATCACAGGAGTTACTTCTGCAGATCCGAAGAAAGGGGAGAAGAGCCTGCCGCAGCTGACTGCTATTAAGGGGTTCCCTACTACTATCTTCATTGATAAAAAAGGTCTTGTAAGAGAGGTGCATACCGGTTTCTCAGGTCCTGGTACCGGTGAGCACTATGAGCATTTCAAACAGGAGTATAATCAACTCATAGATAAATTGTTGAAAGAGTAGTATTATCTTGTTCAGATGAACAAGCTGCTCTTCCTCACAGGCATCTCTTGTTGCCTGGTATATATCGCGTTCGCCCAAACGCATCCCCGGCAATTTTCGGTAGCGGCGTCTCCGCAGGCGGCAGGCTTTTCTGCAGAGCGTCTGAAGAGGGTGGACAGCTTTCTGCAGGCGGCTGTTGATAAGGGCCTGGCGCCTAATGCTGTTACCTTTGTAGCGCATAAAGGACAGATTGTGCATTATAAAGCTTTCGGGTATAGTCATCTTGAAAACCGCACGCCTGTAAAAAAGGACGATATCTTTCGCTGGGCTTCCCAGACAAAGCTGATCACTACTATTGCCTTAATGATGTTGTACGAGGAAGGGCGCTTCTTCCTGGATGATCCTGTCAGCAAATACATTCCGGCATTTAAAGATGCAAAGGTGCTGGTGAGCTACGACCGGCATAAGGCTACGTATGAAACGAGGCCTGCGGCTACGCAGCCGACTATACGGCAATTACTGTCGCATTCAGCGGGTATTCCTTACGATCATCCTTTGGATAGCTTGTTGTTTGGCGGCCATGGTTTTTCAGTATTCCCTACAGGAGAAAAGAGCTGCCTGGAAACGCTGGTGAACAACATTGCCCGGCGTCCTTTGCTGCATGATCCGGGAACCCAATTTACTTATGGCTTTAATACGGATATCGCAGGCCGCCTGGTAGAGATCTTCTCCGGCCAGACCCTGGCGGATTTCTTCCGGCAGCGTATCCTTCAGCCGCTGGGTATGCAGGATACCTGGTTTTACCTGCCGCCGGCAAAGCAGTCCCGTCTTGTTGAATTATATGCTTTACCGGCCCTCGATAGCCCGATCAGGGTATCTTCACATAACACAGACCGGCATTTTGCATTGAGTAATACCAGCACCCTTTATATGGGTGGTTCAGGCCTTACCGGACCTATAGGAGACTATGCAAAGATCTGCCAGCTGATACTCAATGGCGGTGAGTTTAATGGCGTTCGCCTGTTAAGCCGCAAGACAGTGGACCTGATGACACGCAACCAGATCGGTAATGCGCTTGTATGGGACCGTAACGACAAGTTCGGCCTGGGCCTCCAGATCATTACCGCCGATACGCATTATGGCGATCCCGCATCTCCCGGCTCACTGACCTGGGGAGGCGCTTACTGTTCTGAATATACGATCGATCCTAAAGAAGATCTTATCCTCCTGGTATATACCAATGCGATGCCCTATGCTTACTATGGCGAATTTGTACGGAAGTTCCGTATCCTGGTTTATCAGGCGCTGAATTAACCTTTTTTGGCCCCAAATTTGAAACTCCCAAAAATACCCCCTTGAACTAAAACGGTTACTATTTGTTAAACCTTAAAATTGTCAAATATGAGCACCACTAAATTCTTATCAGGAGTGCTGGCCGGTGTAGCGGCAGGAGTAGCAATAGGTATGTTATGTGCACCCGACAGCGGGCAGGAAACCAGGAGGAAGATCCGTTATACGGCGGGTAATGTTCGATATAGGCTTAGCCGCTTATTGGGCCGTGGCTCAGATAATCTGGCAGAACTGAGACATGTATTTGAACATGAAGTGACCGGTATGAAAGATGATGTGCGGGAACGTGTATTGAGACTGATCGACGAAAGCAAGAACTCCTACGATAAATTCAAGAAAGAGGCTTTATCGCAAAATAGCTGATGCAATGGTCCAATTTTGGTACGCATACAGGAAACTGTAGTGTTATGCAAAAGGACCGAGCCAATACCGGCAAGACAAGCAACAGGGACAGGAACAGTGATGCTGCGGACAAGCGCCGGCAACAGTCATCAAACCCTGCTGAACATGATGACCCGACCTCTGCGCAGGATGATCCAGATCTCCCGGATCAGGACCCCTTCATACCCAGCCAGGCAGACCTGGAAGCCAAAGAAAGTGTGGAATATTTTACGCCTTCAGGGGAATTACCTGATCCTGAAACTGCCGGGGAAATGGAACCAGATGAAGAGGACGCCAGTCCTGAGATCATTATGGGTACAGAGGCGGACGTTACTGCAGACGATCTCAACTATATAGGCGACCGTGATGAAGATATGGATGAAGGAGATGATGAGTCTGTACGCGCCCGCGATCTCCTTGTAAAACAGACAGATGAAGAGTCTGATGAAGAGCCGCCTGAGCAGTTAGATGTGCCGGGTGCGGAAGATGATGATGCATCTGAAGATAACGGTATGGAAGATGAAGAGAATAACGAATATAGCCTGGGTGGAGACAAAGATTGATCTCCACCCAAACATATTATTGCACCAATCCCTTCACTAAACTTTTCCATTGAGGTTTTGACAGTCCGAGTGAGGCGCTGATCGCTATCAGTGTATTCCTTACTTTATCCCAGAAACCTGGAGGCGCCGTATTCGGCTTTTCATTCCGTCCATACACACTGGCCTTGACACATCTGCCGGTGAGCTCTACCACAAAAGAGCTGGTGGCAGCCGGATCATAGAAATGGGCCACTTTTCCATGCCATTGCTGCGGGTTAACAGAAGGTCTTACGCGGATGGCCGCATAAGCTGTTTTTCCGGATGAGGTGGTCTTGTCTTCTATTTGTTCTATAGCAACCCAATCATATCCATCGCCGGTTTTGCTGCCCGGACCAGGCAGGTTGATACGGATGTGATCGCCTTCCTGTGCAGGGTGATCCAGTTCCCTGCCCGAGTCGTCGGTCAGTGTAAAGTTAGCGGACAGTGGTCCGGCAAAGTCGTGCCAGTGATTTACGTCCAGCAGTCGGGCTTTGGCCTGGTAGTACCGTTCACGGCTTTCTTTCAAAGAGGGCAGCATAATAGAAAAGACTGTATTGGTGGCTGCACCTGTATGTTGTGGAGGGACCGTCTGTTTATCAGATGTCTCTGTCATTTTAGTATGCATCTTTCAAATGGTTTAACTTTCTTCCTGATCATCATCCAGTATCAGTTCCCCTGATTCCAGGAATTCTTTAACACGGTAAATATCTTCTTCTATCATCCGCTCAAACGCCACGTTCAACAGCCAGGCCAGCCCGGTACCTACATATCCGGCAGGCGGCCGGTAAGAAATATTCACCTCTACATAAGTGCCTCCATTGGCCGCATCTTCAAAGGTTAAACGGCCGGCTGTGGCGATCATGGAATTGGCAATGGATCGCCATCCCAGCAGGCGTCCCGGCTCCTCCTTCATGATCTCCGCTTCCCATTCAACGGTGCCGATTCCGCCAGGGCCGCGGGCTATCCAGCGGGAGTGAATGCTGTCCTGTTCATCTACTTTTACCAGGTGTTGCATAAAAAGCGGCAGGTTCCCGAGCTGGCGCCAGAAGGCATATACTTCCTCCCTGGGTCTGGCGATCAGCAGTTTTGTGCGGATATTGATCGCCCGGGTATGCCGGTTTTTCCTTTCTTCGATGGCGGCTGATATAGGGCAGTTGCCCGACAGGCCCCTGTAAAGCAGGTAACCGCCTATGGCCAGCTTCATGAGTCCGCCAATAGGGTGTTTACGCATTTGTCCCAGCGCATTGCTGGTGAGCAGCGAACCGATCACGATAGAAGCTGCGCGTCCCTGCCGGCTTACATTAAGAATGTTGCTGCTGTCATAGAGGGGGCCTGCACTGGGGCGGCCATGCCCGTTCAAAAGTGCGTTAGGATGAGTCATAACTAGCTTGATTTTGAAGATTTTACAGCGAAAACCTTGCAGTTTTTTAAAATATAGACGATTTCGCTTAATTGTATGATTTTCAATCAATCAGAGCTTCGGGCGGCTGAAGCAGCTGTGGAATAAATAATACGGGGCGTAGAAAAGCGGAAACGGGGATAATGAAGGATTAAATTACTGTTGAAAGCATCCGCAAGGTACAAAAGTGCTTTCCGGCCCCTAACGCCATGGAACATACGCAGCAGCTGCCGGTCAGATAAGTTGCAAATTGACAATTAATAATTGTCTTCGTATTTTACTGCTTCAATAATGCCACTATCATGAAAAAACTGCTCTACGGTTGCCTGATGCTGCTATCCGTATCCGCCTGCGCACAAAAGCCCGCAAAGACTGCCCAATCCGGCAAATGGATACAACTCTTCAACGGCAAAGATCTGAAAGACTGGGATATCAAGATCGCCGGTCACGAACTGAATGACAATTTCGGCAATACCTTCCGCGTAGAGGATGGCTTACTGAAGGTACGTTACGATCAATACAGCAATTTTAATGAACAATACGGGCATATCTTTTACAAGCACCCATTCAGCGCCTACCTGCTGGTAGTGGAGTACCGCTTTGTAGGAGAGCAGGTGCCCGGCGGTCCGGGATGGGCTATCCGTAACAATGGCGCCATGCTGCATTCACAATCTGCCGCCAGCATGGGTAAAGACCAGGATTTTCCTATCTCCCTGGAGATGCAGCTGCTGGGCGGCAACGGCAAAGATCCCCGCACTACTGCCAACCTTTGCACACCCGGCACCAATGTGGTGATGAATGAGAAACTGATCACGGATCACTGTATCACTTCTACATCAAAAACGTATGCCGGCGAGCAGTGGGTAAGGGCAGAAGCACTGGTGTTAGGTGATTCCATCATTAAACATATAGCCGGCGGTGATACTGTTCTTACGTATACTAAACCACAGATAGGCGGAGGCAATGTATCTAATGCTGATCCTGCTGTGAAAAAAGACGGTCAGCTGTTAAAAGAAGGATATATTGCCCTGCAGGGTGAAAGCGCTCCTACAGATTTTCGTAAAGTAGCAGTTTTTGATCTCAGTCCGTACGTGAATGATCCTGTGAAGCTGAATAAAATACTACAGGAGCTGCAGCATAGAAAAAAAGATTAAGTAATTTAAAAGTTTGAGGGTTTGAGCGTTTGAAGGCCATCCTGCATGACAGGCATACTTTCAAACATTCAAACCCTCAAACTTTTAAACGCTCAAATCAATTCAGCATCAACTGCCTGATATACTTCACCGGCGTGCTGCCATAACTCAGGAATTTCTCGTTAAATTCTTTCAGGTTGTATTTATCACCCATCTTCTCCTTATACGCATTCCTCAGATCGACGATCTCTTTATAGCCTGTGTAGTAGCTTGTCAGCTGCACACTCGTTACGCTCACACGTTTCCATTTTCCTTCTGCCTCTGCCTGTTGCTGGAAGGCTTCCTGTGTCAGCAGTTTGATAGCGTCTTCCCTGCTCATGTTATTCACGTGCACGCTGTAATCAAGGATGGTATTACAAACAGCCCGCAGGTTCCACTTGTACCACATCAGCCACATTTCCGGCTCATTATTGCCGTAGCCGTTCTCCAGCATCATCTGCTCTGTATATACGGCCCATCCTTCAATCATGGCGCCGTTACCAAGAATTGACTTAATAAGGCTGGGCGACTGGTTAGCATATACCAGCTGCGTATAGTGCCCGGGTATAGCTTCGTGGATGTTCAGGATCTGCAGGATATAGTGGTTATACTCGCGTAAATAGCTTTCGGCTCTTTCTGGCGACCATCCTTCCAGGCTGCCTACGTTGTAATAGGTATTACCCCCTTTGTCATAAGGGCCGGGGGCGCTTACGGATGCACCGGCTACTCCAGCCATGTATCCCGGTTCTTTACGCACCTTCAGTGGTTTGGTGGGATCGAGGTATAAGAGATCCTTTTCCTTGATAAAGGCAGTCAGGGTAGGCAGCTGCTTTTCAATGGACTGCTGGAACTCTGCCGGTTTTACGTGCTGGATGGAAAGGGTATCTATCATCCGTTTGATCAGCAGCAGCTGGTCTTCGGGTACCGGTGCATTGCCGAAATATTTGGGCCACAGCTGTTTGCTGATGCGGGCCATCTCCGTATGGATCCAGTTCTTGCGGGCTACAGCAGAATCATAGATCTGGGCGGCGGTATAGGCGGATTGTATATCATACTTAAACTTGCTTTCATACAATTCTCCACCCAGCCTGAAGCTGCGGGGATGTTCTACTTTCAGCGCCTTCAGCCAGGCGGCAAAGTCGCGGATAGCACCTGCAGCTGCTTTGGCCCGTTCCAGCAGCGCTTTTTTCTCTTCTGTGCTTAAGCTGCTTTTATTGAGTGAGTCTGCCAGGTCTTTTTCAAAGATGGACAATCCGCCCAGGTTTTGGTCCTGCGCCAGGCTGGTAAGCTCCGGTACGGGATCCTTGATCAGTTTTTTGGCGGCTGCGTAATAAGCGGGTATGTTGGCCATCCTGGCGTGAAAGCTTCGCAGGCGTGTATCCAGCGGGGCATAGCCTTCATTCAGCATAAACGCGAATGTACCGATCACGTTATAGGAAGAAGGGGCCCATTCATAGGACTTTGCCTTTTCAATGTCCCATTTCCGGCCGTCCAGCTGGTTGCGGATCAGGTAGTAGTCCGTCAGCAGGCTTACGCCTAATTTGCTCGTATCATAGCTTTTCAGGGAATCCTGCTGTTGCTGCAGGAAAGCCAGTTCTGCCTGTATGGATGTGCTATCAGGCACGGTCAGTATAGTATCGTGCTCATGGTAGCCTACTGAGGTAGCCCATTCAGGATAAGTTTTCCATAAGGCTGCCAGGTAATGCGCTTCGTATTCGCGGAAGGCGGCGTTTTGTGTAGTGTCTGCGCCGGTATGACCGCTACCGGTATTGCTGCCGGTGTTACAGGCTGCCAGCGTTGCGGCCAGCGCCAGTGTAAATAGGTGTTTTTGCATGATGAACAGGTAGATTTGTCCGGAAAGATACTATTTTGTCGATGACAAATAGTAAATAGGACCTGCCTGTATACAGAGGGGAACTTCTTCAGGTTAAACTAAACGCTGCATCGTTATTACCGGTGTTCTTCGCTTTCCGGCGTTTCTTTTCAAGTAGGGCACTTACAATGGACAGTACCGTAAATGTGATATTGAACACCAGGTGCTGTTGCCATGACATTTCCTGTAGTATACCGCCGCAGCTGCAGGGCAGCTCTTCACTGAAGCTCAACAGGGCGGCAATATACCCGGTGAACAGCAGCATCAGTACAGAGGAGGCGTACAGGCCCCACAAGCGCCATGCGGGTATGAATAAGGCCACGGCTACGGCAAATTCTACCAGGGGCAATGCCCAGGCAATAAAGGGGGCAATGGGTGCTAAAATGGGGGATTCGGCTATTTGTTCCTTAAAGACGGAATAGTCCATCAGTTTACTGATGCCGGTATAGAGGAAGAGCACCACGAGGAGGAGTGCAACGATACTGGGAATGGTTCTTTTGAGCATATCCTAATTTACCGAAATATTGGCAGAAAGGAGTTATCATTTGGGGGCTTTTGGTAGTCATTTGGGACAATGGAGGCGCCATTTGATCACTACACAACTGTTATTTTATATGAAGGGCACCCTCTTTATCATAATAGTAATCTTCTATTATTTTGGTACTTTTCAGCGCTTCCATAAAATCTTTTAATGGTCGGTTACGATCAAGTTTACCGAAAAAGCGTTGCTGGGCAACTGTGTTGTTATCCAGTATTGTGTTTATTCCAAGCCATCGCATACATATCTGGGATACTTCTGTCATGGTTGCATTGTTAAAATAATAGATGCCGTCTTTCCAGCTTAGTACTTCTTCTGCATCAAAGGGTGCTATATTGACCCCATTTTTTTTATCAAATACTGCTTGTTGGCCCGGTGTAATGGTTGATTGCATGCCTGCGATCTGTACGCTTACCGAACCTTTCACCAGTGCCACCTTCACAAAGGTTGTGTCATAGGTGTTCAGGTTAAATTCGGTGCCAAGCACCTTTATTTCGCCGGCTTGAGCGGTATGTATTATAAAAGGCATATCAGCGTTCTTCGCTACTTTAAAGAAGGCCTCCCCAATGACAGTGATCTCCCTGGCTTTACCGTCAAAACGGAAAGGGAACTGTAAAGTTGTCGCGGCATTGAGCCAGATCTCTGTGCCATCTGAAAGCAAAACTTTATAGTCCCTGCCTATAGGCACCGTTAAAGTGTTGATGGTTGCGGTAAGATCGCTGTTGCCAGCTTTGTAGGAAAGCGATGTTTTTGCGGTACTTAGATGGACCCCATCAACGGAAATGCTGTCTGTCCGGGTTGATAGATCAAATAAGCTGCCATTGGCAAGCTTCAACTGTATCCCATTTTGTTTACCAGATAAAGAGGCTGCCACCATCCGGCTTTTATCAACTTCTGTTTTATGCCGGACAAGGAAATAACTTGCTGCACCGATACAGCCTAATAACATTGCTGCCCACGAAATGCGTTGGATGGACATACGCCACCCTGGCGTACTCATCTTCCATGCCGGAGGGGAGGAATGCTGCCAGAATTCGGATGATTGGAACCTTTGATGATCTTCTTTACTGAACTGCCGTTGCAGGTTGTCCCAAGCTTTCCTTACCTGCTCATACTTTGTTATCTGTTCTTCCAGGTAGGCATCATCCTGAGGGCTGATCATGCCTGCAAGCTTTTCATACATTAGTTGGGAAATATGGTCTGCGTAACGACGGGATTGCATATAATCAGATTGCATAAACAAGACAGTTGACCCTGGCAAGTCGTACTACTCCAGCTTTAATTTGTTTGCTAATTGTGTTTTTTGACATATGTACGCGCCAGCTTCAAGGCACGGAGGAGTTGGTTTTTTGAAGTCTGTTCACTAATACCTAGTTTTCTGGCGATCTCTTTATGAGGCTTATTCTCCAAAAAAGCCAATTTAAAAATAGCGGCAGACTTCGGAGCAATTGCTTCTATTGTTCGAACCAGTTTATGGGTCATTTCCTGATATGCTTCCCTTTGTTCCTTTTCTTCCAAGCCCGTTGCCGGCGGTTGATAATCATCGGGAAGCATTATTTTTGAGAGGTGTTTCTTACGTACATTGTTGGTTGAGATCTTATTCAGGCAACGGTTTTTAACGCTTGAGAAAAGATAGTTTTTCAATGAACCGCTAATGGATTGGAACAAATGCCTCTCCCAAAGGGAGATAAAAGATTCCTGGACAGCATCCTTGGCTTCTGCCTCCGATTGCAATATTGACATCGCCATATAGAATAACGGCATACGATATTTTTCAAAACAATAATCAAAGGCGGCTCTATTGCCGGCTTTCATATCCTCAAGCAAGATTGTATCGTCTGCCCACTTGTGCATATGCATACTTTAATGTCTAAGTCTTTTCGTGGTTAAAGGAAAGAGAGAGAAGTTACAGGTACCCGCCCCGGTATAAATATTTTATTCCCTGAGTAGTACGGTTACTTTTGACAACTGTCTTACTTAGGTGTCGGGATAAAAGTAAGAAGAACCCACGTAATTCTCTCTTCCTCCACGTCGCTTCTTTTATTAAAATTAATGGGAAACGCTGATTTGGACAAATAAGATATGGGAAAAACAACTAAATTATTGTATTGGCAGGGTCCGGTTTAGTTAACTGGGCTTATATATGTTTTTACTAATTATTAATGACTAGTATGCGACGGCTACTTATCTTGATTGTATTAATAGGGCATGCGGTATGTGCTCAGAAAAGGCCTTTAGATTATTCAATGTGTGAGAACTGGCCTGGTGTGGGAACTCCGAAATTAAGTAATGATGGCAGGTTTTTAATAGTTGGGGCGTCAGGGGCAGAGCAACGCCTTATTATCAAAGCAACAGATAATTCATGGAGCAGGGAAGTTCTCAATGCTTTCAATGAGGTCATCACTGAAGATAGCCGTACGGCGATTTTTTTCAAACCTGGCGATAGTCTGTGTTTACTCGATCTGGCCAAAGATCAGATCGTATCCATCGCTCATGTAGCTTCTTATAAAGTGCCAAAGGAAGGAGAGGGCAAATGGATGGCTTATCAGTTGATCGGCCCGGAAAAGGACCTTGTTTTACGTAACCTGTTGACAGAAGAAGAGAAAAAATTTCGATTGGTCGATGATTATTCCTTCAGTAATAACGGTACTGTGTTGTTGCTTAAAACTGTATCAGGAAGCGATAGCGTTGACACCAATTCGCTAATCTGGGTAAACTTAAAGGAGAGCAAATCAAAAATCATCTGGATTGGTAGCCAGCCAGGTAACTTCTCTTTCGATGATCCCGCCCATCAGCTTACTTTTATTTCTGCAAAGACCAGAGAAGAAGAGACGGTTTATTCAATATGGTTTTTTCAAAATACTATGGACAGTGCTGTTCTGTTGGTCGATGGCAGGGCGCCAGGAGTGGACCAGGCATTTGCAGTCAGCAATGAGATGCCTGTATTCAGCAAAGATGGTAAAAGGGTTTTCTTTTCCCTGAGGGAAGATAGCTTTTTTAAAGATAGTGTATCATCAGATAGTAGGGGTGCTAATGTAGACATCTGGAGCTATAAAGACGATTTTTTGCAATCGCAACAGCAGGACGAACTGAAATGGCCTGGTAGTCTGAGAGCAACCTTGAAAATAAGCGAAGGGAAAGTTGTCCGGTTGCAAAAGCCGGATGAAGTGTTGATTGGGAACGCAAACACAGGAAATAGCGACTTTATAATAGTCCGGACTAAAATGAACCCTCCTGAAATGAATTGGAAATTAGCAGCAAGCCCTTCTATTTATCTGGTATCAACAAAAGACGGCTCAAGAAAACTGATAAAGGAACATTTGGTGGGTTATCAGGGATATGGTGACGAAGTGACGCTTTCTCCCAACGGGAAATATGTGATTTACTACGAAAGTGAACAGAAAAGCTACTTTGCTTATAATACTATAACAGGGCAAACAAAAAACATTACGAAGAATATCCCGGTCCCTTTGTTCAATGTTGATGATGACCGTCCGCAATTGCCGCCTTCATATGGTTTGGCGGCATGGAGCCAGGAGGGGAATGCCGTATTTATTTACGACCAGTATGACATCTGGCAGGTGGATCCGGAGGGACTTAAAACGCCACTTAATGTGACGGGAGGCTACGGGCGCGCTCATAGCATTGTGTTTAGGTTAATGAATTTTGAGAGAGGCAGATCTGCTCTTCCTTTTCTTCGAAAGGGTGATATGTGCATGCTTACAGCGTTTAATCTCGTAAATAAAGATAATGGCTTTTATAAGTTTCGGTTAAAGGAAAACGAGCAGCCTGTATCATTGACAATGGGGCCTTACATATATTTCCTGCCCTACAATGCTATCTCTATATCCGCATTTATTAATATTTCTTCCTGGCACCCGGTGAAAGCTAAGAATAAAGAAATATACCTGGTAAATAGAATGAACGCCTCCGAGGCCCCGAATATATATGCAACGAGCGATTTTATCGATTTTACCCAGCTGACGGACATTCATCCGGAAAGGGAGTGTAACTGGATGACAGCGACCTTAGTTCATTGGACGATGTTTGACGGCCGCAAAGCTGAAGGCGTTCTATATAAACCGGAAAATTTTGATCCTAAAAGAAAATATGCTGTAATTTTTTATTTCTACGAACGTCCTTCTGATGGACTGAACCGATTTATCCAGCCGGAACCAACCCACGGTCCGCTAAATATTCCCTTTTTCGTAAGTAACGGTTATGTGGTGTTTGTGCCCAATATTTACTATAAGGTAGGAGAGCCTGGCGAAAGCGCTTATAACGCAGTTACGTCTGCCGCTACCTGGCTGTCTCAGCATCCCTGGGTGGATACGGCGAGGATGGGCCTTCAGGGGCATAGTTTCGGAGCTTATGAAGTTAATTATCTGGTTACGAAGACGAGTATGTTTGCAGCGGCATGTTCGGCAGCCGGTGCTTCTGATTTCATCAATAATTACGGCAGTATAAGCCTGAGAGGCGGTTATAGTCAACAAGGGCTCTATGAGCTCGGACAAAGCAGGATTGGGGCGTCGCTGTGGCAACGACCGGATCTTTATATTAAAAACTCTCCGGTTTTTGGTGCCGATAAAATAAACACCCCGATATTACTGATGCATAATAAAGCAGATGCTGCTGTACCCTGGATACAGGGTATCGAGTTTTTTACAGCACTAAGGCGGTTGGGTAAGAGAGCCTGGTTACTGCAGTATAGCGGAGGAAATCATTCCCTGTTTCTTCCGGAAGATATAAAAGACTTCTCCACAAGACTAATGCAATTTTTCGATCATTATCTGAAAGGCATACCCGCTCCGGTTTGGATGACAGAAAGCATTCCTGCCCGCCTTAAAGGCATGAAAATGGGATTAGAACTTGATAGTAGCGGAAGATACCCCTGACACCTGAATGTAATAACTCCCTATCTGTCTGCCCCAAATAAGAATCTAGTTAATCCGATGTAAACAGGTTAATGACTGCAATATTTTTCTCTGTATTAAAAAATTGTTACCAAAAGTAGTACGGCGGGGTAGTGAGAACTGTCTCTTTTGTAAAGGAAATCTTTTCCATTTTAGTCTTGTTAAAGGAGAATTGTTCGAGATCAACCATCATAAACAAATTGCCATCTTATGTATGTAACGCTAAAGCATCGAAGTTGTTTGCCGCGACTTCTTATGGTTATTATTATTTCCTATACCTGCCTGTCGACATTCGCGGCACAGGCGATTGATCAACCGCGGAGCACTCCCATCACATTAAAAGCTGATAATGTAACGCTTGCATTTATTTTTAAAGCTATCAAGAAACAAACAGGCAGAACAGCCTTTTATAGTTCGTCGGTCCTTAACAACAGTGAAAAGGTCAGCGTAAATTTTGTGAATACACCTTTGGATAAGGTGCTTGATTTTTTGCTGGAAGGGAAACCACTGGAGTGGTTCTACAATGAGGCCAATGATATTATGATCAGGCCCGCTAAAGATCAGCCTGTGCGAAGAAAGGAAGACAAGAAAGATACTGCTTCCCTGAGCACCGCTCTTACAGGAAAGATAACTGACGCTTCCGGCAATCCATTGCCAGGAGCAACGGTAATAGTTAAAGGAACGCAGCATGGGGTAACTGCCGATAACGAAGGGAAGTTTTCTTTACCAAAGGTAGATCCAGACGCCGTGCTGATAGTAAGTTCCATGGGATTTGAAACAAGGGAGATCCCTGTAAAAGGTAAAACCATCATGGCACAGCTTAATGTAGTGGTGAATGACCTGGATGAAGCTGTTATCATCGCCTATGGAACAACTACAAAAAGATTTAATACCGGAAACGTAAGCACGGTAAAATCAGAAGACATTGAAAAACAGCCGGTATCTAATCCCATGGCTGCATTACAGGGCCGCATTCCTGGAATGCTTATTACGCAGCAGACAGGTGTGCCGGGTGGAGGGTTTAACATACAGATCAGAGGCCAGAATAGTATCGCTAATGGTAACAACCCACTGTACGTGATCGATGGAGTTCCATATACTTCAACTTTATTGCCGTCTCTTGGATCCAATATATTAGGTGGCATTAATTCCCTCGGTAACGTAGGGAGCCCTTTTAACTTTTTGAACCCCGCAGACATTGAAAGTATTGATGTTTTAAAAGATGCGGATGCTACAGCAATTTATGGCTCAAGGGGTGCAAATGGCGTTGTATTGATCACTACCAAAAAAGGGAAAGTAGGCAAAACAACGATCGACCTCAATGCATATTCCGGGATTGGAAAGGTAACCAGGACGATAGATTTGCTGGATACGCGGCAATATCTCGAAATGCGGCGTGAGGCGTTTAAAAATGATAACGTAATTCCGACTGCAGGCAATGCTGCCGACCTTTTGGTATGGGATACAACACGCTATACAGACTGGCAGAAACTTTTAATAGGCGGAACTGCAAATTACACCGATGTACAGGCTTCGGTTTCCGGCGGGAACTCAAATACACAATACACGCTTGGAGGGGGATATCATAGAGAGACAACTGTATTTTTGAATGATTTCTCAGATCAGAAGGTCTCCGCTCATTTCAGCATCAATAACCTTTCTTTAGATCAGCGGTTGCGGATATTGTTCACCGGCAACTATGTAGTGGATAACAATAGCCTGCTTCAGAACGACCTTACGAGGTTTATTAATCTGGCACCAGATGCACCTCCTATTTATAATGAGGATGGAAGCCTCAACTGGGCTAATTCTTCCTGGAAGAATCCATTTTCTTTGTTGCTACAAAAGTTTCATAACAAAACAAAGAACCTCATAACCGATGCTGTAGTTAGTTACCGGTTATTACCAGGGCTCGAAGTTAAGGCCAACTTTGGGTATACGGATATGCAGGTAGATCAGGTAAGCACTACTCCGCTCACTACATTCAATCCCTCCATTTGGCCATATGTACAGAGAGCCTCCAGCTTCACTGAAAATAATATTAATTCTTGGATCATCGAGCCGCAGCTAATTTACGAATGTAGACTGGGTAGAGGCACCCTGAATGCTTTGGTAGGAACCACCATACAGCAAAATAGAAGTCAAGGAGAAATCTTGGATGCGAGTGGATTTAACAGCGACCTGTTGCTGGAAGACATCAAATCTGCTCCTACCGTAACCGTCAATTCATCCACCAATACGCAGTATAAATACAACGCTTTGTTTGGTCGTATCAACTACAATTGGGAGAGTAAATATATAGTGAACATTACAGGCAGGCGAGACGGCACGAGTAGGTTCGGCCCTGCCAAAAGATTTGCCAATTTTGCCGCCATCGGTGGGGCATGGATATTCTCAAAAGAAAAGATGGTTGAAAAAGCTTTTCGGGTCTTAAGCTTCGGTAAGCTTCGTGCCAGCTACGGGACTACCGGAAATGACCAGGTAGGTGAATACCGGTTTATGGATCTGTTCGGATCTACTGGTCTACCCTACCAGGGAGCTCAGGGGCTCTATGTTCAAAACCTTTTTAATCCGGACCTGGCTTGGGAGGAAACAAGAAAGTTAGAAGCGGGGCTGGAACTAGGATTCCTGAAGGACAGAATTTTATTTTCCTCAAGTTATTATCGGAACCGGTCTTCCAATCAATTGGTCAGCTATATCCTGTCATCAGTCACCGGCTTCACCTCGGTAGCCGCCAATTTACCGGCAACGGTGCAGAATACCGGAATCGAATTATTGTTAAATACAATAAATATAAGAGCCAGAGATTTTAGTTGGAGGAGCTCGGTGAATCTGACCATACCACGTAACAAACTGATCGAATACCCAGGCCTGGAATCTTCTCCATACGCACTTATGTATGAAGTGGGGCAGCCTATAACAATCACAAAAGTTTATCAGTTAATTGGTGTTGACAAGCAAACCGGCCAGTATCAGTTTGCAGACAGTAAGGGAAACCCGACATTTACTCCGGACCCTTTGACGGATAGAACCAAGATAGTTAACCCAAGCCAGCAATACTACGGAGGCGTCCAGAATACTATTAATTATAAAGGATTTCAACTGGATTTCCTTTTTCAACTTGTTAAACAAACCGGGGTAAACCAGCTTTATTTCCAACTTCCGGGTTATATCGGATATAATCAGCCAACTTCCGTTCTCAGCAGGTGGCAAGAGCCTGGAGACGTAACGAATATCCAGCGTTTTAACCAGAATTTCAGTCTATATGGTAGTTATCTGAACGCAAGAGAAAGTGATCAGGCTTATTCGGATGCTTCGTTTATACGCCTGAAGAATGTCTCTCTATCTTACCAGATACCGGAAAACTGGCGCAGGAGAGTGCGGCTTAGGAATTTGCGGGTATATATGCAGGGGCAGAATCTTTTGACAATTACGGGCTATAAGGGGTTCGATCCTGAAAATCAGAGTGCTACTTCCCTGCCTCCTTTGCGTGTGCTGACAGCTGGTATTCAGATAACCTTATAAAAACGCAGCTATGAAACTGACTCAATATATCAATGGCCTGATCCAGGACAAAGGCTTGAAGATGCTACTACTCGTGTGCATATTTTCTGTCTATTCCTGCAAGAAACTTGTGGATGTTAAGCCTCCCTCTAATCAATTGACAAGTGGTAATGTATTTAAGGATAATTCTACCGCTGCTGCTGTTCTGACGGGAGTATACAACAGAATGAGTGGCTATAGCTTTGCAACCGGGGCCGCCAGCTTATCCCTCCGTGGAGGGTTGTCGGCGGATGAACTGACCTTATGGGATGGTGCAAACAATCCAGAGTTGTCCCAATACTACAGGAACGCTTTACTTAGTACCAATCCCACGTTTTGGAGTGAGCTTTTCAACTACGTTCATACGACAAATGTTACCTTGGAAAAGATCACTGCTTCTCCGAACCTAACACCTGCAGTAGCCCGGCAGTTAATAGGGGAAGCTAAATTTATACGGGCATTTTGTAATTTTTACCTGGTGAATCTTTTTGGTGACGTTCCAATTGTTCTCACATCAGATTACAAAATTAATAATGCTATCGCCCGTAGCTCGCAGGATAAAGTATACCAGCAGATCGTCGCCGACTTAAAAGATGCCCGGGACCTTTTGAGTGAAAACTATCGCGCAGCAGATGCAATTTCGCCAACACAGGAAAGGGTGCGCCCTACAAAGTGGGCTGCCACTGCGATGCTTGCCCGGGTATATTTGTACATAGGTAAGTGGGCCGAAGCAGAAGAAGAAGCATCTGCACTGATAAACAACACTCAGTTATTCACACTTACCCCGGCATTGAAGGATGTTTTCCTGGCAAATAGTAGCGAGACTATTTGGCAGTTAATGCCGGTGGACCCAAATTTGAACACTGCAGATGGAAACGTCTTCATTCTTACCGCAGGTCCCAATGAATGGGCTAATTATGTATTCCTTAGTAACCAGGTACTGGCCGCTTTTGAAGATGGTGATCATCGCAGATCCGAATGGGTAGGCGTCGATTCCTCCACCGGAACTCAATATTATTATCCACTTAAGTATAAGATTGCTTTTGGACGCCCATTAGTAGAATACCTGATGGTCTTGCGGCTCACCGAGCAATACATGATCCGTGCTGAAGCGAGAACGGAGCAGGGCAAAATATCAGAGGCTGCCGCCGACCTGAATATAGTACGTAACCGCGCTGAGCTTCCTGGTACGACAGCCACTACAAACGATCAGCTACGGGCTGCTATAGCTCATGAACGCCAGGTTGAATTTTTCACCGAGTGGGGGCACAGATGGTTTGACTTGAAAAGGACTGGCGGGATAAGTGCCATCATGCGAACAGTGACACCTGCAAAAGGCGGAGCCTGGAATGATAACCGGCAATGGTTTCCTTTATGGCTGGACGATTTAAAAGCCGATCCGAATCTTGATCAGAACCCCGGCTACTGAGCATTTAAAACAGCCATCGGCTAATGTAATAACAATAATAGTATATGGAAAAAATGAAATTATTGCTGGTAGCAACAGCTTGCAGCCTTGGAGCTCATTTGGATGTACAGGGACAGCAGGGATGGGAGATGAAACAGGCGCCGTTGCAAACCAGGTGGGCCCGGATTGTAGACCCGCAGCAGGTTTTGCCAGAATATCCACGTCCGCAAATGGTACGTCAGCAATGGCAGAATTTAAATGGTCTGTGGGAGTATGCTATTACGCCCAGCGATGTAGTCAACCCTGTTGGATATCAGGGACAAATACTGGTTCCATTCCCCTTGGAATCTGCCCTCTCCGGTGTGAAAAAAGCTCTATTGCCGGAGCAGCTACTTTGGTATAAAAGAGACTTTAAGAAACCTACGCTCAAAAAAAATGAAAGGATATTACTGAATTTTGGAGCAGTAGATTGGCAGGCTACTGTATTTATTAATGGAAAAGAGATAGGCCGCCATGAGGGGGGCTACCAGAATTTTAGTTTCGATATTACTGATGGACTATATGCAGGGGATAATCAACTGGTAGTGAAAGTGTACGATCCAACTGATCGGGGACCGAATCCGCATGGTAAGCAGGTACTGCAGCCACAGGGCATTTATTATACTGCATCCAGTGGGATCTGGCAGACGGTTTGGACAGAAGTAGTGCCGGTAGACCATATTACATCGCTTAGGCAAACCCCGGACATTGACGCGAATGTTTTACACGTAAATGTAAAGGCGCCGTCAACTTGTGAGCTGAGGCTTATAGCCAGTACCGGCAATAAGGTCGTCGGTACCGCTAAAGGAAGACCTAATGCAGATATTCAGCTGCCTGTCCCCGGCGCAGAATTTTGGTCGCCCGATCATCCAGTTCTCTACGATTTGAAAGTACAATTGCTGAAGAATGGCAAATTGGTGGACGAAGTGAAAAGTTATTTCGGGATGCGTAAGGTGGAGATCAGGCAGGATGAACATGGAAAGGAACGCATATTCCTGAATAATCACTACACTTTTAACCTGGGAGTACTTGACCAGGGATTCTGGCCAGACGGACTTATGACAGCTCCCACTGATGGGGCACTGAAATTTGATATTGAAGCCATTAAAGCAATGGGCTTTAATACTATCAGAAAGCACATCAAAATAGAGCCAGCCAGGTGGTATTATTATGCAGATAAATTGGGGATCCTGGTCTGGCAGGATATGGTGCAGCCTGCTGCGGCTTCAAAGGAAGCCCGCGAGACATTTGAAAAAGAAAGTGAAGAGATCCTATACCAGCTTTATAATCACCCTTGTATTACCAGCTGGGTACTGTTCAACGAAGGCTGGGGAACGTTTGATCAGGCCCGCCTGACAAAGTGGTTGAAAGAGGCGGATCCGTCCAGAATTATCAATGGGCATAGTGGTGAAAATTACTATCGCGAGTCCCCCGAGAGAATAGAGGAAAAATGGGTCAATAGCAATTTAACAGACATCCACGCTTATCCAGACCCAGAATTAACACCGGCTTTGACAGGCAAGGCAATGGTCCTCGGAGAATTTGGCGGCATTGGAGTGTCAATTGAGGGGCACCAATGGGATGATATTGCCGGATGGGGGTATATTGATGTCACACCGGACAGTTTGGTTAGCCGCTATGAGACCATGATGAAGAAAGTAAAACAATTTGAACAAGAGGGATTAACCGCGTCTATTTATACTGAGCCCTTTGACGTAGAGGGCGAACAGAACGGTCTCATTACTTATGACAGGGAGATAATCAAAATACCTGTCGAAAAACTCAGGCAAATACACAATGAAATAATACCCATAACGGTGAATTTTGAAACAGGTTCAAAGAAATTCACGATAAAGGCCGTTCCTACATCCAATCTTGAACAGGAATACAAAACCCGGCTTAGAGAATTTGAAAGGGGAAGAACTGATTCTGTTTTTCTCAGAAGGCTTGCGCTTATGGCGCTAAAGCTAAAAGATACAACGAGCGCCACAAATCTGGGAAATGCCTATATAGGTCAGCTGAGAAATATTTATGTCAGAGAGAACATACTTTTTATTCACCACCTGACCAATTCAACAAAAGACAGGGGATTTAGCATTTTTCAGAGCAACTTTCCAGCAGCCGACAAATTTTTGGGAGAGGGACAAGCCAGATCCAGGGTAATGGGAGTTATTTTCAGGGAGGAGCTTAAACCTGTTTTGTCAGTAAAGAGTGCAGCACCTGATTGGAATGCACTGGAAAGTAAATTAGTGGGAAAGTTCGGATCGACGGGTGAAGAAGTGCTGTTGTTTGCAAGATACTCTTATTATCGCCAAATGCAGGATTGGAATAATTTTGGTAAATCACTTATTCCTTATATGCAGAAATATGGCGCCGGACTGGATCCTATGGCGATTAATAGTTTCGCATGGAGTTTGTTCGAGCACAGCTCCGATACAAATATTCTTTTGCACGCAACAGAATGGTTGAGGCCGATTGTTGATGAACCACACAGCTCGAACCCGTTTATTACAGAGTTCATGGACACCTATGCAAATCTGCTGTATAAACTGGGAAGGAAGGACGCAGCTATTGCCTGGGAAGGAAGGGCGCTTCAAATAGAACCTGAAAGAGATGTGTATCTTGAAACATTGAACAAGATGAAGAAAGGAGAGAAAACCTGGAAATAAGAAATTATCTTAACGAAACAGTAATGAAGGCAACTTGTTAATCCAACAAGTTGCCTTCCTTTTTCATCTTTGCCTATGCGTTTTTAAACACACCGGTGTCAAAGATTAAGCTGCAGGATTACTGAACGGAAGTAGTATAAACTGTTGCTCCGGGAATAGCATAAATGGAATATCCGGTAGCAGAAGTCTTCTTGTACAGAGTGTACGGAGCTGTTGTTGACGGGTTAGTGTTTACATCGGTAAATTTATCCGTCAGGAAATAATTAACACCGTTCCTGTAGTAAAGCGTTGCATCAAGTACAGGTTTTGCTTTAAAGGCCAAAGCGGTGCCAACTACGAACAGCATGCCGAGAGATGCTAAGATGATTTTATTTCTTTTCATAAAAAGGGTTGCTTTTTTGTCACCAAAAAGCTAAACTTTAGATCAGTTAAAATGCCTACTCTCTTCTTCAGGTTTTCGGCTTGCCCTGTTTTATTTGCCTGCCTGATCAGGGCATGGCTGGTTTTATATACAACTTTCCGGCTCCTCTCGAGCGGATACCCGGAAATCCCTTTAAAAGAATTATTGTGGTTCCATGCTGTAAGCCACGTTTCCGGGACTGCTCAGTCTTCCTATGCCGCAGGTATTTAGCAGAAATTTTATAAGAAGTAAGGCAAAAGGAAAACTGATGGTCATAGAAAATACCTGATAGCGTAATACGATGGGCGAAGCTAGAACGCTAAACAAAAGGTTAGCTATCCAGATAAGCACCCATAAAAGCAGTACCGTCGAAAACAAGGTGCCCGTTTTCTTAAATCCGTCCAATAACAGGAAACCAATAAACCCAAGTGCGAAACCGAGATTGATAATAACAGCTATAATAGAATAGTATTCCGTTATCAATATCTTATGATCTTTAAACGGGGATTTGGTTTTATTTGTCTTATAATCAAACCACACTTTTGCGATCTGGTCAACCGTGTCCCTACCCATATTATAAGTTCCCAGAAACTCTGTGCCCGGTACGTAGTAGTTTATAAGATTGGGTAGAATATAATACCTCACAAAAGCAGCGGGATGTTTTCTGATCAGATAGGATCCATAGTCGCCGTAAAGCGGCGCCATAGCGGCCCATTTTTGGAAATAATCGGTTGAAGTGTCCTTCGACCATTTGAGCTCCAGGTATTTAAGCAAGGGTGCATTCGGGTTCCAGAGATAGTAAACACCTAGCGCCGTGTCAGGCCGTATTTTGACATGGTTTAGAGAATCCATATGATGACTTACAATCGTATGTAGCTCTTTTAATCTTGAAGGGAAGCTGGTTGATGGTTCCTGGGGAAGATGCGCATACATATACAGGGCATTGCTGGCCATTTGCCAGCCTCCAAAAGCAGAGAATTGTACTATGCCGGTTGTTTTTTTATAATGATAAAAGGTATAACCGGCAAAACCGCCCGTTAAAGCAAGTATAGCAACTATGCCCGTTATTTTTGCTCTGAGGGCTGTTTTGGATAACGAGATTATCAATAAGCTGATTACAGGATAGTATAACGAGTTATACCGCACTGTAAAAACTAACAATAACACTATTGCATGCCATAATAGCAATCTTTTGGTAGGCTGATATATTATCCGAATCAATTGCGTTATCCATACCATGCTTAAGCCGGTAAACAAGGCATCGCTTGAGATGAAATTACTTAGATGCAGTGTGATAGGATTGAGTGTGCCAAATGCCAGGAGCAACAGTGTTAACAATTTCCCCGGATTGAACAAATAAACGAGCGTAAGAAGAAAATATAGAGCAGATACCTGCAGCAGAAAATATTGCGTGTAAATGAGTGCAGTATCCGAATGGGTGAAAACACTGAAAAGCCGTATAAACTTCGAATACCCAATAGGCCACATATTAATGTCCTTATTCCAATACGCTGCCTCCAGGTAGGAATAAGAATCCGGGAAGAAATTTGGTTGTGGGTAGTACCACTTGAAAGCAGCAAATTGAATGGTGGTCAATATTACAGATACAAGGAGGTAGTACCTGATTGCGGAATCGTTTCTGAGCCACTGCCCGAATGGGATACTGTTTCTACGTTCAAAGGCTGTCATATCTTTCATTATTTGAAGTGCTGGACTGAACGGTTATTCCCTTTTTGAATGAGCCATCCTATTATTGAAATGCCTATACCGAAGCATACCACAACCGGAAAATACTGGTATCTGAAAACCACCGGAGAGGCAAAGACACTGAAGCAAAAATTGATCGCTATGAAAAAACCGATAAATAGCCCGAAGTAATAGAGTGGTCTTTCCATTTTTTTTCGGTAAGGGCTTACCTGTAACCAGGTCAAGCTCACCAGCAATAGGAAGTTAGCCATGCCGGCTATATAGGGTAGCGGACTAAGTAGTATAGCCTGCTGCCTTTTTAACGCAGTATTTACCCTTCTGTCTGAGTACTGAAACCACTCTTTTGCAATTGGCTGAACACTATCCTGGCCAATGTTATACTTCTTGAAGACTTCCAGGGAAGGGTGGAAGTATTCTTTTATGTTGGGAAGAAGGTAGTGTTGCAGGAATGCAGCCGGATATTGCCTGATGAGTGTAAAGCCAAACTCAGAGAAGATTGGGCCTACTGCATGCCAGGCATTCATTGAATCGTGAATCTTATGTTGTTCAATATACTTGAACCAATATTGTTTTAGAGGAGCAGTATCGTTCCACAGATAGTCGGTTGCTACCAGCGACGGCAGTTTTTTGGGGTCCAGCCGATTAAGGTAATCTCTGACAAGCGTATCAAGCTGCCGGCACTCAGGTGATGAAAAATGGGGATTCTTCGTTTTTACATAACTGTACATGTAAAGGGCGTTATTGGCCATTTGCCAGCCACCAAAGGCGGAATAGTTGCGTGTACCGGTTTTTTCATAGGTTTCATTGCTGACCGCCCAGATCATGAGCACCGTCACAAAAAGGGAAAGACCGATCCCGATAAGTTTTTTGCTGACCGTCCGGACAGACAGTACGATTGCTGTGATAGATATGAACGGATAATATAAAGCATTGTAGCGTAGGCCAAGTATGCATAACAGTAAGACGGCGCTAAATATCAGGTCGTAAGGTTCAGGACGGTTCATCACCCAGAGCAGATGCGTAAGCCAAATAAGGCTGAGGCCAGCAAATAGTCCGTCGCTACTGATATAATTTGCCATATATAATGATGCCGGGTTAAATAGTAAGAACAGGAAAAGAATGATTGTTGCGGTAATACGGAGCTTAAACCAATAAAGTATGGAGAAGAAAAAATAGAGGGCGGCTGCCTCAATTACCAGATACTGAAAAGCTGTCAATACCAGATCTGAGTTTGAGAAAACGCTGACGGCCCTGAGCACCTTTGAATACCCTATGGGGCGGATGCTCACGTTATCATTGACCGCAGCTACGTAAATATAAGTGTAAGAGTCGTTGGAATAATCCGCATAAGGATAAAGCAATTTGAAGATCGTGAACTGGAGTATGGCACCAATGATAGCAAACCAGATAAATTTTTTAGTAATGCTGCGCTGTCGCACAAAATTTACAACATCCATTGGGTGTTTTTTATGCCCCGCTGGTATCTCGCTTTGGTCAATAGACGGCTCATCTTTGCTTACAACAGCCTTCTCCTCATGATACTCCTGCTCGGTATTAATCTCCCAAATGTTCGCTTTAGCAACTTCACCTGCCACTATATTATCCACCGCTACCATCGCCGTAAGCATACTGTGATCGCTATTATTATACTTATGCATCCCGTTTCTTCCTACCAGGAACAAATTCTCAAATCTGTCCACATACTCCCGTATCATATCAAATCTTTCATACGTTCCAAAATATGCCGGGTAGGTCTTCTCCATTCTCAGTACCGTCGCATCCAGCACATTCGCCGCACTTGCCAGTCCTATCTTCTCCAGCTCATTTATTGCCAGTTGTTTAATATTCTCATCTTTCATATTCCAGAACTCATCTGTTTTGTTACAAAAGAACTCCATACCTACCCATACCGTATCCGGATCTTTTACCATATATGGGCTCCAGTTATTGAACAGTTGCAGCCTTCCCACCTTTACATCCTTCTCCTGTATATAAATCCATGTATCTTTCAAGTCCAGTTGTTTCCACTCACCTGTCTTTTTATCCTGGAAGGACATTTTCTTCAACAAGATCCCTACTGTAATAAAATCCCGGTATTGGAGGCCCTCCGCCACGAGTTTCACATCCTCAGGTATGGGGCCGTCCAGGCCTCCGATCAGCTCCTGCACTGGCATAGTTGAAAAGAAATAATCGCCTTCCAGGTAACTGGTCTCACCGGTTATATTGTTAGTGGCAGCAACGGCAGTAACCCGGGTGTTGTTGTCTGAAGTGTAGATCCGTTTTACATCATGATGCATCAGGATCTTTCCACCCATGTCTTCCACCTGCCGTGCTACCTCTTCCCATAGTTGGCCAGGTCCGAATTTTGGATAAAGGAATTGTTCTATGAGACTGGTTTCAGTATCTTTTTGGGCAATGCCGTTTTCGCCGGATGGCTGCTTCTTCTTTGTTGCAGATTGTATGGCATGTTGAATGGCTTTGCTGATGGATACTCCTTTAATACGCTGCGCTCCCCACTCGGCAGATATTTTATCACACGGGATCCCCCAGACCTTCTCCGTATAATCCTTAAAGAATAGCTTATATAGTACCCGTCCAAACCGGTTGATCATAAAATCTTCGAGGTTCTTTTCCGGTTTGCGCGGAAACAGCTGTGCCTTCAGATAAGAAAACATAATAGCAATAGTGGTCCATAAGCCCAGCTTGGTGAGCGTGTCCAGGGATAGTTGTATGGGATAGCTAAAGAATTTTCGCAGAAAGTAGATCCTTGACAAACGCCTGCGTACGAGCATGACCTTATCAGGATCCTTCTCTGTGTTGCTGGCCTCAATAGATCTGGTGTCAACTTCGCGCGATTTATGCTGATAGCTGATATTAAAGGCAAGCCGCCCTTCAGCTTGTACTGGCATCATATTCAACCACCAGTTCATCACCCGGTCTGACTTGGAAAAGAAACGATGTCCGCCAATATCTATGCGGTTGCCCTTATAGTTAACCGTCTTGGAGATACCACCTATGTCTCCTGATTTCTCCAGTATAATCGGAATAATGTCCGTTCGTTTTAACAATTCGTACGCGGCTGTAAGTCCGGCCGGACCGGCGCCTATGATGATAGCATGTTGCTTTTTCATACTAGTTTGATTAAACGCATAGCGATGCCTGCTGCCAAGGAAAGGGCAGTTTGTATTAATGGATTATAGAATAGTCAAAAAGTGGCAAGGGTCATATTGGATAATGACCATGATATGGTATGTGCCTTGTTTATCTGTCAGATACTACAATGGCTCATGCTGTAAGGATACCGGGTGCTGTATACGGTTGCGTCAACAATTATTTGGCGTGGCATACATGAAATGTTTAGGGTTTAAGGCCTGACTGAAGTATTAGGTGGTGGGCATTAATACCAGCCTTCAATTGTAACTGTTGTGTAGTAATGGTCAGTATTTTTTATTAGTCTACAAAACTGGTGGTGTTTTGTAGCTCGAATGTAGAACTACATTGCGAGATGGCTGTTATCATTTGAGGACTTTTTTTTGTGGTCATTTTGGACCAGGGGCAGAGAGGTGCAGTTGTCCTGATTTATCAAAGTAATGATCCATCTCAGTCGTATAGCCGATATCTTCTAACAGGAGCTCAACTGGTTTACCGGCATTAATAATACCGGAGTAGCAAACGTTGGCCAGCGCTTTACTGTCAATACTTATCCTGATGTTATATGCCCGTTCAGCCATACGGCATACGTCTTTTAATGGCGTGTTCTCAAAGCGATAGATCCCTGATAGCCAGCCCAGCACCGTATCGGGTTTGTAAGCCGTCACCAGCAGTTGAGGAATGTGTGTTTCGAGTGTGGCTGTATACCCCGGGCTCAGTTTTATTTTTTCTCCTTCATGTGTGGTAATGGCTACTGCGCCGGATACCAGCGCAGCCCTGAAGCTGTTGTCATAGGTACGGACATTGAAGCTGGTGCCAAGTACCTCTATATTGGCGAGGTCGCAATGCACAATGAAAGGCCTTTTGGGATCAGGACTAACGTTAAAGAAAGCCTCACCTTCCACATAAACTTCGCGTATGTTGCTGTTGCTGAAATTGGCGGGATACCTGATAGTGGTAGCAGCATTTATTTTGACTTCCGTGCCGTCATCCAGTTTGATGATGTTGGTAGTGCCCCGCTGAGCGGTCACGGTTTTCAGGGCAACATTGTTATAAGCCGGCCCGTGAAGATAAAAATAACCGGCACCGGTTGCAAGCAACAACACGATGCCGGCTGCTATATACAGAGGGAAACGTTTCTTTCGTGGTTTCACCCAGTTTTCATTCAGGGATGTTTCATTTACCTCAGCGAATAGTTCCCTGGCTTCGGCACTTTCCTGCAGCGTTCTTTTAATAAATGCCTTCTCTTTCCGGGAACTTATTCCCGCCTGTTGTTTTATCAGTAAGTGCACAAATGCTTCGTGATCAAACCTGCCGGGAGGGTTCGGCGCATTCCGGGACATCATAATGCTAGTTTTCAAAGTCGGTGATTTTGTTGGGATCCACTGTATTACCAACGGCTAAAATAAGAAAAGGTACCACATTATAACTTATAATAATAACCTATCTTGCTATAGAGAAGGTCTATATGTTAAAGAAGAAGATAACTAATT
>Ga0102592_1001414_pt1 | contig 27272 bp, 20 predicted proteins | sample AraplaCol_mMF_r2_FD_76861 | JGI IMG/M metagenome (GOLD analysis project Ga0102592, IMG submission 76861) | Arabidopsis root microbial communities from North Carolina, USA - plate scrape MF_Col_mMF_r2 (SPADES assembly) (version 2) | ecosystem: Host-associated > Plants > Roots > Endosphere...
TGGCCCCCTCGATCATCAGTACCTGGTCTTTTTCAAACCCCAGCTCTCTGTGCAGGATAAACTGCATCTGACGGTTAATCACGAATGTGCCAATGATCAGGACAACAGAAGCAGTGAACTGGAACACGACCAGGGTGCTTCTTAGATTGGAATTTTTAGCGCCCCTGCTTAGCTGGCCTTTCAATACCGCTATGGGCTGGAAAGAAGAAAGATAGAATGCCGGGTATAAGCCCGCCACAATGCCTATCACAAATGCGCTGCCGATGAACAAGGGCCCCAGCCACCAGGCGGTCCATGGAATAGATAACGGCTTCGCTGATAAGATACTAAAATAAGGCAGCAGCAACCAGGCCATTATGATGCCGATGGCAAAGGAAAGGAAACTATATACCAGCGATTCGGTCAGGAATTGCTGTACAAGATCGCTGCGGTAAGAGCCGATCGCTTTCTTCAGCCCCACTTCTTTTGCCCGGTTAGCCGATCTTGCAGTGGACAGATTAATAAAATTAATGCAGGCAATGATCAGGATGAAAGCAGCAATAGCACCAAAGAGCCAGATAAAACGGATATCGCCATGCGGCCTTTCGTCATCCACATCATAAGAGTGGAGGTGGATCTCTTTTAATGGCTGTGCAAAAAGATCTACTTTGATGGACTTGCCGATCTCATCCACTTCCTTTGCACCTGCCTGCTTTAACACAGGGATCCAGTACTTATGAAGAATAACATCGAGCACCTTCTTATTGAATTTATCAATATCCACTCCCGGCTTCAGACGAACATAAGTTTCGTAGTTACTGGCCAGCCAGGCAGATTGCTCGCCCGGCCACAGTTCCGTACCTTTCTGCGAGATCAGGAAATCATATTGTAAATGTGTATTGGCCGGGAAGTCTTTCATAACGCCACCTATCCGGTAAGGTTTGCTGAGATCATCATTCAGGATCAGCACCTTGCCTACCGGGTTCTCATGGGGGAAATATTTATCTGCTTTTCTTTTGGAGATAACAATAGTATTAGGCCCATCCAGCGCATGTGCGTGATCTCCGTATACCATCGGTATATCGAATATTTCCAGCAGCTCGGGATCTGCAAAAGTGAATCCTTCTTCGTAGGTGTTCTCTACTTTATCCGCACGCCTCATCTGGTTGGCGCCTGCGCCTGTATGCAAGCGGCTTGGATTGATACGCGCCGTCATTTCCACTTCCGGGAACTCATCTCTTAAGGCTTTTGCAAAAGGCGCAGGCCAGGAAAGATTCTTGGGCTGCGTAACACCGTTGTCACTCCGCGCTCCCACCATCCTGAAAATGCGGTCAGCATTTGGGTAAGATCTGTCATAACTCAGCTCATACCTGATATATAAAGCGATCAGCAAACAGGCGGCAATGCTTAATGCAAAGCCTCCTATTTTGATGGCAGCATACATTTTCTGCTTGGACAGTTGCCGGATAGCAATCTTTAAATAGTTCTTCAGCATGACCTCAGATTGAGTTACCGTGGAGATACAAAGGTAATGCCCAGCGGTGGCCCATTGAAAATCAGCTATTTAAAATATAATGTTGTCCGGTTTTGATAGCAGCGTGTCCGCTTCCGGACAATAGCACACGTTTTCCTACACTCGCCCCATCAACGGATCAGTAAAGCTGGTTTTGCCCGTTTCCACGCGGCCTGCAAAGCGTTGCTCAAACTGGCTGTTACCATTCAGCTTCACGCTGTGATCGTACCAGCCAAAGCTCTTGCCAAGGTCCAGCAATATTTCCTGGGATGCGCCGGCCTTCAGCAACAGCGTTCTTGTACGGGTTTTATAGGAATTATCTGTGATCTCTACGTTGACAGCAGATTGGCTATTATTAATGAGTTTCAGCAATAATTGCCCGGTGGGTTTCTGACCTGCACCATACGGATACCCACAGCTGACAGCTACCTGCGGATCTTTGCTGCTGCCTTTGAATTCGCGGAAGAAACCGTTAGGGCCGTGTACCTGTAAATGATACTGACCGCCGTCAAAATTGCTCAGCTGCCAGCTGTCTTCCAGTTTATCACCGGCGGTAAGTGCGTATGACCATACACTCATATCTTCGCCTTTGTATTTGCCGGGGGCATATACGGTGAAGGGGGCGCCTGCGGCTTTTTTACCAAAGGCCTTATTAGCGGCGGAAAAAGATATGCCGAATGTACCATCGCTATTCAGTTGTCCATCCACATACAGCTCATAAGGCAGTGCATTGGAAGGACGAATACCTTTCTCCTGGCTGGGCATCAAAGCAGTACCTGCAGGATTGCGGTTGATCAATGCTATTTCTGCGGGTGTCAGTTTCTTATAATCATTGGGTACTCCCTTGAACTTGGCCTTGTGCACGCTTTCAATAAAAGCATCTTTTTCTACGAAAGCGGGCTGTTGGATCTTTTCACCATTGTAGGGCCTGAAAACAGAGCTAAGGTCGCCACACACGGCACGGCGCCAGGCGCTGATATTAGGCTCCTGCAAGGGCTTGCCTGTTTTATGCTGCAGGAAATCTTCCAGGAACTGTAATGACGAAGTATGATCAAACACCTGTGAGTTCACCCATCCGCCGCGGCTCCAGGGCGAAGCGATCACCAGGGGTACACGATAGCCCAGGCCGATAGCGCTTTCGCGCTTATGATCTTCAGACATCCAGGCACGTTGCTGCTCCTGCTGCCTGCTTACAAACTCCACGCTGGCGTCAATACCCGCGGATACCTTACCGCTTTCTTTATCCCGCGGGTTAGGCGCTACAAAAGGAGGTACGTGGTCAAAATAACCGTCGTTCTCGTCATAGGTCAGCACAAAGATGGTTTTCTTCCATACTTCAGGGTTCCGGGTAAGGATGTCCATCACTTCAGACACATACCAGGCGCCATACCAGGCGGAGCTGGGGTGGTCCGAAAAATTCTCCGGCGCTACTATCCAGGATACCGTGGGCAGCGAACCGTTCTTCACATCTTCCCTGAACTGGTGCAGGATATCCCCTTTGGGAATGGTCACTTTGCGGCTGGTAGCTCCATCCTGGTATTGCAGGCTGGTAAGCTGTCCGAAATGGGGATCCTTTTTATTTACAGTGAATGCTTTTTCGTGCAGGCTTTTCATTTGGGGCGAAAGCTGTGCATACTTTTCGCGGGTGTAGAGCTGCCGGTCTTTCTTCACTTTTTCCAACTGCTCCTTTTTATACTGCAATGTTTTCTTCAGCGCATCTGCTTTGTCTGCAGCCGCCCCTTCCACTTGTTTCTCCAGTGCGGCTATTTCAGCGGGCAGTTTGGCAGCGGCTTTCTCCAGGTAGTTAATATACCTTTCAGATAACTTTACATTGTACTGTGTAAAATACTCGATGGGGTTATCGCCGAAATTGGCCAGCCAACTATCTTCTTCGCCACTAAAGCCGCCTTCCACGCTGATATCGTTCTGGTAGATCTTCCAGGAAACGCCCTCTTCTTCCAGCCTTTCGGGATAGGTTTTCCAGCTCACCATGTTGTTGTAATCCGCTTCTTCATTCCATACCAGTGCCGGAGAGTTTTCGTTTTGCACGGCGCGGATGGTGCCCGTCCAGAAATACAGGCGGTTAGGCGTGGTGCCGGTAAGCGAAGAGCAGAAATGCTGATCGCATACAGTGAAAGCATCTGCCAGGGCGTAATAGAACGGAATGTCCTGGCGGCTATAGTAGCCCATGGTCAGGGGCATTTTAGCGTATTCGCTATGGCCGGATTGTTTTACATCCAGCCATTTATCGTATTTACCATTATTGCGGGCATCTACCTGGTTGCTCCAGGAATGCGGGAGTGAGCCCATCCAGGTCACTCTTGTATCTTTTATATCCAAACGGAAGGGAGCATAGGTTTCGCCTGCGGCATTCGTTTGCAGCCATACGCTGTTCTTATTGGGCAGGCGGATGGAGCGGGGATCATTAAATCCGCGTACGCCCTGTAAAGCGCCGTAGCAATGGTCAAAAGAGCGGTTTTCCTGCATGAGGAACACAATATGTTCCGCATCCAGGTAGCTGGTGCCCGGAGCAGGATCTATAGCCAGTGCGCGCTGAACGGAAGCCGGTAATGTTGCGAAGCCTGCAGCGCCGGATAACAGGGCTGCTTTTTTGAGAAATTCCCTTCTTGAATCCATGATTGTATACAAATGTTTACAACCGTAAAAATATTCAAGGTTTGTTAATAACCTAGGAATACAAAATATATTAATGAAATGGCAATATCAGGATGCTTACACGGAACATCTGTCAGCTTGCAGATTTTAGGCATCTTACTCCTGCACTTTAGGCTCTGTCATGCTAAACCAGTTGCCTACACCGTCAGAAATGATGCATTCTATGCCATAGAACTGTTCGCGCGGCGGACATTTAAACTCTACGCCTTTCGCTTTCAGCTCTTCATAGGTAGCCTTGCAATTGGGTGTATATAATACGCCGGCGCCCAGCAGGCCTTTTTCCAGCAGCACACGCACGGCTTTTTGCGCTTCGAAGTCTAAGCCGGTGATCGGCATCAGGATGATCTCCAGGTCGGGTTGATCGGGCGGGTTAACGGTTAACCAGCGATACGCTTCATTATCTGCATCCTTTTCAGCTTTGACGCCATCTTCGCAGTTGTCATCCGTCATTACCACGTCGGTATGTACCTTAAAACCCAGTTTGTTGACATAAAAATCGTAAGCCTTGTCTTGGTCCAGCACAAATAAAGAAGTGTGCGACATTTTAGTGATCATAACGGGACATTTGGTTAATATCCAAATTTAACAAACGTACCCGTATTTTTTGTACATTAAACATTGAAGTTTGAATGTTTGAAAGTTTAAGGGTTTGAAGGTATTCCTAACAAGCAGGAGGCCTTCAAACTTTCAAACCCTCAAACTTTTTTAACTGATTGTTATGAACAGGAGGACTTTTCTTGCCAATACAGCGCTGAAAGCCATCGGTACCGCTTTACCTTTTACATTAACTGCACGCAGCCGGATGAAGGAAGACACTACTATCATCAACGCCGGTGTTCCCGGCAATAATACGCAAGACCTGCTGGACCGGCTGGATAAAGATTGCCTGGCGCATTCACCGGACCTGACCATCCTGATGGCCGGCACTAACGACGGACTGAACCATGCTAAGTTCATCCCCGCGGACATCTATAAAGAGAACATGCACCGCCTGGTACAACGCATCAGCGAGAGCGGCAGTAAAGTGCTTTTAATGACCCTCCTGCCCTTTTACAGCCCTTACCTCCTTACCCGCCATCCTGCAGCCTTTTTTGCCACAGAAAGCCCGGAAGAACGGCGGATCGCACTCAACAATATCATCAAAGAGATGGCCGGCGCGGCGCAAACAGGCCTGCTGGATATGGGAACTTTGTTTGAGAAGATCGGCAATATTGGTACGGAAGCCAGCTGCCTGCTGCTGAATGAGTCTAACAGCCCGAGAAAGGACGGCGTACACCCTACTCCCGATGGTTACCGGGTAATAGCACTGGCTGTTTACGATTATATTATGTATAATAACCTGCCGGCCGGCCGCATTGTATGCTTTGGCGACAGTATCACCTGGGGAGATGGCAGTCTTGACAGGGCCAGTTATCCGGCTTATTTAAAAAGGCTGATCCAGGGGTGAGAAAGGATTTACCAATGGGCGCTGACGAGCGGCCTTTCTTCCCTGCAACCATTTGTTCAGTTTAAAGCAAAGATAGGAAGTTCCCGCACCTACCACGGCTCCCGCAAATACATCGCTGGGATAATGCCGCCCCAGGTACATTCTGGAATAGCCCACTGCTCCCGCATACGCAAAAGAAGGAACGATCACATACCATTTCGGGTACTGGAGGCTGAGCATAGTGGCCGTAGAAAAGGCCATAGAAGTATGCCCGGATGGGAATGAATAAGTATCGTCATACACATTGGTATGAATATCAGGATATTTGAGATAGGGACGTTCCCGGCGGATGGTATTCTTTCCCGCAAAGGTGATCACTTGTGTAAGGCCCTGCCCTGCAAGACTTACCCAACCGTTGCGGATCGTTTCTTTATCGCCGGTGCTGTAACCTACCGCCAACTGTGCAAGAGGTACTCCTGCCGCTACAAAATAGACACTTTTACTAAGGCCATTCATGGCCTTGTAGCTCATCTCTGTTTTATCAGAATTGTAATTAACTGACCTTAGCCAATTAATATCAATGTTTTGTGCCTGCGCACCATTATTTCCAAATAAGAACAGCTGTAGTACTATTGTAACAGCACAGATTTTTGCAACCAGTTGATCTTTCATTGTACAGTTTAAATAACAAGCAAAATTAGGTAGGGATTCTGAAGAATTTCTGTAGGCCCCTGCAGCTGATAACGTCTGCTGGCCTATCTTTGTTATACCCAAAATGTTAAAATCTTCCTAATGGCGAAACAACCCAAAACACTCCCTACCGAAAATAATGTACAGGCTTTCCTGGATACCGTACCGGATGAACAGAAACGTAAGGATTGCTATACCGCACTCCAGCTGATGCAGGAGGCCAGCGGTTATCCCCCAAAGATGTGGGGGCCCGCCATCGTCGGCTTCGGCAGCTATCACTATAAATACGAAAGCGGGCATGAAGGCGACGCCCCCCTGACCGGCTTCTCTCCCCGCAAAGAAGCTATCACCTTTTACCTGATGCTGGGTACCGGCAACCATGAAGCCCTGCTGCAAAAGCTGGGAAAGCACAAAACGGGCAAAGGCTGCCTCTATATCAAGAAGCTGGAAGATGTGGATACAGCAGTGCTAAAAGAACTGGTGATCGCCTCAACCCAGGCGCTGCAGGCGAAGTACCCCTCAAAGTAGATTTTCCTGCTTAGCCGGTAATAAGATGTGGAAAGCGGCCCCCTCGTGCTCTCTGCCAATAGCATAGATCCTCCAACCCGGTTTTTCGCGGTAGCTTGTGCAGGAGCGCTGTCATTGCTTTCAAGCCTCCGCTGTTCGTCCCTATAGTAACCACCAGGGACGAGCCATCCACTTTTGCTACGAACCTATTCACCTTATTCCCCTTCATTTTATTTTTTCACAAAACGTTAGAAACCGCTGAAAGTGAAAGTTATATTACATTGTCGTATACACAATTTATAAAAAAAAAGTAAATTAGTCCACTAGTCTTTCTCACCCTCACTAAACTAAATCCATTGCTAATGAAAACTAAAATTTTATTGATCATAGACGACGACCCTGACGACCGGGACTTTTTCTGTGACGCCCTCAAAGAAGTAGATAGCGACGCCGTTTGCTATACTTGTAAAAACGGTATAGAAGCCATTGACCTATTAACATCAGAAAGTTCACCTGTACCGGATTTTATTTTCCTTGACCTAAACATGCCGGTGATAAGCGGTAAGCAATGCCTGGCAGCGCTAAAGAAAATAAAGAAGCTTGACCAATCTCATGTTATCATCTATACTACCTCCAAACTGACGGATGATTTCTCTGAAACCATTAACATGGGAGCCATGCATTTCCTAACGAAGCCCACCCGATATTCCGACCTATGCCAAGTCCTTGCCAACGTACTTTCTGGGAACTGGACGCTGGTGAAATAATGGATACCATAATCATACCAAACGAAGTGAACAAGTATAGGAAACCATCACTTTATCTTTCCTGAAACTGCCCGCAGCTAAATCCTGTTTACATATTTAAGAACACCACCAGTTATTGCACTTGTGCACTAACCTGTTGAAGATATGCCACGCTACGTTGTTCAGTAGCTGTGTGGAGCTGTATGTCTGCCGGAAACAGTTGCGCACGCAATGCGCTATAGATGCGGACACAATGCAGTAATGCTTCTGAAATGGCAGCGGGGTCATAGTCAGCTACAGTGGCGATCAGGTCGTCCATGTCTGCCGCCGGCAGTTCTTTTTCCACTTTGCGCAAAGCTTTGGGGTGGATGCCATTTCTGACCTGCATCAGCGGCGCCAGTACTCTGGCGCGCAGGAAACCGATGCCATCCAGCGCCTCAAAGTATTCCCCTCTTCCCAACTTGGCGGCTAGGTAATGCACCCATGTCCAGAAGCGGTCTTCCAGCCACTGGTAATCGGGATAAGGCCATACGGCAGTAGTAGCGGTAATAACAGCAGCCAGCGCTCCTTCCGGGTCAAGCAGCAGATGAGGGTCCTCTATACGGGCATGGAACTCAGGCAGGGTAAGGAATTTAATATCCACATGTAAAAGGGGATCATCGTACAGGCAGATCAACAACCTGGGCTCCCCTACATGTTCACCGGTGAAGGCGTTCAGCAATTGGCCGAAGCGGCCTGCGTAAGCCAACATGCCGGGTTTACCGGCTACCTGTTCCCTGGTGACCAGTATCAGATCCAGGTCTGAATAGGGGTCTAACTCATTGGTGATCCAGGAACCGGCTACCGCCAGGCCAATCACATTGGGGTCCTTCTTTAATAGCTCCGCTGCTCTTTTTGCAAATTGCTGCTGTATCATAACAATAGATGCTGAAGAATTTTTTATAATTTCCTACTAGTTTAGTAGACTTTTTGAAAAGTAACATTATCTTTGTAACCGGATTTGGCAACCACCAGGCCAGATGCTCAACAACTACTATTGTTATGGGAGCAGAATCAACCATCAACGCTACATTATCTTTATCCAAACCGGCAGCCCACCCGGGCCACTACTGCATCATCCTGTTAAAGGAATGCTGTTGTTGTTAAAGCTGGCTTCCTCTTACCTGTTCAGTCTTTCGCGTGGACAATGAAGGCTATTCCAGATACAGGATATTTTTAATTTAAAAACAACATTTATATACAGAAAAGATTTGCCAAAAAAACCCGGTAAGAGATTTACCGGGATTGGGATGAGATCAGTCCAGTAACGCCAATCACTTACTGATCATCATCGCTGATTTACATTAACGATAAAACATCATTAACATGAATCTGTTCCAAAGGTATAAAAAATATACCTGCCGCTATCGTATTTCCTTTTCCCTCCTGTTTTTCCTGCTGTTTGCCGGGCTTACAATCCGGGCACAGAACAACAATGTGCTGCTGACCGGGCGCGTATTTGATGAAAGAACAAAGGATCCCCTTCCTGCCGCTGTAGTGCGCATCAAGGGCACTACGCACAGCGTGGTAACAGATAATAACGGTGCATTTAAATTTGTAACCGGGCAGCGTGTACCCGTTACCTATATTATCAGTTACGTAGGTTACAAGACGCTTGAAATTAATATCGATAGTTATGGTCACCAGGATATCCCCCTGCAGGAAGCCAATACCCAGCTGAATGATGTGGTGGTAGTGGGCTACGGTACGCAGAAAAAGAGCGACCTCACCGGGTCAGTGGCCTCCCTGCCCAAAGCAGTGCTGGCCCTGCCTGCTGTTTCTTTTGATAACCTGCTGCAGGGCGCTGTATCAGGCATTGCCGTTACGCAGAGCTCCGGCCAGCCAGGCAGTACTGCTACCATCCGTGTACGTGGGGGTAACTCCATTTCTTTTGGCAATGAGCCCTTGTATGTAATAGATGGCTTCATTGTATACAACAATAATGATTACACGAACACCGGCGCATCCAACGGGGCCAGTGTGAATGCCCTGTCTACCATCAATCCCAGCGACATTGAATCTGTGGAGATCCTGAAAGACGCTTCGGCTACTGCCATCTACGGCTCCCGTGGCGCTAACGGCGTGGTGCTGATCACTACCCGCAGGGGTAAAAGAGGCAGTGCCGATGTGAACTACAGCACGTATGTGGGGCGGCAACAGGTATCTAAAAAACTTGGGCTGCTCAACGCATCTCAGTGGGCCTCCCTGGTGAATGATATCAATGTAAGCGACGGAAAGGCAAAAACCTTTACAGACGCCCAGATAGCCGCGCTGGGTGAAGGGGCTGACTGGCAGAACGCCGGACTGCGCGACGCCACTATACAAAACCATGAATTGTCTATCTCCGGCGGCGATGATAAGAACCGCTACCTGATCTCCGGCAATTATTTTAACCAGCAGGGCACCCTGGTCAATACCGGTTTCAAACGCTATTCCGGCCGTATCAACTACGAAAGGATCGTGAATGAACGATTCAAGGTGAACACGAATATCTTTGGCAGCCAGGCATCTTCGGATAAATTATACGGCTCCGCTTACAACAGCATTAATTTTTCCGGCGCTTTTCCCAACCTGATCTTATCCTCCCCGGTGGCGAAGATCTGGAATGATGACGGCAGCTATAATATTACCAGTCCGTATACCACTACGCCCACCAATCCCCTGCAGGATATTACCGCCACTACCAACCGTAGTAATATCACGCGTGTGCTGGGCAACATCTCAGGTGAATACCGCCTGCTGAAAGAACTGGTGTTAAAAGTAACGGCTGGCGCAGACCTGCTGAACACCAAACAGAATTATTACGCGCCATCCAACACCGCCGCACCGGCGGGCAGCTCCAACGGCTATTCTGCGGGCGGATATGCGTCCGTAGGCAGCGGCACCGCAGTAACCTGGCTGAACGAGAATACGCTTACCTGGGACCATTCCTTTGAGGACAAACATTTCCTGAACGTGCTGGCTGGCTATACCACACAGTTTGCAAAAGATGAATCTGCCGTAGCCAGTGCACAGAAGTTCCCGAATGATTTGACCGGATATAATAACCTGAGCTATGCGGCTACCGCTTTACTGCCGGTGTCAAACGCGCATCAGTCTACTTTGAATTCTTACCTGGCCAGGGTGAACTACTCTTATAAACATAAGTATAACGTCACTATTTCAGAGCGGGCAGATGGCTCTTCCAAGCTGGGCGCCAATCACCGCTGGGGTTTCTTCCCTGCTATTGGTCTCTCGTGGAATGCCAGCCAGGAAGATTTCTTCAAGCCATTGAGCCGTAATATCAGCAACCTGAAAGTAAGGCTCACCGCCGGCCGTACCGGCAACTCGGAAGTGCCGCCCTACAGCGCACTGGCAGCCCTGGCGCCTACCAACTATTATTTTAATGGCGCACTGGTAACAGGTATTGCCCCGCTGCAGATCGCCAACCCCGATCTGAAATGGGAAACCACTACACAATACAATGCCGGTTTTGACCTGGGTCTCTTTAATGATCGCGTGAACTTCATCTTTGATGTATACTACAAAAAGACCAGCGACCTGCTGCTGAATGTACCCTTTCCGCTGTATACCGGTTATGCCAGTTCGTTGCAGAATGTGGGCAGCGTAGAGAACAAGGGTATTGAGCTCAGCCTGAACACCAACAATATCAAAACGAAAAATTTCAGCTGGCGCTCTACCCTGGTATTTGCCGCCAACCGCAACAAGGTGCTGAGCCTGGGCGGCGCCAGCAGCTTCTTCCCCCTGGCCCCTACCGGACAGGTATCACCAGTGATCGTACAGGTGGGACTGCCCGTCAGTACCTTCTGGGGTTACAGCACCAATGGTCTGCTCACTGCAACAGATGTATCAAAAGGGGCGCCCTTGTTAGCAGGCGTATCGCAACAGGAAGGCGACCGCAAATATGTTGACTGGAACGGCGATGGTGTGGTGACGACCACTGACAAACACAACCTGGGCAGCGCACAGCCCAAGTTCACTTTCGGTTTCACCAACACGCTCAACTATCAGCAGTTCGATCTGTCTTTCTTCTTCCAGGGGTCCTATGGCAACAAGATCTTTAACCTGCTGCAGCAAAAGCTGGAGATCCCTACGCTTTCGCTGAATGTCTCCTCCACCCTGCTGGACAGATGGAGCCCCACTAATCCGAACGGTACTTTCCCTAAAGCCACCAATGCACCGGTAGCACAGGTTACAGACAAGTACATAGAAGACGGTTCCTATGCCAAACTGAAAAACATCACCCTGGGTTACACCCTTTCACAAGGTATTGTTTCCAGGATCCATGCCAAACAGCTACGTGTATACGTTTCTGCACAGAACCTCTTCACCATCACCAGCTACAGCGGCTATGACCCGGAAGTGAATTTCTATGACAGCGACAATACCAAACAGGGGATCGACTATGGCATCTATCCTCCCTCCAGAACTTTCCTGGCTGGCCTAAACGTAACCTTCTAATCCAATAAAAAAAGAACAATGCAAAGAATATATATACTGTTATTGCTTGCAGGCGGCTTATCCGTATCCTGCAATAAACTGAGAGAAGACCCGAATTCGCTCATCACCACTTCACAATTCTATAAAACAGAATCGGACGCCAGGGCGGCCGTAGCTGCGGCATACAGCACCCTGAACAGCGACCCTGCCGCTGATTTCCCGATCTATGGCAGGAACCTCAACCTGCTGACTGGTAACGGCAGCGACGACCAGGTGTTCAGTCCTTCCAACACCAACCCGGATGTGCGCGCCCTGGGCACCGCCACCTATGTGGCTACCAATGACCGCTTAAAGAAAAGCTGGCAACAGCACTATTACGGTATCAGCAGGGCCAATGTAGCTATTGATAATATTCCTAACATTCCAATCGATACAGCACTGCGCTCGCAGCTGGTAAGGGAGGCAAAATTCATACGGGCGCTGCTGTACTTTAACCTGGTACGCTTTCATGGCGATGTGCCTTTAATACTGCATGATCCTACCACAGTGGATGTAAACAAATTGCTGGTGCCACGCAGTTCCAAAGACAGTGTGTACCAACAGATCATTGCAGACCTCAGCGATGCCACCAGGCTGCCCAAAGCCTTTACCGGAGCGGATAAAGGCAGGGCTACCAGCGGCGCGGCGCACGGGCTGCTGGCCAAGGTGTACGTTACCCGCCGTCAATGGAGCGCCGCGCTCACTGAACTACAACAGGTGATCAACGGCGGTTACGGTTATGACCTCTTCGACAATTTCCAGGACGCTTTTCAGAAAGCTACCAAGAACGGTAAAGAGCATCTTTTCTCCGTACAGTTCGAGACGAACCTGGGCGCGAAGAACAGCACACAATTTGTGAGCTCGGGAGACTTCAACTCTTTCAATGTAGCTGTTTACCCCGGCGATCTTCCATCAGACAGTCTTTACAAACTATTTGACGAGAACGATAGCCGCCGTTCTGTTACTTTCTTCACAACATTGTATAATGCGGCCACCGGCAAGACCGTAGACTTTGGCGCGCCCCGCTTCGCCAAGTTCATCGACTACAGCCTCTCGCCCCTTAGTAACCAGGCGCAGAGCGGTATCAACTACCCGGTGCTTCGTTATGCAGACATCCTGCTGTTGTATGCTGAAACGCTGAATGAAATAAACGGCGGCCCCACCGCTGATGCCTATACGGCCATTAACCGCGTGCGCAGCAGGGCGCATATAGATAATCTCGTTACCGGTCTTAACCAGTCGCAATTCAGGGAAGCAGTGTTCCTGGAAAGAAGGAAAGAGTTCATACAGGAAGGCAACCGCTGGTTTGACCTGGCGCGCAGAGGCGGTACTTACCTGTACGATGCGCTGAAAAAGCTACCGGCTAAAACAGGAGCTGCGGTGAAAGATACGCTGTATCCTATCCCGCAAAGCGAAAGAGACCTGAATCCTTTATTGACACAAAATCCCGGCTGGTAAGCCCATTGACTATAACAATCATTAAAAGCTAACAATTATGAAACAAACAAGTAAAAGGGCGCTCTACTCTCTTGCCCTTGCTGCTATTGCCGGTCAGGCTGCCGCGCAAAGCAGTCCTCCGCCCGGGTTCCAGGGCGTGATCGGCAAAACCTACGCCGAATCAAAGGAATACTGGACACCCTTGCCCAAAGCACCGGTAGGCGCGCCCAACGTGGTATGGATCCTGCTGGACGATGTGGGCTTCGGCGCTGCCAGCGCATTTGGCGGCCTGATCCCCACGCCTACCTTTGACAGCCTGGCCAACAATGGTTTGCGGTATACCAACTTCCACACCAATGCCATCTGCGCCCCTACCCGTGCTTCGCTGCTCACCGGCCGTAATCAGCACACAGCGCATATGGGCGGCTTTGCGCATACCTTCCTTTCTGCAGGCTTCCCCGGCTGGGATGGCCGCATTCCTGCAGAAAAAGGCACCATCGCAGAAATACTGCGCGAGAACGGCTATAATACTTTTGCCCTGGGCAAATGGGGTGTAACACCAGACGCAGATTCTACCGATGCAGGTCCTTTTGACCGCTGGCCCAGCGGCAAAGGCTTTGATCATTTCTTTGGCTTCCTGGGATCGCAGACAGATCAATACCTGCCCGCCCTTGTAGAAGACAATGCACACGTACAACCCGATGGCAGGCACCTGAACGAGCAGATCACCGACAAAGCCATCAGCTACATTGCCAGGCAGAAAAAAGCGGCACCGGATAAACCTTTCTTCCTGTACTACGCTCCCGGCGCTACCCATGCGCCGCACCAGCTGCCCGCAGCATGGAGAGACATCTACAAAGGCAAGTTTGATGAAGGCTGGGATGTGTACCGCGAAAAGGCCATCGCCTCACAGAAAAAACTGGGCGTGATCCCTGCCAATGCACAACTTCCTGCGCGTAACCCCAACATCAAAGCGTGGGCTTCACTGCCGGCGGAAGAAAAAAGGCTGTATGCCCGCTTCATGGAAGTGTATGCTGCTTATCTCACTTATACAGATCATGAGATCGGCCGCATTATCAATTACCTCAAAGAGATCAACCAGCTGGAGAACACCCTGGTATTTGTGATCGTTGGCGACAACGGCGCCAGCAAAGAAGGTACTTATGAAGGTGTGGTCAACCGCGTTCGTTTTGGTCCCGCTATCACAGAAGAACAGGCACTGAAAAATGCGCTGGCGGATTATGACAAGATCGGCACACCGGAAGGCCTGCAGACCAACTATCCTTTAGGATGGGCAGAGGCGGCTAATACGCCTTTTAAATACTACAAACAGGATGCTAATGCGGAAGGTGGTACGCACAACCCGCTGATCGCTTTTTATCCTAAAGGGATCAAAGACAAAGGCGGCGTTCGCAACCAGTATGGGCATGTGATAGACCTGCTGCCTACCACGCTTGATATTGCTGGTATTCAACAACCGGAGGCTATCCGTGGTATCCGCCAGGATAGTGTGCAGGGGATCTCCCTGGCTTATTCGCTGACAGATGCTACGGCGGCTTCACATCACCATGTGCAGTATTATTACATCTTTGGCTCACGGGCTATTTATAAAGATGGATGGAAAGCCGGGGTAGCGCATCACCCGGATTATATTGACATCAATAACCCGGCTACCGGCGCCGCGCCGGTGAAGAAAGGTTATGATAACGAAGTATGGGAGCTGTATAACCTGAATGAAGATTTTAATGAGAGGAATAACCTGGCGGCCAAGCATCCGGAGAAGCTGAAAGAGCTGCAGGGATTATTTGAGAGCGAAGCGAAGAAGAATAATGTTTATCCGCTGATAGATTGGGAAGATGTGTTTAACAGGAGGAGATTGACGGCGGTTAAATAAAAAAGTATCAAGGGTCTTCAGCCAACGTCATTGCGAGGAGCAGCGTGGGGAAGAGCGTGGAGCGACGAAGCAATCTCTTAACACAATCTTCGCGAAGATTAACCAGGAGATTGTGTTCAGAGATTGCTTCGGCCCGGCTCCCCGCAGCGCCCTATGGGCCTCGCAATGACGGAACGGGAGACCCTTATATCCTTATTACGCGCAACTATGCAGTAGCCCTACCCCACTATCAGCCTATCCACTGAAAACCTCCCTCCACCCGTCACTAACATCGCTATACACATCCCTATTACCAGCAGATGGTATTCAAAACCTTCGCTTCCTGCGGGGGCCTGGGCGAACCAATTCATAAAGAATCCTGTTTTGTAATGCACCACTATGATCATACCGATGAAGAGGCCCAGCATGCCCACTGCGGCTATCCTGGTGGCGAAGCCTGTCAGCAATAGCAGGGTACAACCGCATTCCACGAGGATCACCATCACAGCGGTAAAGGTAGAGAGGCCGGCTACCTGGGTGAGGTAGTGCATTTCACCGGACAGTCCCGGGCCATTGAACCATCCGAATAATTTCTGGGCGGCATGGGGAAAGATGACGAGGCCTAGTGTCAATCGCAGGATCATGCCTGTCCAGTTGTTCTCTGTAGATAAAATTTGTTGGATCATTGCTTTGTACTTTCATTTTTGACAGTACAAAGTTGAGGATGGATGAGGGTATAAACCTGTGATGTTTGGTAAAAAAAAGTTGTGATAAAGATCACAGGAAAATTGAGTTGCGGCTTTCCCATCCCCGTCATTGCGAGGAGCAGTAATGCTTTTGTGCGGGGCGCGACGAAGCAATGACGGGAAGGGAGACCCTTATACCCTTACAGTCCGCAATGACGGTGGCTGAAGACCTTTATGTTCCCATGACCTCACACCTTCCTGCTCTTTAACCTGCTTAAGGTCTCCCTTGTTATCCCCAAATAAGAAGCCACGTGCTGCTGCGACACTCTTTGCTCCACATGCGCATACCTCACCAAAAACTCCGCATATCTTTCTGCAGCAGATTTCTGCATGAACAGCACCCTGCGCTGCAGGCCTACAAAAGCATTCAAAATAATGATCCGGAAATACCTTTCCAGCGCTGGCATTTCCAAAAAAAGCTGTTCCAGTTTAGTACGTTCTATCTGCAATACTTCGGTATCTTCCAGCGCTTCGATGTTATACACCGTAGGTGTATTGGTCAGCATACTATACCAATCCGTGATCCACCAGTCTTCAAAGCCAAACTGCATCACATTCTCCCTGCCTTCTTCATCCACTTCATACTGGCGCAGGCCCCCCTTGATCACGAAATGATCATAACGGCAAAAATCTCCTTCCTGCAGCAGGTACTGCCGCCTGCGTAATTTCCTTAGCTGTAGTGCAGCACAGAACTTTTCCTGGTCTGCGGGATCCAATGTAACATGCCGGCCGATGTGCGCCAGTATCAATTCATACATGCGTCAAAAGTACTCAAATACCTCCAATCAGCGATACCGCCTGTCTGCCTGTTTCTGCCATCTGTTAGACATGCACTGCCACTTACGCGGTTATAGACGGCAGCGAGCCTAATATCCCGTATTTTAACGCTAAATGTTTGTGTTTCACCCCAAATTTCCCACTATGAAGCATTTATGCATCGCCCTGTTATTTGCTGCCTGCTGTATGGCATTCAGCAGCTGTTATACGTACAGGGTGGCCACCCATGCCCAGTCGGGCACCGGGGTCAGGAAAGTGACTGCCCACAGCTATTTCTGGGGCCTTGCACAACAGAAAGACATTCCCACCCCAAACTGCGATTCACTGGGCATTTACGGCATGTCTGAAGTAAGGGTAAGGAACAATTTCGGCTATACCCTGATCACCATCATTACGCTGGGTATTTACAGCCCTATACAGCTGGAATACAAATGCGGCAAACCTTGTCCTAAAACCGCTGAGCTATGAGCATGAAGATCTTCAAAACGAATGATCACACCTGGGAGAACCAGCATGAAACATTCGTGTACAATATCGAGAACCGCTATGAGCTGGCTAATGGCGACGGCGGCGCCATCGAAACTTATAATGCAGCCACCGCAGGTTTTCAGCAACTGATACAGGACACCATCACCCGGAACAGCCACCTGCGCGGCCTCGGAGCCGGCTGGTCCTGGACGCCCATTGCCGCCACGCCGGGCATTATGCTGGAAACCAAATCGCTGAACACCGTCTTCACTATTACAGCGGCCAGTGTAAGCCCCGCCTATAAAGGCGATCCTTCCAAACTGTTCATGGCCCAATGCGGTACAGGCGTATGGGAGCTGCACAATTTTATGAAACAACGCAAGCTCTCGCTTAAAACATCCGGCGCCAGCAACGGGCAGACCATCGCGGGCGTGATCTCCACCGGCGCGCATGGCTCTGCATTTGATGTAGGCTCCGTACAGGATTATGTGACCGGGCTTCACCTCATTGTGGGCGACAAGCGTCACATCTGGCTGGAACGCGCCTCCTACCCCGTAGTATCAGATCGTTTCACAGGACTGATCGGCGCAGAGCTGGTCAGGGATGATACCCTGTTCAACGCGGCGCTTGTAAGCTTTGGCAGCTTCGGCATCATCCATGGCGTGATGATAGAAACAGAAGATATCTTCCTGCTGGAAGCTTACATGCAGCAAAAAACCTTTGACAAGGCCTTGCGCGACATCATGTGCACGCTTGATTTTTCGAAGGCCACACTGCCCTGCGGCAATGAACGCCCCTATCATTTCCAGGTGATCATCAACCCTTACGACAAAAAGAACCTGGCGTATGTGACCACCATGTATAAAAGGCCTTACCGTACGGATTATACAGCGCCCGTCCGCAACTCAGCCGGCATTGGTCCGGGCGATGATGCGCCCTGCTTTGTAGGCAAGCTGACAGACGCCATCCCCAAGCTGGTGCCTACACTGGTGAACAAACTGCTGGCCGGTTCACTCACGTTGTTCGATAAACAATTCGGCACCCTGGGCGAGATCTTCGACAACACCACCCTGCACGGAAAGCTTTTAAGCGCCGCCATCGGCATCCCCATAGAGCAGGTGGGCACGATGATAGACCTGCTGATGACTATCAACAAATCAAAAGGCCCTTTCTCCGGCCTGTTTGCCTTCCGTTTTGTGAAACAGTCAAAAGCCCTGCTGGCCTTCACCCGCTTTCCTTATACCTGCGTGGTAGAGCTGGACGGCGCTTTCTCCGCCACTACCTATGCTTTCTATAGCGAAGTATGGAAAGAGCTGGACCGGTTGAATATTCCCTACGCTTTTCACTGGGGTAAGGTAAATGAGCTGACACCCGCGCGTTTGAGAAAGATGTACGGCGACAACCTGGACCAATGGAAGGCATCCCGGAAACAGTTGATGGACCCACATGCGCTTTCCGTATTCACAAACCCGATCCTGCAGCAATGGGGTTTATAAACTGCTGTAGCGTCCGATAACTTTACGGAAGGGGCGTCTTAACTTTATAGACAACAAAAGCCCCCCTGATATGTCTAGCACCATTGCTGCAGCCCTTGTCTCCATCCTGCGGAAAGCAGGCGTACGCCGTGTTCACGGCATTGTAGGCGACTCGCTGAACGCTGTTACTGAAGAGATCCGCAAGAGTGGAGAAATAGAATGGATCCATTACCGGCACGAAGAGGCCGCTGCTTTTGCCGCCAGTGCAGAAGCACAGCTGACCGGGAAGCTGGCCGTATGCGCAGGCAGCTGTGGTCCCGGTAACCTTCACCTGATCAACGGCCTTTATGATGCCCATCGCAGCATGGCCCCTGTACTGGCCATTGCAGCACATATTCCCAGCAGTGAGATCGGCACCGGTTATTTCCAGGAAACACATCCTGAACTGATCTTCCGGGAGTGCAGCCATTACTGTGAGATCATTTCCTCCGGCCGCCAGATGCCCCGGGTATTACAGATCGCCATGCAATATGCAGTAGGCATGAGAGGCGTGTCCGTGATCGGCCTTTCCGGCGATGTAGCAGAAGAAAAAATTGAATGGCCAGAACTGGAACATGAGCTGGCTCCTATCCGCGCCAGCGTACGGCCCTGCGATACCGAACTAAAAAACCTTGCCTCGCTCATCAACCAATCAACACGTGTGACCTTACTGTGCGGTAGCGGCTGTGCCGGTGCACATGCCGCTATCCTGCAGCTGGCCGACAAGATCAATGCGCCTGTTGTACATTCATTAAGGGGCAAGGAGCATGTAGAACATGATAACCCTTTTGATGTGGGCATGACCGGCCTGATAGGCCACTCCTCCGGCTATCATGCCATGAAAGACGCAGACCTGCTGCTGATGCTGGGCACAGACTTTCCTTATAAGGACTGGTACCCGGAAGATATAAAGATCGTGCAGGTAGATATAAGGGCGGAAAGATTAGGCAGAAGATGCAGACTACATCAGGGCCTCGTGGGAGATGTAAAAGAAGCCATCACAGCGCTGCTTCCATTACTGGAAAAGAAAACAGACCGCGGCCATCTTACCAAAAGCCTGAACAGGTATGCCACCAGCAGGGAGCGCCTGGAAGCGCATGCCAAAGGCAAACAGGGCGTGCAGCCCATCCACCCGGAATATCTTACCAAACTGGTAAGCGATACTGCTGTTGACAATGCCATTTATACGGCCGATGTAGGCGCTCCTACCGTATGGGCGGCCCGTTATCTGAAAATGCGGCGCGAACAAAGGCTGATCGGCTCTTTTAATCATGGTTCCATGGCGGCGGCTATGCCCATGGCGATCGGCGCACAGCTGGCCTTCCCGGGCAGGCAGGTGATCGCATTATGCGGTGACGGCGGCTTTGGTATGCTGATGGGTGAAATACTCACCATCCTGCAATACAATCTTCCGGTAAAACTGGTATTGTATAACAACAGCTCGCTGGGTTTTGTAGCGATGGAAATGAAAGTGGCGGGATTGCAGCCTTTCGGTACCGATCTTAAAAATCCCAATTTTGCAAAGATGGCGACAGCCATGGGGATACCCGGTATCAGGGTAGAAAACCCCGAGGATATACAAGCTGCGCTTTCGAAAGCATTCTCACACCCGGGACCTGCCTTGATAGATGTGGTGGTGAACCCTTCCGAACTAACCTTGCCGCCTGCTATCAATTTCAAGGAAGCAAAAGGCTTCAGCCTCTATATGCTCAAGCAGGTGCTGGCTGGCGAAGGCGCGGAGGTATGGCAAACGCTGAGCACCAATTTCCTGAATAAGTAGGCCTATTTTTCATAAGCATCCAGCTGTCCCAACAGCAGGGCCTTGTAGTGTGTGAAGCGCATGGCGCTTAATACCTGGGCTACCTTACCGGCTAATTCGTAGAGGGTGTTCAGCTCGTCGTTCTGGAAAGTTTCGTCTTTAAAATAGGTATAACGGTTAGCTATAAACTCCGTTATACGTTTATGCAGATCGCCCGGTGTTTCCGGAGTGATCAGCTGCCCGTTGATCAGTCCCTGCAGGGCCCTTTTCAATTCCCACTCATCGTTGTTACGCAGGTTGGTAACGGTATCCTGCACCTGTTCCAGCGTAAGTCCGCCCTGGTAGAAAAGATCCAGTGTGCGGTATACTTTATTCATGATCTGCAGGTAAGTATCATAGCGCGTGCAGCTTGCCTGGAACTTGCTGTAATAGTTCATCACCGTTTCCTGCTGACCGTTGGCATGATGATAGAAGAAGGCGAAAGCCTGTTTATCTGCCAGTTCCTGCCGCTCTTTTAATTGTGTAATCTCTGTGCTCAGCTGGTTGATGATATTATCGCAATCGCTGCGGGTATACTTCATACCGTCGAAATCAAAACTGCTGACGTCTATCTGTTTGTCGCGAATGGCCTGTGCAAGCTCTTTATCTCTTTCGTTGCCCGAGATGCCCGCCTGTAGCTGCCTGTTCTCTTCATTGAACAAAGCATCAAAGCTGTCGGGCGCAGGCGTTTTTACTACTTCGGCAAGGTCCCAGTTCATGGCGTTGATGTACCTGCCGTTATAAAAGCCTTTATAAGCCATGGGCAGCTGGTAGGTTTCCTGCTGGGTAGCGTGCCAGGTATCAAATTCCTGTGCATCGTAGTGACGAACATCGTCTTCCAGTTTTACGGAGCGGTAAAGGTTGGCGGTCAGCTTTTCCTGCAGGGGCTCTATGTTATCGAAGAGGGTCCATGCGCTGGTAGCGTCCGGAAGCGCGTCCATAGCGGCCTGGTCCAGGTTCAGCTTTCTTTCTTCCAGCGTAGGGTGGCTGGCCCATTGATCGCGGTAATTGATACGTGACCGTGAGAAGGAGCGGATGAACTGGTAGGATATTTCCGGTAAGCCTTCTTTCAGCGGCAGCTCGTAATCGTCCGCCATAGAGCGGAAAACCGTGAGCTGGTTACGGAAGATGTTACGGGCCACTTTGTTCTCCTTCAGCCAATCGTTAGCCGTGTTGATAGCAGAAGAATAACATCCCCCCGCCACCTCTACCCTGCTGAGGGCTGTTACCAGGTTATTACCGCCTGCCACGCTGGCCGCGATGGTATCTGCATGAAATTCCATTTCGCGGCTGAGGGCCATGTAGCTTTTGTTGATCAGCTTATACATGCCTTTCAGGATCCATTGGATGCCCTGCGCGATCTTGACGGTGATACCGGCAAATAATGCGAGATAGCTGTGGATATCTGCCCATGCTTCGATAAAAGCTGCATAGCCGCGGTTATCGTACAGCATGTTATAGATGATGCGGTTGGTATTATAAGTGAAGCTGCCCAGTTTCATGCTGCGCTGGCTGAAATGGCCAAACTCGTGGGCCATCACTGCTTTAAACTCACTGATGTTGATGCTGTTCACCAGTCCCAGTCCTATTTCGAGGTTCTTGCGCACGGGCAGGAACATACTCCAGAAGCTGGAATGATAGAATACGCAGGCATTTACATCCGGCGAGAGGAAGATCTTTTTAGGGAAAGGTGTATTGGTATCTGCTGTGAGACGGCGGATAAATGCAAAGAGCCGGGGTTGTTCTGCTTCCGTGATCTCGATCCTGCCGGGGTTATCGTCTTTAGATACGGCAAAAACGAATTTCACCAGGAAGTAGAGTACGGAAAGGCCTACGGCTATCATTCCGCCACCCAGGACCAGGGTAATAAGTTTAGGAAGATGTACCACGATCCAGATCCCCCCGTAACAGCAGGCAATGGCGAGGCCCACGGCCACTACGAGCAGTGTAATGTAAGTAAGCAGGAAAAGCAGAATAGCAATAATGACCTTGCTCACCTGCTTTTTAAATTCCTGTGAAGGCATTATTTTCTCTGCATAAACATGTTCAGGCGGTAGCGGGTATAAATAGTCGCTCATGACGGGTACAATGGGTATTTAGTATTAGTCCACAACATAATAAAAAAAATCCTTATCCGGCGATGTAAAAAAACATTCTTTACATTTGTAACCGATGGGTTACTTATAACTAAAAACCGGTACTGATGGCAACAAGAAAACAAACGGGCCAACTCCGCAAAGAGCCGGATGGTTTTGCCGTTACATTTGAACGTTATTTCCCTTATGATACGATGGCCGTTTGGGATGCGATCACGAATCCTGAAAAGCTGGCCATCTGGTTTTTCCCCGTTACGCTGGACCTGCGGCCCGGCGGCAAAATGGAGATCCGTTTTCCGGATGGAACGCCCAGCTATTGTACCATTACCCAGGCGGAGCCGGGCAGGCTGTTTGAGTTTATCTGGGAAAGCATGGACGAGGGGCCGGACGAACTGGCCCGGTGGGAGCTGTTCCCCGAAGGGGACGGCTGCAAACTGGTGCTTAACTACAGCAGGCTGATAGATCGCTACGCGATCAGTGTACCGGCCGGATGGCATAACATGCTGGATGACCTGGAAGCAGTATTAGGCGGACAACGCGAGCCTTTCTCCTATCCGGCAGAAGGTACGCCGGAGCAGAACGCCGTCAAAGCCGAGTATGCGGCGCTATGGTACCGGCAGTTCACGCCATTTGAATTATCCGCTCATTACGGCACTGTGAGGCCCGTGAACGGCCGCTATGATATTGTTTTTGAACGCCAGCTGCCACATCCGGTGCAGCAGGTATGGGAAACCATCACCCAGCCGGAAAAACTATCACAATGGTTTGGCGGGCCAGCGGAGGTGGACCTGCAGCCCGGTGGAAAAATTCGTATAGGCCTGCTCATGACCAGTGTGGAAGGTACTATCACCCGGCTGGAAAAGGAAAAGCTGCTGGAATATACCTGGGGAGAAACCGATACGCTCATACGATGGGAGCTGCACGATACGGGCAATGGCAGCTGCAGGCTGGTCTTTACGGAATCATCTGCTGCTGCGGAAGACCTTCCGGAAGCAATGCCCGGATGGCATGGTTATCTGGATTTCCTGGGAATGGTGCTGGATGGCAATCGTCCGCCTGCTTTCCCCCTGGAAGGATGGAACGAGATTGCCCGCGAAGTGAAAGAGCGATATAAGGCAGTATTGCCGGTATCCTAAAGGGCTACACGTTTTTTCACTGCTTCCACATCCACCCCGGCGATGATCATCTTATCTTCCGCTTCTTTTTCAATCAATGCTTTTAACTGGCTAAGCGTGGCATCAAACTGCACATGCTTACCCATCATATAAGACATGTCAAATTCTATTTCCTCCCAGGTGGAAATATCGGCATCGTTGTGCTGCAGCTGTACTTCCAGTTTATCAATGGCATTGGCTACTTTGGCCTCGTAAGTACTTTTTTCTTCGAATTCATACCACAGCTGACAGATCTCCTCTCCCACCGGGCTATCCAGGTGTCGTCGCAGATTCTCAATAGCGGCCCTTTCGCGCTGTTCTTTTTCAATTTTGATAGCGGGGTTGCGTAATACATCCAGGGCCGATACATCGCCTGCTTCAGCCTCTATCAGGTCATGAATGATGATCATCTTCAGCAGGCGCTCCGTATTGACAGGATGCTCGAGGTAAGGCCCTATTAACACGGCCATGAGCGACATACGCCAGGTGTGCTCTGCCACGCTTTCCTGCCGGCCGCTGGAGGTATAGCTATGCCGCAGTTCAAATTTAAGCCGTTCTGCCAGCTTCAGTACTTTCAGGATGGAGCTTAGTTGGGAGGTTAAATCCATTGTAAAGGGTATTTGAAGATGTTGGTAAAATTTGTAGCTTCCCTGGTACAAAGATAGCGAACATCAAACCTTTACTGTAACATCAAAATTAATCCCCTATGATCAAACGTTTACCTTGTATTCTGTTATGGCTTTTCCTATGCATTACTGTCAGGGCCCAGCAATCACCGAAGCGGGAACTGCGCGGCGCCTGGATCGCCACTTATGCCAACATCGACTGGCCCAACCGTACACAAACGCCTGAACAACAAAGGGCGGCTTTTATCAGCATTGTAGAGCATCACAAAGCCACCGGCCTCAATGTGCTGTTCATACAGGTACGCAGTCAGTGCGACGCTATGTATCCCAGCGGTATAGATCCCTGGTCCGCCGATCTCACCGGTGCGCAAGGCGTGGGGCCTGATCCTGCCTGGGACCCTATGCAGTTTATGATAGAAGAATGTCATAAAAGGGGCATCGAGTTCCACGCCTGGATCAATCCTTACCGGGCAGTGGCCAATGCTAATAACCTGCCCAATTTTGCCGCCAGCCATGTAGCCAAACAGCATCCGGAATGGCTGTTAAGCCAGGGCACGCTGCGTGTGCTGGATCCCGGGCTGCCGGCCGTGAGAGATTATATCAGCAGCGTAATCAACGATATTGTACGCCGCTATGATGTGAACGGCATTCACTTTGACGATTACTTTTATCCGCCTGCAGCACCGGCAGGCACCACGCCTTTCAACGATTCTGCTTCTTTTGCGGCAGATCCGCGCGGGTTCAGCAACCGGGCAGACTGGCGTCGCGATAATGTGAACCTGCTGATCAAAAGGGTGTATGACAGCATTAAAACCATTAAGCCCTGGGTAAAGTTTGGCGTATCTCCGTCTGGTATTTACCGTAACAGCACTAACCCGGATATCGGCTCTCCTACCAGCGGACTGGAACACTATACCACCCTGTATGCCGATACGCGCAGATGGCTGCAGGAAGGCTGGGTGGATTATATCATGCCACAGGTGTACTGGTACATTGGGCAGCCCGGCGCTAATTACGGCGTGATCATTCCATGGTGGAATAAGCAGGCCAGCGGCAGGCATATTTACATCGGCATGGCGGGATATAAAGTGAATGATCCGGCACAGGGTGTGAATTGGGCCAATCCCTCGCAGATCCCGAACGAAATAAGGATGAACCGTGATACTGCATATCCAAATATCTATGGTCAATCCATTTATAATACCAGCAGCCTGCGCAGCAGTACTAAACTGGGCTTCCGCGATTCGCTGCGGCTCTTCTTCTATCAACGTCCTGCCTTGCTGCCTGCTATGCCCTGGCGTGACAGCATTCCGCCGAAGGCGCCTCATCGCCTGAAGGCCAGACAATATGGCGGCGATTCCGTGGTGCTGGACTGGAGGCAACATTATACTTCCAATGAATTACAAAGGGCCAGCCAGTTTGTGGTGTACCGTTCTACCAGCCGCGTAATGGATATTAATCTTGCGGAGAATATGCTGGCTATCACTAATACTGATGCTACCGTATTCACAGATACGACTGTGATACCCGGCACTAAATACTACTACCGCGTTACAGCGCTGGACAGGTTTCATAATGAAAGCAGGCCTTCCAGGCGGGAGAAAGTACGCGTACAAAGGAAACAAGCACCCATTGCACATCCGTGGTTTGAGAAACAGGATAAGGCAGATAAGCGTTTAAGCATAAAGGTACGGCCTAATCCCAGCGCGGATCAGTTCATACTGTTAGTTCAGAGCAAGACAGAACAACCACTGCGGATCAGCGTTGCAGATAATAACGGAAGAATTGTAGAAACGCGGAATAGTGTGATGCCGAATAGTACGATCATGATTGGCAGTGAATACCCGACAGGTATTTATTATGTGGTAGTGATGCAGGGAAATGTAAGACAAACCATAAAATTGGTAAAGATCGGCCACTGAGGCTACGGCGCATTGAAAATCACCTTTTTCGGTGATTTTTTCAATGCGCCGTTCTGCTATCTTTGAAGGGTTAACAATTTTTTACCCCCAAAATCATCATTATGAAAAAGAAGACTGCCCAAAAGCTTCACCTCGGCAAGATCAAGATCTCTAATCTCAGCAAATCCGGACAGCAACCCTCAAAAAAGGAAGCGAAATCTATCCCCAGTGGCTGCTGGATGTGCCCTTCTGAGATAACCTGCCCCCAGACTGACCTTTGTGTACTGTGATGATGATCTTTTTTTAATGCAAAAGAGGCTGTTCTTTCGAGCAGTCTCTTTTATATTTAGAGATGGATGAAACAATTATTTAGCAGGCAGGAAACCTGCTGCAGTAGCAGCTGCCGCCAGTCTTGCTTTTTCTTTTGAGATCCTTCTGCCACGGAAGAAAAGGTAGAGATTGAAGAACAGCATCACACCCAGGTAGATGCAGTAGCCGCCTATTTTATAGCTTAGCACTTCCAGCATATCCTGGCCGCTGCTAATGGCCTGCATTACTTCCATGATCAGGAAAGCAAAGCCCAGGTTCAACAGGTAAAACCCGGTTTCAAACAGTTTATTGGTGGCCCCGGCGATATCTTCCTTGCCGCTGAAAATATCCAGCATAAATACTCTGCCGTTTTTGAACAAGGTATGCGCTACATACCAGGTCAGCAGGATCACAAGGGGGAGATAAACCAGGTAGGTAATAAATGTGTAGGACGTTTTCATATCATTATATTTTAAGCATGAATGGAATGATTGTTTCTTTTACTGAAGAGATAAATG
>Ga0102592_1001415_pt1 | contig 27233 bp, 28 predicted proteins | sample AraplaCol_mMF_r2_FD_76861 | JGI IMG/M metagenome (GOLD analysis project Ga0102592, IMG submission 76861) | Arabidopsis root microbial communities from North Carolina, USA - plate scrape MF_Col_mMF_r2 (SPADES assembly) (version 2) | ecosystem: Host-associated > Plants > Roots > Endosphere...
CGGCGCCGGTCACGCACAGCACCACGGCCCCCAGGATGATGAAGGTGGTGCCGGGGTTGGCCCACATGAACATCACGGCGTAATGCGGGCTCAGCGCCACCAGGATGCCGGGGTTGGTCGCGATTTGAGAAATACCCAGCAGCGCGAGGACGGCGAACCAGATCAGCGTGATGGGCCCGAAAAACCGGCCTATGCCGGAGGTGCCGTGTTTTTGCACCGCGAACAGGGCGCACAGGATGACCAGCGTGATCGGGATCACCCCTTGCTTGAAGGCGGGTGAGACGACTTCCAGGCCCTCGACTGCCGAGAGCACGGAAATCGCCGGGGTGATGACGCCGTCGCCGTAAAACAGCGAGGTGCCGAAAATGCCGACGATCAGCAAAGTCTTGCGCAGCTGGGGCTTGTCCTTCACCGCGGTGGAGGCCAGCGCCAGCATGGCAATCAGCCCGCCTTCGCCGTTGTTGTCGGCGCGCAGCACCAGCGCCACGTATTTGATGGAAACGATGACGGTCAGCGTCCAGAAGAAGATGGACAGGATGCCGTAAACGTTATCGGGGGTGAAGGGAACATGCCCGGAACCGAAAACTTCCTTGACGGCATAAAGGACGCTGGTTCCGATGTCGCCGTAGACGACGCCAATGGCGCCTAAAGTGAGCGCCGCGAGGGATGATTTTTGACTAGACACAAAAACTTCCCGTCTTTGCGCCAAGCCCCCTGTCAGCGGGCCCGGCGGGCGGGAATGGTTACCTTTGGGAACGCTATTTTGCGCCCAGGGGCCGGGCTTGCAAGTCGGAGGACGTCCCTAAACCCAACTAATTCTGGTTTTGTTGCACTGCAGCAACTTGTAACAAAGGCAGGCTTGATGAGCGGCGGGAGCCTGTTTCCCGTCGATGAAAATTAATGCTATTTATTTAAGAGCGGCTGCGCATGCGCCACCGGGCTGGCGCACGAAGCGGCCGGAAAAAAGCCCCTTGCGGGGCTGCTTTCAGTCGTAAACCTCGGCCTCGGGGTCGGTGGCCTCGAGTTCGTAGCTCGCCGCCAGCATGGCCAGGCGGGCAATCACCCCATACATATAGAAGCGGTTGGGGTTGCTGGAGCCGGGCTTTTCGCCGGGCTGCGGTAGCCGGCCGCTGTCGGCGAAGGCCAGCGGCACGAAGCTGGCGCCGGGGGCATTGAGGTTTTCGTCCACGCCGCGTTCTGCATGCACGCGGTAAAAGCCGCCAACCACATAGCGGTCCATCATGTAGACCACCGGCTCGGCCACCGCGTCGTTCACACGCTCGTTGGTCAGCACGCCTTCCTGGATGATCACCTCGGACAGCGCCTGGCCGTCCTTGGTGGTGCTCATCTTGTTCTTGGTCTTGCGGTTCAGCGCTTCCAGGTCCTTGACGTCGCGCACCGTCATGATGCCCATGCCGTAGGTGCCGTTATCGGCCTTGACGACGACAAAGGGCTTTTCGTTGATGCCGTATTCTTTGTACTTGCGCTTGATCTTGGTCAGCAGCGCATCGACGTTGGTGGTGAGGCAGTCCATGCCGGTTTCTTCGGCGAAATTGACCTCCCCGCACTGGGCGAACATCGGGTTGATGAGCCAGGGGTCTATGCCCAGCAGCTTGCCGAAGCGCTTGGAAATCTCTTCGTAAGCCTTGAAGTGGTGCGACTTGCGGCGCACCGACCAGCCCGCGTGCAGCGGCGGCAGCAGGTACTGCTCATTGACGTCTTCCAGGATGCCGGGAATACCGGCCGACAGGTCGTTGTTCAGCAGGATGGTGCAAGGGTCGAAGTCCTTCAGGCCCAGGCGCCTGTCGGTGCGTATCAGGGGCTCGATGGTGATGGTCTCGCCCGTCGGCAGGTTGAGGGTGGTCGGCGCCTTGATCTCGGGGCTCAGCGAACCGAAGCGCACGTTGAGGCCCGCCTGGTGGAAGATGCGCTTGAGCTGCAGCACATTGGACAGGTAGAAAGTGTTGCGCGTGTGGTTCTCCGGCACGACCAGCAGGTTGCGGGCTTCGGGGCAGATTTTCTCGATCGCGGCCATGGCGGCCTGCACCGCCAGCGGCAGCATTTCGGGCGTCAGGTTGTTCCAGCCGCCGGGGTAGAGATTGGTGTCCACCGGCGCCAGCTTGAAGCCCGCGTTGCGGATGTCGACCGAGCTGTAAAACGGCGGCGTGTGCTCCATCCACTCCAGCCGGAACCAGCGCTCGATGGCGGGGGTGGAGTCCAGGACGCGTTGTTCGAGTTCGTTGATGGGGCCGTTCAGGGCGGTGATGAGGTGCGGAACCATTCGGCCACTTTCGATAGGTGATTCTGTTATGTGCTTCGGCTATAGCTCACCGAATTTTAGGGTCTACCTCCCGCGATATTGGGATGGGATGCCGGGGTTACAAGGGGTAACGTGAGCGCGAGCCATCCAAAAAACCGCAGGCCGGCTTCGCGGCCCGGCATGCTCCTCAGGACCGCACTTCGCCCTGGCCCAGCACCACATATTTGAGCGAGGTCAGTCCCTCAATGCCCACCGGTCCGCGTGCGTGGAACTTGTCGGTGCTGATGCCGATTTCCGCACCTAGCCCGAACTCGAAGCCGTCGGCGAAGCGGGTGCTTGCATTCACCATCACGCTGGCCGAATCGACCTCGCGCAAAAAGCGCTGGGCATGCATGTGGTCGCGCGTGAGGATGGCGTCGGTGTGGTGGCTGGAATAGTGGTTGATGTGGGCAATCGCCTCGTCAATGCCGCCCACCACCTTGATGCTGATGACGGGCGCCAGGTATTCCTCGTACCAGTCCTGCTCGGTGGCGGCCGTGGTGTTGGCATCCTTCACGCCCGACAGAATGGCCAGCGCTTCGGGGTCGCAGCGCATCTCCACGCCCTTGGCGGCAAAAATCTCGCCTATCTTCGGCAAAAAGACGGAAGCTACGCCGCGCGCCACCAGCAGGCCCTCACTGGCATTGCAGGGGCTGTATTTTTGCGTCTTGGCGTTGTCGGTCACCTTGACCGCCATGTCGATGTCGCAAGGATCATCGACATAAACATGGCAATTGCCGTCCAGGTGCTTGATGACGGGGACCTTGGCCTCACGGCTGATGCGTTCGATCAGGCTTTTGCCGCCGCGCGGAATGATGACATCCACATACTGGGGCATGGCGATCAGCCGGCCCACGGCCTCGCGGTCGGTGGTGGGCACCAGCAGCACGGCATCGGGCGGCAGGTCGGCATCGGCGAGGGCCTGCTGCACCAGCGCCGCCAGCGCCTTGTTCGATTCGATGGCTTCGGAGCCGCCGCGCAGTATGCAGGCATTGCCGCTCTTGATGGCCAGCGACGCGGCTTCGATCGTCACGTTGGGCCGGCTTTCATAAATCATGCCGAACACGCCGATGGGCACGCGCATCTGGCCCACGCGTATGCCGCTGGGCTGCTCCTTCATGCCGATGATGTCGCCGATCACGTCGGCCATGGCGGCCAGCTGTTCGCAGCCCTGGGCCACGGTGTCGATGATTTTGGGGCTGAGCTTGAGCCGGTCCAGCAGCGGGCCGGCCAGGCCGGCGGCCGTGGCGCGCTCCAGGTCGCGCTGGTTGGCGGCTTCGAGTGCGGCCACGTTTTTGCGCAGTGATTTGGCCAGGTTCAGCAAGGCCTTGTTCTTGGCGGCGGCCGGTGCGCGTGCGATTTCGGCGGAAGCGGTTTTAGCGCGGGACCCCAGTAGTTCCATCAGGCCAGGGACGTCGCTCGCGAGGTCGCTGGAGGAGGACAGGGCTTTGTGGGAGTCGGGCGCGTTCATCCGGCCATTTTAGGCCTGCCGGCGGGTGCCCACGGCGCCCGGGGCTATGCTTGCCTGGGGCGGCCTGAGCCCTGAGCTGCGCATTGCTCGCACACCATGCCGGCCAGCCGGTGCAGCGCCTGCCAGCCGTCGGCGGGCCAGTCGGGCTGCTTCAGGCCCTTGACGATGCCGTCGACCTTGTGGGCGGCGTGCAGCAGGTTGGCCAGGGTGGTGTCGCCGATGTGGGGCAGCACGCGTTCGAACAGTTTCTCCTTGACGCCCCAGACGCGGTTTTCGCGCAGCGCCATGGGCATGGGCCGGCCTGCTTGAATGGCGTCCTTCACGCGCTTCATGCTGCGGATGTCCTCGGCCAGCGCCCAGTGCACCAGCACTTCGGATTCGCCTTCAGACTGCAGGCCGTCCAGCATGCGCGCCACGCGCACGGTCTGGCCGCCCAGCACGGCTTCGGAGAGCTTGAAGACGTCGTAGCGCGCCACGTTGAGCACGGCATTCTCGACCTGGTCGAAGCTCAGGATGCCGTCGCTGCCTTCGGACTGGGCCGGGTAGAGCAGGCCCAGCTTCTGGATTTCCTGGTGCGCCGCCAGCAGGTTGCCTTCGACCCGGTCGGCGAAAAACTGCAGCGTGCGCTGGCCTTCCTCGCCGGCGGCCACGCGCTGGCCCTGCTGCTGCAGGCGCTGGGCGATCCATTGCGGCAGGGTGCGCCTGTCTATCGGGTCGAACTTCACGGTGATGCCGAAGCTGTCGAGGGCGCCGAACCAGGCGCCCTTGGCCGTCATGCTGTCCAGCCGCGGCAGCATGACCAGGGTCAGCGTGGAGTCGTCCCCCTGGGCGCGCTCGGCGATCTGCTGCAGCGCGACCGAGCCGTCCTTGCCGGGCTTGCCGCTGGGGATGCGGATCTCGACGATCTGCTTGTCGGCGAACAGGCTCAGCGAGCCCCCGCTGGCCAGCACCTCGCTCCAGTCGAAATGGGCGCCGGCCACGGTATGCACCGTGCGCTCGGTGTAGCCCTGGGCGCGCGCCGCGGCGCGCAGCGCGTCGGCAAACTCCTGCACCAGCAGGGGCTCGTCGCCGTGCAGGGTGTACAGGCTCTTCAAGCCGCGCTTGAGGTGTTCCTGGAGTTGGGCGGGGGCCAGATTCATGACGGGGAGTGTAGACCTTGGAGGGGAGCCTGGGCTCAGAGCTTGGTGGTCGACAGCAGCAGGCTGGTCTCGGTGTTGGCAATGCCTTCCAGCAGGCGGATGCGGCTCAGCACGCGGTCAAAGGCTTCGAGGCTGTCGGCCTGGAGTTCGGCCACCATGTCCCAGCGGCCGTTGGTGGTGTGCAGCGCGCTCACGGCAGGGTCGCCGCGCAGCGCCGCCAGCACCGCCGCCGTGCGATTGCCTTCGACCGCCACCGTCATAAAGGCGCGTATGCGATGGCCTTCGACCTGGGGCTTGAGGCGCACCGTGTAGCCGGTGATGGTGCCGTCGGCTTCCAGCCTGGCCAGGCGGTTCTGCACCGTGCCGCGCGAGACGCGCAGCACCTTGGCCAGCGATGCGATGGAGGCCCTGGCGTTGTCTCGCAGCAAGGACAGCAGTTGGCGATCGGTGTCGTCCATGTGCCCATTTTATTGGCATAACGCCAATTATCAATGGCAGTTTGTTCAAACAAGCCGTGAATTTGATCAATTTACTGACTTTTATTTGGCATAAGCCCTCCGGACAATGAATATCAACAAAGGCGGAGCCTGCCGGCCCTGCCTGCAACGCAAAGACCGGGAGCCCCATCATGGTTGACTACATTGGCATTGAAAGCATCCAGAAAATCGTGCGCCAGCGCGGCGCCGCCGCCTTTATCGAAGGCCTGGCCAGCGAGATCGAGCATGACTATCGGCGCTGGAACGATTTCGACAAATCGGCGCGCCACGCCATCCATTCGCACGACGGCGTGATCGAGCTGATGCCGACCAGCGACGGCCACCAGTATTCCTTCAAGTACGTCAACGGCCATCCCAAGAACACCGAACTGGGCCTGCTGACGGTCACCGCCTTCGGCGTGCTGGCCGACGTGGACACCGGCTATCCCTTGCTGCTGTCCGAGCTGACCATTACCACTGCCCTGCGCACCGCCGCCACCTCGGCGCTGGCCGCGAAATGGATGGCCAGGCCTGGCAGCCGCGTCATGGCCATCATCGGCAACGGCGCGCAAAGCGAGTTCCAGGCGATTGCCTTTCACCACATGCTGGGCATACGCGAGATGCGCCTCTTTGACATCGACGCCGCGGCCAGCGAGAAATTGGCGCACAACCTGCGCGCGATGGCCTTGCCGGGCCTGCGCGTGGCGGTTTGCCAGTCCACCGCCGAAGCCGTGCAAGGCGCCGATATCGTGACCACCATCACCGCCGACAAGCGCAACGCCGTGATCCTGACGCCGGAGATGGTCCGGCCCGGCATGCACCTGAACGCCGTGGGCGGCGATTGCCCGGGCAAGACCGAGCTGCATGCCGACATCCTGCTGCGTCCCGATGCCCGCGTGGTGGTCGAGTTCGAGCCGCAGTCGCGCATAGAGGGCGAGATCCAGCAGATGCCGGAGGATTTCAAGGTGGCTGAATTCGCCGATGTGCTCAAGGGCGCGGCAAGCGGGCGGGCATCGCCCGAAGAGGTCACAATTTTCGATTCAGTCGGCTTCGCCCTGGAGGACTATTCGGCCCTGCGCTACCTGTACAAGCTGCAGCTGGCCGACGCCGCCGGCCGACGCCAGATCGACCTGGTGCCGCACCTGGACAACCCCAAGGATTTGTTCGGCTTGCTGGCGCCGGCCGCAGCCCGTACAGTGATGGCAAGCCGCCCCGAAACTCTCACCGAAATGGCCCTTGATGACCACTCCCGTTGACCTGATAGGTGCGCCCACCGACATAGGCGCGGGCAGCCGCGGCGCCTCCATGGGCCCCGAGGCCCTGCGTGTGGCCGGCATCCGCGAAGCCCTGCAGGCACGCGGCCTGGAAGTGGCCGACACCGGCAATCTGGCCGGCCCGACCAACCCCTGGCTGCCGCCCGCCGACGGCTACCGCCACCTGGAGCAGGTGGTCGAATGGAACCGGGCGGTGCATGAGGCCATGTACCAGAGCCTGGCCGCGGGCCGCCTGCCCATCCTGCTGGGCGGCGACCACTGCCTGGGCATAGGCTCCATCAGCGCGGTGGCGCGCCACTGCCGCGCCATCGGCAAAAAACTGCGCGTGCTGTGGCTGGACGCGCACACCGACTTCAATACCAATGCCCTGACGCCCACCGGCAATGTGCATGGCATGCCGGTTGCCGTGCTGTGCGGCCATGGCCCGGCCGAGCTCACCGGCATAGGCGGCGCCACGCCGGCCATGAGTCCCTCGGCGATACGGCAGATCGGTATCCGCAGCGTGGATGAAGGCGAGAAACGCTTTGTGCGCCAGCAGGGGCTGGAGGTGTTCGACATGCGCTACATCGACGAGATGGGCATGCGCCACACCATGGAAAAAGCGCTGGCCGGCATGGATGCGGGCACCCATCTGCATGTGAGCTTTGACGTGGACTTCCTGGACCCATCCATCGCGCCCGGCGTGGACACCGCCATCAAGGGCGGGCCGACCTACCGCGAAGCCCAGCTGTGCATGGAGATGATTGCCGACACCGGCCTGCTGGGCTCGCTGGACGTGATGGAGCTCAACCCGGCGCTGGATGTGCGCAACGGCACGGCCGAAGTCGCGGTGGACCTGATCGAGAGCCTGTTCGGCAAGAGCACGCTGATGCGGGCCTGACGCGGATACACCGGCTTATCCCCGATAGCCGGTCCCCGCGATGCGCAACTGAAACTGCTCGCACAGAAACGTCTCCTGCACCTGGCGATCTTGCCTTCCATGCACGGCCCAGAATTCGGCTTTGGAGGTGACGCGAAGGTACTCCTCCTTGATGTTGCGAAAGCAGAGCATGCTGCCAAACAGGCCTTGTCCATAGGGGCTGTAGTCAGAGTAAAGGCAGTTGATGCAGGCTTTCAGGTAAACACCCTCCGGCAGCCGGCTCTGCAACTCCAGCAACTCGCATTCGAACAGGCCGCTTGAGCCGGATGACGAGACAACGGAGTCGCCATGAGCGAAAGACAATTGCAGGTGTTCCTGATCGATCCCGCCGTTCGCCGTGGGCTTGCCAAGTTCGAGCTCGACTTGCAGTATTCCTGAGCCCGGGCGGCTGTGAGCCATGACGGGCAGCGGAATTTCGAAATTGAATTTGCATGCGCAAAGATCGCCGTTGTTCAAGGTGAACAGGCGGAGTTGGTCCGCCGGCGTAGCGGCATTGGGTGCCAGTGCGTCGAAGTCCGGGCCTGCAAAGCGAACGCCTCGAATGGTGGTGGCCAGTGTGGTGCCGTCGTTCAGGAACTGCAAGGTTTCCCGCCCACCCTGGTCGACGTAGGTTCCGGGATAGGACGCGGGCGTCACCGGGCTGCCCGCATGCGCTTCATGCCGTCTGTGAGCCGGAGCCGCCGCTCACAGCTCCGTCACGGCCGCCAGGCGGCGCATGATCTGCTGCACCACGTCGCTCTGCATGTCGCGGTACAGCAGGGCCTCCTCGGCCTCCTTGGCCAGCACGGCTGATTCGTTGAAGCTGATGTCGCGCTGCTGCAGGATTTCGGTGTCGGGGATCAGCTCCTTGCCGGCCAGCGTGCGCAGCCTGAAGCGAAAGCGCAGCCGCAGCTGGAACTCGCGCACCTGGCCGGAGGCGTTGGTGCTGAGCACCACCTTCTCGCGCTGGTCGCTCAGCACGTCGAGGATCACCTGCGCTTCGTTGATGCGCCGGGGGTCGGAAATCACCTCCACCTTGCGCGAGGACTGCAGCGAGCGCCTGAGTTCCACACCCAGCGGCGAACCCTCGCCCAGCGAAGAGAAGAGCGTGGTGAAGGCGAAGTTGGGCGCCTTGCGCAGGGCGAAGCCGCAGCCGCTCAGCGTGAGGGCGGCGGCGGTGGCCGACAGGGAAAGGAATGCGCGACGCTGCATGGGCTTGCCTTCTCTTCGTTGGAACGGTCTCAGATGACGATGTTGACCAGGCGGCCCGGCACCACGATCACCTTTTTTGCGGGCGCGCCCGCGGCCTGCTTGGTGAAGGCCTCCGACGCGAGCGCCGCCGCCTCGATGGCGGCCTTGTCGGCGCCGGCCGGCACCGTGACGGCGCCGCGCAGCTTGCCGTTGATCTGCAGCACGAGTTCGATCTCGTCCTGCTGCAGGGCACTGGCATCCACTTCGGGCCAGGGGGCGTCGAGCAGGTCGCCGAGCTGCGCGGCATAGCCGAGCTGCGACCACAGCGCGTGCGCCAGATGCGGCGTTGCCGGGTAGAGGCAGCGCAGCAGGATGCCGAAGCCTTCGCGCAGGGCGGCATCCGCGCCGGCGGAGGGTGCACCCTTGAAGTCTTCCAGCGCGTTGAGCAGCTTCATGTTGCCCGACACCACCGTGTTGTACTGCATGCGCTGGTAGTCGTAGTCGATCTGCTTGAGCACCGTGTGGATTTCCAGGCGCAGGGCCTTGGTGTCCTTGTCGAACACGGGCGTGCCGCCTTCGGGCTGCTTGCCGGCGCCGAGCTTCACGCCGAAATTCCAGACACGGCGCAGGAAGCGGTAGGAGCCCTCGAGCGCGGCGTCGTTCCATTCCAGCGTGGTGTCGGGCGGCGCGGTGAACATGGTGTAGAGCCGGGCGGTGTCCGCGCCGTACTTTTCGATCAGGTCCTGCGGGTCGACGCCGTTGTTCTTGGACTTGGACATGGTGGTCCAGCCCTCGTAGGGCACCGGCAGGCCGTCGGCCTTGGCGGTGGCGGAGATCACCTTGGCGTGTTCGTCGCGCACGATGTCGAGCTCGTGTGCCCAGAAGTACTGCTTGCCGGTGGTGGTGCGGGCGAAGGCTTCGTTGAGCACCATGCCCTGCGTGAGCAGCTTGGTGAAGGGTTCGTCGACCTTCACCATGCCGAGGTCGCGCATGACCTTGGTCCAGAAGCGCGCATAGAGCAGATGCAGGATGGCGTGCTCGATGCCGCCGATGTACTGGTCCATGGGCATCCAGTAGTTGGCGCCCTCAGCCACCATCTTCTCGGCGTTCTTGGGATCGCAGTAGCGCATGAAGTACCAGGACGAGTCGACAAAGGTGTCCATGGTGTCGGTCTCGCGGCGGGCGGGTTTGCCGCAGACGGGGCAGACCACGCCGGCATGAAAGCCCGCGTGCTTGTGCAGCGGGTTGCCCGAGCCGTCGGGCACGCAGTCCTGCGGCAGCACCACGGGCAGGTCTTTCTCCGGCACCGGCACGGCGCCGTGCTCTTCACAGTGGATGATGGGAATCGGCGTGCCCCAGTAGCGCTGGCGGCTCACGCCCCAGTCGCGCAGGCGCCAGGTGGTTTTCTTCTCGCCCAGGCCCTTGGCCGCCAGGTCGGCCGCGACGGCATCGACGGCGGCCTTGAAAGCCAGGCCGTCGTACTTGCCGGAGTTGATGAGCACGCCTTGCTGCTTGTCGCCGTACCAGTCGGCCCAGGCGTCCAGGCTGTAGGCCTGGCCCTTGACGTCAACCACCTGCTTGATGGGCAGGCCGTATTTTCTGGCGAACTCGAAGTCGCGCTCGTCATGCGCCGGCACGCCCATGACGGCACCGTCGCCGTAGCTCATGAGCACATAGTTGCCGACCCAGATCTCGACCTTGCCGCCGGTAAGCGGGTGCGTGACGAAGAGACCCGTGGGCACGCCTTTTTTCTCCTGCGTGGCGAGTTCGGCTTCCGTCGTGCCGCCGGTCTTGCTTTCCTCGATGAAAGCCGCGACCTTGGGGTTGGAGGCGGCTGCATGCAGGGCCAGCGGGTGCTCGGGCGCGACGGCGCAGAAGGTCACGCCCATGATGGTGTCGGCGCGCGTGGTGAAGACGTACATCCTGCCGCCGCCGATCAATGCGCCGGAGGCGTCCTGGATGTCATGAGTGAAAGCGAAGCGCACGCCTTCGCTCTTGCCTATCCAGTTCTCCTGCATGAGCTTGACGCGCTCGGGCCAGCCGGGCAGCTTGTGGCTGACGCTGTCGAGCAGCTCTTCGGCGTAGTCGGTGATCTTCAGGTAGTAGCCGGGAATCTCGCGTTTTTCCACGGTGGCGCCGGTGCGCCAGCCCTTGCCGTCTATGACCTGTTCATTGGCCAGCACGGTCTGGTCGACCGGGTCCCAGTTCACGACCTGGGTCTTGCGGTAGGCAATGCCTTTTTCCAGCATCTTCAGGAACAGCCACTGGTTCCACTTGTAATAGCTCGGGTCGCAAGTGGCGACCTCGCGGCTCCAGTCGATGGCCAGCCCCATCGCCTGCATCTGCTTTTTCATGTAGGCGATGTTGTCGTAGGTCCACGCGGCGGGCGGCACGCCGTTTTTCATGGCGGCGTTTTCGGCCGGCAGGCCGAAGGCGTCCCAGCCCATGGGCATCAGCACGTTGTAGCCCTTCATGCGCAGGTGGCGCGTGAGCATGTCGTTGATGGTGTAGTTGCGCACATGGCCCATGTGCAGCTTGCCGCTGGGGTAGGGCAGCATGGAGCAGGCGTAGTATTTCTTGCGGCCGGCGTCCTCCGTCACGCGGTAGGCGTCGGCGGCGGTCCAATGGGCTTGAGCGTCGCGCTCAACGTCGAGATGGTTGTATTTGTCTTGCATGGGGAACCGGAAGGCGGAAAAGCGGAAGGCGGAACAGGAAACAGGCGGGGCGGCACGAGCCGCGCGGCCATTGCCGTGAATCCCTGATTTTAGGGGCTGGGCCGCGCCCCGGTGGTTTAGCGCCCCGCGGGAGCGGCGGAAGGGTTGTCGGCCACAAAGCCGATGCGGTTGAGCCCGGCTTTTTGCGCCAGCCCCATCACCTGCACCACCTTGCCATAGGGCACGCCCTCGTCGGCCCGCAACTGGACCTCGGTATCAGGGCTTTGGGCGGCGGTTTCCGCCAGCCGGCCGGCCAGTTCGTCGAGGTTCAGGGGCTTGTCATTCAGGAAAGCCTGGCCGGTCTTGTCGACCACCAGCGTGACGAATTTCGGGGCGTCGGCGGGCTTGGCGGCGTCGGTCTTGGGCAGGTCCAGCCGGATGCTGCTGGCCAGCAGGGGCGCGGTGATGATGAAGATGACCACCAGCACCAGCATGACGTCCACCAGCGGCGTGACGTTGATGTCGCTCATGGGCTGCGGCCCGGAGGTGCGTTCAAGGCGACCAAAAGCCATGGTTAGCCTTTATGCGCCAGAAGCTCGCGCAGGTCGCGCGCGAAGCCTTCGAGGTCGGCCTCAATGCGGCCTATGGAGCGGCCGAAGATGTTGTAGGCCAGCACGGCCGGGATCGCCACAGCCAGGCCGGCAGCCGTCATGATCAGGGCCTCACCGACCGGGCCCGAGACTTTGTCGATGGTGATCTGGCCGGCCGAGGCAATGCCGACCAGCGCGTGGTAAATGCCCCAGACCGTGCCCAGCAGCCCCACGAAAGGCGCGGTGGAGCCGACGGTGGCCAGCAACACCTGGCCGAACTGCAGCTTGTGCAGCACGGCGTGCAGCGCGTCGCGCAGCACGCGGGTCAACTGCTGGGATTTGTCGCCCGCCGTGGCCAGCGTGCCGCCGGCGGGCAGCGCGGTGGCGGCGATCAAAGGCAGCACCAGCGCTTCGCGGTCGAAGGCGACGACTTTCTCTCGCGCTTGTTCCACCGAGGCCGACTGCCAGAAGGCGGCGGTGCTGCGTGCCACGTCGCCGGAGGCGCGGCGAAGCAGCCAGGTTTTCCAGAGGATCACGACCCAGCTCGCCACCGACATGGCCAGCAGCAGGACGGCCACTATCTGGCTGACGATGCCACCCTGGGTCATGAGGCTGAGGAAATCCATGGGGGTCACACCTTTGAGTTGCCGCGGCCCGCGCCGCGCTTATTTTTTCAGGCCCAGCACATCGAACATGTCGAAAAGGCCGGTCGCATGTGCGTCCAGGAAACGGGCGGCGCGCAGGCTGCCCTGGGCATAGTTGGCGCGGCTGGACGACTTGTGGCTGATTTCGATGCGCTCGCCGGTGCCCAGGAACATCACGGTGTGGTCGCCCACGACGTCGCCGCCGCGCACGGCGGAAAAGCCGATGGACAGCGGGTCGCGTTCGCCGGTGATGCCTTCGCGGGCATAGACGCCGCAGTTCTTGAGGTCGCGTCCCAGCGCGCCGGCAATCACTTCGCCCATCTTGAGCGCGGTGCCGGAGGGGGCGTCTATCTTGTGGCGGTGGTGGGCCTCGACGATTTCGATGTCGTAGCCGGTGGACAGGGCCTGGGCCGCCATCTCGAGCAGCTTGAAGGTGACGTTGACGCCCACGCTCATATTGGGCGCCATGACAATGGCGATGTCCTTGGCGGCGGCGGCGATTTCCGCCTTCTGCGCATCGGAAAAACCGGTAGTCCCTATGACCAGCTTGACGCCCATCTCGCGGCAGACGGCCAGGTGGGCCAGCGTGCCTTCGGGGCGGGTGAAGTCGATCAGCACGCGGGAGTCTTTCAAGCCCTGGCGGATGTCGGCGTTGATGGGCACGCCGCTGGTGCGGCCGGTGAATGCGGATGCGTCGCTGCCAATGGCCGGGCTGGAGGCCTGGTCCAGCGCGCCGGTCAACTGGCAGTCGGTGCTGGCGCCTATCGCCTCGATCAGCATCTGGCCCATGCGGCCGCTGGCACCCGCCACCGCGACCCGGTGGCGGCGGGCCTGGTCAAGCGCCGCCCCGCTCACTGCTTCGGGCCTTCGAGGGGAGGGTAGCTGGCGGCCGGTGCGCCGGCCGGCACGCTGGTGGGCGCCGAGGCACTGGCCGAGCCGGATTTGGATTTCTCGGCGGCCTTCTTCAACTGCTCTTCGGTGGCTTCGAGCACGGGCACTTCGCCCAGTTTGCGGCGGTTGCCCAGCTTGGCGATGAATTCGGTCTCGCTCGGCATGGCGTCGCCTTCAAAACGTTCCAGCTGGTCGTTCTTGAAGAACACGGTGTACTTGTAGGACTGGGGCTCCACGCCCTGGCGTTTCAGGGTGAAAACATAGTCCCAGCGGTCGGCGTGGAATAGGCTGGCCATCAGCGGGGTCCCCAGCGTGGCCTTGACCTGCTCGCGCGTCATGCCGGCCTTGAGCTGCTCGACCTGCTCCTTGGATACGAAGTTGCCCTGGATCACATCGATCTTGTAGGGGGTGACCCAGTTGATCGGGTTCGCAGAACTGGCGCTCATGCCGCTGAAGCTGCTGCAGGATGCCAGCACCGTGCAAGCCAGGAGCAGGAAAGCGCTTCGGGCGCTGTAACGGGGATTTGCAGGCGTGGCTGACATAGTAAGGGGGTGTAGCGATATGATTGTTCATTGTAGCGGCCCGGGGCTCCCGGCCGGCACCTGCCCAGAAGGGTCACAACCGCCGAGTCATACCGGTTTCACCCAGAGAGTTTTCCCATGAGCAACATCGACGAACTGAAAAACACCGGCCTGAAGGCAACCTTGCCGCGCCTGAAGATACTGGAGATTTTTCAGGCGGGCAAACAGCGCCACATGACGGCCGAAGACGTGTTCCGCGTGCTGCTCGAAGAACGCTCCGACATCGGTCTGGCCACGGTCTATCGCGTGCTGACCCAGTTCGAGCAGGCCGGCCTGCTCAATCGCAGCAATTTCGAGTCCGGCAAGGCGGTCTATGAGATCAACGAAGGCCAGCACCACGACCACCTGGTCTGCCTGGACTGCGGCAAGGTCGAGGAGTTCTACGACGCCGAGATTGAAAAACGCCAGCAATCCGTCGCCAAGTCCAAGGGCTTCGCCATCGCCGACCACTCCCTGTCAATCTACGCCAACTGCACCAAGGACAAATGCCCCAACCGCAACGGCGCCACGCCGGTGCGGCACCATCACTCTTGATGGTCTGAGAATGAGGGATAACAGTTCGCTGGAAGGTGTGAAGAAACCGTAGCGAGCGCCCCGAGGTCGCGTCGAGGACCGGAGCCGCACACCCGTACGGCGAGGACCGCAGGCGCGAGATCGGACCGCGCAGTAGGTTTATTCGCGCCTTCGGCTTCTAATCGTCTTGTTCCATGGCGCGTCGGTGCCTTTCGACGAACTCCTGATAAGTATTGATGCCGCGCAGCTGCAGAATGGCGTTGCGCACCGCGGCTTCCACCAGCACGGCGATGTTGCGGCCGGCTTCCACCTGGATGATGACCTTGCGCACCGGGATGCCCAGCACGTCCTGCATCAGAGGTTCGTAGGGAATGCGTTCGTAGTCTCGCTCCAGCGTCTCGCGGCGCACCAGGTGCACGATCAGCTTGAGCCGCATCTTGCGGCGCACCGCCGTCTCGCCAAAAATCGCCTTGATGTCGAGCAGGCCTATGCCTCGCACTTCGAGCAGGTTCTGCAGCAGCTCGGGGCAGCGCCCCTCGATCGTGGTCTGGTTGATGCGGTACAGGTCGACGGCGTCGTCGGCCACCAGGCCATGGCCGCGCGAAATCAGCTCCAGGCCCAGTTCGCTTTTGCCCAGGCCCGACTCGCCGGTGATCATCACGCCCATGCCCAGGATGTCCATGAACACGCCGTGCATGGAGGTGCGGTCGGCGAAATGCTTGGACAGATAAGCCCTGAGCACATCGATCACGAAAGCGGCCGACTCCGGCGTGGAGAACATCGGCAGCTGCGCCCGCTCGCACATGGACAGCAGCGTGTCAGGCGCCACCTGGCCGTCGGCCACGACCAGCACCGGCGGTTCCAGCGTGATGATGCGGGAAATGCGGCGCGCGCAATCCTCGGGGCTGGCGTTGGTCAGGTAGGCGACTTCGCGCTCGCCCAGGATCTGCACGCGGTAGGGGTGGATGTAATTGAGGTAGCCGACCAGGTCGGCGCCGGAGCGGGCGGCCCGCACGGCCACTTCGTCGAAGCGTCGCTCGGAGGCACCCAGGCCCGCGACCCATTCCCACTTCAGGGAGGCGCGGTGGTCTTCAAATAAAACGTCGGCGCTGACAACGGTGGGCTTCATGCCGGCCTGTGATGCGGAAAAAAGCCCCGCTCAGGAGCTGACTTCGTGGACGGAATGCCAGGAAGCGATCAGGTGGTGCAGGGCGGCGGCATCGGTGCTGGTCTTGAGCTGCTCGCGCAGGGTGCTGTCACTGAGCAGCTCGGCGATTTCCGAGAGGATCTCGAGGTGTTTCTGCGTGGCGGCTTCGGGCACCAGCAGGAAGATCAGCAGGGCCACGGCCTGCTCGTCCGGCGCATCGAAGCCGATCGGCGACTGCAGCAGGAAGACTGCCGCCATGGGCGCTTTGAGGCCCTTGATGCGCCCGTGTGGAATCGCCACGCCATGGCCCAGGCCGGTCGAGCCCAGGCGTTCACGGGCGAACAGGCTGTCGGTGATCAGCGCACGGTTCAGGCCGTGCTGGTTCTCGAACAGCAGCCCGGCTTCTTCGAAAGCGCGCTTTTTGCTGGTCGCCTCAACGCTGACGAGCACTTGGGAGGGGGGCAGGATTTGCGAAAGACGGTTCATAACAATCTTTTAGTCGCCGAATTATGCACTTTGCAGCGGGTTTGCTGGAAAAAGAGGCATAAAAAAGCCGCTTGAAGCCTCAAGCGGCTTTTTTCGGGCAACTTGTGCGGCCTGATGCCGAGGCAGCGGGGCGGAATCTCTCGCCGGGCCACATCGCCAGGTGCGTACGCCCCTCGGGGCGGCGCAAAGGCTGGGGCAAAAAACGGGAAGGCCCTTCAGGCCTGGCGCTTGGCTGCAACGTGGTGATGGTCCTGGGTTCTGGTTTTGTAACGTCCGACCTGGCGGTCCAGCTTGTCGGTCAACTCGTCAACGGCGGCGTAAAGATCAGCATGGGAACTCTCGGCAAACAGGTCGCGGCCCTTGACATGCACATTGCATTCGGCCCGCTGGCGTCTTTCCTTCTCTTTCATGTTGTCCACTGTCAACAGGACTTTCACGTCCACTACCTGGTCAAAATGCCGGGTGATCCGATCCAGCTTGCTGGTCACATAACCGCGCAGCGCGGGCGTGACTTCAAGATGGTGACCGCTGATCGTCAAGTTCATAAAGAGACTCCTTTTCCAAAATTGGATCTGGGGTTTGAAAACACCACCCACCCGAGAGGGAGGGCGGCAGACGGAAACAACGCTCTTGGATTCACTATGCGCCCGAAGCCCGTCAATTGCAACCGGGCTTGCAATAAATAATGAAACCTTCTGAAAAAGCTATTGACCCTTTGGTGGCCATCGCCGCGCGAGTTCGGCCGGGCATCGTCGCTGCGTTTGCGCAAGCATTTGATTTCGCTGGATTTTTGCGGCCGATGCCACAAGCGAAGGGGCGCCAGGCTTGCGGGAAATCCGCCCGGGCGGCATCATGCAGGCACCGCTTGCGCTTGCTGCCCAGGGCCGTAGCAAGGGCCCGTAGGGGCACGGCAGGCATGTCACGGCCGGCAGGAAAACCATAACAAAACAGCCTATTCAGGATCATGCACCGCCTGTTGTTCTTTTCCCTCGCGCCGCAGACCAGGGCCGGCCATGTCGCTTGAAACCATTATTTCCTCGGCATTGACCCGGCCCGACGAGGACCGCAATGCGCTGGTACTCATGGGCGGGGGGGCGCGTACCGCCTACCAGGCGGGCGTGCTGCATGCGCTGTCGACCATGCTGAGCCTGCAGGGCGGGTCGGCCGGCGAGCGCTTCCCGTTCAACATCCTGGTGGGCACCTCGGCTGGCGCGCTCAATGCCGCCTTCCTGGCCAGCCGCGCCGGCGAGGGCATGCAGGCCTTTGCCCAATTGGCTGCCTTCTGGACCACCCTGCGGTCCTCGCAGGTTTACAAGCTCAAGGTGCCGGCCTGGATACGCTCAAGCCGCATCGCGGCGGCGCTGTTTTTGTCGCAGCAGGTGCGGGCGCAGCAGGCGCTGCTGGACAACACGCCGCTGGTGGACACCCTGCACCGCGTCATCTCCCTGGGCCGCATCGAGCAGGCCCTGCAGGACAGGACGCTGCGCGCCGTGGCCGTCACGGCCTCCAGTTACAGCAGCGGGGTGCACTGGACGTTTTGCCAGATGGCGGCGGGCCGGCAGGCCGAACTGTGGAGCCGGCCCGGCCGCCGTGCCGAGTTCCAGCCCATCACCATCGAGCACCTGATGGCTTCCAGCGCCATTCCCTTCCTGTTTCCGGCCACGCCGCTGTGGGTGGACGGCCATCCCGAGTTCTTCGGCGACGGCTCCATGCGGCAGAGCTCGCCGCTGTCGCCCGCGCTGCACCTGGGCGCCGGCAAGGTGCTGGTGATAGGCGTCGGGCAGCCCGAGCGCGCCGGCTTTGTGGGTAGCGGCAACGCCAGCGTGAGCGGCCGGCCCTCGCTGGGCGCCATCGCCGGCCATGCCATGGCCAGCGTCTTTCAGGACACCCTGCAGGCCGACGTGGAGCAGGCGCAGCGCGTCAGCAAGACGGTGCGCCAGATGCCGCGGGAAATCGCGGCCATCATGCCCTACCGTCCGGTGGACATCCTCGCGATCGCGCCCTCGCAATCACTGGACGCGCTGGCGCAGGCCCATGCGGCCGAGTTGCCTGCGGCCACCTACAACGCCCTGGCGGGCCTGGGCGCGCTGGGCGCCAAGGGCAGCCCCGGCGGCGCCGCACTGGCCAGCTACCTGCTCTTCGAGCCGGGCTTCGTCAAGGCGCTGATGGCGCTGGGCGAACGCGACGCCTATGCGCGCAAGGATGAGCTCCTGGCGTTCTTTATGTAAAAGAACCTATTTACGATCTAAACGGGACCGCGCAAGCACTTTCTCGGGATGGGATGCAAGGCGCGGTGAGACGCCTGTAGCCCAGCTATGGGCTAGCGCCGCAACGCCGCAGCCGCCCGAGAAAGTACTTGCCCTTCGGGTTGGGGTGAAATCGGGCGATTGAGCCAACCGAGCCCTTGCATGGGCATTAGCCCATGCGGCGGTCCCGGTCGGCCCACTCATCCCGATTGCACCCCAACGCGGCCCCGTTTAGATCGTAAATAGGTTCTAAGCCGCTGTGGCTAAGCCGGATTTGAAATGCCATAATCGCCGCTGTTTCAATGACGGAGAAATCCTTGGAAAGCAGCCCTAGTCGCTAGCTTTCAACACCGCAGATTGACGCAGGCTTGCAAGGGCTGACGTTCAAAAAGGGGGTTGAAAGCGATGCCACCATCCCACCGCCCCTTTTATCCCGCTTTCGCGCAGGGCCCCGAGCGTCGGCCTTGTGCGCAGCTCTTGAACCGATAGGCAGTCAGTCATGCTCAATATTTTCACGCTCGCCAACGGCCGGCTTTTCCAGGAAGAGATTGAATCCCTGGAAGAACTCTCCAGGTTCCAGCCCATCTGGGTGGACCTGGAGTCCCCCACCCTTGAAGAAAAACGCTGGATCAAGCAGTACTACGGCCTGTCCATTCCCGAAGACGCGATGGACGAGGACATCGAGGAATCGGCGCGTTTCTATGAGGAAGACAACGGCGAGCTGCACATACGCTCTGACTTCCTGATCGCCGACGACGCCGAGCCGCGCACCGTGCGTGTGGCCTTCATCCTGAACCTGGTCAACGATGACCTCAAGAGCAAGGGCGTCCTGTTCTCCATCCACGACGAGGATGTGCCGGTGTTCCGGCTGCTGCGCATGCGCGCTCGCCGCGCGCCTGGCCTGATCGAGGACGCCAAGGAAGTGCTGCTCAAGCTCTTCGACGCCGACGCCGAATACTCGGCCGACACGCTGGAAGGCATTTACGTCGAGCTCGAAAAAGTCAGCGCCCAGGTGCTGTCGGGCGATGTGACCGACGCGCTGGCCGGCGAGGTGCTGGGGGCCATCGCGCGCCACGAGGACTTGAACGGCCGCATACGCCGCAATGTGATGGACACGCGCCGCGCCGTCAGCTTCATGATGCGCAGCAAGATGCTCAATGCCGAGCAGTTCGAGGAGGCGCGGCAGATCCTGCGTGACATCGATTCGCTCGATTCGCACACCGCCTTCCTGTTCGACAAGATCAACTTCCTGATGGATGCCACGGTCGGTTTCATCAACATCAACCAGAACAAGATCATCAAGATCTTCTCGGTGGCCAGCGTCGCGCTGCTGCCGCCCACGCTGATCGCCAGTGTTTACGGCATGAACTTCAAGGGCATGCCCGAACTCGACTGGGCCCTGGGCTATCCCTATGCCATCGTGCTCATGGTGGCCAGCGCCCTGGTGCCCATGTGGTACTTCAGGAAGCGCGGCTGGCTCAAGTAGCGGCGCGGCACCGGCAGCTGGTCACGCGTCGCCGTACACCGGCTCGCAGCGCACCTCGGTCTTCACCGAATTGGCGATAAAGCAGGCCTCGTGCGCGTCGTGGTGCAGCTTGGCCAGTTCCTCGCGGCTGGGTTGGTGTTCCCCTGAAAACGTCACCTCGGGATGCAAGGTGACGACGGTCATGGCCACCTTGCCTTCCGCGTTCTTTTCCATGACGCCGGTCGCCACGTCGCGGTAACGGTCCACGCAAAACTTGCGTTTGACCGCCATGGTCAGGAACCACAGCATGTGGCAGCTCGACAGCGCGGACACAAAAGCCTCCTCCGGATCCAGTGCCGAGGCGTCCGACATCGGCAGCGGCACCACGCTGGGTGAGGACGAGCCCGGCACCTCCAGGCCGCCGTCAAAGCGCAGCAGGTGGCGGCGGCTGTAGCGGTTATCCAGGAAGTTGGCGTCCTTGCGGTCCCACACGGTTTCTGCGGAGTAGTGCGACATTTTGGAAGCTTTAAGGTGGTTCAGTGGAAGAAATCACGCAGCGCCCGCGCGGTGACTTCGGGCAGCTCCTCGGGAATGAAATGCCCGGCCGGCATGGCATGGCCGGCGACTTCGCCGCTGCACTGCGCCCGCCATAGCGCCAGTGGATCGAACAGGCGCTGCACCACGCCGCGCTCGCCCCACAGCACCAGCAGGTCGCAGGCCAGCTTCAACCCTTGCGCGCGCCCCTCGCGGTCGTGCTCCAGGTCTATGCCGGCACTGGCGCGGTAGTCCTCGCAGGCGGCGTGCAATGCCTCGGCGTTGCAAAAGCTGCGCTCGTACTCGGCCAGCGCCCGCGGCTCGATGTAGTCCAGCCCAGCGCTGCCCCAGCCGCCCAGCTTGGCGTGCAGGTAGGCTTTCGCGGTCTCGGGGTGGTTGGCGCCCATCATGATTTCGGGCAGCGGCGCCGGCTGCAGCATGTGGAACCAGTGGTAGTAGGCGCGCGCGAAGGCCATGTAGGGCTCGGTCATGCTGCGGCCCTCGTACATGTCCAGCGTGGGCGCGATGTCGATGACACAAAGCTTGAGCACGCGCTCCGCGTGGTCCAGCGCCAGCCGGTGCGCAACGCGCCCACCGCGGTCATGGCCGCAAAGGAAGAAGCGCTTGACGCCCAGCGCGTCCATGACGCCGGTCATGTCGTGCGCCATGTTGCGCTTGCTGTAATTGCTGTGGTCTGGCAGGCCCGCCGTTTTGGAGGAATCACCGTAGCCGCGCAAATCGGGCATCACCAGGAAATAGTCGGCGGCCAGGCGCTGGGCCACTCGGTGCCACATCACATGCGATTGGGGAAAGCCGTGGAGCAGCAGCAGGGCCGGGCGCAGCGGATCTCCGGGCACCACACGGGAAAACCGCGCATTGATGGACGCGCCGTTGACCTCAAAGTTGCGCAGCTCAAACCCGTCAAACCAGCCCATGGGGTCTCCCGGTGAGAATCTCTTTCAACTCATGCGTGACGTGACGACAGGTATTTTTGCAGATTCGCGGCCGCCTGTGCCCGCACTTTGTTACGTAAAAACGGCGTCCAGCCCAGGAGCAGGCCTGGCGTGCCCAGCGCCTGGCGCGACCAGGCCCAGAAGTCAAAGCGGTCGCGGTGGCGGAGTATCAGCCCCTGCCCGTTGAACTCAAAGGCGCCGTCGATCACGTTGTGCACCATACGCCCGGTGGCGCTGAAGCGGTAATCCGCCTCCCAATGCGACTTGCCGCCGCGCGCGTCGGCCTCAATGCCGCTGTAGGCCAGCTTCCACACATCGGCGCCCTTGGCCTTTGTCACGTCGCACAGCATGTGCCACATGCCGGTAACTTCCTTGTGCCCGCGCAGCGAAAACGCCTCGTCGTCGAACTGGGCGTCGGGTGCATAGCAGCTTGCCATGGTGTCCGATTCGAGGCGGGCGAAGGCGGCGTAGAACTTTTCGAGTGTGGCCTGGTTGGGGTGCATGCTGTCTCCTGGTCGGGGATATCGGTAGTGGTTGGTCCGCGAACTCCGAACTCTATAGCGCCTGTTGTGGCGCCGGCGTCGCTCAGGCGTCAGCCGCTTCACCCAGCAGTTCGAGCAGCCGCTGCAGCGCATGCTCCACCGTGGCCTTGCGCACGGCGGCCCGGCCGCCTTCAAAGCGCCTGGTCTCCGATACCAGCCGCCCCGGGAGCGCGAAGCCAAACCATACCGTACCCACCGGCTTTGCGGCGCTACCGCCCGTCGGGCCGGCCACGCCCGTCACGGCCACAGACACCTGCGCGCGCGAATGCGCCAGCGCGCCGGAAGCCATGGCGCGGGCCACTTCTTCGCTGACGGCGCCGTGCTGCTTGATCAGCGCGGCGTCCACGCCCAGCAATTCCGTTTTGGCTTCGTTGGAATAGGTGACGAAGCCGCGCTCAAACCAGTTGCTGGAGCCGGCCAGGTCGGTGCAGGCCGCGGAGATCATGCCGCCAGTGCAGCTTTCGGCGGTGGCCAGCATGCGGCCCTGGGCCTGCAGCAGGGCGGCCAGCTGTTCGGCCGGTGCACGGTTCAGGCTCACCAGAACCTCCAGAGCGCGATCACCAGCAGGGTGCAGAAGGCGGCGACGATGTCGTCAAACAGGATGCCGAAGCCGCCGCGCCAGTTAAAGCCCTTGAAGGACTGATCGGCCCAGGCCACGGGGCCGGGTTTGACGGCGTCGAAAAAGCGGAACAGCACAAACGCGGCCAGCTGGGCCCCGAAGTCGGCGGGCATCACCAGCCACAGCACCAGCCAGAAGGCGATGACCTCGTCCCAGACGATGCTGCCAGGGTCCAGCACATTCATGGCCTTGGCCGTCACGGTGCAGGCCCACCAGCCGGCCGCCGTGGAGGCGGCGATCAGCCAACCCATTTCGGCCGGCGTGAGCCACTGCTGCAGCACCAGGTAGGCCAGCCAGGCCCACAGCGTGCCGGCGGTGCCGGGGGCGACCGGGCTCAAGCCGGCGCCAAAGCCCAGGGCCATGAAGTGCGCGGGATGCGAAAGCAGGAATTTCGCGGTGGGCCGGAAGGCGGGCGGCGGCGTGGTGTCGGTCATGTGTGGAGTGGAAAGCGGCGAATGCCCAGGGCAGAGGGCGATTTTGTCACAGCGGTTTTCACAAGCTGCAGGTCCACCTGCAGGGGCTCAGCGGATCAAGTCCCCTTCATGGCTGAACCACTCGGCCCAATAGTCGATGCAGGCGCGAATTTTTGGCAGGCGGTGCCGCCCGCCCAGTGTCACGGCGTGGATGGGTACCGGCTGTTCATCCACAAAGCCGGGCAGCACCGGCACCAGCAGGCCGCGCCGCACCAGGGGCTCGGCCGCCAGCATGGCAAAGCGCGCGATGCCCAGGCCCTGCAGGGCCAGCTGGCTGGTGGTGCCGGTGGAGTCGGCGCGCCAGCAGCCGTCCGCCGTGATCACCACGGCTTGGCCGTCGATGATGAAGGGCCAGCGGTTGAGCTGCGTCGCGCCGCTGTTGCTGATCAGGCGGTGCCGGCCCAGGTCGTCGGGGTGCTCGGGCGTGCCGTGGGCCTTCAAATACCCCGGTGTGGCGTACAGCCTGCGCCCGTGCGTGCCGATCTGGCGCACCACCGTGTTTTCGTTGGTGTGCGTGCCGCTGCGGATCGCGATGTCGACGCCGTCGCGCACCATGTCGACCAGCCGGTCGTCCACCTTCAGCTCCACATGGACACGCGGGTGGCGCCGGCTCAGGCCCTCCAGGCTGGGCACCAGCAGGTACTCGGCCATCACGGTGCTGGCCGCCACCCGAACCCAGCCGCTGGCCTCGCCGCTCTGGCTGGCGAACTCGCCTTCCAGGTCGTCCAGCGTCTGGGTCATGCGCCGGCAGTAGCCGAGAAAAGCCTCACCCTCGGGCGTGAGGGTCAGCGCATGTGTATTCCTGTGCACCAGCCGCGCGTTGCAGGTTTTCTCGATGCGGGCGATGGCGCGCGACACCTGGCTCACGGGCACGTCCCGCGCGCGGGCCACGGCCGAGAAGCTGCCCAGCTCGGCCACGCGTGCGAACAGGTGCATGTCGTCAAAGTTCAGGTTCCGCATGCCGGCCATATTACCCATCGCCGCGCTTTTTGTTTTGCGCCGGATGCAAGACGCATTTGCACTGCGGGCGGTTTCCGGCAATGGCGGTTTTGCGCACAGTGGAGCCGTGCCCAAAACCGAAAGGACCTTCACATGAATTCCGCCTACACCGCATCCGAAGAAAACCGCCTGGTCTCTGCCGCGATGGCCGAAGCGAGGCATTTACGCGCCCAGGCGCCGGCGCAATTCTGGTCGGCGGCCGGCCGCTGGGCCGGCCGTCTCGTGCGCGGCCTGGCGCACCGTGGGCAGCCAGGCGCCGCCGCCCGCCCTCAGGCGAAGTGATCGAAGGAGGCGTAGCGCCGCTGCAGCGGTTTGCCGGCTTCATCCAGCAGGCGCAGGCCGTGGGCCGTGTCGATGCGGCCTATGCGGCTGACAGGTGCGCGCGCCTGGCCCGCCGCCGCCTGAATGGCTTCGCGGACCGACGCCGGTGCGGTGAAGGCGAGCTCATAGTCGTCGCCGCCAGACAGCGCGAACTCCATCTGCCTTTCAGTGTCAATTGCGACCTCGGGCCAATCAGGATGAACGCGGGAGGCTATTAAATTCACGGCGGCTGCCGCATCCAGCGTGGCGCCCACGCCCGACGCCCGCAGGATGTGGCCCAGGTCACCCAGCAAGCCGTCGCTCACGTCGATGGCTGAGGAGGCAATGCCCCGCAGCGCCTGGCCCAATGCCACCCGCGGCGTCGGCTGCTCCAGCCGCTGCCTGGCATGGGCCAGCAAGGCAGGCGGCAAGGCCAGTGCGCCGCGCAAGGCCTCCAGTGCCAGCCTCGCGTCGCCCAATGTGCCGCTGACATACACGTCGTCGCCGGCCTTGGCGCCCGAACGCAGCAGTGCCTGGCTTTTTCCGTGCACCACCGGCACTTCGCCGAACACGGTGATGCAGATATTGAGCGGCCCCTGCGTGGTGTCGCCGCCCACCAGTTCACAGCCGTGCGCGTCGGCCAGCGCCAGCAGTCCTTGCGAGAAGGCTGCAAGCCAGGGTTCGTCGACCCGCGGCAAGGCCAGTGCCAGTGTGAAAGCCAGGGGCCTGGCGCCGCAGGCGGCCAGGTCGCTGAGGTTGACGGCCAGGGCCTTATGGCCCAGCGTGAAAGGGTCCGCATCCGCGAAGAAGTGCCGTCCTTCGACCAGCATGTCGCTGGAGATCGCCAGCTGTGTGCCGGGCGCGGGCTGCAGCAATGCGCAGTCGTCGCCCACACCCAGCACGGCACGTGCGGCGGGGCGCGTGAAGTAGCGCGCGATCAGGTCAAATTCACCCATGGCGCAGAGCATACAGGCTGCCTGGGCGCCGCGCGAACGGAGCCCTAGGAATTCTGCTGGTGCGTGACGCCGCCGCGAAAGCGTTCGGATGCCTGGCGTATGACTTCGGCCAGCAGGTGTTCCTCGCCCTGCCGTTCACGCAGCCAGCGGGCGTCGTTGTCGCCGCGCTCCACGCTGTTGCGCAGCAGGTGCAGCGAGGCGCCGGCGCCCATGGCGGTGGCGTGGCGTTCGATCTGCGCCATGGTCTGCAGGATGTGCTCGCGCAGCGGCATGTGGCCGCCGGTGGCCGGGTCCACATAGACCGCGTCCAGCCCGAAGCGGCAGGCCTGGAAGCGGTTGTAGGTGTAGACCAGGTAGTCGTCCTCTATGGGCACGAAGGGCTGCTCATGCATGAACCAGGAAGCCAGCGACTGCACGAAGCCGGCCAGCGCGGTGGCGCGCTCCACAGTGAGCGGCGTGTCGAACACGCGGATCTCGATGGTGCCGAACTCCGGCTTGGGGCGGATATCCCAGTAGAAGTCCTTCATGCTCTTGACCACGCCGGTGCGCGTCATCTTGTCGAAGTACACGGTGAAGTCGTCCCAGGTCAGCGCGAAGGGTGCGCGGCCCGACAGCGGAAAGGCGAACACCGAATTGAGCCGTGCCGAGTCGAAGGCCGTGTCCTGGGCCTGCACGTAGGGCGAAGAGGCCGACAGCGCGATGAAATGCGGGATGTAGCGCGACATGCGGTGCAGCGTGAGTAGCGCGCTATCGGCGTCGGGGCAGCCCACGTGCACATGCTGGCCGAAGATCGTGAACTGCTTGGAAAGATAGCCGTACAGCTCGGACAGCTCGCGAAAGCGCGGCTTGTCGTAGATGCGGCGCTCATGCCACTGCTGGAAGGGATGGGTGCCGCCGCCCACCACGGCGATGTTGAGTTTGTCGGCGCTTTTGACCAGTGCGTCGCGGATCTGCGAAAGCTGGCCCAGCACCTCCGACGCGTTGTGGCACACGCCGGTCGAGACCTCGATCATGCTGGAGGTCATCTCGGGCACCACGGCGCCGGGCAGGGGTATTTTGGACATCAGGCGCAGCATGTCCTCGGCGTAGGGCGCGAGGTCGTAGTCGTGCGTGTTCACCAGCTGCAGTTCAAGTTCCACACCCAGCGACAGCGCGGCGGATTGGTGAAAAGGTTCAAGGCTCATGGACGGGTCCGGATACGGGGCCGCGCGTGAGCGGCGCCCAGGGTTTGGAACTTTCGCCGGCGCGGTAGATGGCCACCGTGGCCAGCACAGCGCCCAGCACCTCCATCAGCAGGATGGCGGGCAGGGCCACGCTGGCGATCTGGCGGCCCAGGGCGCCAGAGGCCGCCGCGAACTGCGACACCAGCAGCAGCGCGACCGAGGACATGGGGGACATGGCGCAGCCCACCCACAAGGCCTGTTTCCAGCTGGCGCCGCTGCCCACGTTGCCGATGGCGACGCCGATGATCTTGGCCGCCATGCGCGCGACGACCATGGCGATGACCAGGCCGGCCACCGGGCCGCTCCAGTCGGCCTGCGCCGCCACCACCGAGACCAGCACAAACATCAGCATGGTCAGCATGGACGAGGCCGTGCCCATCTGCCGCGGCCATGACCAGGGGCGCGGGTTGAGCTGCTTGAGCAGCATGCCGCCCAGCAGCGCCGCCAGCGGCGCAGACCCGCCGAAGTGCGCCGCCAGCGCGGCGCCGGCGGCGATCAGCGCCAGCAGCAGGATGGCGGTGTTCTCGCTGGTGGGGCTCATTACGCGCAGCGCGGTGCGCAGCGTGAGGGCCAGCGCCGCGCCCACCACCACTGAAAGGCCCAGCACCACCAGCACCGGGTAAAGCGTGCTGAGCACGCTGATCGTCCCCGATTCCGGGCGGTGCATCA
>Ga0102592_1001417_pt1 | contig 27181 bp, 21 predicted proteins | sample AraplaCol_mMF_r2_FD_76861 | JGI IMG/M metagenome (GOLD analysis project Ga0102592, IMG submission 76861) | Arabidopsis root microbial communities from North Carolina, USA - plate scrape MF_Col_mMF_r2 (SPADES assembly) (version 2) | ecosystem: Host-associated > Plants > Roots > Endosphere...
ACCCGGCCATGCAGGCCGCCGTCACCGCCAGCGCCGCGCTGCAGTCGGACCTGCGCCAGGGCCTGCGCGAAAAGCAGTTCCTGCTCTACTACCAGCCGCAGGTGGGCCGCGACGGCCGCATGACGGGCGTGGAGGCCTTGCTGCGCTGGCGGCACGGCGAACGCGGATTGGTGCAGCCCGCGGAGTTCATCCCGGCGGCCGAGGATGCCGGGCTGATCCTGCCGCTGGGCCAGTGGGCGCTGGAGACCGCCTGCCGCCAGCTCGCGGCCTGGGCCCAGCGCCCCGAAACCGCCGCGCTGAGCATCGCGGTCAACGTCAGCGTGCGGCAGTTCCGCCACCCACAGTTTGTCGACCTGGTGATGGCCGCGCTCCAGGAAACCCAGGTCAGTCCGCACAAGCTCAAGCTCGAACTGACCGAAAGCCTGCTGGCCGAGGACATGGATATCACCATCACCAAGATGGCCAGGCTCAAGAAGATGGGCGTGACCCTGTCGCTCGACGATTTCGGCATGGGCTATTCATCGCTGTCCTGCCTCAAGCGCCTGCCGCTGGACCAGCTCAAGATCGACAAATCCTTTGTCGAAGACATACTGCGCGACCCCAACGACGCGGCCATCGCGCGCACCATCATCGGTCTGGCGCAAAGCCTGGGGCTGGGCGTGGTGGCCGAGGGTGTGGAAACCGAGGCACAGCGCGATTTCCTCTCGCGCCACGGCTGCGACTGCTACCAGGGCTATCTGTTCTGCAAGCCGCTGCCGATTGATGAGCTCGAGGCTTTCATCACAACGCTACACATGTGACGGCGGTCGCCGGCGCGGCCTTGTGGTGTTCCAGCCGGAAGATCACCTCCTTGACGATGCCATACATCAGGGCGCGGTCGCGGTTGGGGTGGTCGGCGAAATGCACATGGATGGCGCCCAGGGTCGCGCCCTCGCCGTCCTGCGCCACGCCGATGCCGTAAGCCGCCACCAGCGGCCCGCAGGCCCGCCAGTCGCGCGTCCACTGCGGCAGGGCCTGGGCGCCGTCCCAGAGCGTGCCCGCGCTTTCATAGCATTCCTCGATGTGCGTGTGGCCCAGCAGCTGCGCCAGGTGCCGTTCCTTGGCGATGCAGCTACGGAAATATTCCTGGTCGTTCATGCGCATGGCAGCACTCCTTGGAAGCGGTTCGGGGTCCCCCGCAAGGCTCTTGCGGCCATGGTAAATCCGAACCCGCATCCATGCCAGTTCCGGCATTGGTCCCGGCATAGGTTCCAGTGTCAATGGACACAAAGCCAACCTGAGACAATCGGTGCATGTTCGCACCTCTCCAAAACGACACCTTTTTGCGCGCCTGCCTGCGCCAGGCCACTCCCCACACCCCCGTCTGGCTGATGCGCCAAGCCGGCCGCTACCTGCCCGAATACCGCGCCACGCGGGCCCAGGCCGGCAGTTTCATGGGCCTGGCCACCAACACCGACTACGCCACCGAGGTCACGCTGCAGCCGCTGGAGCGCTACCCGCTGGACGCCGCCATCCTCTTCAGCGACATCCTGACCGTGCCCGACGCCATGGGCCTGGGCCTGTCTTTCGCGCTGGGTGAAGGCCCGCGCTTTGCCACGCCGGTGCGCGACGAGGCCGCCGTGGCCAAACTGCAGGTGCCCGACATGGACAAGCTGCGCTACGTGTTCGACGCCGTCACCTCCATCCGCAAGGCCCTGAACGGCCGCGTGCCGCTGATCGGCTTTTCCGGCAGCCCCTGGACCCTGGCCTGCTACATGGTCGAAGGCGCGGGTTCCGACGACTACCGGCTGGTCAAGACCATGCTCTACCAGCGCCCGGACCTGATGCACAAGATGCTGGCCGTCAATGCCGACGCGGTGGCCGCTTACCTGAATGCGCAGATCGAGGCCGGCGCCCAGGCCGTGATGATTTTCGACAGCTGGGGCGGCGTGCTGGCCGACGCGGCCTTCAAGACCTTCAGCCTGGCCTACACGGCCCGCGTGTTGGCCCAGCTCAAGCGCGAGCATGAGGGCGTGACAATCCCGCGCCTGGTGTTCACCAAGGGCGGCGGCCAATGGCTGGACGCCATGGCGCAGCTCGATTGCGAGGTGCTGGGCCTGGACTGGACGGTCAACCTGGCCCGGGCACGCGCGCTGGTGGGCGAGCACGGCCCCCAGGCCAAGGCACTGCAGGGCAACCTGGACCCGAACGTGCTGTTCGCCAACCCGGCCCAGATCGAGGCCGAAGTGGCCGCCGTGCTGGACAGCTTTGGCGCTCCCCATACCGACATCAGCCGGACCGGGCCCACCCATATCTTCAACCTGGGCCATGGCATCAGCCAGCACACGCCGCCGGAGAACGTGGAAGTCCTGGTGAACACAGTGCACGCTCACTCTCGCAGCATGCGCGCGGCGCGGAGCTGAAACCTTTTAGGTGCACCCCATTTCGGCCAGCGCGCGGCGTTTTTGCACTCCGGCTAGCACAAAAACGGGTCCCGCCGGCCGGACTTATGCACAAAAATCTTGTTGCGCCGCCGCAATGGCAGAAGGGTGACGGACCTCGCGCTATCAAAGCAATAGCGAACGTAAGTGCTTGATTTATATAGAGACTTTAAAGTGCTTTTTTTGCGGGCAATTTAAGAAAAGCCTTGATTTACAAGGCTTCGCGACCCTCGCCGACAAGCTGTCAACAAAGTTATCCACAGAAAATCTGGAAATCTGTAAAGTAGCGCCAAATCAAGGACTTAGCGCATTTTCTGGATGTATTTCCGAAGAATTAATGACATTTAGTTACTTAGATGAGCTATTGGCTACAAATCGCCGTTGCGGCGCCCGCGCACAGTGCCATCGCCGGACCGCTGACCTACCAGAGTGAGTCGCCACTCGCGGTGGGCTCGCTGGTGCGCGTGCCCCTGGGCAGGCGTGAGGTGCTGGGTGTGGTCTGGGAACTTCTGGCCGACAGCGGCCCCCTGCTCGAAATGCAGACGCGCCCCATCGCCGGCGCGCTCGAGGGTTTGCCCCCTTTGTCCGCCACCTGGCGCAAGCTGGTGCAGTTCACCGCCAGCTATTACCAGCGCTCGCTGGGCGAAGTCGCGCTGGCGGCGCTGCCGCCGCAGCTGCGCGACCTCAGCAACGTGCAGCTGGCGCGGCGGCTCAAGCGCCCGGTGGCCGACACCAGCGGCGCGCCGGATGCCGGCGCACCCTGGGCCCTGAGCGCGCAGCAGGCCGCCGTGCTGGCCGAATTCCATGCCGACAGCCGGCCCGCCCTGCTCTTCGGCGCCACCGGCAGCGGCAAGACCGAGGTCTACCTGCGCGCCGCGGCCCGTGTGCTGGAGCAGGACCCGGCCGCCCAGGTGCTGGTGATGGTGCCCGAGATCAACCTCACGCCGCAGCTGCAGTCGCGCTTCGAGCAGCGCTTTGCCCACCTGGGCAAGGAGCGCGTGGTCGCCCTGCACAGCGGCCTCACGCCGGCCCAGCGCCTCAAAAGCTGGCTGGCGGCCCACGCCGGCCATGCGCGCCTGGTGCTGGGCACGCGCATGGCGGTCTTCGCCTCCATGCCGAATCTGCGCCTGATCGTGGTCGACGAGGAGCACGACCCCAGCTACAAACAGCAGGAAGGCGCGCGCTATTCGGCGCGCGACCTGGCGGTCTACCGCGCCAAGGTGGAAACCGAAGACGCCACGCACGGCCACGGCCCCTGCCGCGTGCTGCTGGGTTCGGCCACGCCTTCGCTGGAAAGCTGGCAGGCCACGCTGGCCGGGCGCTACCAGCGGCTGGTGATGGACGAGCGTATTGGCACAGCAACGGTTTCCTCAACCGGCGAGGAAGCCGCGCCCTATTCCGCCGGCCCGCAGCCTGGACCCTACACACCGCCAAGAACCGGCGAGCCCGGCGACACAGGCAGCCTGCCCACGGTGCGGCGCGTGGACATGAACCACCAGCCCAAGCACTGCATCATCGCGCCGCCGCTGCTGGACGCGATCGCCCAGCGCGTCGCGCGCGGCGAGCAGTCCTTGATCTTCCTGAACCGGCGCGGCTATGCGCCTGTGCTCGCCTGCCATGACTGCGGCTGGAAAAGCGAATGCCCGCATTGCAGCGCGTTCCGCGTCTTCCACAAGATAGACCGCACCCTGCGCTGCCACCACTGCGGTTTTACCGAGCGCGTGCCGCGCGCCTGCCCCAGCTGCGGCAACATCGACATCGCGCCCATGGGCCGCGGCACCGAGCGGCTGGAAGAACACCTGGCCGAGTTGCTGGCCGGCGTGAGGCGGCCCGACGGCCAGCCCGTGCGCATCGCCCGCATAGACGCCGACAGCACGCGGCTGAAGGGCGCGCTCGAATCACAGCTGGCCAGCGTGCATGCGCGAGAGGTCGACGTGCTGGTCGGCACACAGATGATCGCCAAGGGCCACGACTTCCGCCACATCACGCTGGTGGCCGCCATCAACCCCGACGGCGCATTATTTTCCAGCGACTTCCGCGCGCCCGAGCGCCTGTTCAGCCTGCTGATGCAGGCGGGAGGCCGCGCCGGCCGCGACGCGCGCCACAGCGGCGCCAGTGAAATGTGGGTGCAGACCTTCCACCCCGAACACCCGCTGTTCGCGGCGCTCAAGCAACACGACTACGCGGGCTTTGCCACACAGCAGCTGGCCGAACGCGAAGCCGCCGGCATGTCGCCCTTCGGCTTTTCGGCCCTGGTGCGCGCCGAGGCGCGTACGCAGGAGGTGGCCCAGGGTTTTCTGAACGCGGCAGCGGCCCAGGCCGAGGCCCTGCAACTCACCGGCAACGGCCAGGTCACCGCCTACCCGGCCGTGCCCATGACGATCCAGCGCGTGGCCAATATCGAGCGCGCGCAGATGCTGGTCGAGAGCTCCTCACGCGCGGCGCTGCAGCGATTTCTGGCGGCCTGGCAGCCGGTGCTGTTTGAGACGCGGCAGCAGGCGGAATTCAAGAGCCTGATTCGGTGGGCGATTGATGTGGATCCGATTGCGATCTAAGAACCTGTTTAGAACTGCATCTGCATGCCGGCACTGAGCATGCCCTGCCTGGCTCCCCTGCGCAGCTCACCGGCCACGCCCAGATAGGCAAAGGCACTGGCAGCGAATCTGCGCGTGCCGTAGAACCCGGCCTGCACAAAGGCCGAACCGGCGCGGGGTGTGCCAATGGCGGTGGGTGTCCCGGCCAGCGATGCGCTGAGCACCGGGTTGATCAGGCCCGACGAGTCCCCCCCCGCTGCGACGTTGACGAGGTAAGTGTTGACCTCTTTCAGGGGATTCGTGCTTCTGGAGCCCAGCGTCAAGCCAATCATCCCGCGCACGGCTCTGCCACTGAAGCTGTCCACGCTCAATGCGGCCGCCGAGGAGCCTTCCGCAAACGAAGACTGTCTCACCTGTTGCCAGGTCAGGCGTGCATAGGGCGTCATCCGGGCGGACTCCAGATCCATGGAACGGCTCAAGCCCGCGCTGAGCAAGGCATGGTTGCCGCGTATGTGGTTGGCCTCCAGGCCGGCGGTGTTGCCCGTGGGATCGTTGCGCGAACTGTTCGTTGAGCTCAGGCCCAAACTCGCCATGCCGTCGAACACCCATCCATCCATGGGCAGCCTGCCGTAGAGGAAGACCGATCCCTGCTGGATCTCGCCTGTGCCCTGATCGCCCGTGACATGCGTGTTGGACAGCGTGATCCCACCACCCGCTTTGGCCCCGTTTTGTTCATAGGTATCGACGCCCACCACCAGCTGGTACAGATCGCTCGAGAAGCCGCTCGCATTGGAATCGCCTGAGCGCTTGCCGCGCTGGTAGGTTATCTCGCCCCATGCCGGGCCACGGCTCACAGTGCTATTGCTTGCGCCATCAAGGGCGCCGATGGGGACCTCGGGTCCCGCGCTGGCAACCAGCACCCCCGGCGAGCGGGAGGCACCGAATGCACCGGCCACAGGCGCGGAGGCCGCTCCATCCAGATGCGACATGACTGCCTGCTGGGCACGCAGCGCGGCCTGGGGCAGGGCCGCAAGGCTTGCGCCATGCACCTCGCCCGCGAGTCCGCGTGTGAAGGCCGGAAGGCTTGCGGCCGTTTGCGCTGACGCGGCAGACAGCAATTGGCTCTGTGCGCTGCTGGTAGCGCCCGCCTGGCTCGCCAGCACAATCGCATCGAGAGCGCTTGCAGCCGAGCGGGCATTGGCGTTTTGCGCACCGAGCGCCGTCGCATAAGACCTTGGGATCACCGCCAGGTCCAGGCTGTTGCTGCCCGCGACGTTGTAGAGCAGAACAAACTGCGTATCCGCTGAAAGTTCCGCGGGCTGGGTCAGCACCGAGAACCGGCCGGAGATCCCGCCATCGGCAGTCACGATGCGGAACCTGTCGCCCAGCACCGGCACATAAGGCCTGCTGCCGAAGCCGGATTCTGCCGGCGTGAACAGGCCCGACAAGCGTGGCGTCAGGGTCGCATTCGGCTGGATCACAAACTGGCCGCCGGTGATATTCAGGAAAGAGTAGAACCCCGTCGCGCCCACAGGGCTCGCCGCGCTGGCTTGCACCGTTCCCGCAATGTCCTGCTGGTAGGTACTGCCGCCATTCATGGTCACGGTCGAGTTCACTGCGAGGTAGCCCGGCGAATTGCCCGGCTTCAAGGTGCCGGCCACCGTCACCGGGCCACGGATGGTGCCCGTGCCCATCAAGGTGCTGCCGGCACCGACAAAGACAGCACCCGTTCCAAGCGGAGAAGCGCCGCTGATCACCAGGGTGCCCGAGCTGACGGTGGTGCCGCCCGAATAGTTGTTGTTGCCGCTCAGCACCAGAGTCCCCGTGCCATTGACGGTCAAACCGCCCACCCCGGAAAACACACCCGTAAGCTGCGCAGAGCCGCCCGTGGGCGCAGTGAGGGTGCCGCCCGCGGCATTGAGCGTGAACGCCTGGTTTGAGTTGTCACCCGGCAGCAGCGCCAGCGTCCCACCCGCAAAGACCGGATTGGCTGTCACACCCACATCACTCAGGCTGTAGGTGCTGCCGGTGTTCATGTTCACGCTCGCGGGGGAAAACACCAGGTCCCAGATCGTGGTGCTGCCCGATGCCAGGGCCAGTTGCCAGTTGAAGCCCCCATACGTGCCCGACGTCGCACCCGTCAGGTTGCCGGCCGTCAGGCCGTTGAGCACACCTGCATACGTGCCGACGGCAACGGTGGAAGTGCCGTAAATGCCGAAAGTCATGCTGCCGGTGACAGCGGTGGCGGTGAGCTTTCCGTAAATAGTCGGGCTGTTGATGATGATCCGGTAATCAACCGGCAGTGCGCCGGTGTAGGTGAGCGCGCCATTGGCATTGCCGGCGCCTTGCAGATTGTTGAGCGTCGTGAGCACGCCCGCGTTGTTGGTGATGGCCGAAAACGGGCCGATGATGGACCCGGTATTGGTCAGGGTCCCAATCGTTCCGCCGTTGAGGACCACACCACGCCGCACGCCCGATGAAATCCTTCCGGTGTTGATCAGCGTGGTCAATGTGCCGTTGACGGTGACACCGAACTGCGAGCCGGTGGAAATGGTTCCGTTGTTGGTCAGCGACGCGGAAGTCGACGACGCCAGGACCGACACCGGATCGCCATTCCTGCCGCTGGGCGCATCGTTTGAAACTGTTACACCCGAGTTGATAGTGACATTGGCGCCCGTATCCAGCGTCAGCGGCTTGACATTGCCGCCCGCACAACTGGTGCTCACCACCAGGGTTGAAGTAACGGTGACACCGCCATTGCATACCGCCCAGGCCTTGCCCTGCGGAAGTGCAGAACAAAGCACTCCTAGAACTGATAGGGCAAATCGCTTTTGCAAACCAATGTTTGCATCAGTGGGCATGGGTCACCAGACTGTGTTCGAGATGGTTTCAGCATCTCGGATTGATGAGCTTGGCAGGCTCAATCATGCTAGTCCGATTGCCGTCGGAGCGTCTTGGTAATTGCGGTATTGACGTGCTGCGGCTAACTGGCGCACAGAACATCTATGTCGGTTCTGCGTCGAAACTGCGTTGACCCGCGGGGCCGCATTGTTTGTTGCCCGCTCGATAGGAGCCTAGGTTCTTGCTCCATCTGGGCCCGGTGTTTGAACGACGGCATCGAGGAGGCCCGTGCAGCCAGATTGGGTGCATGCGTACCAACGGCTTTCCGCGAAATCACAGTCACCGTCCAGGTTGTCTTTAACAAACAAGCAGTCGATAAATCGGCATTCAGTGAAGCTGCAACCTGCAAACGAGACACCGCGAAAAACGCAGCTTTTGAACTTAACATTCACAAATGTTGCGGTATTGAATAAGCTCCAATACCACTCTGACTGTTCGACGACACAGCCAACGAGAACTCCGCTGAAACCGCTGCCTTCTATATCAAGTTTGCTGAAGTTGCAGTATTTGAAGGATCCCTCATCCCATCCTTTGGGTAGTGAGTCTTGGTCAAAGTCAGTGCTCTCAACGTAGATGGTCATGGGGAATCTGGCAGAAGTGGGTTTGAGTGAAGCGCCGGACGTAATGGCAGCCTAGCAGCCGGTGTTGTTTGAGGTGCGTCAGTAGACGTCACTGTCAATGAGACAGATCTAGGCGTTCGGAAGATAGAAGAAACTGAAGCCATTGCGGGCCAGACATTGGAACTGCAAGACGTTGTTCTCCCCAAAGCCATCAATGAGCTTCGGGATGTCCGCATTCCCGGGGTCGAGCTTGTGCCTTCCCAGATCCATCGCAGCAACGCCAAAAGCAGCGGCGAGCTGATGACTTGCATCTGGTGTAGCAGCAATAAAGACATTCGTCACGACGGTGGCGCCGGACACTACGCCAGCGTAAAAATTCTCACCATACTCCAGCGCCGAAGCGACCTCGGTGGAGAACGGCCCAATAGCGATAACTTGTGCGTCCATACCCATGTGGCGGCTAACGTTGCTGTGAGACCTGGTCTATTAACGCGGCGAGCTCGGTGATCATTGGCTGCGCGGGTGGAGTGACCAAACCATTTACCCCAGTTGAATACCGAAGATGATACGGCCAGCAATGGAGATGCCCGAGTGTTACAAGCCAAGAAGGAGGTGTGCTAGCTATAGACAGGCCTTCACTCGATGCCAGATTCCACAGGGCAATGAGATCGTGGCGTAGTTTTTGATCCTTCGTGAGGCGCTTGTCATCCCCCGTTCGAGATAGATAGGCCTTCAAGCCACACTCTGCAGCTTGTGCGCAAAGAAAGGAGAGTGATATGGCACTACTTGAGGTTGCTGCCAGAGCTTGGCTACCTGCAAGAAAGGCATGCGCCATCCCAAGATATGTGTACGGAGGCCCAGGCGGAACGACGACGACTGGCTGCAGCGTGATGCTGGCAGTACAGGTAGTGGGTGGGAGCGGCATGATGACGCCTAACGTTGGAGTTGACCGGAATACACCGGCAAGACGCCGCGAGACGTAAGCTCCTGGGCACGGCTTGTGTCGCCTTGCCGGTACATGTCAGCGTCGAACGATCTGTCAGACCGCATTCCCACGAGCAATCTTCCTTTCAGCCGCAGCCTTCAACGTGGGCCACATGGACTCAAGCCACTCTCGGGCCTCTTCATGGCCCTCGTGCGCAGCACGAGTGAGAAGTTCTTCCGCACGATGCAGGTCAGCCAGTGAGTGGGCGCTCATAGCAGCGCGGTGCATCTCTTGGGACAGGTGAAAGGTGGCGTCAATGTCGCCGGTTTTCACCCGCATCTCTAGCTCAGAGACATACTGCGAATGAGCGGCGTCAGCCTCCGACTTGTAGTCTCGAATCCCGATTTTCGTCTTCGAGTTCAAATCCACGAGCGAAAAAACAAGGCGGCCAAGAGCTCGTTCCGCTTCGTCGGGGGACAGCTCTTTGAAGTACGACACCTCAGGGCGCACCCCATCGAAGCTCTTAGTCCGAAGCTCTTTCGTCTCGCTTGACCGAACGGAATAGAAGATGATCTCTCCGCCGTCCTCGTCGTAGTGGATTACCAAGTCTCGCTTCTCCATGGTCGTTCCGTCCAGATTTTTGAGCAATTCCCGATCGAATGCATCGATTTGAACATTCCTTCATCTAAAGAGGGTCCCAAAAAAACAGTATCCGGACGCCCGAGTCATTGATACCCAAATCCTTGCAGGCGCACTGTAGAGTGCCGTTCGCACACTCCAATGCCAGTAGTTCAGGCAGCAACAGTCCGCTCTGTCCGCCGCGCAGAAAAGACATCACCTTCGGTGACCTGCCGCCAACTCTCCTGCCCCATCCAGCCACGCAACGCCACAACGCCCTTGGGCGTAATCTCCAGCGCGCGCATGCCCTGGCGACGCGTGAGCCAGCCGCGCTCCAGGCTGTGCGTGCAGATCAGCGTACCCAGCTGGCCGGCCACATGAAAGCGGCGCTCGCTCCAGTCAAGGCAGGGGCGGCAGTACGGCCGCTTGGTGTTGATGCTGGTGGGTGACGTTGACAGTTCAATGCCCAGGCGCGCCAGCACGGCGTTGGCCTTGGGGGTGACGTGGCCGGCTTCGTCGTCAAACACAATCGCGCCCTCGGCCTGCAGGTGCTGCGCAATGGCCACCCCGAGCCGCCCAGCGATATGGTCGTAGCAGCTGCGCGCCATGCGCATGGCGGCGTCCTTGGGGCCGGGCACCACGGCGCGGCGCACTGTGGGTGCGTTCTGCGCCGCGAGTTGCGTGATGCCTTCGAGCACCCGGGCCACGTCGGCCGAGGCCAGGCGGTGGTAGCGGTGGCGGCCGTGCTGCTCGACGCGCAGCAAACCGCCTTCGACCATCAGCGCGAGGTGGCGGCTGGCGGTTTGCGGGGAGACATTGCCGGCGCCGGCCAGTTCGTGGGCGGTGAGGGATCGGCCGTCGAGCAGCTCCATGAGCATGGCGGTGCGGGCCGGCTCGCCGACCAGTGAGGCGATGTGGGCGATCTGGTTGGTGTTCATAGCTTTGAGGCCTTTGTAGCAGCAACCTTAGCAGCATCGTGAAGCCCATGCTTCGCTCCAGGGCGAAGCATGAACACCTCTCTTCACCGCACCATGGGAGCCATGCCCTTCAAGGAGAACCCCATGGAACTGCCCCTCACCCCCAGCCTCCAGCCACCGGCGCCACGCGCCTTCTTTGGCGCCACCGTGGTGCGCGCCGCCTTTGTGTTGGCCATCTTCGGCTGGGGCATAGGCTTTTACAGCCCGGCGATTTTTCTGCATGCGGTGCTGGCGCGCACCGGCTGGGCCCTGCCGCTGGTATCAAGCGCGGTGACCTTTCATTTTTTGTTTGGCGCGGGCGTGGTGGCCTGCCTGCCGCGCATACACGCGCGCCTGGGCGTGGCCGCCACCACGGCCATGGGCGCTGCGGCACTGGCGCTGGGCATGATCGGCTGGGCGCTGGCCGCGCAGCCCTGGCAGCTGTTTGCGGCCGCCTTGCTGACCGGCGGCGGCTGGGTGACCATGGGAGCGGCGGGCATCAACGCCATCATCTCGCCCTGGTTTGCGCGCGGCCGGCCCATGGCGCTGGCCAAGGCCTATAACGGCGCCAGCCTGGGCGGCGTGATTTTTTCGCCGCTGTGGGGCGCCTTGATTGCCGCACTGGGCTTTAGCGCCGCCACCGTGCTGGTGGGCGCGGCCATGCTGCTGGTGGTGGGGTGCCTGAGTTTTTGGGTGTTCGCGCAAACGCCGGAGCGCCTGGGCCAGCGGCCTGATGGCGATGCGCCGGGTGCACCCTCGCGCAGCCTCACGTCGGCGCATGCCAGGCCGCTGCCGGGCCGGTTGCTGTGGCGCGACCGCGGCTTTCGCACGCTGGCCGCCGCCATGGCGCTGAGCATGTTCGCGCAGGCCGGATTGATCACGCATTTGTATTCACTGCTGGTCTTCGCGATGGGCGCCCAGGGCGCGGGCCTGGCAATGGCACTGGCCACCGCCTGCGCGATCGGCGGGCGCACCGTGGTGGGCAAATTCATGCCGGCGGACGCCGACCGACGGCGGGTCGCCAGCATGAGTTATGCGGTGCAGATTGCCGGCTCGCTGGCCCTGGCCTGCGCGGCGGAACACCAGACCGCGCTGATCCTGGCGGGCGTGGTGCTGTTCGGTGTCGGCATCGGCAACGCGACCTCGCTACCGCCGCTGGTGGCGCAGGTGGAGTTCGTCAAGGAAGACGTTCCCCGCGTCGTGGCCTTGATCGTCGCGATGTCGCAAGGCCTGTGGTCGCTGGCGCCGGCCACTTTTGCCTTGCTGCTGGTGACGGGCAGCGGCGCGCCGGCGCACCTGGGCGCGGGCACGGGTTTTTATTTCGGCGCGACGGTGCTGCTGCAGCTGGGCGCCATCGCCTGCATGTTGGGCGGCCGCAAGCCGGCGGGCTGAAGCTCAAGCCAAGCGCGGCTTTGCGTTCGGCGCGCACGCCGCGGCGCGCGCCAGCAGCAGTTCGCGCTCGCGCAGGTTTCGCGTGAGCGAGGCGGCGCGTTCAAACTCGGCATGGGCTTCGTCGAGGCGGCCCAGCTTGAACAGAAAATCGCCGCGCACGCTGGGCAGCAGGTGGTAGTTTTTCATCAAGGGCTCGGCCAGCAGCGCATCGGCCACCTCCAGCCCGGTGGCCGGGCCGAAGGCCATGGCCAGGGCCACGGCGCGGTTGAGTTCCACCACCGGCGAGGGCGCGAGCTGCGCCAGCGCGTCGTAAAGCGCGGCGATGCGTTGCCAGTCGGTGTCGGCGCCCGTGGGCGCGCGCGCATGGCAGGCGGCGATGGCGGCCTGCAGCGCATAAGGCCCCAGCGCGCCGCCCAGTGACTCGGCGCGCGACAGCGCGGCCAGGCCGCGGCGTATCAGGATGTGGTCCCACTTGGCGCGGTTCTGCTCCAGCAACAGGATGGGCTCGCCGGAAGGGCCGGTGCGGGCCTTGGCGCGCGAGGCCTGGATTTCCATGAGCGCGACCAGGCCGTGAACTTCGGGCTCCTGCGTCGCCAGCTCGGCCAGCACGCGCCCCAGCCGCAGGGCCTGCTCGCACAGCGCGGGCCGCATCCAGTCGCCGCCCGAGGTGGCGGAATAGCCTTCGTTGAAGATCAGGTAGATGACCTCCAGCACCGAGGCCAGCCGGGCGTCGCGCTCCTCGGGGCCGGGCACTTCAAAGGGCACGCGCGCTTCGGCCAGGGTGCGCTTGGCGCGCACGATGCGCTGGGCCACGGTGGGCTCGGGCACCAGGAAGGCGCGCGCGATCTCGTCGGTACTGAGGCCGCCCAGCAGCCGCAGCGTGAGCGCGATGCGCGCCTCGGTGGAGAGCACCGGGTGGCAGGCGGTGAAGATCAGGCGCAGCAGGTCGTCGCCGTAATCGTCGCCGCCGTCGTCCCCGGGGCCGGGCTCGTCTACGTCGGCGAAGGCCATGTCCTGCTCCATCTCGAGCTCGCGGCCCAGCTCTTCATGCTTGAGCGCGAGCATCTTGCGCCGCCGCAAATGGTCAATCGCGCGGTGCTTGGCGACGGCCATGAGCCAGGCGCCCGGGTTGTCAGGCACGCCTGTCTGCGGCCAGCGCTCCAGCGCGGTGACCAGCGCGTCCTGCGCGATTTCCTCGGCCAGGCCGACCTCCTGCACCATGCGCGCGACCTTGGCGATGACCTTGGCCGACTCGATGCGCCAGACGGCGTCGATGGCGCGGTGGATTTCATGGGAGGCCATGCGGTTTCAGGCGCCCCGGGCTTTGCCTTTTTCGCTCGCGGCCTGCTGTATCTCGGTGAAGCCGGCGGCCGCATCCTGCACGTCGGCCGGGAAGTCCGTCATCTCCATGACCTGGCGTATTTCGATGGTTTCGTTCTCGGCGGCGGGGCAGCGCGAGGCCCAGCGTATGGCTTCCTCGCGGGAGGCCACATCGATCATCCAGAAGCCGCCGAGCACTTCGCGGGCTTCGGCGAACGGGCCGTCGGTCACCTTCGCCTTGCCGCCGGGAAAGCTCACGCGCGCGCCCATGGCCGGCGGGTGCAGGCCTTCGAGCGAGAGCAGCACGCCGGCTTTTTGCAGCTCCTCGTTGTACTTCATCATGGCGGCCACGGCATCGGCGCTGGGCAGGGTGCCGGCGGCGGCGCTTTCGTAGCCTTTGGGGATCATCAGCATCATGAATCGCATGTCAATACTCCTTGAGTGTGTTCGGTGTCGGGAGCCAGGCTCGGGTGCTTGCCCTTGAATGCCTGGCTCTACCTGTATGACGAATGGTTTTGGAGAAATCGACAGGAAACCTGCGGGATTTCTCAAAAAAGTGTTGGCTTATTTCTCGGCGGCGGCCTTGAGGTCGGCCAGGCCGGCTTCAAAGTCCTTGCCCACCATCTTGTCCATGCTGAAGAACACCTGCATGACCTTGGACAGCAAAGGCGCGGGGCCCACCATTTCCCAGCTCACGAGGCTGCCGCCGGCCTGCGGCTGGATGTTGAAGACCACCTTGTTATGGGCTTCAAAAGGCTTGCTGAAGTTGAGGTCTATCCTGACCAGGGAGGACGGCAGGGATTCGGTGATCAGCATGTCGCCCACGCCGACCTCCTTGCTGCCCCAGGCATAGGCCGAGCCTTTGCCGGCGGCCGGGCCGCTGAAGCTGCGCTTCATGGCCGGGTCCTTCTTCTCCCAGGGCGACCAGGCGCCCCAGTTTTTGTAGTCGTTGATCAGCGGAAAGATTTTGTCGGGCGGCGCCTGGATGGCGATCTGGCGCTGGACGCGGAAGGTGTCCGGTTTGCCGGAGGCAAGCACCAGCACCGTCACGATGAAAAGCACAATGGCGACGGCGGCGATGATGGCAATGGTCTTGAACATGGAATTCTCCTTGTTGGTGTTCGTTCACTTTGTTGGCTGAATAGGTGAGCGCCGGGTTTCAGGGCTTGCAAGGCCCCTGAAAAAACACCTGCTCACCGCTATGACGAACGGAAAACCTGAAATCGACATGCCCGGCCAAAAAATTTCGAAATTTTTCGGCCGCGCCCCGGATCGCTAGGCCAGGCCGAAATCGGCGGCCTCATACAAGAGCCGGATTTCGACCTCAACGTCCTCGGTGTCGCGAAACGGAAACGGGTAGCCCAGGGCCCAGTCCACCGCAGCCTGCAGCGAACGCGCCTGGATGATCCAGAAGCCGGCCAGCAATTCCTTGGCTTCCGCGAAGGGCCCGTCCACCACGCTGGGCTTGCCCCGGCTGAATTTCATGCGCGAGGCACTGGCGCTGGGTTTGAGACCTTCGCCCATGAGCAGCACGCCGGCCTTGACGGCTTCGTCGTTGTGCCGGGCCATGCGCCCCAACCAGGGGGTGTCAGGCACGGCGCCGGTCTCGGCCCTGTCGTTGGCCTTGAGCAGAACCATGTAGCGGCGCATGCCCTCGGGCAGGGGTGGCGCGCCTTCGCCGCTCACACCGCGCAGGCCGCCGGGGCAGCCGCCCTCGCGGATTTCGAGCGAGGTGTTGCCGCCGCCGTCTTCCAGCGGCCAGCGTTTGAGCCATTCAATGACTTCCTCGCGCGAGGCGGCCTCCACCATGGTGAAGCCGGCGATCAGTTCCTTGGCCTCGGTGAAGGGGCCGTCGGTCACCGTGGGCTTGCCGCCTGAGAAACGGATGCGCGCGCCTTTTGAGCTGGGCTGCAGGCCCTCGCCGGCCAGCAGCATGCCGGCCTTGGCCAGTTCCTGGTTGTAGGCGCCCATGGCGGCCAGCAGCGCGGGGCTGGGCATCTCGCCGGCCTCGGTGCCGGCATCGGCTTTGCGCAGGATCATGAATTGCATGCGTGGGTCCTCTCGGGTGTCCTCGGGCCGGCAGCGCCGCGCCGCCGTCCCCGGTTTTTACCTCAAACGCGGGACCGCTGCGTTTCAGGACTTTGCTTTGGCCTGGGCTTCGACCTGCCGGCGCAGGCCCTCCTCGGCCTCACGCAGTTCGGGCGTGAACTCGGCGCCGAAGTCCTCGGCCGAGAAGACCTGGCGGATTTCGATCTCGGCCTCGCTCTCCGGTGGGAAGGGGCAGCGCTTGACCCATTCAATGGCTTCTTCTTTCGACGAGACCTGCAGTATCCAGAAGCCGGCCACCAGCTCCCTGGTTTCAGGGAAAGGCCCGTCGACGACCGTGCGCTTGCTGCCGGAAAACTTCACACGTGCGCCTCTGGAGCTGGGGTGCAGACCTTCGCCCGCCAGCATCACGCCGGCCTTGACCAGCGATTCGTTGAACTTGCCCATGTCGGCCAGCAGTTGTTCGCTGGGCATTTCGCCGGCTTCGCTGTGTTTGTCGGCTTTGACGAGGACCATGAATTTCATATCGGACTCCTTGGAATGAGGGGTTGGGAGCGGAGAGCCCGGACCATCCAGGCAGAAACATCCTGCTCTTGCTGGTACGACGAGCGGAAAAAGCAGAATCGACAGCATGACGCCGTCTTTTTTTGATTTTTTGTAACAGCCGCCGGACACCGAAACCCGGACGTGGCCCGGGGCCGGGCCTCAGGCCAGCCAGGCCACCGCCGCCGAGAAGCTGAAGAAAGCCAGCACGGTGGACAGCAGGATGATGCGCGCGATGCGGCCGTTGTCGGCGCCGAAGCGCTCGGCCAGCAGCGCCACATTGCTGGCGCTGGGCAGGGCCGCGACCAGCACGATCACGGTGAGGGCGAAGCGTTGCAGCGGCACGCCCAGCGCGATGGCGCCCAGCCCCACCAGGCCCACGAGCACCGGATGGACCACCAGCTTGATCAGGGCAACGGGCACGTAGTCCTTGAGCGGGGTGGCCGCGACGCTGTTCATCTGCGAGCGGGCCAGCACCGCACCTATGGTGAACAGCGCGACGGGCGAGGCCGCGTCGGCCAGCAGCCCCACGGTCTGCATTACCGGCCCCGGCAACGCCAGGCCCAGGCCGGACGAGAGGGCCCCCAGCACGATGGCCCAGGGCATGGGGTTGAGCGCCACCCCCTTGAGTGCGTTTTTCGCCGCGACCTCGGCGCCGTGGATGTCGGCCGAGTCCAGCCGCGACAGTGCGATGCACAGCGAGCTCGTGACCAGCAGGTCGACCAGGATGGTGACGATGGCCGGGCCGGCCGCCTGCGCGCCAAGCAGCGCCACGAGGAGGGGCACGCCCATGAAGCCGGTGTTGGGAAAAGCCGCGACCAGAGCGCCGAAGGATGCATCGTTCCAGGCGATGCGGCCCTTGCGCGTGAGCACCACGGTGAAGGCCACCATCAGCAGCGCGCATAGCAGGTATACGGCCACCAGGCTGGCATCGAGCAACTGCGCGATCGGCGTGCCGGCGCCGAAGCGGTAGAGCATGCAGGGCAGCGCGAAATACAGGACGAAGGTGTTGAGGCCGGGAATGGCCAGCTGCGGGAGCAGTCCCTTGCGCGCGGCAAGGTAGCCGCACAGCACCAGGGCGAAGAAGGGGAAGGTGACAAAAAGAATGCTGAGCACGGCGCTGATTGTCGCCCACGCCAGCCGGCGTCCATACCCGCATCCGCACAGGGTGCGAACAGCTGGTGCGGATCAGGATGGGTGATCCGCACCAGCCGCCAGGCGCCTAAGCGCGCCTGGCAAGCTTGCCGGCTTCTTCTTTAGAAGCTGTGCGCAATGCCCGCGTAAATGGTGCGTTGCGACTGGTTGACGGCCGGGTTGCCCGAGACCCCATCCACGCCGAAGTTGGCGCCGTTGGAGTTGCTGACATTGCCGAATGTCGCGTACAGCAGCGTGCGCTTGGACATGGCGTAGTCAGCCCCCACCATGCCCAGCGTGGCTTTGCCGGCCACCCGGTCAGATTTGACATGGAAGACCGTGCCGATCAGCGTGAGCGCCGGCGACACGTCATAGCGAACGCCAACCCAGGCATGCTTGAGCTTGGACGCGGCGGTGAGAGCCGCTTCGGGTGCGGTGATGTAGTCGTAGGCCGCATACAACTTGGCCGGGCCGAACTTGTAAGTGCCGCCTATGATGGTTTCCTTGGAGGTGTTGAACACATCCGTGAAGGTGCCGGCAGCATTGTGGCGCTGGGAATAGATGGCGCGCAGCATCAGGTCCTGGTTCGCATAGGTCAGCGAAAAGCCTTCGCCGCGGTTGGCCTTGCTGTTGCCCGCCTGTTCGCCGAGCGAGATCTGCGCGGTGCCGCTAAAGCCGCCCATATCAGGCGTTGAATACTCGATCACATTGTTCGCACCGGGCCAGCTGCGGCCTCTGACCAGGGTGGCACTGCCCACCCACTGCTGGCCGGTCGGGTCCAGGTCCCACACGTCGTTGCTGATGAACAGGTTCTTGCCCAGGCGGAAACTGCCCCAGCTGGCGTTGGACAAACCAACATAGGCGCGGCGATTGAACAGGTTCGTTCCGGCGCCGCCGTTTTTAAGCTCAAACCCGCTTTCGAGATTGAAATTGGCCGCCAGGCCGCCGCCCAGGTCTTCCTTGCCCTTCATGCCCCACATGCTGGTGCCCCACTGGTTGCTGGCCACCATGGTTTTGGAGAAGCTGGCGTTGGCCACCGGGTCAAACACATGGTCGATGTAGGCAAGGCCCGATACGACACGTCCGTACAAGGTGACGGTGGATTGGGCCGAAGCCATCTGCGGGGCCATCACGGCCGCGCAGGCAGCGCCCAGGTAAATACTACGGAGAACAGCTTTCATGGTTTGTCTCTTTTCTCTGGTTAGGTTGAGTCGGTTGAAAAAGTCCGGATATGCCCATTCGCCGGCATGGCTGCCCAGAGCGAACCCGGATCGGGCGGGAAAACCTGGCCGCGGGCAGCGCCCGGCCGCAGGCGGCGGCGCATGGCGTTTCGGCGGTGTGGATGTCTGTTCATATCGGTCAGCCGGTGCGCAGGGCGCGGTCCAGATGCACATAGCCGCCGTCGGGATGGATCCATTGGCCGGTGGTATGCGAAGCGCGGTCGGACAGCAGGAACACGACGGTGTCGGCAATTTCGCGATCGGTCGTCATGCGCCGGCCCAGGGGAATGCGCGCCGTGATGTCGGCCAGCGCGGCCGCCGGGTCGGCAAAGGTCTTGAGCCAGCTTTCGTAGAGCGGCGTCATGACCTCGGCCGGCAGCACCGCATTGACCCGCACGCCGTGGGGCGCCAGGGCGGCGGCCCATTCGCGCGTCAGCCCCAGCTGGGCCGCCTTGGCCGCGACGTAGCCGCTGGTGTTGCCCTGGCCGGTGAGCGCCGTCTTGGAAGAAATATTGACGATGGCGCCGCGCCTGGCCTTGATCTGCTCCAGGCACAGGTGGGCCATCAGGTAGTAATGGGTCAGGTTGGACTCCAGCGACCGCAGGAATGCGTCGCGGCCCGCCTCCAGGCCGACGCTGTCGTTGACGCCGGCGTTGTTGACCAGCGCGTCGATGCCGCCGAATTCGGCGATAGCGCCCTGCACCGCGGCCCGGCAGGCCGCTTCGTCTTCGAGCCCGAGCTGGAAAAACCCGTAGCGCCCGCCCGTTTCCCGCAAGGCACCGACAAACTCAGGCAGCAGGGGGCTGCGGCCGAAGATCACCGGCACGGCGCCTTCCCGCGCGAGCTGCAGGCTGATGGCCCCGCCGATGCCGGCGCCTCCGCCGGTGACGATGACTATCTTGTTTTGAAGGTGCAGATCCATCAGGAGGTTCCGGGCTCGTGTGTTGGTGGTGCCGGTGATGTTGGGTCAGGTGGGGGATGCGTACCGGCCGCTTGCGGCGGCTGCAGCGCATGGCCGCCCAAACATCAGCCATTCGTCATCAGTCGTACAGGACCGCCGCGATTTTTGGGTCGTTGATGTTGGTCTTGTCGTAGTAATAAAAGCCGGTGTCTATGACCTTGGGCAGCTTCTCGCCCTTGAGCGCCTTGACCGCGGCTTCCACGGTCTTGTAGCCAATGCCGACCGGGTTCTGGGTGATGGCGCCGGCCATGGAGCCGTCGAGGATGGCGGCTTTTTGCTGCTTGCCGGAGTCGTAGCCGATGATCACGACCTTGCGCTTCATTTCCCTGGCGCCGTTCAGCGCGCCTATGGCCGAGCCCTCATTCGCGCCGAAGATGCCCTTGAGCTTGGGATTGGCCTGCAGGATGGACTTGGTGATCTCGGTCGATTTGAGCTGGTCGCCGCCGCCGTACTGCACGCTGACGATCTTGATGTTCGGGTAAGTCGACTTGATGCGGTTGACGAATCCCTCGGTGCGGTCGATGCCGGTGCGGCTGGTCTGGTCATGCACCACCAGGGCCACATCGCCGGCCTTGCCGATCAGCTCCGCCATCTTGTCGGCGGCCAGGGCGGCCGCGGCCACGTTGTTGGTGGTGGTCGTGGTCACCGGAATGTCGCTGTCCACGCCCGAGTCAAAGGCGATGACCGGGACCTTGGCGGCCTGGGCTTTTTTCAGCAGGGGGATGGAGGCCTTGCTGTCCAGCGCGGCAAAGCCGATGGCGGACGGCTTTTTGGCCAGGGCGGCCGCGAACATGTCGATCTGCTTGTCCACCATGCTCTCGCTCTCGGGGCCTTCGAAGGTCACCTTGACTTTGTAGTCCTTGCCGGCCTGTTCGGCGCCGGATTTGACGGCCTGCCAGAATTGGTGCTGAAAACCCTTGGAGACCATCGGGATGTAGACCTCGTCGGCGGCCAGTGCCGTCGTGCTCAAGGCGGAAACCAGGCCCAGGCCCAGTGCGAGGCTCAAAAGTGTTCTCTTCAAAATCATGTTGTCTCCGATCGTTGTGGTCGTTGTGGTCGTTGTGGGGTTGTTTGGGTCGTGGGGGAGTTGGTGAGCCCGTATTTATTTGGGCTTTCGCAGGATGTCGGCGTAGACCGCCGCGATGATGATGAAGCCCGTCACCACGGTCTGCCACTCCTGGGCCACGGACATGATGCGCAGCCCGTTGGTCAGCACGCTCATGATGAAAGCGCCGATGATGGTTCCCAGGATGGTGCCGGCGCCGCCGCTGAGCGAGGTGCCGCCGATCACGACGGCGGCGATCGCATCCAGTTCATAGCCCTGGCCCAGCGAGGGCTGCGCGGAGTTCAGGCGCGAGGCGATGAGCAGCCCGGCGATGCCGCAGATCGCGCCGCTGAGCGTGTAGACAACGATCTTCCAGCGATCCACATTCACGCCCGACAGGCGCACCGCCTCTTCGTTGCTGCCCAGCGCGAAGGTGTAGGTGCCCAGCACCGTCTTGTTCAATACCAGGCTGGACACCACCGCCAGCACGAACAGGATCAGCACCGCGTTGGGAATGGGCAGCTCGGGCAGGAAGTAGCCGATCAGCGAGTCCTGGGCAATGAGCGGGAACTCCGGCGTGTCGTTGAAGTAGATGGGCTTGGAATGCGTGATGACCAGCGACAGGCCTTTGAGCATGAGCATCATGCCCAGGGTGGCGATGAAGGGCGGGATCTTCAGCTTGGCGATCAGCACGCCCGAGATGAAGCCCGAGAGCGCGCCGAAGAAGATGGCCGCCAGCACGCCGAGGTAGAAGGGCAGGCCCCAGTAGGTCAGCACCACGCCGGCCATGACGGCGCAAAACGTCATCAAGGTGCCCACCGAGAGGTCTATGCCCGAGGTGATGATCACGAAGGTGCAGGCGATGGCCAGCACGCCGTTGACGGCCGTCGCCTGCAGAATGCCCACCATGTTGTCGGTTTGCATAAAGCTGGGCGAGGCCATGCTGAAGAAGAGCAGCAAGCCCAGCAGGCTGGCAAACGCCAGGAGCTTTTGACGGGCATTGCTGGTAAAAGCCGCAGTTTTAACCCCCTGCAGCACCCTGGAGACAGTCATGAGCGTGAGTTCCGTTGCCATGGTTCAGAAAGCGGCGGCTGCAGCGGCGCCGGTGGGGAACGCGGCGGCCGGGGCTTCGCGCTGGGTGGCCAGCTGCATGATTTTTTCCTGCGTCGCATCGCGAGCCGCCAGCTCGCCGGTGATGCGGCCTTCGCACATCACCACGACGCGGTGGCTCAGGCGCAGCACCTCGGGCAGCTCCGACGAGATCATCACGATCGCGCGCCCCTGCGCCGCCAGCGCGTTGAGCAGCTTGTAGATCTCGCTCTTGGCGCCCACGTCGATGCCGCGCGTGGGCTCGTCGAAGAACAGGATGTCACAGTCGCGCACCAGCCATTTGGCGATCACGATTTTTTGCTGGTTGCCGCCGGACAGCAGCGCCACTTTTTGCTGTGTGCCGGTGGTTCTGATGCCCAGCTGCGCGATCAGCCGCGTCGCCGCGGTCTGCATGGCGGAGGGCCTGAGGATGAATCCCCAGGACAGGAAACGCCGCAAAGTCGCCAGCACGACGTTGGTCTGCACATCCATGCCGGTGGCCAGGCCGAAGTGCTTGCGGTCCTCCGACAGGTAGCCGATGCCGTGTCTCACCGCGTCGGCCGGGCTGCCCACGGCGACCCTGCGGCCGTGGACCCGGATTTCACCCGAGTCTTTTTTGTCGGCGCCGAAGACGGCCCGCGCCACTTCCGTGCGGCCGGCGCCCATCAGGCCGGCGAAGCCCAGGATCTCGCCCTTGCGCACGCTGAAGCTGACGTCCTTGACGGCACGGCCGCGGTTGAGGCCGCGCACTTCAAGGGCGACCTCACCACGCTGCTCGCTGGCCGGCGGCCGCTCGTCATCCAGCAGGGTGCGCCCCACCATCATGCCGATGATGCTGTCCATGCTGGTGGTGGCGGTCGGCACCGTGCCGATGTACTGGCCGTCGCGCATCACCGTCACCCGGTCGGAAATGCGCTTGAGCTCGTCCATCTTGTGCGAGATGTACACAATGCCGACGCCCTGGCGCTTGAGCTGCCCGATGATCCGGAACAGGTCGTCGATTTCCGCGTTGTTCAGCGCGGCGGTGGGCTCGTCCATGATCAGCACGCGCGAGTCCAGCGACAGTGCCTTGGCGATCTCCACCATTTGCTGGCGCGCCACCGTCAGGTCGCGGACCAGCGTGTGCGGCTCCAGGTTCAGGTGCAGGCGCTCGAAAATCGCCCGCGTGTCGCGGGCCATCTTCGCGCCGTCGATGAACATGCCCAGCCGCCCCAGCGGCTCGCGCCCGATGAAGATGTTCTGCGCCACGCTCAGGTGGCCCATCAGGTTGAGTTCCTGGTGGATGATGCCTATGCCCAGCGCCTGCGCGGCGCGCGGGCTGGCGATCTCCACCGGCTGGCCGTCGATGCGGATCTCGCCCGAATCCTTCTGGTAGACGCCGGCCAGTATCTTCATCAGCGTCGACTTGCCGGCGCCGTTCTCTCCCATCAGGGCATGCACCTCGCCTGCGGCAATCTCAAGCTGGGCGTTGTGCAGCGCGCGCACTCCCGGAAAGGATTTGCAGAGATTGCTGATGGCGACAAGAGATGTCATGGACGGCCTGGAATCGCCAGCTTTTCAGGCGTGTTCGTGCGGCGGGCATCACGTTGTGAAGCCACATTTATTGATATCGATTTTTTCGGCAATTTAGCCAAATACATAACAAAAACTCTTTGCAAGCCGACGAAATTTTTGAAATCGCGAAACCGCTACGGAGAAACCAGTAGTTACAAATGGTTCATTAATGAATAATCAATTCACTTATGGATCGCATGATAGAAATCGACTGATCTTTTGGCGCTTCGGACTTTCCCTAGGTCAAATTTTGATTTATTGATGAATATTTGATGCAAAAGTAAACCATTTAGCCCAGGAAAAAGCGAAAATCCCCGCCGATGCCCTGTCTCATACCAAAATCACTAAAATACATATCGGAATTGCAATAGCTTTTGGGCTCCTTCGCCTGCTGCCATGAACTCAACCTCCTCTTTTTCAGAAAATGCCGACCCGAATCCGGACGACGCCGGCGCATCCCAGCAACCCGCCGAGGACCGCTACCGCGCTCCGGCGCTTGACAAGGGACTGGACATCCTTGAACTGCTGGCCCGCCAGCCCCAGGGCCTCACGCGCGCGGAGATCGTCAAGAAGATGGACCGCAATGCGAGCGAGATCTATCGCATGCTGGAGCGCCTGGTGGCGCGGCAGTATGTGATGCGCTCGCTCTCGGGCGACCGCTATTCGCTGAGCCTGAAGCTCTTCGCGCTGGCGCACATGCACCCGCCGCTCAACCGGCTGGTGAGCCAGGCCATCCCCATCATGGAAGCGTTCGCGCGTGAGGCGGAGCAGGCCTGCCACATGGGCGTGTACGACCAGGGCAACGTATTGGTCACCGCGCAGGTCAACGGCCCAGGCACCTGGAGCATGACGATCCGCGTGGGCTCGCATGTCGGGCTGGTCGATACCGCCTCGGGCCGGGTATTGCTGGCCTTCGCGGATGCCAGCCGGGCCCAGCAGATGCTGGCCCAGCACACCGCTGTCGAGGGCGAGGTACCGATCGAGCCCGAAGCATTGGCGGCCGCACTCAGCGCTATCCGCAAGCAGGGCTACTTCGAGCGCGACAGCTTGCAGACTTACGGTTTGGCCGACATTTCCTGCCCCATCTTCGGCCCGGACAACAGTGCACTGGCCGCGCTGACCTGCCCTTATGTGCGGCGCATAGACAGCCACGTCGGCCCCGACCAGAAAACCGTGCGCCTGCTGTTGCAGCAGGCGGCCCGGGCCTTGTCGCTGACGCAGGGCGGATGGGCCCCGCCCAGCCGCCAGCCTTAACACGCACAGACCTGGCGCTATCCATTTGATAGCTATTTGCCTGCGGCGCAAGCAATGCCTGCTTGCGCCGCGGGCTCCCTGTGGGCAGCCGCTATGATCTGCCGTTCACCGCCGGCCCTGGAGGCCGGCCCCGCGCATTTTCTCTCCCGCAAGCGATTCATTTTCATGACCCACGGCCTGAACCCCGCCCAACTAGAAGCCGTGAATTACCTGCATGGGCCCTGCCTGGTTCTGGCCGGCGCCGGTTCGGGCAAGACGCGGGTGATCACGCACAAGATAGGCCAGCTGATCCAGTCCGGGCTCAAGCCCGAGCAGGTGGCCGCGATCACTTTCACCAACAAGGCCGCCGCGGAAATGCGCGAGCGGGCCAAGTCCCTGATCGGCAAGAGCGCCAAGGGCGTGCTGATCTGCACTTTTCACGCGCTGGGCGTGCGCATGCTGCGCCAGGACGGCGAGGCGCTGGGCCTGAAGCCGCAGTTTTCCATCCTCGACAGCGATGATGTGACCAGCATCCTCAAGGATGCCGGCGGCAGCACCGACGCGGCCACCGCGCGGCAGTGGCAATGGACCATCAGCCTCTGGAAAAACATGGGCCTGAACGCGGCCGGGGCCATGGCGCAGGCCAGCGGCAGCGAGGAGCAGCACATCGCCCGCGTGATGGCGCACTACGAAGAGCGCCTGGCCGCCTACCAGAGCGTGGACTTCGACGACCTGGTGGGCCTGCCGCTCAAGCTGCTGCGCGAGCACGAGGACGTGCGCCGCAAATGGCAGGAATCCCTGGGCCATGTGCTGGTGGACGAATACCAGGACACCAACGCCACGCAGTACGAAATGCTCAAGCTGCTGGTGGGCGCGCGCGGCCGCTTCACGGCCGTGGGCGACGACGACCAGTCGATTTACGGCTGGCGCGGCGCCACGCTGGACAACCTGCGCAAGCTGCCGCAGGACTACCCCAACCTCAAGGTCATCAAGCTGGAGCAGAACTACCGCTCCACCAGCGCCATCCTGCGCGCGGCCAACAACGTGATCGGCCCCAATCCCAAGCTCTTCCCCAAGACGCTGTTCAGCGAGCTCGGCGAGGGCGAGCCGGTGCGCGTGGTGGACTGCGACAGCGAGGAGCACGAGGCCGAACGCGTGGTGGCGCGCATCCAGAGCCTGCGCGCCGAGGGCAGCCTCCAGGCCGAGGGCGGGCAGTTCAAGGAGTGGAAGGATTTTTGCGTGCTCTACCGCGCCAATCACCTGGCCAAGCCTTTCGAGAAAGCCTTTCGCCGCGCCAACATCCCCTACAAGGTCTCGGGCGGGCAGAGCTTTTTCGACCGCGCCGAAATCAAGGACCTGTGCTGCTGGATGCGCCTGCTGGTCAACAACAACGACGACCCGGCGTTCATGCGCGCGGTGACCACTCCCAAGCGCGGCATAGGCCACACCACGCTGGGCGCGCTGGGCACCTTCGCCAGCCAGACCAAGCAAAGCCTGTTCGAGGCGCTGTTCAGCAACTCGCTGGGCTCGGTGCTGCCGGCCAAGGCGGTCGGCTCGCTGCATGAGTTCGGCCGCTACCTCAACGACCTGGAATACCGCGCCAAGCGCACCGTGGGCGCCGAGGACGCGCGCGCCTTCCTGAACGACTGGCTCAAGGAAATCGACTACGAGCGGCACCTCTACGACGGCGAGGACAGCGAGAAACTCGCGGCCGCGCGCTGGACCAACGTGATGGACTTCTGCGACTGGGTGGCCCAGCGCTGCGGCGGGCAGATTGAAGATGCTTCAGGTGCGGTGGTGGCCGCCGAGACCAAGACCATGCTGGAGGTGGTGCAGACCATCGCCCTGCTCTCCACCATCAGCGAGCGCGAGGGCGACCAGAACGTGGTGACGCTGTCCACCCTGCATGCGGCCAAGGGCCTGGAGTGGCCGCACGTGGTGCTGGCCGGCGTGAACGAGGGCCTGCTGCCCTTCAAGCTCGAAGACGATGACGGCAGCAACAGCGAAGACCTCGCCCTGCGCCTGCAGGAAGAACGACGCCTGATGTACGTGGGCATCACCCGCGCGCAGCGCACGCTGGCGGTGAACTGGCTGCGCAAGCGCAAGAAAGGCCGCGACATGATTCCCGGCGCGCCCAGCCGCTTCATTGCCGAGATGGCACTGGACAAGGCCACCGTGAAGGAAGATCCGCGCGAAAAGCTCAAGGCCCTGCGCGCGGAGTTCGCGAAGAAGTCCGCCGACGCGGCGGCGGCTGCGGCGGCACTAGAGGCGCGTTAGCGCCGCTTTATCTCGCGGCTGATTTGCGACAAGCCCCGGCACTTGCAACAAGGGCTCGCCGCTGGTACGGAGCTTCAGCGTGGCCTCACGCGTTGCAACGAGAATGGAAGGATCAAACGCCCAGCCATTTGCCCAGTTCGAGCAGCTTGGCTTGGTCATACGGGGCAAAGCCCTGCACTGTCAGCGCATCCAGCCGCTTCTTGCCGTCGGCGGATTGATCCAGCCCCACAAAGTAGGCGGTGAGCTGGGCGCGCTCCGCATCGGTCAACTTGCCGCTGGCGATCAGGTGCTTGATGGGCACGGGCTTGCTGGTGGCCAGCACTTTGCCGCCTTTGGCCTGCCAGTCTTTGACCACGGCGCGCGATGCGGTGACGCCAGAGGCCACCATGTTGTTTTCCACCATGAAGGGCACCGCATCCTGCAGTTTTACGTAAACGGTTTCCACCGGCTGGG
>Ga0102592_1001418_pt1 | contig 27169 bp, 18 predicted proteins | sample AraplaCol_mMF_r2_FD_76861 | JGI IMG/M metagenome (GOLD analysis project Ga0102592, IMG submission 76861) | Arabidopsis root microbial communities from North Carolina, USA - plate scrape MF_Col_mMF_r2 (SPADES assembly) (version 2) | ecosystem: Host-associated > Plants > Roots > Endosphere...
AGCCGCGCACGCCCTCGCCGATCAGGGTATATTTGCCGAGCAGCTCCATGCCGCGGGTATAGTTGGGTCCAGGCTCGCCGTTCTTCTCGATGCCCATGTCGCCGGTGGCGACACCGATCACCGCGCCCTCTTCATTGTAGAGCACTTCCGCTGCGGCAAAGCCCGGATAGATCTCGACGCCAAGTTCTTCGGCCTTGGTCGCCAGCCAGCGACAGACATTGCCGAGCGAGACGATGTAATTGCCGTGATTGTTCATCAAGGGCGGCATCAGCACATTCGGCAGGCGAACAGAGCCGGCCGGACCGAGCAGCAGGAAGTGATCGGCGCTGACCTCGGTCTTGAACGGATGGTCGGCTTCCTCACGCCAGCCGGGCAGCAGCCGGTCGATGCCGATCGGATCGACGACGGCGCCAGACAGGATATGGGCTCCGACCTCAGAGCCCTTCTCCAGCACGACGACCGAGAGCTCCGGATTGACCTGCTTCAGCCGGATCGCCGCCGCAAGACCGGCCGGACCGGCGCCGACGATCACAACGTCGAATTCCATGCTCTCGCGTTCGGGCAGATCAGTCGTCTCGGTCATTCACTCGTCTCCGCTTGGCCGCACGCGGCCGTCATCCCCGTCATGGCACTTTCTTGTCAAAACGAGAAAGCATTGTCGAGCCGGGATACGACAGCCAATCTTCCAATTCGCACAATGATATGCCTCGTCAGTCAGAATTATATAACGTTTACGTCAACGTCAATTATCAAACGCCGCCAACTCGGCGACATTCCCTTTCCTTTTCCGCCGCTTGCGCCTTATACATCGCTGGAAAAATATCGGAGGATATCATGGATCTCGGCATCACAGGCAAACGGGCGCTTGTCCTCGCCTCCTCGCGCGGCCTCGGCCTCGGCATCGCCGTGGCGCTGGCGCGGGAAGGCGCGAACGTGCTGCTCTGCGGGCGCAGCGGCGAACAGCTGGAAGCCAATTGCAAGGCGATCAACAGCGAAGGCAAAGGCCGGGCCGACTGGATCTGGGCCGATCTCGGCGACGAACGCTTCGTCGAGATGGCGACGACGGCGGTGAAGGAAAAGTTCGGCGGGCTCGATATCCTCGTCAACAATACCGGCGGACCGACGCCGGGCACGACGGAGGAGATGACGGGCGAAAAGCTCGAGACCTATTTCTTCTCCATGGTCGCCCGCGTGATCACGCTCACCAACGCGCTGCTGCCCGGCATGAAGGCGCAGGGCTGGGGCCGCATCCTGACGGTTGCCTCATCCGGCGTGATCGAACCGATCGCCAATCTGGCGCTGTCGAATACGCTGCGCCCCGCCCTTGCCGGCTGGAGCAAGACGCTTGCCTCCGAAGTCGCAGGCTTCGGCATCACCACCAACCTGCTCCTGCCGGGTAGCATCCTGACGGCACGGCTCGACGATCTCGATGGGGCTGCGGCTAAGCGAACGGGCAAGAGCCTCGAGGAAATCCGCGCCGACAAGGAAGCGCGCATTCCGGTCGGCCGCTACGGCAAGGTGGAGGAATTTGCCGCAACGGCTGCCTTCCTGTGCAGCCAGCCGGCAAGCTACATCACCGGCTCGCTCATCCGCTGCGACGGCGGCGCGGCACGGTCCGTCTGACCATCGCCTCTCAGCCGACGCGGGCGGCCGCCGCCCATGTCGCCACACTTCGGATCATCTGTTCGACGTTCGCCGGATCGTCCGCCAGTTCGGCGAGTTCGGAGAGGCGATGGAAACCCGTCAGGATCGCAATGCGCCGCCGGTCGAGCCTGCGTCCGGTCAGCATTTCATATGCCGATACGATGCGGGCGGTCAGATCGGGCGAGATGAAGTTCGAATAGATGAATTCCTGGTGCAACGGGCCAAAGCCTGAATCGGCAAAATCATAAATGCCGTTCAGCCGCTTTTGCCTATGGTCGAAGGCCATGTTCCAGCCATGGCCGTCGAAGAAGCCGTAGATGCTGCCAAAAGGATCGGGCGGCAAGGCTTCGAAATCGGAAATGATGGCCTGGGCAAAGCTCCTGATGTCCGGCGCCAGCAGCGGCAAGGCCCTCGTTCGCACCGCCTCCGGCGATTGCCATGGCTGAATGGGGCCGGCACCGGCCGAGCGCAGCCGATCGGCATCGAGCACGTGCAACTCGGCGTAAAAACGGGCGAGATCTTCTGCGAGGTGCTGACGATCGCCTTCGCGAAGCGCGTCGTAATCTTCGGCAATGAGATGTTCGCCGTCGAGCTTGGCATGGCTGGAGAAGATCGGCGGCCCGTCGTGAATGCGCATGTCTGGAACCGCCATCGACAGCGACGGCCGAACGATGTCGAGCAAGGCGGCTTCCTTCTGAAGCGCTCTTTCCGCGCCGAGATTGCGGGGAAACTTGAAGATCAGCGTGTCATCGACGTCGACCGCCATCGAATCCCAGCCCTTCGCCGCCAGCTTGAAGACGGAGGCCGTGAGTTCAGGAAACACGCTTGTGATGAGAGAGCGAAACTCGCTGGCATCCAACTCAGTCATGACGACCTGCCTTCTCTGGTTTTTTCCCGTGTTCTTCCCGCGCAATGGACGGCATGCAGATCGACATTATCGCCGGGCAAACCGCCTGCGCATCGGCCATCGGGTTACACTGGATCTATATTAGTATAGTTTGAATATTACGGAATATTCATTACAAAAATTTAAGCCGTTATAACCACTTAGTGATCGCGCTCCGGGAATTATGTCTTTTTTGCGCCGCAATATAAGCGGCTCAATCAGAGCATAAAATTCGCAACCTTGCCCCCGCAACCTTGCCCAAAGACCGGTCTCGCCCATGAAGAAATTTTGGATCACCGTCAGCGTTATCGCAGTTGCCGCCGTCGGCGTCTGGCAATTCGGGAATCTGATCCCTTATGCCTCCCGCATCCCCTACCTCTCGCAGTTCATCAAGCAGCCGGCAGCCGGCAATGGCGGCGGGCAGCAGGCCGATCAGGCGCAAACCGATCAAGCGCAGAACGGTGGGCAACATCAGGGCGGTGGGCGCAGACGCGGCGGTGGTGGCCCGACCGTCGTCAAAACAGTCGCAGCGGTGAAAACGACGCTGCCGACGGATGTGACCGCTTCCGGCTGGGCCGATGCCGATGACAATACGACCATCGCTGCCCAGGAACAGGGCCTGATCGTCAGCATCCATGCGCAGGATGGGGCAACCGTCAAAGCCGGCGACCTGATCGCCAAGCTGGACGACCGGACGGCCAAGGCGGCTGTCGACAAGGACAATGCGATGATCGTGCGCGACACGGCCACCCTGTCGGAATCCGAGACCGCATTGACGCGCGCGCAGGATCTCTTCAACCAGAAGGCCGGGACCCAGCAGAGCCTCGACCAGGCGGTCGCCGCCCGCGACACCGCCGCTGCCACCGTCGATGCCGACAAGGCCGCGCTTGCCTCCGATCAGATCATCCTCGAGAACACCGACATCCGCGCTCCCTTCGACGGCCGGCTCGGCGATATCGCCATCAGCAAGGGCGCCTTCCTCAATGCCGGCTCGGCAATCGTCACCATCGCGAAATACGATCCGATCTATGTGAAATTCCACCTGCAGGAGCGCTATCTGCGTGAGCTGAAGAAAGCTCTGGCAGCCGGTCCGGTCGAGGTCAGCACCGCGCCCAGTTCCGCCAAGGGCCAGGTCAGGAAGGGCGAGATCAGCTTCTACGACAACACCGTCGACACGGCATCGGGCACGATCCTCGCCAAGGCGAAATTCGAGAATGCTTCCGGCGCTCTCTGGCCCGGCCAGTCGGTCAACATCGTGGTGCATTTCAACAACGACGAACAGCAGGTGGTGGTGCCGACGGTTGCCGTCAGCCCCGGTCCCGAGGGTTTCTTCGCCTTCGTCGCCAAGGACGGCAAATCGCATCTGACCCCCGTCACCATCGCCCGCGCAAATGGCGGCTTCACCGCCATCGAATCCGGCCTTCAGGCTGGCGACCATGTCGTCGTCGAGGGCCAGGGCCAGTTGAGCGACCAGCAGGCGATCAACGAGCAGTTCGACGAAAAGACGCTTGATGTCGCCTCCGCCGAAGAGCCTCGGCAGCAGCAGTCCGAGACGATCACGGTCGGAGCTGAGCAATGATCCCCAATTTCTGTATCCAGCGCCCTGTCGCGACGACGCTGCTTGCCATCGGCGTCATTCTGGCCGGCCTTGCCGGTTATCAACTCGTGCCGGTCGCGGCCCTGCCGCAGGTCGACTTTCCCACCATCAACGTTTCTGCGCAGTTGAGCGGCGCCTCGCCGCAGACGATGGCGACGTCGGTTGCGACGCCGCTGATCAAGCAGTTCGAGACCATTCCCGGGATCAGCGAAATCAGCGCCTCCAGTTCGCTCGGCAGCACCAGCATCGTGCTGCAGTTCGACCTCAACCGTGATATCGACGCGGCCGCAGCCGACGTGCAGGCGGCAATCTCGCATGCGACCCGGCAACTGCCCGACAACCTGACCACGCCGCCGAGCTATCGCAAGACGAACCCGGCCGATGCGCCGGTCATGCTGCTCTCGGTGCAGAGCAACACCATGCCGCGCAGCAAGCTCGACGAGATCGCCGAGGACATCATCTCGCCATCGCTTTCCACGCTTCCCGGCGTTGCCCAGGTCAGCGTCTATGGCGCCCAGACCTACGCCGTGCGCGTCGAGGTCGACCCCAACAAGCTTTTGACCCGCGGCATCGGCATCGACACCGTCAACAAGGCGCTTGCTGCCGCCAACAGCCAGCAGCCAGTGGGAACGCTGCAGAACAATTCGCAGAGCATGACCATTACGGCGAATACGCAGCGCATTAACGCGGAACAGTTCCGCTCGCTGGTCATTGCCAATCCGAACGGCGCGCCGATCCACCTTGGCGATATCGCCGATGTGCAGGACAGCGTCGAGAACCAGTATACCGGCAGCTGGTATGACGGCCAGCGCGGCATCATCCTCGCCATCCAGCGCCAGCCCGATGCCAACACGGTCGATGTCGTCGATGCGATCAACGCCAAGCTGCCGCAGCTTCACGCCGAAATTCCGCCTTCGGTCAACACCGTTGTCATGAACGATGCGGCAAAACCCATTCGCGCCGCCATTGCCGACGTGAAGTTCACGCTGCTCCTGACGATTGGTCTCGTCGTTCTCGTCATCTACCTCTTCACCGGCCACGCCACCGCAACGATCATTCCGGGACTTGCCGTTCCGCTGTCGCTGATCTCGACCTTCGGCATGATGTATGTGCTCGGCTACAGCATCGACAACATTTCGCTCCTGGGGTTGACGCTCGCGGTGGGGCTGGTGGTGGACGACGCGATCGTCATGCTCGAAAACATTCTGCGCCATGTCGAGGAAGGCATGCCGGTGCGGGAAGCGGCGATCAAGGGTGCGGGCGAAGTCAGCTACACCATCATTTCCATGTCGGTTTCGCTCATCGCCGTCTTCATCCCGATCCTGCTGATGGGCGGCGTCGTCGGCCGCGTGTTCAACGAATTCGGCATGGTGGTCGCCATCGCCATCATCTCGTCGGCCATCGTCTCGCTGACCGTGACACCCATGCTCGGCTCGCGTCTCTCCAACAATCACAGCCGCCCGCCGCTGCTCATCCGCATCTTCGATGCCGGCTTCGAGCGGACGCTCAACGGCTACGACCGGGCGGTCGGCTGGTGCCTTCGACATCGCCTGACCATCCTCGGGATTTTCCTCGGCTCGGTGGCGCTGACGGTCTATTTCTTCATGACGCTGCCGACGAGCTTCTTTCCGCAGGAAGATATCGGCCGCCTGACGATCAGCACGCAGGCCCGCCAGGATATTTCCTATTCCGCGATGGAGGCGCTGCAGCAGCAGGCGGCAGCGGCCGTCAAGGCCAACCCGGCGGTCAACCACGTGATGTCGACGATCGGCGGCAACCCGAACAAACCGCAGAACAACGGCTCGATGTTCGTCGAACTCAAGGACAAGACGGAGCGCCCGCCGCTCGACCAGACGCTGCGCGAACTGCGCACGGCGATCAACAAGATCCCCGGACTGCAGGCCTTCGTGACGCCGAACCAGAGCCTGCGCTTCGGCGGCCGCCAGACCGCCAGCCAGTATCAGCTGGTGGTGCAGGCGCTGAGTGCCGATCAGACCAACCTCTGGGCCGGCAAGATCCAGGCGGCGATGCGCAAGGACCGGCTGTTCACCGACGTGACGTCGGACGCCCAGAACAACGCGCTGCAGGCCAATATCGTCATCGATACCGAGCGGGCAGCAGCCTACGGTATCGACAACGACACGCTGCGCACGACGCTGCAGGAATCCTTCAGCGGCTATTCAGCGGCGGAAATCCAGTCGACCGGCGACAGCTACGACGTCATCGTCGAATACGACACCAGCAAACCCTGGGACGACCAGAAGCTCTCGGAGATCCGTGTCGCCTCGTCCAATGGCAGCCTGGTGCCGCTTTCGAACTTCGCGCATGTCCAGCGCACCACCGGCCCGGTCACCATCAACCAGACCGGCCAGTTGGTCTCGACCACCGTTTCCTTCAACCTGCCGGAAGGCGTCTCGCTCAGCGATGCGACGGCGGCGATCGATCAGATCAAGAAGGACATCGCCACGCCGGCCGACGTCTTCACCTCCTATGGCGGCACGGCTGAGATCTTCGAGCAGTCGCAGGGCAATACGCCCTATCTGATCCTGGCGGCCATTCTGACCATCTATGTCGTGCTCGGCGTGCTCTATGAAAGCTTCATCCATCCGCTCACCATCCTCTCCGGCCTGCCGGCCGCGGCCTTCGGTGCGCTGCTGGCTCTGAAGATCATGGGCTTCGACCTGTCGATCATCGCCCTTATCGGCCTGTTGATGCTGATCGGCATCGTCAAGAAGAACGCGATCATGATGATCGACGTGGCGGTGGAGACCATGCGCACGACCGGAGAAAAGGCGACAGCGGCGATCCACGAGGCCTGCGTGCGACGCTTCCGACCGATCATGATGACCACCTTCTGCGCCCTGCTCGGCGCCCTGCCGATCGCGCTCGGCACCGGCGCAAGCTCGGAGCTGCGCCAGCCTCTCGGCATCGCCGTCGTCGGCGGCCTTGTTGTCTCGCAGATGCTGACCCTGTTCATCACCCCCGTCATCTTCGTCGAGATGGACCGCTTCGGAAACTACCTCGGCCGGCTGATGGGCCAGAAGAAGGTCGAGGAGCCGAAGGTGCAGGAGGTAAGGGCGATGGCTGCCGAGTGATGACGGCCCTCTGAGTTCGGCATTGCCGATCAGCCCTTGCGGCGCACTTCTTCTTCCAACCGGGAGAGGAAGTGCGCCGCGATCACATCAACTTCCACTCCTCTTGAATGTGTCACGCCTCTGTGGCATCACCCGCCCTCCTTGATCCGGGCGTTCGTTCGCCCTTGCGGAGCAAAGCTCCGTCTCCAACAACAATCGGCATGAAGAGGTGCGGGCATGGCTCAGGCGCTGGGTTTCGACTTCGGCACGACGAATACGGTTCTCGCCCTGGCGGATGGCGGGGCGACGCGCTCGATGGCGTTCACGAGCACGGCGGGCACGGCCGACAGCATGCGCACGGCGCTGTCCTTCATGAAGGATGCGCAGCTCGGCGCCTCGGCACTGAAGGTGGAGGCAGGCCATGCGGCGATCCGCCAATTCATCGACAATCCCGGCGAATGCCGCTTCCTGCAATCGATCAAGACCTTTGCGGCGAGCGCCCTGTTCCAGGGCACGCTGATCTTCGCCAAGCGGCATAATTTCGAAGATCTGATGGAGGTCTTTGTCAGGCGCCTGCGCAACTATGCCGGCGACAACTGGCCCTCTGACGTCAGCCGCATCGTCACCGGCCGGCCGGTGCATTTTGCCGGCGCCAGCCCCGATCCGGCGCTGGCGACCGAGCGCTACAATGAGGCGCTGTCGCGCTTCGGCTTTCCCGAAATCCACTATGTCTATGAGCCGGTCGCCGCCGCCTTCTACTTCGCGCAGAACCTGAAGCAGGATGCCACCGTGCTGGTCGCCGATTTCGGCGGCGGTACGACCGACTATTCGCTGATCCGCTTCGAGACCGTTGCCGGCAGGCTGACGGCAACGCCGATCGGCCATTCCGGCGTCGGCGTCGCCGGCGACCATTTCGACTACAGGATGATCGACAACATCGTCGCGCCGCTGATCGGCAAGGGCAGCCATTTCAAGAGCTTCGACAAGATTCTCGAAGTGCCGTCCAACTACTATTCCAGCTTCGGCCGCTGGAACCAGCTGTCGATCTTCAAGACCACGCGCGAATTCGAGGATCTGAAGAAGCTGGTGCGTACCAGCCTGGAACCGGAAAAGCTCGAAATCTTCATCGACCTCATCGACCATGACGAGGGTTACCCGCTCTATCAGGCGGTGTCGGCGACGAAGATGGCGCTCTCGGCCTCGGAAGAGGCGCCTTTCGATTTCGCACCGCTCGGTCGCGGCGGGCGTCGCAGCATCAAGCGCAGCGACTTCGAAGGCTGGATCGCCGAGGATCTCGCCCGCATCGAAGGTGCACTCGACGACGTGCTCGAGAAGACCGAGACGAAGCCCTCGGAGATCGACAAGGTGTTCCTGACCGGCGGTACCTCCTTCGTACCGGCGGTGCGCCGCATCTTCACCGAACGCTTCGAGCGCGACCGGATCGAAAGCGGCGGCGAGTTGTTGTCGATCGCCCATGGCCTGGCGCTGATCGGCGAACGCGACGACATCGGGCAATGGACTGTGCAATAGCGCTGACAACGGCCTGCAATCCGTCGCCTGCCCTTTCAATGCCACTGTCTCTCCGCTAAACCTGTCGCATGATCTCCGCCAACGACCTTTCCCCCGCCGAGCTTGCGGCACTTCTGCATTTCCATGCGGATGCCGGCGTGGAATGGCTGCTGGAAGAAGAGGCGATCGACCGCTTCGCCGAGTTCGAGGCGATGAAGGCCGCCCGCCGCCCGGCGGCGACACAGGCGCAGCAGCAACAGCCGCCCGCCGGCGAACGCCAGACACCGCCGCGTCCGAATGCAGCGGCGCGCCCGGCGCCTGCCGAACGCGCAGCGTCCGGCCCGCAGCCTGCCATTCCGGATGGCGAGGCGGTGCAGCAGGCGCGTTTCGTCGCCGAAACTGCGCGATCGCTCGCGGAGCTCAAGACCGCGATCGAAGCCTTCAACGGCTGCAATCTCAAGCACAGCGCCCGCTCGACGATTTTTGCCAGCGGCGATGTCGAAAGCGGGATCATGGTGATCGGCTCGGCGCCGAGCGCCGAAGACGATCGCGAAGGTGCGCCTTTCTCGGGAAAATCCGGCCAGCTGTTCGACAAGATGCTGGCGGCGATCGGGCTGACGCGCTCGACCGTTCTGCTGACGCAGGTCATCCCCTGGCGGCCACCTGGCAATCGTGCGCCGTCGGCGGCGGAAATGGACATATGCCGCCCGTTCATCGAACGGCAGATCGCGCTTGCCGAACCCAAGGCGATCCTGCTGCTCGGCAATTTTTCGGCGCGTTTCTTCTTCGGCGAAAACGACACGATTCACGGCCTGCGCGGCCGTTGGAAGGAGATTGCGGTTGCGGACTGTGTCATTCCTGCCATAGCCAGCCTGCATCCGCAGGATCTATTAACCGCACCTGTCAACAAGCGGCTGGCCTGGAACGACCTGCTCGCCTTTCAAGCAAAGCTTAAGTCCCTCTCTTTGCTTAGAAATTAGCCAATGTTGAATATTTTATGAATCAAGCCATGCACCCTTCGCATGGCTGCATCCCGCCGTGACGCATTGCGAAATCAATGCTGCATCGCAATATGAAGATGTGTCTTGGGAGGAATCACAGGAACCAAGGCCATGAACAAGCGTTTTCGTCCTATCCATTGCGGGTTTGAAACCCTTCGCCTCGCCGGCGACCATGTTCGCTCCACTCAGGGCTACAGCCGTTACGGCTTTGCCACGAACGAACAGATGATTGCCCGCGGCACCGGCATCAACAGCCGCACGGCGCGCCCCGACGCGATTTTCTCGGACTTCCAGCAATATTGAGCGGCAGCCGCCGACAGCCGCTGCGCGTCTTCGGACGCGCAAAGGACGCTGTCGCACGTTGAATTGCTGCCCTTTCGTATCAAGAGTAACGCCAATGTCGACAATCCTGATATCGCTTTTGCGCAACATCGAAACCTTCGAGCATATCCGCGTCGCCGTCTGCGCCGCGCGGGAATATGAGCGGGAGCTTTCCGTCAATCCGGCTGATGGCGGCGAGCGTATTGGCGCAGGCGCTGCGGCGATCGTCCTCTGATCAGACGGCCATATCCTCGATCTGGGCTTTCGCCCATTCGAAAGCTTCGTCGACGTAGGCGAACTTGACCGACTGCCAGGCGCAATATTCCTCGACGAAATCCCGCGATATCCAAAGGTGCGTCTTGCGCGGCTCGTCATACCAACCGACGCAGCCGCGCTGCGCCGCCTTCGCCAGCACTCGCTGCAGATGGGTGCGCGACATCATGAAATCGGCAGCGAGCGCCCGGGTTTCGACGCGGCCGACCGAAAACCTGTCCGGCTCGCGGCTTTCTATATCCATCCGGGCGATGAAGTTGTCGACGACGAGGCCGCCGGCTTCCGTCCAAAGGAACAGTGCCACCTGCTCCGGCGGCTCGCGCCAGGCGGCATCTTCCAGGCAATGGCGGGCGATGCGCGGCTGAACGAGCCGCATCAAGGATGGGTTTGCCTGGAAAAAGACCGCCCTTTGACCACCGTCGAGCAGGTCGAGCGCAGCGAGATTGCCGAGAATCCAGGCAAACATCGCCTGATGGCTGACATCGGCCGGCTCGAAATGACGAGGCCGCCGCCGCTCGTCGCCGGGCGTGTGGACAATGAAGCGGTAGGTAAAGAGCTCTTCGATGAAGGCCAGCACGGTGTTGCGGCTTGCCACCTTGTGCCCGGTGATGCGTGCTGTCAGCCGGACGGCGGTGAAACCCGACGTCGGGTCGCGCGGATCATATTCCAGGTTGAGGGCATAGGCCGTCTGGGTCAGAAGCCAGCGCTGATGCGAGGCGAGCAGTCGCGCCAACCGCGGACCGGCATCGAACATGCCGCGCATCTGCCCAGCCAAAAAGCGGATGCTCATCAGAAAGGAAGGGTTCCCCGCCAATTGCGCCGCTGTGAATGTCATTATGCTTTTCTCCACCTCCGCTCGCAGGCCAGCGTTCGGAGCAACGACACCGAGAGCTCCTCCGGCATCAGCGGCCATTCAAACATGCACAGCTTGGAATAAATGATACTCTCTCATCTTCAACAATCACATTCCGCAGGCCGGTGGTATCCCAAGAATTCACCATTCTTTTCATGCTTTGAGAGCAAGCATCAAGCGTGGACAATCCCCGCGTTAAAACCTTCGATATCATGCGCTTGCAGGTGTCAGGCTTGCGGCGTCGAGGCCTTGCGCGCCTCTCTCTGTTCGATGCCGAGCTGATGCTCGCGATAGATGATGAAGATGCCGGCGCCGATGACGATCGCGGTGCCGATCAGCATGGTCACACTCGGCACATCGCCGAAGACGAAATAGGCGACGATGCCGCCGAGCAGGATCGAGGTATATTCGAACGGCGCGATGGTGGAGACGTCGGCATGGCGGTAACTTTCCGTCAGCAGGATCTGCGCGACACCGCCGCAAAAACCGGCAGCGATCAGGTAGAGCGCCGAAGGCCACGGCAGGATGAGCCAGCCGAAGGGAAGAGAAGCCAGCGAGAAGACCGATGCGGTGATCGAGAAATAGAGCACGATCGTCGCCGTCTTCTCCTCCTCGACGAGGCGGCGCACCTGGATCATCGCCATGCCGCCGAGAACGGCCGAGAGCAGCACGCAGAGCGCGCCGACGGCCTGTTCCGCTTCCATGCCGCCGTTGCGAAACAGTGTGAGTTTCGGCCAGGAGATGATGGCGACGCCGACGATGCCGACCAGGACGGCACTCCAGCGATAGATACGCACGGTCTCGCCGAGAAAAACCGCAGCGAAGACGACGGCGACGAGCGGCAGGGCGTAGCCGAGCGCAATCGCCTCCGGCAGCGGCAGATGCAGCAGGCCATAGAAACCGAAAGCCATCGACATGATGCCGATCGTGCCGCGCTTGAGGTGACCGATCGGATTGGACGTGTAGAAGGCGGCGCGCAACTGTCCGATATAGGCGAGATAGGCCATGATCGGAAAGAGCGCGAAGAAGGACCTGCAGAAGGTGACCTGACCCGGCGGGATGTCTGAGCCGGCTAGCTTGATGAAGGTCTGCATGGCCAGGAAGACCACGACCGACGAGACTTTCAGCGCAATGCCTCTCATCGGGTTTCTGAGAACCGAGTGCATGATCCTGGCTCTTATATCGACTTAAGCGGAATGGGGAGACGCGTTCGACTCGGGAACGCAATGGATGACATCTGCCATCGTAGCGAAAGAAAATCCCGATGGGCGAAAAAACCGCAAGCCACGCATGAGAATCATAAAATCGCGTTCGGCCACAGGCGCAACCGTGCCTCAACCGCGCCACCGCCCTTAAATCTTTCTGTCTTGAGCCGTTTCACCCTAAAATGTTCACCGCTGACCGCTCGGCGTTAACCAATTGAAAACCATAGGCAAGCATCGTTTGTGGCTTATCCCGAAATTTTCTTCGCCACAAACAATTGCCCGTTCCTGCCAGGATCATTTTAATGAAGCCGCTTAGCGCCGAAACCATTGCCCAGTCGCAGAATGCGACTCCGCGCTCGATGCGCGTCGTCACCGACGGCATCAGCACCGACCTCGAGCGCTTCAGCGCCGACAACACGCATATCGTCAAGCAGATCAAGCTGCTGGCGATCAATGCGTTGATCGAGGCGGCACGCGCCGGCGAGACCGGAAAGGGCTTTGCCGTCGTTGCCAACGAAGTGCAGCGGCTGGCGCAGATCGCAACCGACATTACCGGCCGGTTCGAGAGCAACGTGCTCGGCCGCATCGGCCTCAGCCGCGCCATGGCGGATTCGCTGGTCGAGGAGATGGAGGGCGTTCGCCTCACCGATCTGGCGCAGACGCTGGTGCAGCTCATCGTCCGCAATCTCTTCGAGCGCACGGCCGATGTGCGCTGGTGGGCGACGGACCCGGCGCTCTGGCAGGCGCTGCACAACCCGGACCGGGAAACCGTCGCCTTTGCGGCGGAGCGTCTCGGCGCCATCAACCGCTTCTACACCGTCTATCTCGATCTCGTCATGACCGATCTCTCGGGCAAGGTGATCGCGTCGGCCAATCCCAAGTTCCAGCGCAAGATCGCCGGCACGAGCCTGGCCAGCGATCCGTGGTTCCGCGCCGCATCGGGCTGCGCTTCCGGCGACGCCTACATTGTCGACGAGGTCAAAGCGAGCCCGCTGCACGACAACAGGCATGCGCTCGTCTATGCCACAGGTATCCGCGAAGAGGGCAAGCTCGACGGACGGCTGATCGGCACGCTCGGCGTCTATTTCGACTGGCAGAACCAGGGCCAGGCGATTGTCGAGAAAGAGGCGAACCTGCCGCCGCAGTTGGCGGAAAGAACGACGGTCATGCTGCTCGACGGCAAGAGCCGGGTCATCGCCACCACCAATCCTGCCGTGCTGTTTTCCCATTTCGTGCTCGCCAACCCGTCCGGCCAGGCAAAAGGCAGCTACTACGATAATAACGGTTCGATCGTCGCCTTCGCGCGTACGCTCGGCTATGAGGATTATGACGGGCTCGGCTGGTACGGCGTCGTCGTGCAGCAGACCGAAAACGACGCGACAATCAAGGCTGCGCTCAATCTTAAGTAGAGTCCCTCCCCCTGGCGACCACGTTCATCAGCCCCAACAAGGTATTTTGCCCGCGAACTTCGCGTTCGCGGGCAATTTGCTTTAACTTTAGTTCAGACTTTAATGTAATCATGCCCGGCAAAATTTATGGCAGAGTGCGCCCGCCTCTGTATTCCGCGGTTGTCTAATAACGGTCTTCAGGAAACACCATGCGAACAGATACCGGCCAGGTCATTCATCTGGCAGATTACCGTCCCACCGACTTCGTGCTGGAACGCGTGGACCTCACTTTCGAGCTCGACCCGACGGAGACAAAGGTCGAGGCGCGACTGATCTTTCATCGTCGTCCGGGCGCCGATCTCAAAGCGCCGATCGTCCTCGACGGCGATGAGCTGGCTCTGTCGGGACTGCTGTTCGACCAGGTGGAGCTGGAGCCTTCGCGCTACGACGCAACACCGGAAAGCCTGACGGTGCGCGACCTGCCGGAGAGCGCGCCCTTCGAACTGACGATCACCACGATCATCAACCCTGAAGCCAATACCCAGCTGATGGGCCTTTACCGCACCGGCGGCATCTACTGCACGCAATGCGAGGCGGAGGGTTTCCGCCGCATCACCTATTTCCCCGACCGGCCCGACGTGCTGGCGCCGTTCACCGTCAACATCATCGCCGACAAGGACGCCAACCCCCTGCTGCTGTCGAACGGCAACTTCCTCGGCGGCGCCGGCTACGGCCCCGGCAAACATTTCGCCGCCTGGTTCGACCCGCATCCGAAGCCGAGCTATCTCTTCGCCCTCGTCGCCGGCGATCTCGGCGTCGTCGAAGACACGTTCACCACCATGTCCGGCCGCGGGGTGGTGCTGAAGATCTATGTCGAGCACGGCAAGGAGCCGCGCGCGGCCTATGCCATGGACGCGCTGAAACGCTCGATGAAGTGGGATGAAGAGCGGTTCGGACGTGAATACGACCTCGACATCTTCATGATCGTCGCCGTCTCCGACTTCAACATGGGGGCAATGGAGAACAAGGGCCTCAACGTCTTCAACGCCAAATACGTGCTCGCCGATCCCGAGACCGCGACCGATGCCGACTATGCCAATATCGAGGCGATCATCGCACATGAATATTTCCACAACTGGACCGGCAACCGCATCACCTGCCGCGACTGGTTCCAGCTGTGCCTCAAGGAAGGGCTGACGGTCTATCGCGACCACGAATTCTCGTCCGACCAGCGCTCGCGCCCGGTCAAGCGCATTGCCGAAGTGCGCCATCTGAAATCGGAGCAGTTCCCGGAAGATAGCGGCCCGCTCGCTCATCCGGTGCGGCCGACGAAATATCGCGAGATCAACAATTTCTACACGACGACCGTCTATGAAAAGGGCAGCGAAGTCACGCGCATGATCGCGACTTTGCTCGGCAAGGACGGCTTCAAGAAGGGAATGGATCTCTACTTCGACCGCCATGACGGCCAGGCGGTGACGATCGAGGATTTCGTCAAATGCTTCGAGGATGCGAGCGGGCGCGATCTCACGCAATTCTCGCTCTGGTACCATCAGGCCGGCACGCCGCTCGTCACCGCATCGGGCAGCTATGATGCGGCAGCCGGCAGCTTCTCCCTGTCGCTCGAACAGATGATCCCGGCAACGCCCGGCCAGCCGAGCAAGGAGCCGATGCATATTCCGCTCAGCCTGGCGCTGTTTGGCGAAAACGGCGGCAAGATCGAACCGACCGCGGTCGACGGTGCGGAATATGCCGGCGAGGTGCTGCATCTCACCGGCCGCACCCAGACGGCGGTATTCCATGGTGTTGGCTCGCGGCCGGTCGTTTCGATCAACCGCAGCTTCTCGGCGCCGATCAACCTGCATTTCGATCAGAGCCCGGCCGACCTCGCCCGTCTCGCCCGCCATGAGACCGATCATTTCGCTCGCTGGCAGGCGCTGACCGATCTGGCGCTGCCGAACCTCCTGAAAGCGGCACGCGACGCCCGCGAGGGCAAGCCAGTCGTCTGCGAGGCGACTTTCGTCGAGGCGCTGATTGCGGCAGCGGCCGACGAGAGCCTCGAACCTGCCTTCCGCGCCCAGGCGCTGGCTCTGCCGAGCGAATCCGATATCGCCCGCGAACTCGGCGGCAACAACGATCCCGATGCCATCCATGCCGGCCGGCAGGCGATCCTGAACCAGATCGCCGATGCCGGAAAGGACGTCTTTGCCGGCCTTTACGCGGCGATGACGACGTCAGGCGATTTCAGCCCGGATGCGAAAAGCGCCGGCCTGCGGGCGCTGCGCAATACCGCCCTCACCTACCTCTCGCATGCCGAACAGACTCCGGCCCGCGCCAAGGCCGCCTTCGATGCGGCCAACAACATGACCGATCTCAGCCATGCGCTGACGATCCTCGCCCATCGTTTCCCTGACAGCGCGGAGACCAGCGAGGCGCTGGCAACTTTCCGCGACCGCTTCGCGGACAATGCCCTGGTCATCGACAAATGGTTCGCGATCCAGGCCGGCATTCCTGGCGCAAAAACCCTGGAGCGGGTCCTCGCCCTGATGGACGACCCGCTGTTCAAGCGGACCAATCCGAACCGGGTGCGTTCGCTGGTCGGCACCTTCGCCTTTACCAATCCGACCGGTTTCGGCCGCGCCGACGGCGAAGGCTATCGCTTCCTCGCCGGCCAGATTCTCGATATCGACGAGCGCAACCCCCAGCTTGCCGCCCGCATTCTCACTTCGATGCGCTCCTGGCGCTCGCTGGAACCGGTGCGGGCCGATCACGCCCGCTCGGCGCTGACCGAGATCGAGCAGTCGGCCGATCTTTCGACCGACGTGCGCGATATCGTCGAGCGCACGCTTAAAGGGTAGTTTTGATTCGACTGGCCGCCGACGAAAACTCGGCGGCCGGTCGCCGATCGGTTCGAATCGTCTGAAAAGCACAAAATTATAAATAGTTAACGGATTTTTACCTTTGCCTCTGGACAAGGCGAATCACCCATGATTCTCTAAGTCAGGTTCGAGCGAGCGGCGCGCGAATCACACGAGGGACAAGGCGAAGAGATGATGGACGTGCGACGGGCAACCGTGGCCGAAGGACGGCTGCGTGTCGATTTTGACGGGCTGAAAGCCTGGCGAGACAGCCTTTCAGGCCGCCCGACATCGGAACCGCTGCTTCGGCATCTGCCGAAAGCCGAGCTCGTGCTGAAGCGGGCCATTCCGGCGCTGATCGTCGCTTTCCTCTCCGTCGTCGCCGCCTCGCATTTCTTCGGTATGATGAGCGAATATGGACGGCTGGAGTCCTCGGCCCGCCATGCCACGGCCCTTTCGGCGGCAACCGCCTCTGCCGTGTTTGCCGATGCAGCCGACATCTTCGATAGCGGCGACGTCGGCCAAGCGCAGGCCCGGCTTGCCAAATTCCTGCCGCAGGACCGGCTGGACAACGGCGCCTTCGTGCTGCTCGTCCAGGCAAGCGGCAAGGTTTTTGCCGCGACCACCGGCGGGCTTTCGCATGTGGGCAGCAATGTCGGCGATTTCTTCCCCGAGGTCTCGGCGATCCGGCGTTTCGGCGATCGCGCCGGCGTCATCGAAACGACGATCGGCGGCGTGCCGCATTATGCCGAGATCACGCTGATGGGCAATGCCGGCGGTTATATCGTCGCCGCCACTTCGCTCGACGAGATCGGACGGCTCTGGCGCGAGCAACTGGCGCTCAACGTCACGCTGTTTGCCGGCATCTCCTCGATCCTGCTGGTCATCCTCTACGCCTATTACACCCAGGTGAAGCGCGCCCGCGATGCCGACGACATCTTCCTGGAATCGAACCTGCGCGTCGAGACGGCGCTGTCGCGCGGTCGCTGCGGCCTCTGGGATTTCGATTTCGAGAATCGCGAATTCTTCTGGTCGCGGTCGATGTACGACATGCTCGGCCTGCCGGGTTCCGACAAGACGATGGGCTTCGGCGAAGCCGCGCGGCTGATGCATCCCGATGACGGCGGGCTCTACGAGATCGCCCGCGCCATCGCCAAGGGTGATTCCGGCCAGGTCGATCAGATCTTCCGCATGCGCCACGCCGGCGGCCATTATGTCTGGATGCGCGCCCGCGCCCAGGTGATCCGCAGCAATTCCGGCCGCATGCACCTGATCGGCATCGCCATGGACGTGACCGAACAGCATCGGCTCGCCCAGCGCTACGCAGAAGCCGACCAGCGCCTGGCCGACGCCATCGAATGCACCTCGGAAGCCTTCGTGCTCTGGGACAAGAACGATCGCCTCGTCATGTGCAACACGCATTTCCAGCAGGCCTATGGCTTGCCGGACAGTGTGCTGGTGCCCGGCACCGAGCGCTCGGTGGTCAATGCCGCCGCCGCCCGTCCCGTCATCGAGCGGCGGATCGCCGATGCCGACGGTTCGGGCTATTCGCGCACAACGGAAGTGCAGCTTGCCGACGAGCGCTGGCTGCAGATCAACGAGCGGCGCACCCGCGATGGCGGCAGGGTCTCGGTCGGAACCGACATCACGCTGATGAAGCGCCATCAGGAGCGGCTGCGCGAATCCGAACGCCGGCTGATGGCGACGATCGGCGATCTCTCGGCCTCGCGCCAGACGCTGGAGATCCAGAAATCCGAGCTTTCGACGGCCAACGCCAACTATCAGGCGGAGAAGGAACGCGCCGAGGCTGCCAACCAGGCGAAATCGGAATTCCTCGCCAATATGTCGCATGAGCTGCGCACGCCGCTCAACGCCATCCTCGGCTTCTCGGAAATCCTGCAGAACCAGATGTTCGGGCCGCTCGGCTCGCTGAAATACGACGAATATGCCCGCGATATCCATGACAGCGGCAAACATCTGCTCAACGTCATCAACGACATTCTCGACATGTCGAAGATCGAGGCCGGCCACCTCCGGCTGCACCGCGAGCGCATCGACCTCGTGCCGCTGATCGAGGAAAGCCTGCGCTTCACCGCCATGCCCGCGGCAGAAAAGAACATCGTCATCGAACAACGCATCTGTTCCGGCCTGACGCTGATGGCCGACCGCCGGGCGATGAAACAGGTGCTGCTCAACCTGCTCTCCAATGCGGTGAAGTTCACCGACAATGGCGGCCGCGTCGCGGTGCGCACCCGCCGCGTCGACGGCGCCGTCCTCGTCACCATCGCCGACACCGGCATCGGCATTCCCCGCTCGGCGCTGGCAAAAATCGGCCAGCCCTTCGAACAGGTGCAGAGCCAGTATGCCAAGAGCAAGGGCGGCTCCGGCCTCGGGCTCGCCATCTCCCGCTCGCTGACCTCGCTGCATGGCGGCCGCATGAAAATCCGCTCACGCGAAGCTGTGGGCACCGTGATCTCGCTGCGCATCCCCGACGATATTTAAAGGCCACGTCAAAATCCGACCGTTGTCAGCCGGCCGATGCGGCGGTGAAAACCGCCAACTGAGCGGCGAAAGCACGCATGTATGCAGGCCGCGCTTCGCCGCGGGCGACATAGGCGGAGAGGTTCGGATGATCGTCCAATATATCCGATCCCTTCAGCCTGAGCAGCACCGTCACCATCAGAAGATCACCGGCGCTGAAGGCGCCGTCCAGCCAGTCGGCATCGCCAAGGCGACGGGAAAGATCGTCCAGCCGTTTCCGGATGCTGATCTCGAGGGCATGCAGGCGCTGCTCATACCAAGGCTCGTTGCGCTCCAGGATTCTGGCGAGAGCGCGGTCGAAGATCGGCGGCTCTATGGTGTTGAGCGCGGCAAACATCCATGCGATCGCGCGCCCCCGGGCATTCGCATCCTCCGGCAGCAGGCCCGCATGACGCTCGGCGATATGGAAGACGATTGCTCCGGACTCGAACAGCGCGAGATCGCCTTCCTCATAGGTCGGAATCTGTCCGAACGGTTGAAGTCTGAGATGCGCGGGTTCTCTCATCGCCTTGAACGAAACAAGGCGAACATCGTAAGGCAGCCCCACTTCCTCGAGTGCCCAGCGAACGCGCATGTCACGCGCCAGCCCCTTGCCGCGATCGGGCGAGTGTTCAAAGGCGGTAATGGTAATCGTCATTGGTGTTCTCCCGAGCGTGCCTGCCTTGAAGACGACCGGCTAAACGAGATTCCGACAGCCCATGTTCGAGATAATCCTCGCGGTCATTCCAGCTGCTGTGAAATCATGCGCCTGAATTACCGGGCTTCACGACATTCTGGAATATTTTCCGAACCGCTTTCGAAAGCCGCTTTACCTCGGCTTCCAGGGTCTTGATGTCAGGGCAGTCGCCGGCGCGGCAGACGAGTTCGACGAGACCCGACGGCGCCTCCTTCGGATCGAACGGACCGTCAATGGACAGGCGGATCAGTTGCGAGAGGCCGGTATAAAGCGCGAAGGCCTCAAGGCATGTGTCGAGATCGGCTGTCGCCATCAGCCGGTCGCCAAGCACCTTCAGGGCCTCGCCGGTACTCATCCCGTTCACGGCAATGCCGACGCCTCTGGTCGGCGCAATCAGCGCCAGATATTGGGCGATGAATTCGAGATCGATGACGCCGCCGGGGATGAGCTTCAGATCCCACGGGCCGGATGGCGGCTTTTCCTTGTCGACCATTTCGCGCATCTCGGCGACGTCATGCGCCACCTTGGCAACGTCGCGATCGGCCGACAACACCTCCTGGACGATATGCTCGGCTTCGGCGATCAGGCTTTCATTGCCGCAGATCAGTCGGGCGCGGCTGAGCGCCATATGCTCCCAGGTCCATGCCTCCTCGCGCTGGTACTTGCCGAAAGCATTGATGCGGGTGGCGACCGGCCCCTTGTTGCCGGACGGGCGCAGCCGCATGTCCACCTCATAGAGCACACCTTCTGCGGTGGGCGCCGAGAAGGCGGCGATCAGCCTCTGGGTGATGCGGGTGAAATAACGCGTCGCGTCGAGCGGCTTCGGTCCATCGGATTCAGAGGCCGCATCGTCGTAATCATAGAGCAGGATCAGGTCGATGTCGGAACCGGCCGTCAGCTCGAAACTGCCGAGTTTGCCCATGCCGGCGATCGCGATACGCCCGCCGGGATAATCGCCATGGGCGGCCCGCATTTCGCTCACCACGGCATCGAGTGCCGCCGCGATGATGAGATCGGCCAGATGGGTGAAGGCGCGTGCGGCCATCGCACCATTGATCGCGCCGGTCAGCAGGCGGATACCGATCAGGAAGCGCTGCTCGGCGGCGAAGATGCGCAGCCGGTCGAGCACCTCTTCATAGTGGCGCGCCTGGGCGAGCGAGCCCTTCAGCCGTTCGCCGAGATAATCGCGGGTCGGCAGTTCGGCCATCAGGCCGGGGTCGAGCATGCCGTCGAAGACATGCGGCTTGGCGGCGATCACCTCGGCGAGCCGGGGTGCCGAGGACATGATGTTGACGATCAGCGACAAGAGCGCCGGATTGCTGCCGAGCAGCGAGAAAAGCTGGATGCCGGAGGGAAGGCCCGAGATGAAGCTGTCGAAGCGCAGCAGCGCCTCGTCGGCGCGCTTGCTTTCGCCGAAGACCCGCAAGAGCTCCGGCGCCAGCTCCGTCAGCCTTTCGCGCGCTTCCACCGATTGCGTCGCACGGTAACGGCCATAATGCCAGGTGCGGATGATGCGGGAAATGTCGGACGGCCTGGTGAAACCGAGTTTCTTCAGCGTCTCCAGCGTATCGGGGTCGTCGCCCTGGCCGGTGAAGACCAGGTTGCCGGTATCGGTGGAAAGCCTGCTCTCCTGCTCGAACAGGTGGGCATAACGCCGCTCGACCGTTTTCAGCACGCCGACCAGCCGCTCGGAGAAGCTCGGCGTGTCGGTGAATCCCATCATGAAGGCGATGCGCTTCAGGTCGGCATCCGTCTCCGGCAACAGATGGGTCTGCTCGTCGCGCACCATCTGGATGCGGTGCTCGACATCGCGCAGGAACCAGTAGGCCTCCGTCAGTTCGTCACGGGTTTCCGCGTCGATCCATTTCGCCTTGGTGAGTTCACAGAGCGTTTCTTCCGTCGCCCGGCCGCGCAAGGCCGGCATGCGGCCGCCGGCGATCAGCTGCTGGGTCTGGACGAAGAATTCGATTTCGCGAATGCCGCCGCGGCCGAGCTTGACGTTGTGGCCCTTGACCGCGATCGCGCCGTGGCCCTTATGCGCGTGGATTTGCCGCTTGATCGAATGGATATCGGCGATCGCCGCGTAATCGAGATATTTGCGGAAGACGAAAGGGGCGAGTCCGCGCAGGAAATCGCCGCCCGCCGCCAAGTCGCCGGCAACCGCGCGCGCCTTGATGAAGGCTGCCCGCTCCCAGTTCTGGCCCCTGCCCTCGTAATAGATCATCGCCGCATCGACCGGGATCGCCAGCGGCGTCGAGCCGGGATCGGGGCGCAGTCTGAGATCGGTGCGGAAGACGTAGCCGTCGGCCGTGCGCTCCTGCAGGATGCGCACCAGCCGGCGCATCATTCTCGGAAAGACCTCGATCGCGTCATCCGGGTCGGGCACCACGCCTGCTTCTTCGTCGAAGAAGACGACGAGGTCGATATCGGAGGAGTAGTTGAGTTCGGATGCGCCGAGTTTGCCCATGCCGAGCACGATCAAGCCCGAGCCGTCACTGGGTGCCGCCGGATCCCGCAGCCGCAGCTTTCCGCCCTCATGCGCAGCAAGCAGCAGATGGTCGATGGCAGCAGCGACCGAAGCCTCGGCAAGCTCGCTCAGCCAGGCCGTCGTCGCCCGGCCGTCGAAGATGCGCGAGAGATCGGCGAGCGCGACGAGGAAGGCCACCTTGCGCTTGATGATGCGCAGCCTGCTCATCACCACGGATTCGGCGGGTGCCGCCCCCTCGCCGTCCGGTCGCCAGCACCCCCTGGCCTCGGCGACCAGCGCCTCGATCTGCGGCTCCAGCGGCTCGGTGACGGCACCGGCGAGGACGGCGGGGTCGAGATTGGCGATTTCGCGCAGGTAGGGCGACAGCGTCAGCACCGCCGCAATGAAATCGCGAAGCGGCCCTTCCGTCTTCAGCATCGTCGCCACCGACGGCTCGCTTTTGCCGGCCTCCTGAAGGTCGGCCAGCGCCAACTTCAATTCCGTCTGGTTCAGCGGACGCAGCAGCCCTTCGGCGACATCCTTCAGGCCATGCGTCGATTTCGTCAGCATGCGCTCTCCCTGCTTTGGCACCTCAGGAAACGACGACGCAGAATCGCAGTCCGCGCCTTCGATCGAGATTAAACTAGGGTCTTGGCCGAAAACCGCCAATACGCGATTCAACCGATCGTATTTCGGCGGAAGAGATCAGGCAGCCTTGGCCGGGAAGATCATGCTGACGGTCAATCCCCGCTGTTCGGGCTTGTCGGGATCGGTATCGGAGAGTTCCAGGCGGCCGTTGTGCAGCTCCATCACCGCTTCCACCAGCGAAAGCCCCAGCCCAGTCCCGGGTTTCGACCGGCTTTCATCGAGGCGGACGAAGCGCTTCACCACATCGTCGCGCCGGTCGGCCGGAACGCCCGGTCCGTGGTCGGCGACCGACAGGCAGATACCATCCGGACGGCGGGAAAGCTTCAGCGACACCTTGCCCGCGCCTTCGGTATCGGAGGAATATTTGATCGCATTGTCGAGCAGATTGAAGATCGCCTGGCCGATCAGCTCGCGATTGCCCTGCACCTCGACATCCGGTTCGATGCTGGAGCTGAGGCCAAGCCCGGCTTCTTCCGCCGCCGGTTCGTAAAGCTCGGCGCTGTCGGAGACGATCGCCGAAAGCTCCACCGGCGACATCTCGGCGGCGACCGACCCGGCCTCGACGCGGGAGATCATCAACAGGGCGTTGAAGGTGCGGATCAGCTGATCCGATTCGGAAATAATCCCTTCCAGTGCCGTACGCCGCGTCTCGCCATCGCTGATATCGAGCGCATCGGCCGCCTTGTTGCGCAGCCGCGTCAGCGGCGTCTTGAGATCGTGGGCGATGTTGTCGGAGACCTGCCGCAGACCCTCGTTCAGCTTCTCGATACGCTCCAGCATGGTGTTCAAAGACATCGACAAACGGTCGAATTCATCGCCCGAGCCGCCGACGGGCAGGCGCTGCGACAGGTCGCCGGCCATGATCTTCTTGCTGGCATCCGACATGCGGTCGATGCGTTTCAGCGCGTTGCGGCCGATGGCGAACCAGATGATGATGGCGCCGAGCCCCATGATCGCTAGGGCCACCATCAGCGCCTGGCGCACCAGCAGACGGAAACGCTCGGGATCGCCGAGGTCGCGGCCGATCAGGATTCTGAGACCGTTGTCGAGCACGAAGATATTGGCGATCGCCTTGTGGCGCCGCTCGATACCGCTGTCGGTATAGCGCTGATAGATGAAGGGCGCGGAGGTCCAGCCGATCTCCTCGAAGACACCCGGCTGCACCGACGCGACGTTGCCGGCGAGAATATCGCCCGAGGGACCGGCGATGATGTAGAGATTGGCGCCCGGCTGGCGGGCACGCCGCTCCATGGTGCGCAGGAGAAGGTTCATGCCGCCGGTGTCATAGGCGCGCTGCACCTGCTCCACCTCCTGGCGGACGGCGTCGCGGATCTGGCCGGTCAGCAGCCGTTCCGACATCGCCGTCACATAGAAGACGAGCGTCGCGGCGCAGATGGCGAAAAGCAGGATATAGAGTGCCGAAAGGCGGACTGCGGTGGACTTGAAGAGAACCCTGAAACGGCTCATCCCTCATCCTTGATCATGTACCCCGCGCCCCGGATGGTCTTCAGGAGGGGCTGGTTGTAGTCCTTCTCGATCTTCGAGCGCAGGCGCGAGACATGCACGTCGATGACGTTGGTCTGCGGGTCGAAATGGTAGTCCCAGACATTTTCGAGCAGCATGGTGCGGGTCACCACCTGGCCGGCATTCTTCATCAGATATTCGAGCAGGCGAAATTCGCGCGGCTGCAGCAAGATCTCCTTGCCGCTGCGGCGCACCTCATGGGAGAGCCGGTCGAGTTCGAGATCACCGACGCGATAGACGACGTCCTGATCCGGCGTGCCCTTGCGGCGGCCGAGCACTTCGACGCGCGCCAAAAGTTCGCTGAAGGCATAGGGCTTCGGAAGGTAGTCGTCGCCGCCGGCGCGAAGACCGGTGACGCGGTCATCGACCTGACCGAGTGCGGAGAGGATGAGGACCGGCGTATGGATGGCCTTGCGGCGCAGCTCGCTGATGACGGAGAGCCCGTCGCGGCGCGGCAACATGCGGTCGATGACGATGACGTCGTAGGTATTTTCCGACCCCATGAACAGGCCGCTCTCGCCGTCGCTGGCGTGATCGGCGACGATGCCCGCCTCACGAAAGGCTTTCGTGAGGTAGACCGCGGCTTCGAGATCATCTTCGATGATGAGAATCTTCATGCGGCCGACATTACCCACCGGCTGCGTTTCGGCAAGGCTCAAAGCATTTTCCTGCGGGGCGGCGCTCATGGCGATCATCCTTCAAAGCTCAGAAGAATCGAGCCGCGCGGACTTTCGTCCGCACGGCTCTCGTTTTCTTAAGGATCAGCCCTGGCCGTTGATCGGAAGCGCGACGAAACGGCTTCCTTCACCGGACTGGATCTGGAACAGCGCACGGGTGCGGCCGTCCTTCTTGGCCTGGTTCAGCACCTTGACGATATCTTCGGGGCTGGAGACCTCCTGGTTGTTGACCGAAGTGATCTTCTCGCCTTCCTTGATGCCCTTGTCGGCAGCGTCGGAATCCGGGTCGATGCCGGTGATCGCCAGGCCCTTGCCGTCGTCGGAAGGACCGACCGTCAGGCCGAGATCGGCAAGCGCCTTCTCGGAAGCCGGTGCCTCAGGCTGCTGCGGCTGGTTGTTGTCATCGGCCGACGCATCCTTCTGATCGATCGGCAGCGTGCCGAGCTCGACGGTGAGAGACTGGGCCTTGCCGGCGCGCCAGACCGAAAGCTCGACCTTGCTGCCCGGCTGCATCGCACCGATGCGGCGGCTGAGATCACGTGCATCCTTGATCGTTTCGCCATTCAGCGCAGTGACGACGTCGCCCGCCTTCATGCCGGCCTTGTCACCCGGCGATCCGGCCTGCGGGGCGACAACGAGGGCGCCGCTCGGCTCGGACAGGCCGATGGACTCGGCGATATCCTTGGTCACCGGCTGGATCTGCACGCCCAGCCAGCCGCGCGACACCTGGCCGTCCTTCATCAGATCGGCAACGACATCCTTGGCGGTCGAGGCGGGAATGGCGAAGGCGATGCCGACGCTGCCGCCCGACGGCGAGAAGATCGCAGTGTTGATGCCGACGACTTCGCCGCTGAGGTTGAAGGTCGGACCGCCGGAGTTGCCACGGTTCACGGCAGCATCCACCTGCAGGTAATCGTCATAAGGGCCGGAGCCGATATCGCGGCCACGGGCCGAGACGATGCCTGCTGTGACCGTGCCGCCGAGACCAAAGGGGTTGCCGACGGCAACGACCCAGTCGCCGACGCGGACATTGTTGTCGTCGGCCCAGTTGACGTAGGTGAACTTCTTGCCCTTGCCGTCGACCTTCAGCACGGCGAGGTCGGTGCGCGGATCCTTGCCGATCAGCTTGGCATCGAGCTCGGTGCCGTCATTCATCACGGCGACGAAGGCCTGGCCATCGGACACGACGTGGTTGTTGGTGACGATATAGCCGTCTTCGGAGATGAAGAAGCCGGAGCCCTGGGCGACGGGGCGCAGACGACCCTTGCCGCCCGGACCGTTCGGGCCGCCATTCGGGCCGTTCTGGCCGAAGCGCCTGGGATGGCCCTGCTGGTCATTCGGATCCTGGCCGAACTGCTTGAAGAACCGCTTCAGCGGGTGATCGTCGGGAAGGTCGTCGAAGCCGCGGCCGTTGAAATCGAAGGAGAAGCCGTCATTGTTGTCGGAGACGGGATTGACGCGGTTTTCGACCCGGACGGAAACGACGGCCGGCGAGACGGCGTCGACCACATTGGCGAAGCTCGGAACGGCAGGCGCCTGAATCTTGACAGCTTCGGCATAAGACCGGGTGATTTCGAGCGGAACGCCGGTTGCGAGCACAGCGGCTGCGATACCGGCGACGGTAGAAGCCTTGAGCACAGTGGCGAGGGACGGACGTCCGTTGAAATTCTTGAGCATTGGAGCACCTTCTCTTGTTCTTAAATCTTCAGACCGGCGACGCCGGATCAGTCGATGAATGAAGATATAGGACGCCGCACCTTACTGCGAACTGTCCGGCCAATGAAAAGTTGGTAATGTTTGTAATGTTTGCTTTTGGCCAAACGTGCCGCCAGCTTCCCGGGTAGCGCGGACGCGGCCAGATATGCTCGTCCGCCGGCTCAGCCCGGTCGGTTATTTCTTCAGAAGCTCGCTCAGCTTCGCCTGTTCGTCGGCCGTCAGCTTGCTGCCGGTCGGCTTGCCGGCCCTCTTGCGCGCAAAGACCAGCAATGACAGCCCGCCGAGGGTCACCAGCAGCACCGGCGCGCCCC
>Ga0102592_1001424_pt1 | contig 27086 bp, 27 predicted proteins | sample AraplaCol_mMF_r2_FD_76861 | JGI IMG/M metagenome (GOLD analysis project Ga0102592, IMG submission 76861) | Arabidopsis root microbial communities from North Carolina, USA - plate scrape MF_Col_mMF_r2 (SPADES assembly) (version 2) | ecosystem: Host-associated > Plants > Roots > Endosphere...
TTTCATTCCGTCACCCCCGCGAAGGCGGGGGCCCAGGGTCACAGGCGACACCGTTCTTGGCTCTGGATCCCCGCCTTCGCGGGGATGACGATCACATAGGGAAGAGAAGAGAAATGCGCGTTTACTATGATCGCGACGCCGATCTGAACCTGATCTCGAACAAGAAGATCGCCATCCTCGGCTATGGCTCGCAGGGCCACGCCCATGCGCAGAACCTGCGCGACAGCGGCGTCAAGGAAGTCGCGATCGCGTTGCGCCCGGGTTCGGCCTCGGCCGCCAAGGCCGAAGGCGCCGGCTTCAAGGTGCTGCCGAACAAGGAAGCCGCCGCCTGGGCCGATATCCTGATGATCCTCGCGCCGGACGAGCATCAGGCCGCGATCTACGAGAACGACATCAAGGGCAATCTGCGCCCCGGCGCCGCGCTCGCCTTCGCCCATGGCCTCAACATCCACTTCGGCCTGATCGAGGCGCCGTCGGACGTCGACGTCATCATGATCGCGCCCAAGGGCCCTGGCCACACCGTGCGCAGCGAATATGCCCGCGGCGGCGGCGTGCCCTGCCTGATTGCGATCCACCAGGACGCTTCGGGCAACGCGCATGACATCGCCCTCGCCTATGCCTCGGGCGTCGGCGGCGGCCGTTCGGGCATCATCGAGACCAATTTCCGCGAGGAATGCGAGACCGATCTGTTCGGCGAGCAGGCGGTGCTGTGCGGCGGCGCCACCGCGCTGGTCCAGGCCGGCTTCGAGACGCTGGTCGAGGCCGGCTACGCCCCGGAAATGGCCTATTTCGAGTGCCTCCACGAGCTCAAGCTGATCGTCGACCTGATGTATGAAGGCGGCATCGCCAACATGCGCTACTCGATCTCGAACACCGCCGAGTACGGCGACATCAAGACCGGCCCGCGCATCATCACCGAAGAGACCAAGAAGGAAATGAAGCGCGTCCTCGCCGACATCCAGTCGGGCCGCTTCGTCAAGGACTTCGTGCTCGACAACCGCGCCGGCCAGCCGGAGCTGAAGGCCAGCCGCATCGCCGCCAAGCGGCACCAGATCGAGCAGGTCGGCAGCGAGCTGCGCGCGATGATGCCGTGGATCGGCGCCAACAAGCTGGTCGATCAGACCAAGAACTAATCGCTTTGCCGGGGCCGGCGGTGCGCGCCGGCCTCGGCCCTTTTCTCCGCAGCCGCCGCCTGTGCGGCGAGCGCCGCCGCCAGCACGTGCGAGGCCCCCTGGCGAGGCTGGGGCAGGTGGAAGAAATATCCCATGGCGCGACTCCCGTAAGCGTCGGGAGAGCGTCTCACCCGCGCATCATCGGCACCAGCGCGGAACTCCCCGGACCCCGCGTTTAGCTTCCCGTTCACCCTGTCTCCGCGGCTCGCGCCTGGTTTCGGAAACCATGCGTTGCCGTCTTCGGGATTTTCCGGCGGACCCCGCATCCCCACAAGACGCGCTCCTTCCCCACAAAGGAGTTCTCATGCGCGTTCTGTTCGCAGTTGCTTTGCTTGTCGCCACCCCGCTCGCCGCCTTCGCCGCCCAGCAGGCGGCCCAGCTTCCCGGCCAGCCCGATCCGGCCCGCATCACGGCCGGCACCTATGCCGTCGACGGCGGCCACACCCAGGTCAGCTACACGGTCGACCATTTCGGCTTCAGCAAGTTCACCGGCCAGGCCGGCGGCGCCACCGGCACGCTCGCCATCGACCCCAAGAAGCCCGCCGATGCCCGGCTCGACGTGACCATCCCGGCCTCGGGCATCGTCACCACCGTCAAGGCGCTCGACGAGCATCTCGGCACCGCCGACTTCTTCGACACCGCCAAATATCCGGACATCCGCTTCGTCTCGACCAGCGTGGCCGTGAAGGGCACGACCGCGAAGATCACCGGCAACCTCACCCTGCACGGCGTCACCCGCCCGGTGGTGCTCGACACCAGGTTCGTCGGCGCGGGCGAGAACCCGATGAGCAAGAAGCTCAACTTCGGCTTCTCGGCCACCGCCACGATCAAGCGCAGCGACTTCGGCATGGACAAGTACGTCCCCTTCGTCTCGGACGAAGTCGCCCTGCAGATCAACGCGGCCTTCACCGCCCAATAACCCGAACGGGGCTTCCCCTCGCATGCGATCCCGACGAGAAGGCGGGAAGCGCATGCGAGGGCTATTGGAATGAGTGAGACCGACGAAGGCCGTGGCGGCGTCACCCGGGTGGAAGCCTTTTCCGACGGCGTGATCGCGATCATCATCACGATCATGGTGCTCGAGATGAAGGCGCCGGAGGAACATGGCCTCGAGCATATCTGGGCGCTGTGGCCGGTCTTCACCGCCTATGTGCTCAGCTACGCCTATGTCGCGATCTACTGGGTCAACCATCACCGCCTGATCGGCCTGGCGACCCGCGTCACCAATGCGCTGGTCTGGTCGAACATCCTGCTGCTGTTCACCCTGTCGCTGGTGCCCTTCGCCACCGCCTATCTGGGCGAGCAGCATTTCAGCCACGATGCGACGCTCATCTATATGGGCGTGATGATGCTGCCGAGCTTCGCCTATGTCTGGCTGCAGACGGTGGTCCGCCGCACCGGCCGCCAGGGCGAGGCGGCGGAGGAATATCACCAGCGCATGCTGCGCAAGGGCCTGGTCTGCTCGGCGATCTACGCCAGCGGCATCGCCCTCACCTTCGCCTCCCCCTGGGCCGGCCTCGCCTGCGCCGCGCTGGTGGCGGTGCTGTGGTTCCTGCCGAAGAGCCCGATCGACAGGTTGTTCGGGGGGTGAAAACCCTTCCGCTTCCAAGAGAGAACGCGGCAAGGCGCATACGACCCCCGAGCTTTACCCCGGCGAAGGCCGGGGCCCAGACTTTGAATCTCAGGGAGTCGCTATGCGATCATAGAGATCGCCCCAATCGGGATTCATCGTCTCGATCTCGCGGACCTTCCAAAGGCGCTTCCATTCCTTCATCTGCTTTTCACGCTGGCGGGCAGCTTCAAGGCTCTCAAAAACCTGATACCAGACCAGCAGCTTGCAGCCATATTTTCTCGTGAAACCTGCCACCACGCCGTTACGATGTTCCCAGGCGCGCTTTGCCAGGTCGCTGGTGGCGCCCGTGTAAAGCGTGCCGTTTCGGCCGCTCGCCATGATGTAAACATAGCCTCTCAGTTCCATCCTCAGACTCCAAGTCTGGGCCCCGGCCTTCGCCGGGGAAAAAGAGTAGCGCCGCGTCACTCACCCAAAAAGAAAGGCGCCCCGGTTTCCCGGAGCGCCCCATCCCCGCCCGAAGGCGCTGGTATCAGAAGCCGAAGCGCAGCCGCGCGCCATAGAAGCGCGGATAGCCCGGATAGCCGTTATAATTGCCGGTCTGCTCGGGCACCGCGAAGCCCGAGATATAGTAGAAGGTGTTGGTGATGTTCTCGACGAAGAACTCGCCGCGGATCTTGCCGTCGTTGGTCTGCAGGCCGATCGCGCCGTTGAGCAGGCCATAGCCCTCGTTGCGGATCGCGGTGCGGCCGGTCACCGGGTTGGGGTTGCTCGACGGGATGTTGACTTCGCTGTTGTAGCGGAAGTCGAGGTGCACCAGCCCCTTCAGGTTGCTCGACACGCGCGGCTCCCAGGTCACCGCGCCCGTCACCGTGTGCTTGGGCTGGTTCTGGAACTGCTTGCCTTCCTGGCCCTGCAGCGGCGTGTTGGTGAAGTTGTTCGACTTGGCGTACTGCGCGTCGATATAGCTGTAGGCGAGCTGGATGGTCAGGTTGTTCGCAGGCCGGATCGAGGATTCGACTTCGACACCCTTCGACACGCTCTTGTCGACGTTCTGGACGACGAAGTTGTTGCCCGAGAAGACCAGCGACTGCAGGCCGTAGAAGTTCATGTAGAACGCCGCGACGTTCAGCGTGAACGCACGGGTCGGGCTGGCCTTGAAGCCGACTTCGAACGCGTCGTTGGTCTCCGCGCCGAAGCGCAGGTCGCGGCCCTGCGCGCCGTTGCCGCCGAGCAGCACCGAGTCGAAGGTCGCCTGGTCGAGATTATAGCCGCCCGACTTGTAGCCGTGATCGTAGCTGCCATAGACCATCAGCTTCGGCGAGAACTTGTACGCCAGCTTGACGGTGCCGGTGATCTCGTCGTCGGTGAAGCTGTCGGTGTAGTTGCCGTTGAACTCGCTGTTCACCGCCGGGTTGCAGCTCAGCAGGAACAGGTTGTTGAACAGCCCCGGCACCTGCTTGAGGACATTGGCATAGGCCACTGCCGCGGCGTTGCCCGCACGCACCTGGTTGAAGAAGGTGCAGCTGCCGGTGTTGCTGTTGATCGACGCGTTCATCGTCTTGCGCTCGTGGTTCCAGCGCGCGCCGAGGGTCAGCGACAGATTGTCGGTGACGTTGACGATGTTGTGGGTGAACAGCGCGATCGCGTCGGTCTTCACGCCGAACACGTCGTTGTTGTTGCCCTGGCCGGCGGTCGCGCCCGGCAGCGGATTGGCCGCCAGCGCCGCGAGGCCGGCGATCGGCGTCGACGGATAGCCCGGGATCACGCAGAGGCCGGCCGGTGCCGTGCCCGCCTGGGCGCGGAAGCAGCCGACCAGCGGCGCGAGCTGGCCATAGACCGCCTGCAGCGCCGGCAGGCTGTTCGGCACCGCCGGGTTGAGCAGCGCGGCGCCGAGCGTCGGCACCGTCGGCCCGAGCGAGCCGTAGAATTGCAGCGGCGTGCCGAAGGCGGCGCCGAGCTGGCCGGCGAAGATCGTGTCGACATAGCGGTTGGCGTCGGCACCGAAGCGCACCGTGTCGGTCAGGTCGTTCTTCTCGTTCAGGTAGAAGCCGCCGATCAGCCAGTCGAGCTTGCCGTTGAGCGCCGAGCCCTGGAGGCGGATTTCCTGGGTGAAGTCCTTCAGCTCGGTGCGATAGCCGTCACGATAGGCGCGATCGATGCCCGAGAAGTCGATGTCCTGGCTGCGCAGCGCGCGCCAGTCGCGATAGGCGGTGATCGAGGTCAGCTTGACGTCGCCCAGATCCCAGTTGAGCTCGCCGGAGAAGCCCCAGTCCTTCACCTTCTCGCCATAGTTGCGGTTGGGCGAGGCGGCCTGGATGCGGTCGCTGCCCGGGCCGGTGTAGATGCCGGTGCGGCCCTGCGAGGCGGCGATGCTCTGGATCACCGGCGCGAGCGGGCCGCGCACCACCGACACGGTGGCGCAGCAGACTTCGTCGGTCTGGTAATAATCGGCGATCAGGCGGAAGGTGATGTCGCCCTTGTCGAGCAGTGCCTGGCCGCGCAGCGCCCAGCGATCGACGTCGTTGAAGCGGCGGCTGCTGTTGGCGTCCTTGATATAGCCGTCGCGCTTCCGATAGCTGCCGTCGAGGCGCAGCGCGATCGACTCGCTCACCGGCCCGGTGATGGCGCCCTTGACGCCATAGGCGTTGTAGTTGCCGTAGCTGCCCTCGACATAGCCATGCGTCTCGAACTGCGGCAGCGCGGTATAGATGCTCAGCGCGCCGGCCGAGGTGTTGCGGCCGAACAGCGTGCCCTGCGGGCCGCGGAGCACTTCGACGCGCTCCAGCTCGGGAAGCTCGGAGATGGCGACGCCGGCGCGGGCGCGGAACACGCCGTCGATGAACACGCCGACCGCCGGCTCGAAGCCGGGATTGTCACCGCCGGTGGTGATGCCGCGCAGATAGATGGTGGTGCCGGTCGCCGAGGACTGGCCCGTCGAGCTCTGGATCGACGGCGCGAGCTGCTCGAGGTCGCGGACATTGTCCACGCCGGCATTCTGCAGCTCCTGCGCGCCGATGGCGGTGATCGCGATCGGCACGTCCTGTACCGTCTCGTTACGGCGGGTCGCCGTCACGATGATCTCGTTGGAGGACTGATATTCCTGGCCGTCGTCCGCGGGTGCCGGCGTGGGCGTGCCCTGCTGGGCAAAGGCCGGCGTCGCGAGGAACAGCGTGATCGCGGTTGCCGCGAGCAGGTCGAGCTTCTTCATCTGGTGCATCCCCTCCTCTTGGGTGCCGGCGCCGGCTGTTACCGGTCGCGGCGTTGCTTTTATCGCCAGCGAAACTAACGCTGCATTTTTCAGCCCGTCAACGGGGATAAGCGCCGGAACTCTGCGGTTTCCGGCCATTTTTCCCGGGGAGATACAGTTGGGCCACACCCGGTTTCTGCAAGAAACGCAGTTGCCGTAGCGTAAAGCCCGGAAGCGGTTAGGAAGAGACGAAAATGGTGCATGATCAGGACGGCCCCGAAGATGGCGACATCGTTGCGCCGTCGCCCAAGATTCCAGTCCCCGTCGAGGTTTCGGACGCGATCCGCACCCTGATCCGCTGGGCCGGCGACGATCCCGGCCGCGAAGGCCTGCTCGACACGCCGGAGCGCGTCGCCCGCGCCTGGAAGGAATATTGCCAGGGCTATGACGAGGATCCCGCGCACCACCTCAACCGGGTGTTCGAGGAAGTCGGCGGCTATGACGATATCGTGCTGCTGAACGGCATCCCGTTCCAGTCGCATTGCGAGCATCACATGGCGCCGATCACCGGCAAGGCCTCGATCGCCTATCTGCCCAAGGACCGTGTCGTCGGCATCTCCAAGCTCGCCCGCGTCCTCCACGGCTTCGCCAGCCGGCTCCAGGTCCAGGAGCGCCTCACCGCGCAGGTGGCCGACTGCATCTGGGAGCGCCTGAAGCCTCAGGGCGTTGCCGTGGTGATCGAGGCGACCCATGGCTGCATGACCGCGCGCGGCGTCCGCACCCCCGGCGTCGGCATGGTCACCAGCCGCATGATGGGCGTGTTCCGCGACGACGAGCGCAGCCGCCAGGAAGTGCTCAAGCTGATGGGCTATTGATGCGGGTTCTCGTGACCGGCGGCGCACGGCGGATCGGCGCGGGCATCGCCCGCCGCCTTGCCCTGCGCGGCCATCAGGTGGCGATCCACCACCACCACGCCCCCGAGGACGCCGAAGCGCTCGTCGCGCAGATCGCCGCGGAAGGCGGCACCGCCTGCGTCGTGACCGGCGAGCTGGCCGAGGCCGGGACCGCCCCCGCCCTCCTCCATGCCGCGCGCGAAGGCCTTGGCGGCCCGATCGAGGGACTGGTCAACAACGCCTCGCAATTCGCTTGGGACGCCGTGCCGCTCACCGATTTCGCACTGCTCGACCGGCACATGCGGGTGAATTGCGGCGCGCCCGTCGCCCTCGCCTCCGCACTGGCAGCGCAGGAAGACCTGGATCAGGGTGCGGTGGTCAATCTGCTCGACCAGAAGCTCGCCAACCTCAACCCCGACTTCCTCACCTACACGCTGAGCAAGGCCGCGCTCGCCACCGCGACCGAGCTGCTCGCCCGCGGCCTCGCCCCGCGCATCCGGGTCAACGCCGTCTCGCCCGGCCTCACCCTGCCCAGCCTCGACCAGACCGCGGAGGAGTTCGCCGAGCATGCCCGGCAGAACCTGCTCCAGCGCCCCGTCGCGCTGGCCGACATCGCCGCCGCGGTCGAGATGCTGCTCGTCACCCCCAGCATCACCGGGCAGAACATCTTCGTCGATTGCGGTCAGCGCTTCCTGCAGCGCGACGGCGACGTGATGTTCGAAGGCCGGGAGCGCCCGCATGGCTGAGTATACGATCCTGCTCGACGGGCTCGAGGTCGCGATGGGCCTGGGCATCCACCCGGAGGAGCGCGCCGCGCCCCAGCGGGTGACGCTCCACGTCGCGATGACCTGCCGCTACGCCACCCCGCCCGAGGACCGGATCGACGCGGTGGTCGATTACGATTTCCTGCGAACCGGCATCCGCAAGCTGGTCGAATCGCGCCATTTCGAGCTGCAGGAAACGCTCTGCGAGCAAGTCGCGGCGCTCGCCCTGGCCGACGAACGCGTCCAGCGCGTCACCGTCCGCTCGATGAAGCTCGACATTTACCCCGACGCCCGCATCGGCTGCGAGATCGTCCGAAGCCGCTAGGCCGCCGCGCGGGGCGGTTCCTGGACCACCGGCACCAGGCTCCAGGCATGGAACACGGCAACCCGGTTCCGCCCCTCGCCCTTGGCACGGTACAGCGCGACATCGGCGCGGATCAGCGCCTCCGCCGGGCCCTCGCCCTGCGCATAATCGGCCACCCCGAAGCTCGCGCTCAGCCGGTGATCGGGCGCCAGCGCCGCATGCGTGCTGTTGTGGAAATGCATCCGCAGCACCTCGGCCAGCCCTGCGGCATCGCTGGCGCTGTTGCCCGGCAGGAAGATGGCGAACTCCTCGCCGCCCAGCCGCCCCACCCGAAAGCCGGTGGCGGCAAGGATGTCGGCGAACAGCCGGATCACTTCGTCTCCGACATGATGGCCATAGCGATCATTGACCCGCTTGAACCGGTCGATGTCGCAGAAGATCACCGATCCGCCGCGCAGCATTTCCCCCCGCACAGCCTGCTCGAAGGCCTGGCGGTTGAGCACCCCGGTCAGGTGGTCGCGCTCGGCCCGCAGCCGATAGCGCGCGATGATCCCCATGATGATCTTGGCGAGCAGCAGGAAGATCGAAGGCGGCGTCAGCAGCGCCGAGACGAGCAGCAGGCTCCGCTCGAACGCCGACGGCATGACTGCGGCATAATGGACATCGACGCCGAACAGCGCCGGATAGAGCGGGATGCGGATGAGGAAGAGCGTCGCGAGCAGACAGAGGCAGCCGAGCAGCGCGCGATCGATCACCCCCTCGGGCCTGCGCCCGAGATGCGTGATCCCATCGGCCAGCGCCAGCGCGCATCCCAGCTGGAAGGGTATCGTCATCAGCACGAAGGGTGCGCCCGCCGCCATCAGCGCCAGCGCACAGAGGACCAGCCCGATGCTAGTGCCGATCAAACCCCAATTCTGCTTGCCGCCGGTCGATATGCGCAGCGCCTGTCCGAAGCAGAGATAGGCCGGCGGCACCAGCAGCATCGCGGCGAGCAGCTCGCCCCGCCCATGCCGCGCCAGCGCGAGGACGAGCATCTCGGTGGTGCCGCAGAGCAACGCCGCGACCATCCAGGACAGTGCCGATTCCTTGCGCATGCCGATGCGGATCGCGCCCACGAGCAAGGCCAGCGTCGCGAAGACGCATGCATGCACCGCTGTGAGACTGACGAACAATCCACTTCCCCCGACGGCGCGACCTTGCCGGGAAAGGCGTTAACACCAGCCTTACCAGCTACGTATTTTCCCCGGGAGGCGCTGGACGCGGCGGGCAGGCGCGATATCTAGGGCAGGACGCGAGCCCGGAGCCGCGACCCAACATGGCCAACAGGAGAGTGCAATGGCGAACCCGCTGACCGGCCTCGAGCTACGCTCGACCATTTCGAGCGACGGCAATCTCACCCTCTCGCTGGAGCCGGTGACGCTGGCCGCGCCCGGTCCCGACGAAGTCATCGTCCGCATCGAGGCGGCGCCGCTCAACCCGTCCGATCTCGGCCTGCTGCTCGGCCCCGCCGACATGGCGACGCTCCAGGCGGGCGGCACCCCGGATCATCCGACGCTCACCGCCGCGATCCCGCCCGCGCGCATGCCCGCGATGAAGCCACGGCTCGACCAGTCTATGGCCGTCGGCAACGAAGGCGCCGGCACCGTGGTGCTGGCCGGCGAGAATGTCGCCGAGCTGCTCGGCAAGAAGGTCGGCATGCTCGGCGGCGCGATGTACGCCCAGTATCGCAAGATCGCCGCGCGCGACTGCATCGTGCTGCCCGAAGGCGCAACCGCGGCCGACGGCGCCTCGATGTTCGTCAATCCGCTCACCGCCCTGTCGATGGTCGAGACGCTGCGGATGGAAGGGCACAAGGCGCTGGTCCACACCGCTGCTGCCTCGAACCTCGGCCAGATGCTCAACCGCATCTGCATCGCCGATGGCGTACCGCTGGTGAACATCGTGCGCAGCGAGGCCCAGGCGGCGATCCTGCGCGAGATCGGCGCGAAGTACATCGTCGACAGCAGCGCGCCCGATTTCCGCGAGAAGCTGACCGACGCGATCGCCGAGACCGGCGCCACCCTCGCCTTCGATGCGATCGGCGGCGGCAAGATCGTCAACACGATCCTCCACGCGATGGAGGCCGCGGCCAACCGCACCGCCACCGCCTATAGCCGCTATGGCTCCTCGACCTGGAAGCAGGTCTATGTCTACGGCATGCTCGATACGTCGCCGATGGAGCTCGATCGCGGCTATGGCCTTGCCTGGGGCGTCAGCGGCTTCCTGGTCACGCCGTTCCTGATGAAGCTCGGCCTCGAAGGCACGCTGCGCCTGCGCGCCCGCGTCGCCGCCGAACTGACTACCACCTTCGCCAGCCACTACACCAACACGATCTCGCTCGCCGAAGCGCTCGATCCGAAGGTGGTGGAAGCCTATGCGAAGAAGGCGACCGGCGAGAAATACCTGATCGACCCGAGCCGCTAGGCCGGGCGCAGCGCTGCGCGGATGCGGCGCTCGATGTCGCGGAAGGTGGCGTTGCGATAGGGCGAGCGGGCGCGGACGGCCTTGCGCATTGCGCGCAGTTCGGCCTGCATGCCCGCTTCGTGACCCTGAACGGCAAGCACCGAGGCCCTGGCGGCATGCTCCATCGACTGCGCCCCCGGATCGGACTCGCCCTTCCATAGTCGCACGGCGGCGCCCGCGGCATCACCCTCCCCGATTGCGGCGAGATAGGCATCGCAGGAATCGAGCCATGCGCTGCCGCCGTAACGGGTCCGATAGGCATCGATCCGTTCGCGGGCACGGGCGAAGTCGGGTCGATCGGCATCGAGTATCCGCCCGATGTCGATCCCTTCTCCATGCCGGTCGGGCTCGGCCCCGGGATGCGGCACCGCCCGCTGCGCCGCGATCAGCCATTCGGGGAGGTCGCGCAGCCGGACATTGTAGTGGAGCTGGGTCGCCATCCAACCGCAGGGAGCGTGCAGGAGCCGTTCCGGATCGGGCCGTGCCAGCACAAGCAGTTTTTCCCCATCGCTCCCGTCATAGGGAAGCAGCGAAATCAGCCCCGACACGCATGCCTGGACAGCGATGGCCAGGCCGAAATTGCTTGCGACCAACAGCCGCGTGTCGATCCCGCGCAGCCACAGTTCACGCACGACCAACGCGGCGCCGGCAAGCACAAAACACGCCGCCGGCCCACTCGCGACGATGATGAACCTCCGCGCGCGCGTCCCGCGCGCCTGACTGCGCGGTACACTGGCGACAAAGCCGCCAGCGTCTTCCCTGTAACCGCGCGGCAGGAACGTGATCGTCCGGGTCGGCAGGTGCAGCCCGAAAGGGCAGACCGCGAAGACCAGCACCCGCCAGCCGCAGGCGATCGCCGCAGCGGCGTGGCCGGTCTCGTGGATCAGGATCACGAAGACCATGCCAGCGATCGTGCACGATATCGGCACCCACAGCGTGGGGTACGCCACAAAGGCGAGCCCGTAGAGCATGAAGGCCCAGAAGGTACCGGCCCACCAGATCAGTGCAGCGAGCCTGGACCAGCGCAGGATACCGGAAAGCATCCCGCGCCGGTTCCCGATCAGGCCCGGTTCGCCGCGCTGAGCACCGCGCGCACCGAAGCCGTCGCGATGTCCGCGTCGATGCCGACGCCGAACACCGTCCGCCCGTCAGCGGTACGGCATTCGACATAGGCCGCAGCCTGCGCATCGGCGCCGTGGCCGATCGCGTGCTCGCTATAGTCGACCACGTCGAGCGCCGGCCCGGTCGTCCCGGCAAGCGCGTCGATCACGCCCGAGATCAGGCCGTTGCCGCGCCCGGAGATCGAGCGGGTCTCGCCGTCCACCGCGATGCGGCCGACGAACACGCGCTGCCCGGCAGCACCGGTCTCCTCATAATCCTCGAGCACGAAGCGGTCCTTGTCGCCCGGCAGATAGGTCTGCTCGAAACGGCCCCAGATGTCCGCGGCGTTGAGCTCGCGGCTGGTCTCGTCGGCCAGCGCCTGCACATGGCGCGAGAAATCGGCCTGCATGCGCTTGGGCAGCTTGAGGCCCTTGTCCTGCTCGATCACCCAGGCGACGCCGCCCTTGCCCGACTGCGAGTTCACCCGGATCACCGCCTCGTAATCGCGGCCCAGGTCCTTCGGATCGATCGGCAGGTACGGCACGTCCCACAGCTCGTCGTTGCGCGCTTCCTGGGCGGCGAAGCCCTTCTTGATCGCGTCCTGGTGGCTGCCCGAGAATGCCGTGAACACCAGGTCGCCGGCATAGGGGTGGCGCGGGTGGACAGGCAGCGCGTTGCAATATTCGACCGTCTGGATCACCTCGTCGATGTTCGAGAAATCCAGTCCTGGATCAACGCCTTGCGTGTACATGTTCAGCGCGAGTGTAACCAGGTCGACATTGCCGGTGCGCTCGCCATTGCCGAACAGGCAACCCTCTACGCGGTCCGCGCCAGCGAGCAGGCCGAGTTCCGACGCGGCAACGCCGGTGCCGCGATCGTTATGCGTGTGCAGGCTGATCACCACCGTGTCGCGACTGCGGATGTTGCGGCAGAACCACTCGATCTGGTCGGCATAGATATTGGGCGTCGCGGCCTCGACCGTTGCCGGCAGGTTGAGGATCAGCGGCTTGTCGGTGGTCGGCCGCAGGATGTCCATCACCGCCTCGCAGACCTCGACCGAGAAATCGAGCTCGGCGGTCGAGAAGGTCTCGGGGCTGTATTCGAAATGCCAGTCGGTGTCGGGCTGCTTGGCGGCCTCGTCGCGGAGCACCTTGGCGCCGGCGATCGCGATCGCCTTGATCTCCTCGCGGCTCATCCCGAACACGATGCGGCGCCATGCCGGCGAGACGGCGTTGTAGAGGTGGACGATCGCCTTCTTGGCGCCCTTGAGCGACTGGAAGCTGGTCTCGATCAGGTCCTGGCGCGACTGGGTGAGCACCTGGACGATCACGTCGTCGGGGATCTTGTCCTGCTGGACGAGCCCTGAGATGAAGTCGAACTCGGTGGCGCCGGCGCTGGGGAAGCCGACTTCGATCTCCTTCACCCCCACCTTGCAGAGCAGCTCGAAGAAGCGGGTCTTCTTCTCCGCGTCCATCGGGTCGATCAGCGCCTGGTTGCCGTCGCGCATGTCGGTCGACAGCCAGCGGGGCGCCTTGGTGATGGTGCGGCTCGGCCATTGGCGGCCGGGCAGGTTTACCTGGGGAAAGGGACGGTATTTGATGGACGGATCGCGCAACATGACAGCTCTCTCTCGGCTGGAGACTTCGATTTCAATCGTGAAGTGCCCTTAGGGGCGCGCGCATGTGCGTCCTGCCCCTAAGGGCGGATAAGTCGCAGGCCGAGAAGTGCGCGGGTCATCATGTTGGGCATGCCTTTAGACAGGCCCGCGCCGCCTTGTCCACTCACATTGTGTTTGCGGCTGCCGTAGCGTCGCTATTGGTGAGCGTGTCGTCGGCTTCGCTCGCCGCCTCCGCCGCATTGACCGCGGCGGCATCGGCCTCGGGCGTCTCGCTCGCCCTGGGGCTGGGCGTGGCGACGATCTCGGCCATGGGCGGCGGGTCTGAATAGTTGGTGCCGGTCGTCCCGCCACCGCCGCATCCGGCCAGAATCACCAGTCCGCCGAGCACCAGAACGCGCATCCCGCTCTCCCCTTTTGCCGTGAAAATCCCCCTTAGCATGGCCTTTTCCCCTCTCCTACCGGCCGTTTAACCCGACTTATCCCCAAAATGTCGCTCTCTCGGGGCGTCTCGGCGCATCTGCTCTCTAGACAGACGCGATTTGTGACGATCAAAGGGTGTGCAGGTGAGGAGTAACGCTCTCACCGCGGTACATCGTAGGCGCGAAAGGCGGCGGAAGGGTTCGCACACGCCGCTGGCGCTAACGAAGGCATAGCCCGTCCAAGGGCAGGAACAGGAGAAACATTATGGCCGAGACCAAAGCACGCGGCGGCATCGCCAAGCCGGTGACCCCTTCGCCCGAGCTGGCCAAGATCGTCGGCACCGCGGATCTTCCGCGCAGCGAGATCGTCAGCAAGCTGTGGGAATACATCAAGAAGAACAACCTGCAGAACCCGGCGAACAAGCGCGAGATCCTCGCCGACGACGTGCTGCGTCCGATCTTCGGCGCCGACAAGGTGACGATGTTCGAGATGAACAAGCACATCGCGAAGCACGTCAAGTAAGCCGGGCCGGGGCGATGCGCCCCGCCGCTGAAAACGCGAAGGGCGGGTTCCCCACGGGGCCCGCCCTTTTGCTTTAGGAGACCGACATGGCCGAGAAGTTCGAACGCCACCGCCAGCCCTGGCGCGCTGACGAGATCCAGAAGCTCCACACGCTCGCCAAGAAGGGCATGGCGCTCAAGGCGATCGCCAAGGCGCTCACCCGCAGCGAGGAATCAGTGAAGGACCGCGCCAAGCTCGACGGGCTCAGCATTGCCAAGCTGCACTAGGGTTTTGGCGCGGGCCTGATCTCGATATGCAGGATCCGCCCGACATGGGCGCGGTCGCTGCCGCTTTCCTCCAGGTCGAACACCAGCCCGCCGCCGGTCACCAAAGTGCGCTTGAGCCCGGGCCATTTCGCACCCGGCGCGATCGTCGCCCCGGGCAGGCATGCCGCAATCCGCGCCGCCATGGTCTCGTGCGTGATCTCGGCGGGCAACAGGCTACGGTGGCAGAAATAGCCCTCTCCGCCGCGCTGGCACGACAGCAGCCGCGGCACGAAATCGCTCTTGCGCAGCGCTTCATATCCACCCGGCTCCGCCACCGCCGCAGAGAGCCGCTGCAGGTCCGCGCAGATCGGATCGTCCTGGACAACGGGCGCGCCAAGCAGCGCCAGGCCAAGCAGAAGATGCATCCCCAATCTCCTTCCGGACCCGGAACGTCCGTCACGCCCGCTTGCCGCAGCCTGAACAACTGCTAGGCGCAGGCCGATGTACGACGCGATCATCCTGGGAGCCGGCGCCGCGGGGCTGATGTGCGCGCTCACCGCCGGCCAGCGGGGCAAGCGCGTGCTGCTCGTCGACCACGCCGACGCGCCCGGCAAGAAGATCCTGATCTCGGGCGGCGGTCGCTGCAACTTCACCAATATCGGCACCGCGCCCGACCGCTACCTCTCGCAGAACCCGCACTTCATGAAGTCCGCGCTCGGCCGCTACACCGCGCAGGACTTCCTCGACCTGGTCGAGCGCCACCGCATCGCCTGGCACGAGAAGACGCTCGGCCAGCTCTTCTGCGACGGCTCTGCCCGCCAGATCATCGACATGCTGCTCGACGAGTGCGCACAGGGGCAGGTCGAGATCTGGCTCGGCCACACGCCCCAGGTCGAGCATGGAGATGCCCGCTGGCGCCTGACCTTCGGCCCCCGCACCGCCGAGGCCAGGGCGCTGGTCCTCGCCACCGGCGGCCCTTCGATCCCCAAGATGGGCGCCACCGGCTTCGCCTATGACTTCGCCCGCCGCTTCGGCCTCAAGGTGGTCGAGCCCCGCCCCGCCCTCGTCCCGCTCACGCTCAGCGGCGAGGAGGCGCTGTTCCGCGAGCTCTCCGGCGTCTCCACCGAGGTCATCGCCCGCGCCGGCAAGGCGAGCTTCCGCGAAGCCGCACTCTTCACCCATCGCGGCCTTTCCGGCCCCGCCATCCTCCAGGTCTCGAGCTATTGGCGGCACGGCGAGCGCATCGGCATCGATTTCCTGCCCAAGGCCGAGCCTGGCTGGCTGCCCGCCGCCAAGCGCGCCCGCCCGCGCGTCACGCTGCGCAAGCTGCTCGGCGAAGCCCTGCCCGATCGTCTCGCCGATGCGCTGGCCGAGAAGCTCGCCCTCCCCACCGAGCTGGCCAACACCCCGGACCGCAAGCTGGAAGAGGCCGCCCGCCGCCTCGCCGACTGGCCGTTCCTGCCCAACGGCACCGAAGGCTATGCCAAGGCCGAAGTCACGATCGGCGGGATCAGCACCGCCGATCTCAGCTCGCAGACCATGGAGGCCCGGAAGGTCCCAGGCCTCTACGCGATCGGCGAAGCGGTGGACGTCACCGGCTGGCTCGGCGGCTATAATTTCCAATGGGCCTGGGCGAGCGGCCGTGCCGCCGGGCTCGCGCTCTAGCCGGATATCGCAGAAACGGCCGCCAAGCCGTTGCTTTCCCGTTTTCCTGCATTTCCATGCACTTGCACCATTTCGAAGCAATTGCTTCCGTAAATTCCCGTAGTGAATTTGGTGCAGTTGCGAACGTTTCGCGTCTGGGCCTCCTAAAAAGGGCTTGTCCGGCGGGCCTGCCCCCGCCGGCGCCAAGGCTTGCCGGGCGCGTATCTCCCGGGGCCGCTCAGGAGGAGTTCTCGATGCACTGGTTCCAGGCCACCGCGCCTATCCGCCTCAAGCTCTACGTCGCCTTCGGCTCGCTGATCGGCGTCATGACGCTGGTCGCGCTAGTCGCCTTGCTCGCGCCGGTGATGATCGCCCTGCCGCTGGTCGCGCTGCTGATCGTCGGCGCGGCGGTCCAGTGCGTCCGCTACCGTGCCGCGATCGCCGATCCCTATGTCGCCACCGTGGTCCGCATGGAGGCGCTCGCCGCCGGCGACCTGGACAGCCCCATCCAGTTCACCGACTATCGGGACTGTGTCGGCCGCATGACCAAGGCGATGCACACCTTCCGCGACAATGCGGTCGAGCAGCAGCGCCAGGCCAGGGAGCAGGCGCATGCCGTCACCCATCTCGGCAACAGCCTTTCGCGCCTTTCGCATGGCGACCTGACCGCCGAGATCGGCAGCGACTTCCCGGATGGCTATGCCGAGCTGCGTACCAACTTCAACGCCACGCTGGTCGCCCTGCGCGGGCTGATCGGCGCGGTGATGGAGAGCACCGCCGCGATCCAGACCGGCTCGGGCGCGATTGCTGAGGCGTCGGAGGACCTGTCGCGCCGCACCGAGGCCAATGCCGCGAGCATCGAGGAAACCAGCGCCGCCGTCGCCCAGATCGACAATCGCCTCAAGGTCACCGCAGCGGCGGCCAGCCGCACCGTCGAGCGTGCCGATGGCGCCATTGCCACGGTCGCCGATGGCCGGGTGATCGCCGAGGAGGCGGTAGAGGCGATGACCCGCGTCGCCGACAGCGCCAAGGGCATCGACAGTGTCATCGAGGGCCTCGACAAGATCGCCTTCCAGACCCGCGTCCTCGCCATGAACGCCGCGGTCGAGGCTGGCCGCGCCGGCGAGGCGGGCCGCGGCTTCGCGGTCGTCGCCGACCTGGTCAGCGCGCTCGCCATGCGCGCCGAAGAAGAGGCCGGCCGCGCCCGCGACCAGCTCACCCATACCCAGGCCGACATCATCACCGCGGTCGGGATGGTCCAGAAGGTCGATGGCGCGTTCGCGGGCATCTCGGGCGATGTCGGCGAGGTCCATGCGCTGCTCAGCGAGATGGCCGGCGACAACCAGGCCCAGGCCACCGCGATCACCCAGATCAGCACCGCGATCGGCACGATGGACCAGTCGACCCAGCAGAATGCCGCGATGGTCGAGGAATCCGCCGCCGCCGCGCGCAGCCTGGCCAGCGAAGTCGCCGCGCTCAGCGAGCAGGCCGCCAGGTTCGAGGTCGGCGCCCCGGCCCGCACCAGCCTCCCCGCGCGCCCGCAAAAAGCGCGCGGCTATGTCTCCCCGGTCAAGCCGCTCGCCACGGCCAGGCCGGTGGCCCGGGCCACGACCGAGGAATGGGCAACGTTCTGAAGCGAAATTCCCTCTCCCATTGGGAGAGGGAGGGAGCCGACGAAGTCGGCGGAAGGGTGAGGGTCGAGAGGCAAGGCTACCCTCACCCTTCCCACTCGCTACGCTCGCGGGCCCCTTCCCGCTCCCAAAGGGAGCGGGAATAGCAAACTATTCCGCCGTCCTCGCCGCCTGCGCGTCGCAAATGTCCGGCAGCCGCACTTCGATCCAGTCGGCCAGCGCGCGGATATGCCCTGCCGCCTCGCGCCCGATCGGCGTCAGGCTGTATTCCACATGCGGCGGCACCACCGGATAGGCGATCCGCTCGACCAGCCCGTCGCCCTCCAGCCATTGCAGCGTCTGCGCCAGCATCCGCTCGCTCACCCCGTCCACCTTGCGGCGCAGCTCGCTGAAGCGGTGGGTGCCGCCCTCCAGCACGATCAGGATCAGCACGCCCCATTGGCTGGTGACGTGCTTCAGCACCTCGCGCGACGGGCAGTTGCGCTCGAGCAGCGCACCGCGGCGCACCCGGGTCGAGAAGGGTTCGCCCAAAGGCTCAGGAGTTTTTTCCATACTTACTTCGATGTATGTACTTACGAATAGTAAGCAAGGCCAATATCTGGATGTCCGTCACCAGCCAGAAGGAACGGACAATGACCATCGCCATCACCGGAGCCACCGGCCAGCTCGGCCACCTCGTGATCGACAAGCTCAAGGCCAAGCTGCCCGCCGACCGGATCGTCGCGCTCGCCCGCAGCCCCGAAAAGGCCGCCGATCTCGGCGTGGAAGTCCGCGCCTTCGATTATGACCGTCCCGATGCCGCCGCGCTCGCCGGCGTGGAAACGCTGCTGCTGATCTCGGGCAGCGAAGTCGGCAAGCGCGTGCCGCAGCATGAGGCGGTGATCGCCGCCGCGAAGCAGGCCGGTATCGGCCGCATCGTCTATACCAGTCTGCTGCGCGCCGACACTTCGCCGATCAGCCTCGGCACCGAGCATAGCGCAACCGAGCGCGCCCTCCTCGCCTCGGGCGTCCCCTACACGATCCTGCGCAACGGCTGGTATATCGAGAATTACGCCGCCGGCGTCGCGGGCGCGCTCGCGCATGGCGCATTGATCGGTGCGGCCGGCCAGGGCCGCATCGCCGCCGCCGCCCGCGCCGACTATGCCGATGCCGCAGTCGCCGTGCTGACCGGCACCGGCCATGACGGCAAGATCTACGAGCTGGCCGGCGATACCGCCTTCACCCTCGCCGATCTCGCCGCCGAGCTCTCCCGCCAGACCGACCGCGACATCCCCTATACCAACCTGCCCCAGGCCGATTACGCCGCCGCCCTCACCGGTGCCGGCGTCCCCGCCCCCTTTGCCGAGCTGCTCGCCGGCTGGGACACGGACACCGCCAACGGCGCGCTGTTCGACGATGGCAAGGAACTGTCGAAGCTCATCGGCCACCCGACCACCAGCCTGGCGGACGGCGTCAAGGCGCTGATCGGCTGATCCCTTAACTCCCCCTCCCTGCAAGGGAGGGGGGCGGGGGGGTGGGTGGCGTCCGGGCGATACGGCCAAACGCGGGTCCGACAGCTCCGTACCGTCAGGCATCCACCCACCCCCAGCCCCTCCCTTGCAGGGAGGGGAGCCTGCTCTGGCAAAATAGGATTTCACCTGATCTACCCTGCCGGATGCGGCACCACCCCGACTCCAGCACCCGATTTCTTGCCGCGCACGCATGCAGGGGATTCAAGGGATTCAACATTTCCCTTGTAAAGAATTTACAAGCGACAACCGAAAACCGCCGAAATCCGCCATTTAGTTGCTCAGCCACCCGGCCACGCGACACAAAGCGACGTCGCGCGCCATCAACCCTCTTTTCCCTTGCGGTGAGGGCCCTTCGAGCCCATGTGCGGGGTCTCATGTCATTTGCTGAACTCCCTGCGCTTCTCGCCGAAGCGCTCGCAGCGCGTGGTTACGCCGCGCCCACGGCCGTCCAGGCCGCCGTCATCGCCCCCGAAGCCACGGGTCGCGACCTCATCGTCTCCGCCCAGACCGGCTCGGGCAAGACCGTGGCCTTTGGCCTGGCCATGCATCCCGAGCTGCTCGGCGAGGATGGCAAGATCGCGCCGACCCGCGAGCCGCACGCGCTGATCATCGCCCCCACCCGCGAGCTCGCCCTGCAGGTCAGCCGCGAGCTGATCTGGCTCTACGGCCCCACCGGCGCGCGCATCGCCACCTGCGTCGGCGGCATGGACGCCGCCAAGGAGCGCCGCCAGCTCAATTACGGCGCGCACATCGTCGTCGGCACGCCCGGCCGTCTGCGCGACCATCTCGAGCGTGGCGCGCTCGACCTCACCGCGCTGCGCGCCGTCGTCCTCGACGAGGCCGACGAGATGCTCGACATGGGCTTCCGCGACGATCTCGAGGCGATCCTCGACGGCGCGCCCGACACCCGCCGCACCCTGCTCTTCTCGGCGACCATGCCCAAGCCGATCGTGGCGCTGGCCAAGCGCTACCAGAACGACGCGCTGCGCATCTCGACCGTCGGCGAGGATCGCGGCCACGGCGACATCAGCTATCAGGCGGTCACGGTCAGCCCGTCGGACATCGAGCATGCGGTGATCAACCTGCTGCGCTTCCACGAGGCGGAGACCGCGATCCTGTTCTGCGCGACGCGCGACAATGTCCGCCATCTCCACGCCACGCTGGTCGAGCGCGGCTTCTCGGCGGTGGCGCTGTCGGGCGAGCATAGCCAGAACGAGCGCAACCACGCCCTCCAGGCGCTGCGCGACCAGCGCGCCCGGGTCTGCGTCGCCACCGACGTCGCCGCCCGCGGCATCGACCTGCCGACGCTGACCCTGGTCGTCCATGTCGAGCTGCCGCGCGACGCCGAGACGCTCCAGCACCGCTCGGGCCGCACCGGCCGCGCCGGCAAGAAGGGCACCGCGGTACTCATCGTCCCCTATCAGCGCCGCCGCCGCGTCGAGATGATGCTCAAGGGCGCGCGCATCCCGGTCGAATGGGCGGACGTGCCCAGCGCCGAGGCAATCCGCGAGAAGGATCGCGAGCGCCTGATCACCGCGCTGCTCGCCCCGGTCGAAGTCGATGAGGAAGATGCCGCCATCGCCGAGCGCCTGCTCGCCGAGCGCACGCCGCAGGAGATTGCCGCCGCTCTCGTCCGCGCGCATCGTTCCGCGATGCCGGCGCCCGAGGAGCTCAGCAGCCAGGGCGATCGCCGCGAGGAGCGTCAGGCCGGCCAGCACCGTCCGGGCTTCGACGACGTGGTCTGGTTCCGGATGGACATCGGCCGTCGCCAGAACGCCGATCCGCGCTGGGTGCTGCCGCTGATCTGCCGCCGCGGCCACATCACCAAGAACGAAGTCGGCGCGATCCGCATCGGGCCGAACGAGACCGCCTTCCAGATCCCGCGCGCGCTGGCGAGCAAGTTCATTGCCGCCGTCGCCCGCACCACCGAGGGTGAGGAGGACGTCCGCATCGAGCAGTCCGATGCACCGCCGGCCCAGGGCCAGGGGCCTCGTCCGCAGCGCGGCGGCCCGAACCGTCCGGCGGGCGGTCCCGGCGCACCGCGGCACCAGGCCAAGCCCTATCGCAAGGCGCCGCCGCCCCGGGGCCCGTCGCACCGGTGAGGATCCTCGTCGACGCCGACGCCTGCCCGGTGAAGGACGAGATCTACAAGGTCGCCTGGCGGCACGAGGTGCCGGTGGTGATCGTGAGCAACAGCTGGCTCCGGGTGCCGCAGCATCCCTTGGTCAGCCGGCAGGTGGTCAGCGACGGCTTCGATGCCGCCGATGACTGGATCGCCGAGCAGGCCGGCGCGGATACGGTGGTCATCACCGCCGACATCCTGCTCGCCGACCGGGCCTTGAAGGCCGGGGCGAAGGTGCTGGCCCCGACCGGCAAGCCGTTCACGACCAGCTCGATCGGCTCGGCGATCGCCACCAGGGCGATCATGGCCGACCTGCGCGCCGGCGGCGACCAGATCGGCGGCCCTCGCCCCTTCTCGGCGGCGGACCGCTCGGCGTTCCTCCAGGCGCTGGACCGCGAGTTGGTGGCGTTGAAGCGGCTTACCTAATCTTAGGAGACGTGCAGGCATAAGTTCGGCAACGGGGATGAGGGACCTTGCCGGGGACATGCACAATCTACCGCTGATCGCGCCGCTACCGCCGCGCCTGAGCGAAATGACCGAGGCACTGCGGGCAATCGAGGCGCGCGGCGTCTACAGCAATGGCGGCCCAGTCGTCCGCGCGTTCGAGGCCCGGGTCGTCGCCGAGCTTTTCGGCGGTCAGGGCGCGGCGCTGGCGGTCAACAACGCCACCATCGGCCTGATCCTGGCGATCCGCCAGGCCGCCCAGGGCCGCAGGGGCAAATACGCCCTGGTCCCCAGCTTCACCTTCGCCGCCACCGCCCACGCCGCGATCTGGGCCGGGTTGACGCCGATCCTGGTCGACAGCGACCCCAAGGACTGGGCCGCCAGCGCCGAGGCCGAGGAGGCCGCCCTGGCCCGCCATGCCGGCGAAGTCGCGGTGCTGGTCCCCTACGACACCTTCGGCACCTGCATCGACCTGGCCCGCTATGCCCGCCTCTCCGAGCAGCACGGTATCGGCGTGGTGGTCGACGCCGCCGCGTCGCTCGGCAGCCTCAATGCCGAAGGCCGTGGTTTCGGTACCGGCGCGGCTTTCGCCAGCGTCTTCTCGATGCACGCCACCAAGACCTTCGCCACCGCCGAAGGAGGCCTGATCTACAGCGCCGACACCGAGCAGGTGGAGGCACTGCGCCGCATGCACAACTTCGGTTTCGGCGCGCCCCGCTCGGCGACCGAGCCCGGCACCAATGCCAAGCTGCCCGAAATCCTCGGCCTGCTCGCCCTTGCCAAGCTCGACGGGATCGACGCGGTCGCCGGGCATCGCGCCGCACTCGACAGTGCCTATCGCACCCGCCTGGGAGATACCGTCACCTTCCAGGCGACCAGGGCCCGGCGCCAGGTCGCCCAGTTCATGCCGATGCTGCTTCCCCAGGGCAGCGACCGTGCCGCGGTGATGGCCGAGCTGGCGGCACGGGGCATCGGTGCCGGCCATTATTTCGCGCCGCATCTCGCCCAGCAGGCCTATTTCCAGCGCGAATGCCTGATTACTCCGACCCCCGTGGCCGACGATCTCGCCGCCCGGATGCTCTCGCTGCCTATCACCGACACGATGACCGAGGCCGACGTCGCCACCATCTGCGACGCGCTCCACGCCGCGCTGCGCAAGCCGCGCATCGTGGTGCCGGCCGCGCCGCAGAAGATCCTCTCCACCGTCCTGATCGGCGGCGGACCGGCGGGCGTCGCCTTCCTCATCTCGGCGAGCAAGAAGGGCAAGCTGCGCGAACTGGGCACCAGCCTCGCCGTGGTCGAGCGCGGGCCGAGCCTGGGCGCCGGCGAGCTGCCCGGCTATGCCATCACCTCCGACAGCACCGCCGAGACCTTCCTCAGCGCCGTGAAGGACAATCCCGAGCCTGGCATCGCCGCGCTGATCGACCATCCCGCCGCCCGCGAGATCGCCCAATATGTCGGCAAGCTCGGCGTGCCGCTCCATCGCACCGGCCCGTTCCTCGAGGCGATGGGCCAGCGCGTCGGCGCGGTCGTCACCGAAGCGGGCGGTCGCGTGCTGACCGGCCATGAGGTGCTCGACAGCCGCCGCACCCCCGCCGGCCTGTGGCAGACCCGAGTCCGCGATATCGCCACCGGCGCCGAGCAGGACCTGCTCTCCGAGAACATCGTCATCGCCACCGGCGGCTACCAGTCGGCGAGCGACGTCACTGCGGCATCGGTCGCCGGCACCCCGCTCGGCGAACAGGTCGGCGAACGGCTGATGCTGTGCGACGACATGCTGCGGACCGGCGGCATGGACCGACTGCGCGAGCGGATCGCCGGCAACCGCGCGCCGCGCATCGCGATCATCGGCGCCTCCACCTCCGCCATCGCCTCGGCCGTGCTGCTGCTCAAGTCCGACATCCCGTTCGGCGCCGAGAACCTGACGCTGCTCCACCGCGAGGCGCTGCGGCCCTGGTACCCCAATGCCGAGGCCGCCCATGCCGACGGCTTCACCGATTTCGGCCCCGACGACATCTGCCCGCTCTCGGGCTTCGTCTACCGCCTGGCCGGCTTCCGGCTCGAAGCGCGCGAGCTGGTGTTGCGCATGCTCCGCATCGGCGGACGAACGCCGGACCCGCGCGTCCGCCTCCACCAGCTCGACGGCCCCGATCCCGAGACCAGCCGCATCCTCGCCGAAGCGGACGTGGTCGTCGCGGCGCTCGGCTATCGCCCACACGCCTTGCCGCTGCTCGACACCGCAGGCCACCGCATCGCGCTCAGCGCACACGCTCCGGGCCGTCCACGGCTGGCCGACCAGCTCTGCCGCGTCACCGATGCCGAGGGCCAGCCGATCCCCGGCGCCTATGGCATCGGCCTCGCCGCCGGCTTCGTCCCCGAAGGGCGGCTGGGTGGCGAGAAGAGCTTCAAGGGCAAGGCCAACGGCCTGTGGCAATGGCAGAACGATGTCGGCCAGCTGATCGTCGACCAGTTGCTCGGCCAGAGCGTGAGCCTCGCCGCATGAGCGCCGCGCCCACGGTCTCCGTCATCATGCCCGCATACAATGGCGCGGCGTGGATCGGCGCGACGATCGACTCGGTCCTCGCCCAGGACTTCACCGACTGGGAGATGGTGATCGTCGACGATTGCTCGACCGACGACACCCGCGCCCTGCTCGCCGCGCTGACCGATCCGCGCATCTCCGTGCTCCATGCAGAGACCAATGGCGGCCCGGTCGTCGCCCGCAACATCGGCTTCGCGGCGGCGCGCGGGCGCTACATCGCCGGACTCGACCAGGACGACCTCTGCAAGCCCGGCCGCTTCGCCGCGCAGGTCGCGCATCTCGAGGCCAATCCCGACAGCGTGCTCGTCGCCACCGCCGCGGAGCTGCTCGAGAACGGCCATGCCGCGCCCTGGCCCGGCGACCGCCCGCTCACCCCGGCGACGATCGACTGGCTGATCCTCACCCAGAACCCGCTGGTCTGGTCGACCGTCATGTTCCGCGCCGAGGCCGCGCGGCTGCTCGATCCATTCGAGCGCCCCCAGGTGCGCTATGCCGAGGACTTCGACCTCTATCACCGGCTCAGCCGCTTCGGGCGGATCGCCCGGCTCGACGAGGCGCATCTCCTTTATCGCTGCCACCCCGGCGGCGCCTCGAAGAAGTTCGCCGAGACCATGGCCGCCAGCGCGGCGCGGGTGCTGACCGAGCGCTACCAGCCGCTGTTCGGCGACGAGAGCCAGGGCAATGCCGAGCTGGTCGTGCGCTATTTCATGCAGCGCGACCCGGCGCCCGACCTCGAGACGCTCGGCCGCCTGTCGCGCATCCTGGCCGCGCTCCATGCCGACCATGTCGCCCGCACGCCGCTCACGCCGCAGGAGCGGATCGAGGTGGATGGCGAGCATGCCCGGCTGTGGTGGCTGGTCGCCCGCCCCGCCCTGCGCCAGGGCGCCGTGACGATGCGTCAGGCGATGGCGGTGCTGCCTGAGAGCGTGCACCTGCCCGCCAACGACCCGGACCGCCTGATCTCGCCGCTGATCGGCCGGGTGCGGGCGATCGGGCGCGGCTTCGGGGTGGCGCTGTAGCCAAAGTACACGAAGTACACGCCAAAAGCCGGTTTTGCGCAGGCGGCCCCGCGGGCACCGGCACTTATAATCTGCAGCAAATATCAATCATAAGTCTATATAATAGAATAGGAATATTTCGAGAAGACGAAGGCAAAATCCTACATTGCGGGCCGCATGCGGACCGACACCTTGGTCTCGGCGATACCATCGTCCAATCGCATGCGCGCACACGGCACGACACCTTTGGGCAGTCCGACACCCCAAAGGAAGCATCGGTGGATAGCAAGACCGCCCCCGTCCAGATCCGCCTGACCCGCCGCACCCCGGCCTATTGGCGCGTCACGTTCGACAATCCGCCGCTCAACGTGATGGGGCCGGAGACCGTCCGCCAGTTCCAGCGCCTGATCGCGGAGATCGAGGCGGACGCAGAGGTCCGGGTGGTGGTGTTCGACAGCGCAGTCGACGGCTTCTTCCTCAACCATTCGGACTTCACCGCGCCGCTGGAGGAAATGACCTCGCTGCCGCCCGGCCCCACCGGGCTCGCCGCGTGGCCCGACTTCCTCGTCCGCCTGACCCGCGCGCCGGTGGCGTCGATCGCTCTGATCCGCGGCCGGGCGACGGGCAATGGCAGCGAGATCGCGCTGGCCTGCGACATGGCCTTCGCCAGCCGCGAAAAGGCCATCCTCTCGCAATGGGAGGTCGGTGTCGGCATGGTCGCCGGCGGCGGCCCGATGGCGCGCCTGCCCCAGCTGATCGGCCGCAATCGCGCGATGGAAGTGCTGCTGGGCTCCGAGGACCTGACCGGCGAGCAGGCCGCGGCCTATGGCTATGTCAATCGCGCGCTGCCGGACGACCTGCTCGACGCGCATGTCGACGCGCTCGCCACCCGCATCTCGCGCTTCGACAAATGGGCGATCGCGCAGACCAAGCGGCTGGCGAATACCAGCCTGCCGCCGGACGTCGAGCTTGGCGCCGGCTGGGAAGCCTGCATCGCCTCGCTGGGGCGGCCTGCCGCGCAGGACGGGATCAGGGCGCTCACCGCGCTCGGCTTCCAGTCGCCCGGCGCGGTCGAGAACCGGCTCGGCTTCCATCTTGGCCAGCTTAGCTCCGCGGAGTCGGCCGATCCACACAGCTTCGAAACGCAGGAGACAGCATGACCAATCTGATCCAGGGCGCACCGGCCGCAGGCCTGGCCCTTCTCGTCGCGGCGCCCGCAACGGCGCAGGAGCTTTCCCCCAAGCAGGTCGGATCGGTCCATGCCGAGGCGATCGGCTTCGCCCCGTTCGACGCTTTCCCCACCGGCGCCGTGCTCGCCAAGGTGGTCGGCGATCCGACCAAGCCTGGCCCCTATGTGGTCCGCGTCAGGGTGGCGGACGGGGTGAAGCTGCTGCCGCATATCCACCCCGAAGACCGGGTCTACACGGTCATTTCCGGCGTCTTCTATATCGGCTTCGGCAAGGAGTTCGATCCCGCAAAGCTGACGGCCTATGGCCCAGGCAGCGTGGTGATCCTGCCCGGCAACACGCCCCATTTCCACTGGGCCAGGTCGGGCGAATATATCACCCAGGTGACCGGCGCGGGCCCGCTGGGCATCGAATATGTGCACCGCGAGGACGATCCGCGCGTCCATGGCCATTAGGCCGGACGCGCGGCACCGGCCTCAGCCCTTCCGGCTGAAGGTCAGCCAGAGCGTCGAGACCAGGAAATAGAAGGCGCCGAACGCGGCATAGGGCGCGATGTCGGTGATGCCCGGGAGATGCGACCCCAGCGAGCGCGAGATGAAGAAGCCGCCGGCCAGCGCCGATTGCGCGCCGCTCAGCACCATCGCCCATTGCGCGCCATAGGCCTTCCAGCGCCGCACCCCGGTGCCGAGCTGGAGCAGGCCGGCGA
>Ga0102592_1001433_pt1 | contig 26919 bp, 25 predicted proteins | sample AraplaCol_mMF_r2_FD_76861 | JGI IMG/M metagenome (GOLD analysis project Ga0102592, IMG submission 76861) | Arabidopsis root microbial communities from North Carolina, USA - plate scrape MF_Col_mMF_r2 (SPADES assembly) (version 2) | ecosystem: Host-associated > Plants > Roots > Endosphere...
TCCTGCAGTAAGAAGCCCTTCGGCACGATCATGTAGAGCCACACGGTGCCCGCAAGCGTGGCGAAGGTCACCGCCAGCATCACGCACTTGTAGGCGAGCACCCGGTCGAGTGTCCATTCATAGGCGCGCAGCCAGCCTGCAAACATGCGTTCGAACAGGCGCAGGACGACGTTTTCCTTGTGGTTCGGATCATGCGCCCGGAGCACGCGCGCGCACAGCATCGGCGTCAATGTCAGCGACACGAAGCCGGAGACGATGATAGCGACCGAGATCGTCACAGCGAATTCGCGGAACACGCGACCGACGATGCCGCCCATCAGCAGCACCGGAATGAACACGGCGATCAACGAGAAGGTGATCGAGATGATGGTGAAGCCGATTTCGCGCGCGCCCTTCAGCGCGGCCTCGAAAGGCTGCATGCCGCGCTCGATGTGGCGAACGATGTTTTCCAGCATGACGATGGCGTCATCGACCACGAAGCCGACCGACAGCGTGATCGCCAGTAGCGTCATGTTGTTGATGGAGTAATCCAGCATATACATGACGGCGCAGGTACCGAGGATCGAGATCGGCACCGCCAGCGCGGGAATGAAGGTGGCCGAGGCCGAGCGCAGGAACAGGAAGATGACGATGATCACCAGCACCACGGCGATCAGCAGGGTCTCCTCGACGTCCGCCACAGCCTCGCGCACCGAGACCGAGCGGTCCATCATCGTATTGACCTCGACCGAAGCCGGGATCTGTGCGCGCAGCGACGGCAGGCGCTCGCGCACGGCATCCACCACCGCCACGGTGTTGGCGTCAGGCTGTTTCTGGATCGCCAGCACGATGGCGCGTTCGCCGTTCAGCCAGGTGCCGACCTTGTCGTTCTCGACGGCATCATAGATCTTGGCGACCTCACTCAGCTTGACCGGCGAACCGTTGCGCCAGGCGACGACGATCTGGCCGTAATCGGCGGCCTTGGTCATCTGCCCGGATGCCTGCAGGGAGATGTCCTGCTTCGGCCCGTTCAGGGTGCCGACCGGCGTCGATGAATTCGCACGCGCGACCGCGGTGCGGATGTCCTCCAGCGACAGACCGCGCGCCGCGGCAGCCTCCGGATCAGCCTGGACGCGGATCGCGAATTTCTGCGAGCCGTAGATCAGAACCTGCGCGACGCCCGGAATCTGCGACAGCGCCTGCCCGATCGTGATGTCGCCGAACTCGTTGACCGATGACAGCGGCAGCGTCGATGAACTCAGCGCGATGAACAGGATCGGGAAATCGCCGGGGTTCACCTTCCGGAAGCTCGGCGGGATCGTCATCTCGATCGGCAATCGCCGCTGCGCGATGGTCAGCGCCGTCTGCACGTCGAGCGCGGCGGCATCGATGTTGCGGTTGAGATCGAACTGGATGGTGATCTGCGTCGTGCCTTGCGACGACGACGACGACATCGAGGTGATGCCGGCAATGGTCGAAAGCTGGCGCTCGATCACGCCGGCCACCGATGAAGCCATGGTGTCGGCGCTGGCGCCCGGCAATGTCGCGGTCACCGCGATGGTCGGGAAATCGACCTTTGGCAGTGCCGAGACCGGCAGCAGGCGGAAACCGAAAATGCCGAAGGCGATGATCGTCGCCGTGATGAGCGTGGTCATCACCGGGCGACGGATGCAGATCTCCGAAAGGGTCATGGCCTACGCCCCGGCCTTGCGCTTGCGGGACTCGACCTGCGTGCCCTGGGTCAGCAGCAACTGACCATCGACCACGACCTCCTCATTGCCGGACAGGCCGGTGGTGATCACCGACTGGCCCTGGAAGGTGCGATCGACCTCGACAGGCTGGATCTGCGCCTTGCCGTCCTTCACGACGAACACAAAGTTCCCGGTCTGGCTGCGTTGCACGGCGACCGTCGGCACCGTGACGCCATCCTCGACGCGAATGATCAGCTTGGTCTGGACCAGGGTGCCGGGCCACAGGATCTCGCTGGCATTGTCCATGATGCCGCGAACCGTGACCATGCCGGTGGTGGAGTCCACGGTGTTCTCGATCATGGCGACCTTGCCGGTCTCCGAGCGCTCGCTGTTGGGGATCGTCGCGATCACCCTGGTGGTGCCGGCCGTCATCGCATCGCGCAGATCCGCCAGCAGACGCTGCGGGATCGTGAAGGTCACATAGACCGGCGCCATCTGGTTGATGGTGGCGAGCGGTGCTGTGTCCGCTGGCCGCACGAAATTGCCGACCTTCACATTGGCGGCGCTGATGCGCCCTGAGAACGGCGCCTTGATGATCGTGTAGCTCTTCTGGACCTTCAAGTTGTCGAGCATCGACTGGTCGGCCTTGATGGTGCCGGCGAGGATGTCGGCCTGGGTCTTGGCATTGTCGAGGCTGACCTGGGTGGTGGCGCCCTTCCCGATCAGGTCGGCGAAGCGGCGAACATCGCGCTCGGCACCGGCCAACTGCGCCTGATCCTTCGCCAGCGTGCCCTCAGCCTGCTCGATCTGGGCATCGATCTGGCGCGAATCGAGGGTGAAAAGCAGATCCCCCTCATTGACCTTGGCGCCGTCCTGAAAATGGACGGAGATGATCGTGGTCTCCAGGCGGGACTTCAGCGCCACCGACGAGATCGGCGTCACCATGCCGATGGCATCGACATCCACCGGCACGGGCTTGCGCTCGGCCCTGGCGAGTTCGACGGCCACGACGCGGGTCCGCGCCTGAGCCGGCCCCTTCTCGCCGCCCATCCACTGGGAGCGCGTGGCATAGCCGGCGACGGCGACGCCTGCGAGGACGACAAGAGCGGTCAATGTGCGTTTCTTCATCTGGCCTTCGTCACCTGGTACAGTCTTGTGGTCGAAGCTCGGGTGTCGCCCCCCGTATCCGTCCCTGGCTGTTTGTCTCGGCGCCTGTGCGCTTTAGGCTTAAAGCGTATCATGCCGCCGCGCGGGATGGTATGCCACCGCGACGCAATTCTGCCATTTTCGTTACCGGAATCCCATTGGATGAGAATAGCCACCTGGAACGTGAACTCGGTCCGCCAGCGCCTGGATCATCTGCTGACCTGGTTGCAGGAGTGCCAGCCGGACATCGCCTGCTTGCAGGAGATCAAGTGCATGGACGACGCGTTCCCGCGCGAGCCCATCGAGGCGCTTGGCTACAATGTGGTCACCCACGGCCAGAAGACGTTTAACGGGGTTGCCCTGCTCTCCAAATACCCGCTCGATGAAGCCACTCCGCGCCTGGCCGGCGACGATCTCGACGAGCACGCCCGTTTCATCGAGGGCGTGGTGTCGCTGAAATCGGGTGTGGTGCGCGTCGCCTGCCTGTATCTGCCCAATGGCAATCCGGTGGAGACCGAAAAGTATCCCTACAAGCTGCGCTGGATGGAGCGGCTGCGCGAATTCACCAAACTGCGCCTGAAGACCGAGGAGCCACTGATCCTGGCCGGCGACTTCAACGTCATCCCGGCCGCCCGCGACGTCCACAATCCCGCGGCCTGGATCAATGATGCCCTGTTCAAGCCAGAGACCCGCGAGAGCTTCCAGTCCCTGCTCGGCCTCGGCATGACCGATGCGTTGCGGGCCGTCACCGACGATCCCGGACAATACACGTTCTGGGACTATCAGGCCGGCGCCTGGCAGAAAAACTGGGGTATCCGCATCGATCACCTGCTGCTGTCGCCACAGGCCAGCGACAAGCTCGTGGACGTCGGCATCGACAAGTATGTCCGCGGCTGGGAGAAGCCGAGCGACCATGTGCCGGTCTGGGTCGATCTGGATCTGGAGGCGGCGTAGGCAGCTCCCGCGATACTAACGCACTGCACCATCTCAACTTCCTGACGCATCCGGCCCATAACCCTTGGACTGGACGCTACACGCTGTGATTTAATCGGCCTGTACTGGCTGCCTTGATCGCAATGTCGTTTCGGGAAGCTGATTCATGACGTCCATCGACCATACGGACATCGCGCCCGTCGGACCGGCCACCTCGGAACGAGACGTCCTGTTGCTGTGGATGATCTTTACCGGCCTGTCCGTTTTCGCCCTCGTCCTGCTGTGGCGATACGGCCTGATCGACCTGATGGTCACGTCCGATCGCACCTACATTTCCAGTGTCATCGGCGTGCTCTATATCGCCACTTGCTGCCACTGCTTCATACGCACCCGTGCGATCGCGCGTGAAGGAGCAGCGGCAACGCGTTGTCGTGCATTGCTGAGCACCCCCGAAGGATTGACGGCCCTCACCCTGGATCGGCCGCGATTGCCGGACGGCATGGTGACGGACCACATTCGTAATCTGGTCACAAAGGCCAAAGCGCAGGGCAACGGCCGGATCGACCAGACGCTGCTGTTGCGCGCGCTGGCGGATCGACTGCGTGGCTCGAACGGCTTCGGCGCATTCGCATCAGACACGCTGATGAAGCTCGGGCTGCTGGGAACAATAGTCGGCTTCATCATCATGCTGGCGCCCGTAGCCACGCTTGATGCCGCCGACAAGGCCGCGATGCGCGCGTCGATGGGTCTGATGAGCGACGGCATGGCGGTGGCGATGTATACGACGCTGGCGGGACTGATCGGATCGATCCTGGTCAGGATACAGTACTACATTCTCGACGCCGCTACGCAGCGGGTGTTTTCCGATGCGGTGATGCTGACAGAAACGCGGGTCACGCCGGTTCTGGAAGCGCGTCATGGCGGATGACTTCGGCCTGTATCCGCGCGACGAAAATTTCGATCCGCTCGGCGTCATGCTGTTCAAGGCGCTGCAGGTCATCGCCTTCCTGTTCTTCATCGCACTGCTGGCAGTGTCTCCGGATGCAAAGGATGGCAAGGTCGACTCCAAAGCCGAATTCATCATCACGATGGACTGGCCCGACAGTCATCCCGATGACCTCGATCTGTTCGTGCAGGACCCCATCGGCAACATCGCCTGGTACCGGCATCGCGAGGCTGGTTTCCTCACCCTCGACCGCGATGATCGCGGCGGCGCCAACAATTCCATCACCGTCAACGGCAAAAAGATCGCCTCGGCGATCCGCGAGGAGATCGTCACCGTCCGTGGCATCGTGCGCGGAGAATACACGGTCAATGTCTCGCACTTCGCGGCGACGACGGGCCAACCGGTCCCCGTCAAGATCAAGGTCCAGAAACTCAATCCGACGGCGCAGGTCGTGTTCGACGACAAGCTTACCCTCGATCACACCGGCCACGAACGCACTGCGGTGCGCTTCTGGCTCGATGGCGAAGGCAAGGTCGTGGATGTCCAGCAGCGCCACAAATCGCTGCTCGAAACCTTTCGGAATGCCCGAGCCAATGGCGCTGACCTCGATCCCAAGACCGGCGTCAGGATGCCGCGCCGTGAGTAGCGGCCAGCAATCCATGGTGCTGACACTGTCGATCGGTTACGCGCTGATCGGCGTGCTTCTGCTGACGATCCTGGTCTATGCGCGCCTCGGCTGGCGTGCGAAGGCAGCTGTCGTCGTGGTGACCAGCGCCTTCTATATTGCCAGTTTCATCGGCCTGCGCGGCCTGCTGGGCTGGGCCAGCATCGACAGGCTGCCGCCCCGCTTCAAGCTGCTGCAGGCGCGCATCGTGGAGCCGCATTCACTGGCCGGCGAGCCCGGCGCAATCTATCTCTGGGTGGAGGCGCTGGATGATGACAATCGCCCGAGCGGATTCCCGCGCGCCTATCGCGTTGCGTATAGCGAAAAGCTTGCGGAAAAGACCGACAAGGCCATCAGCGAGATCGCGGCAGGCAATCCACAAGGCGGACGTGCGGCCGATTACGGCAGCGGACAAGGCGGCCTGCTCGATGCCGCCCGGCAATATATCACGCCGAGCATGATCATGGAAACGTCAGGTGGGGATCCTTCAACCAGCGGCGGTCCAGTCGCGCCGCAGGACGCGGGCGAAGCCATGTCGTTCACACCCCTGCTCCCGCCGCGCATGCCGCCGAAGGACCAGTAACGCGCGATCGCGTGAGTAACGATGCGTCGTCATAGGTTCGACTGGAGCGGCGTTCGGGTCAGTAGCCGTCTCAGTCCCGCTTGCCCTGCACCCAGTGCTCGAGCATCTGCAGCGCCATGGCGCGGTCGTCTTCGGAGGCCTTGGCGATGGCCTTGGCATAGCTGTCGCGGATCCAGGTATCTTCCGGACCGGCATTGTCGCGGGCCAGCGTCAGCCACATCAGGCCGCGGGCCATCTGGCGTGGCAGTGCTTCGCCATTGAACAGCATCTGGCCGAGCAGCGCCTGGGCCTGATGCTGGCCCTTCTGGGCGGCGAGACCAAGCCACCGCACGCCATATTTGGCGTCGCGCGGGGTGCCGATGCCCTTCAGATACAGGCGGGCCAGATCGTACTGGGCGTCGGCATTGCCGAAATAGGACGCGGCGTAAGAGAACATCTCACGGGCACGCTCGGCGTCCACCTTGATCTTCGAATTCGGGATGCCATCGAGATAATAGCGGCCGAGCGCGACGAAGGCATTGGCGACGATCGCGGCCTGCGGCGCCGAGGGTGAGTCCTCAGCATGGGCATTGGCGATCCGGCTGAAATATTCGAAAGCGCGCAGATCGTCCTGGGCGACGCCATTGCCGTCCGCATACATGCGGCCGAGCTTCCACTGGGCGATGGGATGGCCGCCTTCGGCGGCATATTGCAGGGCGGTGAGCGAGTTGTCGGCTTTTGCAGCCGGCTTCCTGGCAACCGGGGCGGACGCGCCGGGCATTGCGGGGATCACCGACGGCGCCGCATCGCTGCCGCCAACCGGCGAGCCATCAAATGCGAGAGCCGGCCCAGCCGCAACGGCTGCGCTCCACGCCAACGCGACGAAAACGATACGCTCAAATATCCGCATAACTATGGTTCTCAAGGTCGCCGCCGGAAGAGCGAGCGCCCGTTATGGCAAATCTGTTTTGACGCGCGATGGCCGCGTGGAATCCCGACCAGTCATTGGTCGCGCAGGCAGCCCGATCGGACGTGCGCGCATCCCATCCGCGGTCGGTCAACTTTCCGTTAGAAATCCCGGCCTCGGACGAGCTTACGGTGAACGACACGTCTATCGCCTGATTCCCTGTCACTCCGACGACAGCGCCGAATACGGCGGTGTGTCCGTCGGCAGAACGCGAAACGTCCTGGTGTGCATGTAGGGTCACGGCCGTCGAATTCTCCGCAATCGGCCGGCCCGCAACGGCAAGGCCCTGCGGGACGTCCTGATCGAGCAATGTCGTTGTCAGCAACGGGATGCTGGCAATTTCCGGTATGTCTTTGACGACATCACGGCTGACTGAGTGCAAACCGGAGACAAACGGAGTCTTTTTGAAGATTTCGTCATGCCGGGACGCGATCGCAGCGGCGAACGGCCAATGCAGGTCCGTCGCTCGACGGCGACCCTGCAGATGCGGCTTGATGTTCGTCCCGACGTCCATCGTGAACCTGGTGTCCCGGGCCACTCCAAGGATCCGGGACAATCCCTTTGACATCCCGCCGATCTGGAGCACGCCCGCCTTCTGGCTGACGAGACATGATCTCACGAAGGCGTGTGGCCAAATAGCGGCGGTTGCGCTTACCACCGCTTGACAGGGTTAAATGCTGGGGAACTGTGGCGAACAGGCAACAGGCGTTGCGTCGGGGCAACCATGTCCCGTAGCCCGGATGGAGCGCAGCGCAATCCGGGATTTCGAGCCTCAACAATATTGCCGGTCCCCGGATTTCGCTGCGCTCCATCCGGGCTACCAATGGTCTCAGGTGTTCAGCACCCGGCCATAGGCATCCAGCACCGCTTCCTTCATCGTCTCCGAGATGGTCGGGTGCGGGAAGATGGTGTGGAACAGCTCTTCCTCGGTAGTCTCCAGGTTCATGGCCACGACAAAGCCCTGGATCATTTCGACGACCTCCGCGCCCACCATGTGCGCGCCGAGCAGCTGGCCGGTCTTCTTGTCGAAGATCACCTTCACCATGCCCTGGTCCTCGCCCTGGGCGATGGCCTTGCCATTGGCGACAAAGGGGAAGCGGCCGACGCGGATGTCCTTGCCGGCTTCCTTCGCCTTGGCCTCGGTGAGGCCGACCGAAGCGATCTGCGGATGGCAATAGGTGCAGCCCGGGATCAGCGTCTTGTCCATGCCGTGCGGGTTCATGCCCTTGATGGCCTCGACGCAGATCACGCCTTCATGCTCGGCCTTATGCGCCAGCATCGGGGGACCGGCGACGTCGCCGATGGCGTAGATGCCGGGAACATTGGTCTTGCCGTATTTGTCGATGACGATGCAGCCGCGCTCGGTCTTCACGCCGAGCTTCTCGAGACCGAAGCCCTCGATATTGCCGACAACGCCGACCGCCGAGATCACGCGATCGAATTCCTGGGTCACCGGCTTCTTGCCGTCGTCGATGGTGGCGACGACGCTGTCCGCCTTCTTGTCGAGCTTCGTCACCTTGGTGTTTGCGAGCACCTTGATGCCCTGCTTTTCAAATTGCTTGCGGGCAAAGGCGGCGATCTCGGCGTCTTCCACCGGCAGGATCTGCGGCAGCACTTCCACCACCGTTACCTCGGCGCCGAAGGAACGATAGAACGACGCGAATTCGATGCCGATGGCGCCGGAGCCGACCACCAGCAGCGACTTCGGCATCTTGTCGGGGTTCATCGCTTCGAAGTAAGTCCAGACGAGTTTCTTGTCGGGCTCGAGGCCCGGCAATACGCGCGGGCGCGCGCCGGTGGCGACGATGATGTGTTTTGCGGTGTAGCTGCCCTCGCCCAGCGCGCCCTTCGGTGCTTCGGCCTGCGACTTCTTCACCGAGAACTTGCCGGGCGCCTCCAGCGTGGCCTCGCCCCAGATCACCGTGATCTTGTTCTTCTTCATCAGGAACTCGACGCCGCCATTGAGGCGCTTCACCACGCCGCGCGAGCGCGCGATCACGGCCTTGATGTCGAACGAGATATTGTCGGCGGACAGGCCGTAATCCTTGGCATGCTGGAAGGCGTGGTACATTTCCGCCGAGCGCAGCAGCGCCTTGGTCGGGATGCAGCCCCAATTGTTGCAGATGCCGCCGAAATAGGCCTTCTCGACGATCGCCGTCTTGAAGCCGAGCTGCGCGGCACGAATGGCCGTCACATAGCCGCCGGGACCGGAGCCGATGACGACGACGTCGAAGGAATTGTCAGCCATGATGTATCACTCGATGTTGTGGTGGCCGTTGAAGATGTGAGGGCGCGCGAAGTCAGCGCGCTCACACCACCATCATCACGGGATTTTCGATCAGCTTCTTGAAGGCCGTGATCAGCTCGGCACCAAGCGCACCGTCGATGGCACGGTGGTCGCAGGAGAGCGTCACGCTCATCATGGTCGCGGCGACGATCTGGCCGTTGCGGACCACCGCCCGCTCCTCGCCGGTGCCGACCGCCAGGATCGAGGACTGCGGCGGGTTGATCACCGCGGTAAAATCCTTGATGCCGAACATGCCGAGATTGGAGACCGACGATGCGCCGCCCTGATATTCATGCGGCTTGAGCTTCTTGGCCTTGGCGCGCGCGGCGAGCTCCTTCATCTCGTTGGAGATGGCGGAAATCGACTTGACCTCGGCCTGGCGGATGATCGGCGTGATCAAGCCGAACGGCAGCGCCACGGCGACACCGATGTCCGAATGCTTGTGGCGGAGCATCGCAGCTTCCGTCCACGATACATTGGCTTCCGGAATCTTCTGCAGGGCGACAGCCATCGCCTTGATGATGAAGTCGTTCACCGAAAGCTTGTAGTTCGGCTTGCCGTCCTTGTCCTTGCCCGCCGCGGCATTGATCTCTTCGCGGGCAGCGGAGAGCTTGCCGAGATCGCAATCGACGGTGAGATAGAAGGTCGGCATCGAATTGGTGGCAGCGGTGAGACGCTGCGCGATGGTGCGGCGCATGGAGTCATGCGGCACGGTCTCGTAGGAGCCCTCCTCGTACAGGCCGAGGATCGCTTGATCCGACATTGCAGGCGCACCGGCAGCCCCCGTCGGAGCAGCGGCACCAGCCGTCGGTGCCTTCAGCGCGCCGCCCGACTTCGCCTTCTCGACGTCTGCTGCTACGACGCGGCCGCGCGGGCCGGTGCCGTTGATGCGACCGAGTTCGATGCCGGCTTCCTTGGCCAGCCGGCGCGCCAGCGGCGACGAGAACACGCGCGCACCGGTGTTCGCGGCGGCCTGAGCGGGCGCAGGCGCGGCGGCCGGCTTCGGCGCTTCCTGCTTCGTTTCAGACTTGCCCTCAGACTTGCTCTCAGCCTTCGGCTCTGGTTTTGCGTCCTGCTTGGCTTCCGCCTTCGGCTCAGGCTTCGCTTCGGCCTTGGCGTCCGACTTGCCGCCGCCGCTGGCCGCAGCCTTCACGTCTTCGCCATCCGCGGCGAGGATCGCGATGACGTCATTCACCGGCACATCCGCAGTGCCTTCCGGCACCAGGATCTTTGCAATCGTGCCTTCATCGACGGCTTCGACTTCCATCGTCGCCTTGTCGGTCTCGATCTCTGCGATCACATCGCCGGACTTGACCGCATCGCCCTCTTTCTTGAGCCACTTGGCAAGGTTGCCCTTTTCCATCGTGGGCGACAGCGCGGGCATCAGAATGTTAATCGGCATTGTCAGTGACCTTGTTGCGACCGCGGCGTGGTGGCGCCCATGTCGGTCGGACGAGCAATCTCGGCTTCGAACATATCGACGATGCGACGCAGCGCCTCGTCCTCGGTGAATTCGCTCTCGCGCCCATAGGCGCGCGCAGCGTGGCGCGCGATATCGACCAGCAGGAGGCCCCACATTTCCGGGTCCTCGAAGGCGCGCATGAACGCGATCGACAGGCCGCCATCGACGACGAAGGCACGCAACACTTCGGTTGCGTCCTCCCGTCCCTCGACATCCGGCGGCAGCGATTGTTCCTTCGGACCGGCCATGTCGGCTCCCTCAAGCGTTAGCGATAGCAGACGGCCTTGGCGGCAGCGACGACCTCGGCCACCGAGGGCAGCGCGAGCTTTTCGAGGTTGGCGGCGTAAGGCATCGGCACGTCCTTGCCCGACACGCGCGCGACCGGCGCATCGAGATAGTCGAACGCGTTTTCCATGATGCGCGCCGCGATTTCGGCGCCGACGCCGTTCTGCTGCCAGCCCTCTTCCACGCAGACGGCGCGCGAGGTCTTCTTCACCGACTCGATGATCGTCTCGGTGTCGAGCGGACGCAGCGTGCGCAGGTCGATGACCTCCGCCTCGATGCCTTCCTTGGCGAGCTCTTCAGCGGCCTTCAGCGTGTAGGTCATGCCATGCGACCACGAGATCAGCGTGACGTCCTTGCCGGCACGCACGATCTTCGCCTTGCCGATCGGCAGCACGTAATCGTCGAGCTTCGGCACTTCACCGGTCTGGCCGTAGAGCATTTCATGCTCGAGGAAGATCACCGGGTTGGGATCGCGGATCGCGGCCTTGAGCAGGCCCTTGTAGTCGGCCGCATTCGACGGTGCGATCACCTTGAGGCCGGGGATCTGCGAGTACCAGGCCGAGTAGTCCTGGCTGTGCTGAGCGGCCACGCGGGCAGCGGCGCCGTTGGGGCCGCGGAACACCATCTGGCAGGTCATCTGTCCGCCCGACATGTAAAGCGTCTTGGCGGCGGAGTTGATGATCTGGTCGATCGCCTGCATGGCGAAGTTGAAGGTCATGAATTCGACGATCGGCTTCAGGCCGGCCATGGCCGCACCGACGCCGACGCCGGCAAAGCCGTGCTCGGTGATCGGCGTGTCGATGACGCGACGGGCGCCGAATTCCTGCAGCAGGCCCTGGGTGACCTTGTAGGCGCCCTGATATTCGGCGACTTCCTCACCCATCACGAACACATCGCCGTCGCGACGCATTTCTTCGGCCATGGCGTCGCGCAGCGCTTCGCGGATGGTCATGGTGACCATCTCGGTGCCTTCCGGAATATCCGGATCCGGCAGCAACTCGAACTTCGGCGCCTCCGGAGTCTTGGCGCCCTTGGCCTCTTCCTTCTTCGGCGCGTCCGTCGGCTTGGCCTCCGGCGTCTTTTCGGCGTCGGCAGGCGGGGCCGCGTCCCCAGCCTTCTTCGCCGGCTCCGGTTCGGCGTTGGCATCCTCGCCTTCCGCAACGATGGTTGCGATCGGCGTGTTCACGGCGACATCGGCGGTGCCTTCCGGCACCAGGATCTTGCCGAGCGTCCCTTCATCGGTCGCTTCGACTTCCATCGTCGCCTTGTCGGTCTCGATCTCGGCGATCACGTCGCCGGACTTGATGGTGTCGCCTTCCTTCTTCAGCCACTTCGAAAGGTTGCCCTTTTCCATCGTGGGGGACAGCGCGGGCATCAGCACTTGAATTGCCATAGTAACTCCGGATCGCTCTAGCTTGCGCGCTTCTTAGCGGTAGATATCGGTGTAGAGCTCGGACGCGTCCGGCTCGGGATCGTTCTGTGCGAAGTCCGCGGACGCGTTGACGATCTCGCGCACTTCCGCGTCGATCGCCTTCAGGTCCTGCTCGCTGACCTTCAACTCCAGAAGACGGTTGCGCACCTGCTCGATCGGATCCTGGTCGTGACGGATCTTCTCGACCTCCTCGCGGGTCCGGTACTTCGCCGGGTCGGACATCGAGTGGCCGCGATAACGATAGGTCTGCATTTCGAGGATGTACGGACCCTTGCCGGCGCGGCAGTGCGCTACGGCCTTGTCGGCGGCAGCCTTCACGGCGCGGACATCCATGCCGTCCACTTGCTCGCCCGGAATGTTGAACGACACGCCGCGCTTGGAGAAGTCGGTCTGCGCCGACGAGCGGACCACCGAGGTGCCCATGGCGTAGCGGTTGTTCTCGATGACGTAGATCACCGGCAGCTTCCAGAGCTCCGCCATGTTGAAGCTCTCATAGACCTGGCCCTGGTTCGACGCGCCATCGCCAAAGTAAGCGACCGAGACATTGTCGTTCTCGCGATAGCGGTTGGCGAAAGCGAGACCGGTGCCGAGCGAGACCTGCGCGCCGACGATGCCGTGGCCGCCGTAAAAATGCTTCTCGCGGCTGAACATGTGCATCGAGCCGCCCTTGCCCTTCGAGTAGCCGCCGCGGCGTCCCGTGAGCTCGGCCATCACGCCATTGGCGTCCATGCCGCATGCGAGCATGTGACCATGATCGCGGTAACCGGTAATGATCTGGTCGCCATATTTGAGCGCCATCTGCATGCCGACGACGACCGCTTCCTGGCCGATATAGAGGTGGCAGAAACCGCCGATCGCGCCCATGCCGTAAAGCTGGCCGGCTTTCTCTTCAAAGCGCCGGATCAGCAGCATGTCACGCAGCGCGCGCATCTCCTGATCACGGTTGAAAGCGGGCGGCGATGATTTGGCGTCATTGCTCGATGCCTGCTCCGCGGGAGCGCTTTTCTTCGTTGCGGCCATGAAAATTCCGGATGCGAGAGAGGAAGTTAGTTCTTCCTACTCCAAGTGCATTCGGCATGAAAGGGATTGCGTCGCGCGGAATGCCACACTGTTATTTCGCACTGCAGCGAGAGCGCGAAACTTTAGAACACCATAGCGACGCGTTTTGTAATTTGAGGAATAGAAATGAGCGATGGTGTCATTTCATCGCAATATACGGCGACGAAGCGCTAACCATCACATTCACGCAGAGCTCAATTGCTCCACAGGATCGCGACTCACGATGCGCGCTTATGAATCTCAGTTCGGCTTGAGCACGCGGACGACGTCGCGCGAATGCGCGTAGTCGAGCTGCCAGCGGACGCGCTCGTCGAGCATGTCGGGATCGAGGCTGTTGGAGCGAAGCAGTGCCACACGCTGCTCGGCCCTTGCGCGCTCCTTCCGGAGCTGCACCAGTTCGGAGGTCAGCGCAGTGATTTCCTGGTCGAGCTCCTGCCGCGCATTGAGGCCATACTTGCCGGTATAGGCATTCATGCCGAAATAGCTGACCAAGAGCGCGGCCACGGCATAGAGCACGAGGCCGGTCAGGACCGATTTCAGGCGGGTATGTTTGACCATGCCTGAAAATGCGACGGCCCGGTTAAAGCGACGCTAACAACCGGGCCGCGAGGCGAACAGATCTGTTATTTCTTGTGCAAGGCGACCCAGGCGGCGAAGGCGTCGATATAGGCCTGCAGGACCGGACGGATCGACTCCTTGACGATCTCGCCATTCTCGTCGAACGCGTCAGCGATGGCGTTCAGATACATCTCCGGCTGCCCCATGATCGGACCGGTGATGCCCGGCAGGACCTGGCGCAGATTCATGGCGGCAGAGACGCCGCCGCCCGGTCCGGGCGCATTGCCGACAATACCGGTCGGCTTGCCGAGGAACGAGCTCTTGCCGAACGGGCGCGAGCCGATGTCGATGGCGTTTTTCAGCACGCCCGAGGTGCCACGATTATATTCCGGGGTGACGAAAATGACCCCGTCACTGGCCTGCACCGTCTCGCGGAACTTGAGCCAGTCAGCCGGCGGATTGGCCTCGAGATCCTGATTGAAGAAGGACAGGTCGTGCAGCGTCACGATGTTCAACTTCAGCGACGCCGGGGCGAGCTTGGCGAAGGCCTTGGCGACCTTGAGCGAAAACGATTGCTGGCGGAGGCTGCCGACGATAACGGCGACGCTGTGGGTGGTCATGAAATGCCCTTTGAAATAGCGCCGTTCGAGGCGCGAACCGATAGGCGCATTCCTTCTCCCATCCCGCGGAACCATGCAAGTGCATGGAACCGTCGATTGACTGGTTGACGCCGTCCTGCGGCGCGTTGGCGTACACATCTCCGTGACGGCACAACATGCCAGCCCGCCCCGGTTGCCGAGTGTCGAACCGATCGCCCGGAGCGCGCGACCAACCACATGACCCGCTCCGAAGTGGCGACCTTCGCAACGGCTGTTACACTCCCAGCGTCGCAATCCACGAGGCGTCCGATGCGCAAACTGGGCCTGCTGGCTTCCCTCGCCGTCACTGCCGCGTTGCTGAGCCAGCCCGCCCTCGCCGACAGGCGCGTCGCGCTCGTGATCGGCAATTCGGCGTATCAGAACGTCATCAAGCTGGCGAACCCGGTCAATGACGCCAATGCGATGACAGAGACGCTGAAGGCCGCAAAGTTCGACATCGTCGAGGCACGCCGCGACCTCAAGGCGACCGAGATGCGCCGCGCCCTGCGCGATTTCTCTGACAAGGCGCGCGACGCGGATGTCGCCGTCGTCTATTTCGCCGGCCACGGCATCGAGGTCGATGGCACCAACTACCTCATTCCGACAGATGCGCTGCTGGAGCGCGACACCGACGTCTATGACGAGGCGTTCTCGCTGGAGCGTATCCTCGTCACTGTGGAGCCCGCGAAGAAGCTGCGGCTGGTGATCCTGGACGCGTGCCGGGACAATCCCTTCGTGAAGACCATGAAGCGCACCGTGGCGTCCCGCGCCATCACCCGCGGCCTGGCCAAGGTCGAGCCGGCCAGTCCCAACACGCTGATCGCCTATTCCGCCAAAGCCGGCTCCACGGCGCTCGACGGCGACGCACGCAACAGCCCGTTCACCGCAGCGCTGGTGCGCCATATCGCGACCCCAGGCCTCGACTTGCGAAAGGCCTTCGGCTTCGTCCGCGACGACGTGCTGAAGGAAACAGGCAATCGCCAGGAGCCCTATGTCTATGGCTCGCTCGGCGGCAATGACGTGCCGCTGGTGCCGGTGGCCTCGTCCGCGACATCGCAGAGCGTGCAGGCCGAGGCGCGGCGCGATTATGAGCTAGCCCTGCAGGTCGGCACCGGCGATGGCTGGACCGCGTTCCTGGCCCAGCATCCGAATGGCTTCTATGCCAATCTCGCCAAGGCGCAGCTGGCCAAGATCGCCGCTGACAACGCACACACGGCCGCTACCGAGAAAGCGCGCCTCGCCGCCGAGGAGAAGGCGCGCCTCGCCGCTTACGGCGCCAAGCAGGCTGAGCAAACGAAGGCCGCCACCGACGCCAAGGCGGCCGAGGACGCTCGGATTGCCGCCGAAAAGCGCAAGCTCGCCGAACAGGAGCGCGTCGCAGCCGCCGAACGATCGCGCGCCGCCGCCGAAGCCAGGGTCGACGCGGCGAAGAGCGAGACGCCCACGCCCGCCCCGGGCGGCCCCCAGCTCGCCGCCGTCTCGCCGGCCGAACCGTCGAAGGCGGCGACCTCAACCGACCTGGCGCGTCAGGTGCAGGCCGAGCTGCATCGCGTCGGCTGCCTGCAGGGATCGATCGAGGACAAGTGGACCGCCGCCTCCGGCAAATCGCTCGAGCGGTTCAACCGCTATGCCGCCACCAAATTCGACAGCAAGGCCGCGAGCGCCGACGCACTCGACGCGATCAAGGCGAAGTCATCGCGCGTCTGTCCCCTCGCCTGCGCCCATGGCAGCCGCGCCGATGGCGACAGATGCGCAAAGATCGTCTGCCGTCGCGGTACGGTGCTCAACGACGACAACGAATGCGAAAAGAAGCGCAGCCGCACTGAAGCGGGCCGCGAACGCCTGGAAGAGATCGACCGCCCGCAGGTGAAGGCCCGCACGCCGCGCGCGGCGCAGCCCTCCGGCCAGATCGTCTGCGACGCCGCCGGCTGTCGCCCGGTCCGTCCCGGCTGCCGGCTTGTCGAGAAGGACATGCGGATCGGGCTGACAAATGTCGAGGTGTGTAATTAGAACGCAGCTGTAGGGCGGATTAGCGCAGCGTAATCCGCCGCAGAGTTTCCACAGGAAATCGGCCGGCGGATTACGGCTTCGCCTAATCCGCCCCACGATCCCGCTACTCCAGCCGTTCCATTTCCCGCAGCGTCGGAAACAGCTTCATCCAGATCAGCGCGATCGCCACCGTCCCGAGCCCGCCGATCAGAGCTGCCGGCACAGTGCCAAACAATGCAGCCGTGACACCGCTTTCGAACTGGCCGAGCTGGTTCGAGGTGTTGATGAACAGATAGTTCACCGCACCGACACGGCCGCGCATCTCGTCGGGTGTGGCGAGCTGGACCAGCGAGAAGCGGATCACCACACTGACCGTATCCGCCGCGCCCAGCACGGCCAGCGCGATGACCGACAGCCACAGCCATTGCGAGACCGCGAACACCGTCGTCGCCAGACCGAAAATGATCACGGCCTGGAACATGCGCATGCCGACCCGGCGATTGATCGACCAGCGCGTCAGCACGATGGTGGTGAGCAGCGCGCCCACCGCCGGCGCCCCACGCATGACACCAAGCCCCCATGGGCCGGTCTGCAGGATGTCGCGGGCGTAGATCGGCAGCAGCGCGGTCGCGCCGCCGAGCAGCACGGCGAACAGATCGAGCGAGATGGTGCCGAGAATGTTCGGATTGCTGCGCACGAAAGTGACGCCAGCGAACAGCGTCCTCAGCGATGGCGGATCCTTCACCGCCACCTCCCGCGCGAGCTTGATCGCGAGGTTGAGCAAGGCGCCGATGATCCAGAACATGGCCATCAGCACGTAAGGCGTCGACGGCGACAGCGCATAAAGGATGCCGCCGAGCGCCGGGCCACAGATCATCGCGACCTGAAACACGCCAGTGGAAAGCGCCGTCGCCTTCTGCAGGTGACCTTCCGGCACAACGCCCGGCAACAGCGCGGAGCCAGCCGGCGCCTCGAAGGCCGTGGCCGCGCCGATCACCACCAGCGCAACGAAAATCTGCGGCGCGGTGATCCAGCCGGCATAGGTGCCCCAAGCGGGCAGGATCGCGGTGACGCCCTGCAGCAGCTGGCACAGCATCACCACGCGGCGGCGATCATAGCGATCAGCGATATGGCCGGCGAAGAATACCAGCGCCAGCATCGGCGCGAATTGCGCGAGACCGACCATGCCGAGCTGGAAGGCACTGCCGGTCATCTCATAGATCTGCCAGCCAACCGCCACGGCCGCGATCTGCGAAGCAAAACGCGAGAAGCTGCGCGACACCATGTAGTAGAGATAGGGCGGATGGCGCAGCAGCAGGCGCGCGCCATCGCTCACGACATGGGCAGATTGATCGGCGAGTGTCATCCAGGCAAGTTCGGATTGATCAGGTACTTCTCGCCGGTGGCGCGCTTCGCATAGGCGCGAAGGTTGTCGAGGTTGAGGACATCCTGAAGGGAAATGGTCTTGGTGTAGTGGCTTGCAAAAGTGGTCTTGAGCTCGGCCACCACGCGGGCGCGGAGCTTCGCGGCATCGTCCTTGCCAATCTTCTGCAGAAACGGAAACAGCAGCCAGCCGCCCATGCCCCAGGCCATACCCGGCGGCGACAATTCGATCGGCCGCGGCTCGAGCCGGCCATAGACATAGACCTGCTTGTGAGTGGTCGAGCCATAGCGGCTGTAGACCTTCATGGCCTTGACGGCCGCGGCCTCCATCGCATGCAGGACCTGGCCCTGCAGCTTGCCGCCGCCGGTGGCATCAAAGGCGATCGTCGCGCCGGTCGCTTCCAGTGCGGCGACGAGATCCTCGAAGAAACCCGGCGCCGTCGTGTTCACCACATATTTCGCGCCGATGTCGCGCAGGATTTTCTCCTGCGCCTCACTGCGCACGATGTTGACGAGATCGATGCCGTCCTTCTGGCAGATCTTGTTGAGCATCTGGCCGAGATTGGACGCAGCCGCCGTGTGAACCAGCGCCTTGTGTCCTTCCCGCTTCATTGTCTCGGTCATGCCGAGGGAGGTCAGCGGATTGACGAAGCAGGACGCGCCCTCTTCCGCCGTCGTGCCGTCCGGCAGCAACAGCACTTCCTTGGCCTTGATGACGCGATACTGCGCATACATGGCGCCGCCGATCATCGCGACCGTCTTGCCGAGCAATGCCTGCGCGGCCTCCGACGACCCGGCCTTGACCACCGTGCCGGCGCCTTCATTGCCGACAGCCATCGATTCATCCAGACGACCGCCCATCGCTTTCAGATTGGCTTCCGCCACCCTGGCCGTGACGACGGCGGATGCGCCGGAACCGGTCACCTTGGCGGTGGCCGGATCGGCAGCGCCGAGCAGCAGGCCAAGGTCGGATGGATTGATGGGAGAGGCTTCGACGCGCACTACGATCTCGTCGGGACCGGGCGCCGGGATTGTCACCTGCTGCAGCGAAATCTCGAGTTCGCCGCTGCTCTTGATCAGTGATCGAAGTTCGAGGCCGGTGGTGATGTCCGCAGTCATGTCGCTCTCCCCTGCTGTGCTGCGGTCTCTGCCGCGTCAGTAGATTCCGGGTATGATGCGCTTGGTTTCGCGCATATAGGCCCGGTAGTCGTCGCCGAATGCTTCGGTCAGCATCCGCTCTTCGTGATCGATGCGCGTAAAGAACAGGATCGCGATGGCGACCAGTCCGCTGAAGGCGGCCATCGCGTTCGGCAGCAGGAAGGCCTGCGCCAGCGCCCATAGCCAGAACGACGCATACATCGGATGCCGGATCAGGCGATAGACGCCGCCACGCACGATCTGGTGACTGTCACGGATTTCGAGACTGGCCGACCACTGCCGGCCGAGATCCTTGTGCGAACGCCGGAACAGCCAGAGCGATAGCACATAGACCAGAGCCCCCACCACGACGGCGGCATAGTTGAGCTGGTAGTTCAGCGCCGCGGGCCAACCCGATGCAAGCCAGACCACAGGTACGACGACCAGGCCGATCGTGGCGACCGCCAGCAGGATACGCTCGCGGCTCCATCCCACCGCTTTCACGGTCGCCGTCCTGCGCGCCTTGCGGGCATAAGGATAGCGGATGATGAACCATGCAACGAGCCCGATCGCCCAGACATAGATTCCGAGAAGTGACGCGGTCATGGTCGTCCGTTCAGGCCATCATGCGGCATTCACGGATGCCCCGGCCTGCGGTTGAGAGGAAGCATCGGGTGCCAGCAGCGCGCCATCCGCGCCGAAGCGCGTGACGCCGCCGCCGACGGCCGTGATCTCGTCGAAAGGCAGCGGGCCGCACAGGATCATGCAGTAATCATAGGGCGCGCGCTGCTGATTGCCCATCACCATCTGATAATGGATACGCATGAAGCTGAAGCGATAGCGCTTGAACTGCTCCATGCCCATCATGTCATGCATCTGGATGCGGCGGATATTGGGGCGGCCATCGCTACGCTCGCGGCTGACGCGTTTCAGCGTCACCGGATCGAAGCGATAGAAACTGATGACGTCGTCGCGGGCATGATATTCGGCCCAGCGCACTGCCGGCGTATCGGCCACGAGCTTCGACGCCTCGCGAACACTGGTGCCGGCCGGATGCAGCGCGAATTTCGGGATGGTCGCGCTGACCGTGAGCACGCAGATGGTCGGACCGTGCTTGGTCAGATCCGGATCGAGCTTGAGCGCCCGCGCCACGGTCTCCATCACCAGCGCCGCGCCGAGGCAATGGCCGACGATCACGATCTCGTCCACATCCGCCTTTTGCGCGCGCGCAACCAGCGTTTTCGCGAATTCGTCCACGCGCGCCTTCATCTTCGGTCGCTGGCCATAGACGTACTGCCGCGAGAAAATCCAGTCGTCGAACACGTGATTGATCGGCTTGCGCCAGCCGTAGTGGTGCAGCAGCGCCGTGAACACGGCCGCGGCTGCGATGACACCTGCGATCCACGCCGTAGCGCCTGACATGCCGAACAGCCAGGTCAAACCATAGCCGACCACAGCGCCGGCCGCTGCGAAGGCAGCAATCCACAGATACGAGAACAGGAAGAAGCCGGCATATTTCCAGCTCGAATAGAAGAAGCGGAACAGGGTTCCAGTCACGATCCAGTTGCCGAGCGTGACGAAGGCCGCGCCCAGCCGCGACAGCATGCCCCGCGAATGATCCTCATTGATGAGGTCATCCCAGCGCAGCATCTCGTAGGTGATGTCGGTCTGCCAGTTCGGACCTGATGCCTGCGCCGGCCAAAACGCACTGATCTCGCGCGCATCGGGCATGCCTGATGCGGCTGCTGTGACGCCCCAGGTCTTCTGGAACGTGCCCAGCGACTTGCGGAACCGCTCGAGTTGCGTCTCCGGCGAGATCGGATCGTAACCGCCGATATGGAAGACGTGTCGCCGCGCGATCATCGCCCGTTCGCTCCCGATTGCATCCCGCATGGTCATGGGCGGTGCATAGCAAATTCGCCGGATCGCACAAACCTGCGCGACCGGCATATGACGGTCATCACGCAGGTTTTTGTCGCTCACAAGCCACACAGAGGTGGTTTTGCAACTGCCCCCATCACAAAACCGGGACATATGGCAGGACTGTGATTGACGCGACCGTTCGATGTCTGAACATGTCGCAGGATTTCTCGTTGGAAAGAAAGAAAAATGTCGATCGTTCTTCAGGGCTCGCAGCGGCCGTCCCGGACCCTTTCTTGGACCTCCCCGGCGGCCGTTCTGCTGATTCTCTGCACTGTTTTCGCAGCCACCCTCGCCGGTTCCACCGCGGCAGACGCCGCCGCCCGCCGCCCCGGCAAGGTCTATCTCTATCGCGGCCTGATGAATGTGTTTTCGCTCGGCATGGACCAGCTTGCCAGCAAGCTTCAGGCGGCCGGTGTCGCCACCTCCGTGAGCAACCACACCCTGTGGAGCAGCGAAGCCAACGAGATGATCGCGAAATATCAGGCTGGTAACCGCGAACCGATCATCCTGATGGGCCATTCGGCCGGTGCCGACGCCACCATCTCGGTTGCCCGCAAGCTGGCGCAGTACAACATCCCGGTGGCGTTGATCGTCAATTTCGATCCGGTCGCCCCCGACGCTGTTCCGAGCAATGTGAAGCAGATCGTGAACCACTACGTCGCCACGGGCTGGGGTCAGGCCGTTGCCGCCGACAAGCGGTTCAAGGGCAAGCTCGCCAACGTCAATGAGAGCCGCACCACCAACCACTTCTCGATCGACAAGGACGAAGCTTTGCAGCGCCAGACGGTCGCACGCGTGCTCGCGGTCACCGCCGGCGGTATCCGCCGCAAGCCGCCCGCGCCGCCGAAGGATACTCAGGTCTCGGCCGCGCCGCAGTAAGATAAAGATCGTTCAAACAGCGACGGCCGAGGCTTCCGCCTCGGCCGTTTTGTTTTTCAGGGCGCTTTGCCTCAGACCAGCAACACATCGTGCTGCGCCGGCGCCTTCACGATATCGACATGCCCGGCTCCCGGATCATGCTGGTCCGACACAAGGCCGGTCGAATCAGCGTGCAGTTCGACAGTCTTCGTCTCCGGGAATGTCAGCGGAAGTGCGGACTGCGTGGCCGGTTCTGCGGCAGCGAGCGCGGCTCGCTGGATAGACGATGCAAAAGCGAAATTATCGCTGGTGGACGGACCGAGGATGTCCTGAGCCGCGACCACACCTGCCGGGTTGCCGACATCCGCCGTTGCCAGTGTGGCATCCTTGAACTTCATATATTCGACGTTCGTGAGATAGTCGGTACCGTCGCGATTGGTGACGCCGTCCGCAACGATGGTCTGTGTTCCCTTCTGACTGATCGTGTAGTCAGCAATTGAGCCTGAAAACACGGCCGTATCGGTGCCGGCTCCGCCATTGATGATATCGTTGCCAATGCCGCCGGCGATGTAATCGTCGCCGGCACCTGCGCGCACCACGTCATTGTCGTTATTGGCGCCGAAGAACCAGTCCTGATGTTTCGTCGTATCGAAATTGATCATGCGCACATAGAGATCGAACGAGCCCGGCGAACTCGCATTGGTGCTGTCCGCGGGGCTCATCTCGACACCATTCACGCTGATGTCCTTGAAATGCAGCGCCCGCCCCGGTGTCGAGTTGACGAGTTCCACCGCAAGGCTCGTGACCTCGGCGGGATTGTCGAAGGTGAAGGTCTGGGTCTGGTATTCCGACGGATGCGAGGCCGGCGTGAATTCCCTGATGCTGTCGATGGGCTGGCCGTTGACGATCAGGCGCGCCTGCGCGGCCTCGCCATTCACAACCGATCCATAGCCCGTGAGCGTCACGGTCGTTGAGGTCAGGCGCCCCGGTTCGGACGGGCCGGCGACGATGACGTCATTGCCGGCCCCGGCGAATATCTCGTCATGGCCGAGTCCGCCATGAATGATGTCGCGCCCGGCACCGCGATCGATGATGTCGCCGATCGCCGAGCCATATGTGGTCGTTTCCGGCAGATATCCGTTGCCCTTGAAATACTGCTCGACCACCTGTTCCGCCGGCTTGTGCTGCGGCGAATAGCCGGTCTCGTTGGGCTGATTGCTGAGATCCCACTGCCAGAACTGAACGCCCTTCAGCCACGAACCGCCCTGCGTGCCCCAGACCTGCATGAAGGCGTTGTAGGCATCGGCCTGCTCGGCCGCATCAGGTGGCGCTTTCGATGAACCTCCGCCGGGATTGATCGCCGTGCCATCGATGCTGCGATAGCCGACCTCGGTCATCAGCACCTGCTTGCCGTGATCCGTTGCCAGCGAATGCAGGAAATCCACCGGCGACTGGTGATCGAAAGCACGCGCGTAATAGGGATTGAACGGCACCTCGTTCCAGGCATTCACCAGTTCGCCGACCGTCGGCTCCTTGCTCGCGGTCAGTGGCGGATAGGTGTTGACGCCGATGATGTCGAGGTCGTCCCAGAAGCTCACTTTCGAGGCTTCGTCGGTGGCTGCTGCGTAGGTGATGTCACCGCTATAGACGGAACGGACCGATGAAATGATGTCGCGCCAGTAGCCCTCATATTGCGGGCCGGACAGGCTGCTCATCTCATTGCCAATGGCAAAGGTGCCGACATCGCCCTGCTCCGCAACGCTAGCGAGATGCACGACTTCCGCCTTGTAAGAGGAGAAGAACGCAGCAACGTCGCCCGGCGCGAGACTGTGTGAAATCGTGCCGTCGAGACCCGACAGGTTGGGCTTGAACACGATGTCGAGCCCGTTTGCATGCGCCGCCTTGAATCCGGCCAGCAGCGAGGCATCGGTCTCGGTCTTGCCTTCGACCGCCTTGACGTCGTTGCCGGTGCGATTGTCGGTCCATATCCGCGTCGTCAGCGCGACCGAATTGGATCCAAGATTGGCGATGTTCTGGAAGGCCTGATTGGCCGAAGGGTTAGCGAATTGTCCGCCCCATTCAGACAGGGCCCCGAACCCCTGGATGTCGAAGATGTCAGGCATTCGCGCGCTCCATCTGCAATGCAGTGAGAGCTTGCGCCCCGTTCGTGATACCTTCGCGACCGCAATAAGGTATCCTGATGGCGTCTAAAATTTGAGTTATCGCGATGGTGGTGATAGGGTTTGCGCGATATCTGAGAACTGTCCGATGTCGATCGCTGAAACAGTCTATGACGAAGTGAAGAAGTTGCCCGAGCCGCAGGCGCGGGAGGTGTTGAACTTCGTGCGCCATCTGCGCGATGGCCGTGACGGCGACGAATGGCGCGACCTCATGACGGCGCAATCGACGTCTCTCGAGAATGTATGGGACAATCCCGAGGACGAAATCTGGAACAATGTGTGAGCGAGGCGCAATACTGATCGTCCCGTTTCCGTTTTCGGATTTGTCGGCAACCAAACGCCGCCCCATACTGGCGCTCACTCACACCGACGACTACGGTGATTTCATCGCGCTCCCGATTACTTCACGACCGCAAACCGAGCATGGTTTGCCGATCACGTCTGCCGATATGATGATCGGTATTCTACCTGCACCTAGCTGGATACGGACAAATCGCGTCGTCACATTGAACGACAAGCTGGTCGTGAAGTCGCTCGGTCAGATTTCCGATGCTACGCTCAATACGGCGATCGACAAGTTCTGCACCTATATCCGCACACCCGCCCCATAGACCTGAAATGAAAATCGCCGCCTGCGTTTCCGCAAGCGGCGATGATCAGTTCGATAATCGCTGAAGCGCTTATGCGAGTGCCTTCAGCGCCTTGCGGCCGGCATAGAGCGCCTGCGTGCCGAGCTGCTGCTCAATGCGCAGGAGCTGGTTGTACTTGGCGGTGCGGTCGGCGCGCGCGAGCGAGCCGGTCTTGATCTGTCCGCAATTGGTGGCGACGGCGAGATCGGCGATCGTGGCGTCTTCGGTCTCGCCCGAGCGATGCGACATCACGGCGGTGTAGCCGGCCTTGAAGGCCATCTCGACAGCGCTCAGCGTTTCGGTGAGCGAGCCGATCTGGTTGACCTTCACCAGGATCGAATTGGCGCGGCCGGCCTTGATGCCTTCCTCGAGGCGCGTGACGTTGGTGACGAACAGATCGTCGCCAACCAGCTGGCACTTCTTGCCGATCAGGTCGGTGACTTCCTTCCAGCCGTCCATGTCGTCTTCCGACATGCCGTCCTCGATCGACACGATCGGATAATTGCCGACGAGCTGGGCGAGGTACTTCGCCTGCTCGGAAATGCTGCGGGTCTTGCCCTCTCCTTCATAGACGTATTTGCCGTCCTTGAAGAATTCGGTGGAGGCGCAGTCGAGCGCGAGCATGACGTCGTCGCCGGGCTTGTAGCCGGCCTTGGTGATGGCGCCCATCACGAAGTCCAGAGCGGCTTCAGCCGAGGCGAGGTTCGGCGCAAAGCCGCCTTCGTCGCCCACATTGGTGTTGTGGCCGGCCTTCTTCAGCTCGCCCTTCAGCGTGTGGAAGATTTCGGCGCCGCAACGCAGGCCATCAGCGAATGTCGACGCCCCCACCGGCATGATCATGAATTCCTGGAAGTCGATGGGATTATCGGCATGGGCGCCGCCATTGATGATGTTCATCATCGGCACCGGCAGCGTGCGCGCCGAGGTGCCGCCGACATAGCGATACAGCGGCATGTCGAGCGACTCCGCTGCGGCCTTGGCGGCGGCCAGCGAGACACCGAGAATGGCATTGGCGCCGAGGCGCGACTTGTTCGGGGTGCCGTCGAGCGCGATCATGGTCTCGTCGAGCTGGATCTGGTTCTCCACATCCATGCCGCCGATGGCATCGAAGATCTCGCCATTGATGGCGTCCACGGCCTTCTGCACGCCCTTGCCGAGATAGCGCGACTTATCGCCATCGCGTAGCTCGACCGCCTCATGGGCACCGGTGGACGCGCCCGATGGAACCGCGGCGCGGCCCATGCTGCCGTCTTCCAGCACCACATCGACCTCGACCGTGGGATTGCCGCGGCTATCGAGAATTTCGCGGCCGATGATGTCGACGATGGCGGTCATGGTGCCCTCTTTGTGCTGGGGGTGGTTGGTTGGCCGTGCTTCTAGCCCATGGTGCGGGGCGGGAAAACCCCGCTTGGCGTGACGGCGAGCCACGGATTGGCTAAGAACCGCGCCAACGGAGACCGAAATGTCAAAAAACCCTCGCAAATCGCCCAAGGCTGCCCCCGAGCTGCAGCTCGGCCGCGCCGTCGAATGGCCGACCTCCCCCGAAGCCGCCCAGCTCGACAAGGTGCCAAACCCGCAGAAAGGCACCGATTACACCGTGCGCTTCACCGCGCCGGAATTCACTTCGCTGTGCCCGATCACCGGCCAGCCGGATTTCGCCCATCTGATGATCGACTACGTCCCGGGCCAGTGGCTGGTGGAGTCGAAGGCGCTCAAACTCTATCTCGCCTCGTTCCGCAACCACGGCGCCTTCCATGAAGACTGCACGGTGGCCATCGGCAAGCGCATCGCCGACACTATCAAGCCAAAATGGCTGCGGATCGGCGGCTACTGGTATCCTCGGGGCGGTATTCCCATCGACGTGTTCTGGCAGACGGGACGCTTGCCGAAGGGCGTCTGGGTGCCGGAACAAGGCGTCGCGCCTTATCGCGGACGAGGCTGAGGCGATAGCCCGCATGATCGGACATGCGGGCTATCAGTCATTCAGAAATCGAACGTCGCCGACACCAGATAGGTCCGCGGCGTTGCGCGGGCGAGGCCGTAATTGGCCGAGACCGCCGACCAGTAGTTGGCGTTGAACACGTTCTCGATATTGGCGCGGATCGTGATCGGCTTGCCGGTCCAGGGCGACGGGAACGCGTAGCGCGAGCCGAGATCCACGCGGGTCCAGTCGGGAATGCTCTGCGTATTCGCCGTATTGGCGACCTGCGA
>Ga0102592_1001438_pt1 | contig 26841 bp, 29 predicted proteins | sample AraplaCol_mMF_r2_FD_76861 | JGI IMG/M metagenome (GOLD analysis project Ga0102592, IMG submission 76861) | Arabidopsis root microbial communities from North Carolina, USA - plate scrape MF_Col_mMF_r2 (SPADES assembly) (version 2) | ecosystem: Host-associated > Plants > Roots > Endosphere...
AGATCTTCGTCTACGACGGCTCCAAGCAGTCCAACGCCTACACCGCCAACGTCTCGGGCCTGTTCGGCTCGGCGCGGGTGGCGATGAGCGACACCATGTTCAAGCAGGGCGCGGACCTGGCCGAGGTGCGCGGCGTGGTCGGCCACGAGATGGGCCACTACGCCCACCACCACGCCCTGTGGATCGCGGGCGGCATGAGCCTGCTGGCCATCGTCGCCTTCTTCCTGGTCGACCGCCTGTTCGCGCCGGTCCGCGCCCTGATGGGCGGCGACACGATCAAGGGCCTGGCGGACCCGGCCGGCCTGCCGGTCCTGGCGGTGATCCTGGGCGTGCTGGGCCTGCTGGGCCAGCCGGTGACCAACAGCCTGATCCGGATCGCCGAAAGCGACGCCGACCACTACAGCCTGGCCCATTTCAACGAGCCCGACGGCCTGTCCAAGGCCCTGGTCAAGACCATCGAGTACCGCGCGGCGACGCCGGGCCGGCTGGAAGAGGTGCTGTTCTACGACCACCCGGCGGTGGGGAACCGCATCCGCCGGGCGATGGACTGGAAGGCGGCGCATCCGAAATAGGACCGGAGCAGGGCCGGGGACACGCACAAGTGCATGTCCCCGGTCGCTACCGCTTGCGCACGAACACCGTCCCGGCCGAATAGCCCGCGCCGAAGCTGCAGATCAGGCCCGTCTCACCGGCCGCGAAGTCGTCGCTGGCGGTGTGGAAGGCGATGATCGAGCCGGCCGAGCTGGTGTTGGCGTAGGTGTCCAGGATGATCACGTTCTCGCCGGGCTCGGGGTCGCGGCCCAGCACTTTTCGCGCGATGAGATCGTTCATGTTGATGTTGGCTTGATGAAGCCACAGGCGCTTGAGGCCCGTCGGATCGACGCCGATGTCGCCGGCGTGCTCGACGATCATCTCGCTGACCATCGGCACCACCTCGCGGAACACCTTGCGGCCTTCCTGCACGAACAGCTTGTCCTTGGCGCCGATCCCTTCCGGGGCCGTGCGGTTGAGGAAGCCGAAGTTGTTGCGGATGTTGTTGGAGAACTGGGTCTTCAGCCGCGTGCCCAGGATCTCCCAGCCGTCCTTGGCCTGGTTTTCCGCCTCCAGGATCACGGCCGTGGCCACGTCGCCGAAGATGAAGTGGCTGTCGCGGTCGGTGAAGTTCAGGTGGCCCGAGCAGATCTCGGGATTGACCATCAGCACGGCCTTGGCGCTGCCGGTGGCGATGAAGTCGGCGGCGGTCTTGATGCCGAAGGTGGCCGACGAGCAGGCGACGTTCATGTCGAAGGCGAAGCCCTCGATCCCCAGGGCCTGCTGCACCTCGATGGCCATGGCCGGATAGGCGCGCTGCATGTTCGAGGCCGCGCAGATCACCGCGCCGATCTCCGAGACCGGCTTGCCCCAGCGCTCGATCGCCTGCCGGGCGGCCTCGACGGCCATCTCGGCCAGGATCGAGATTTCCTCGTTGGGCCGTTCGGGCAGGATCGGGCGCATGACCTCCGGGTCGACGATCCCGGCCTTGTTCATCACGTAGCGGGCCTTGATGCCCGAGGCCTTCTCGATGAACTCGGGCGAGGAGGGGGCCAGCGCCGCGACCTCGCCGGCGGCGATCGCCTCGGCGTTGGCGGCGTTGAAGCGCTCGACATAGGTGTTGAAGGCTTCGACCAGCTCGGTGTTCGAAACGCTGAACGGCGGGGTGTACAGCCCCGTGGCGACGATGACGGCTTTAGGCAAGGCGGCGGTCCCGGTGACGCTGGCGCGCCTCCCCTCTAAAGAGGTGCGGGCGCGTCCTGGCTCAGTTGGCCGATCCATAGCACGCCTGACGCGGGCGTCACGTTTCCCTGCGCGGCATCCAGGCCACACCCCGCCGCTTTCGACGCCGGACACGGAACGATTCCGCGCCGCCACAATCGCCACGGACATGTCGGGAACGACACGCAATGGCCCCAAACGGTCCCGGGAGGGTCCTATCGCCGCCCCAGGGCGTGGCTATCCAGGGCAGGCCGAGGCGCTCCCCCTGCCTCGCGCCAGTACCAAGGAGTACAACAATGAAAACTCTCATGTCGGCGGCCGTCCTGGCCGCGCCCGTGGTCGCCATGGCGGTCGCCGCCGCCCCAACCCTGTCCCACGCCCAGGACACCGGAGTCTACGGGACCCTCGGCTATGCCGGATCCCGCGCCGAGGGCGCCGACACCGGCGCCGTGCAGGGCCGTCTGGGCGCCAAGCTGACCCCGCACTTCGGCGTCGAGGGCGAGCTGTCCGGCGGCGTCAAGGACGACGACATCGACACCAACGGCGTGCGGTCCAACATCGAGCAGACCCACCAGGCCGCCGTCTATGGCGTCGGCTTCCTGCCCGTGACCCCGAAGATCGACCTGATCGGCCGCGTCGGCTACGGCAACACCCAGTTCAGGCAGACCCTGGCCGGGGCCGAGAGCAAGTTCGACGCCGACAGCGTCAACTACGGGGTCGGCGCCCAGTACAAGGTCGACGACAAGAACGGCGTGCGCGTCGACTACACCCGCCAGCAGTTCCGCGACAACGACGCGGCCGACGCCAACGTGGTGGCGGTGGGCTACGCCCGGAAGTTCTAGCGGGCCGTCCGGAACCAAGTCCTGAAACGAAGGAAGCGCGCCCCCAAATGGGGGCGCGCTTTTTGCCGACCGGTCGGCGACGTGCAGGCGACGGCCAGGCTTGGGGGACAGGACGCCCGGGAACGGCGGGGCGTAGACACCCAGGATGCAGGGACGGGGTCTCTGCGCCGGGCCGAACCTCGCCCTTGACGCTGGACCGGCGGAGCGTGACGCTGGCGTCAGGCATTCCGGGGAGGACGCGTTGCCTTGGACAAGGCGCTGTTGATTCAACTGCTTGGCTCGGCCGCCGCCGTCGGCCTGCTGGTCGCCCTCGCGGCCTGGGCGCGGATCCCGCGGCCGACCCCGCCGCTCGACGCCGACGGCGCCCGGGCCCTGCTGGCCGTGGAGTTTCCGGACGATCCGGTCGACGCCGTGTGGATCGCCGCCGACGGCGCCGGCCTGGTGGCGCGGTCGCGCGAGCGGGCCCTGATCGCCTGGCGCAAGGGCGACGGCTACGTGGCCCGCGACCTGCCGTGGTCCGCCGCCCTGGCCGCCAAGTCGGCCGACGGCGTCCTGGTCCTGAAGACCGCCGACGGCGCGCCCCGCCTGGCGCTGAAGGCGGGCGAGGCCTGGCCGCCGCCGGCGTTCGCCGCTGGGGAGGCCGCCGCGTGAAGACCTTCGACCCGGTGCAGGCGGCCGTCCCGTTCTTCGTGCTGGCGGTCGTCCTGGAGATCGTCCTGGCCCGGCTGGGCAAGGCCGACGCCCGCTACGAGGCCAGGGACACCGCCACCTCGCTGGCGATGGGCCTGGGCAGCAGCATCGCCGGCGCGCTGATGGGCGGGGTGATCTTCGCGGCCAGCGTCTGGGTCTACCAGCACCGGATCTTCACGATCCCGATGACCGCGATCTGGGCCTGGGTCGTCCTCTTCTTCGCCGAGGACCTGACCTATTACGGCTTCCATCGCCTGGCCCACGAGCGGCGCTTCTGGTGGGCCAGCCACGTCAACCACCACACCTCCACCCACTACAACCTGTCGACGGCCCTGCGGCAGACCTGGACGGGCGGGATCGCCGGGACCTGGCTGCTGTGGTTGCCGCTGTCGTTCCTGGGCTTTCCGCCGGCCATGGTCGCCATCCAGAAGGGGATGAGCCTGGTCTACCAGTTCTGGATCCACACCGAGGCGATCAAGCGCATGCCGGCCTGGTGCGAGGCGGTGTTCAACACCCCCTCGCACCACCGGGTGCACCACGCCCGCAACCCCCGCTACCTGGACGCCAACTACGCCGGCGTGCTGATCATCTGGGACCGGATGTTCGGCACCTTCATCCCCGAGACCGAGGAGGAGCCGTGCCGCTACGGAACGGTCAAGAACCTGGCCGGCTTCAACCTCTTCACCAACGTCTTCCACGAATGGATCGCCATCGGGAAGGACGTCGTCGCCCATCCGCGTCACGCCCTGGGCTACCTCTTCGGCCCGCCCGGCTGGAGCCACGACGGCTCGCGGGACACCTCGCGCACCCTGAAGGCCAAGTGGCGGGCGCGAGTGGCGAGGGAAGGAGCGGGGGCCGCTTCGACGGGCGGCTAGGAGTGGCAAACTGCCCCCTCTCCCATAGGGAGAGGGTTGGGGTGAGGGGTTACGGCGTCCGACGGAGCGCCGGCACACCGTCAAACCTCGTAACCCCTCACCCTCCCATCGCTTCGCGACGGGCCCCTCCCTCTCCCAAAGGGAGAGGGCGTATTTGGGTCGAAAGCCGAAATCAACGTCGCGCCAACAAGTGAACGCCACCAAAAAACTTCTCCCCCTCGCTCCTGGCGTGTTTCCTCAACGAAATCAAAGCTTCGAAATCACTTATCCTCCCCCTCCCGCGCCGCCGTATGATCAACTCACCTCGAGGCGATGGGGAGGGCGCTAAGGCCTGCGACCTTCGCGGCCTTGGGGTGCGGTCGAGCGGGCGCGCTCGTCGGCGGCGGTTCCGCGAGGGGCCGCGACTTTCGTCCATCTGGTGCTGGCCGAGCCCGGAACACGGATACGGCGTTGGACGAAGGGCCGGCGAGGGCGACAGGCCTGCGGTGACGCAGGCGTTCCGGGACCGGGCAACGCGAGCCCGGCCCGCCCGTCGGGGGCTTCGGTCGGCGAGGCGTCAACAGCGCCCAACGCCGGACGCTCCCGGACAACGATCGCGCGGAGCGTCGGTCCTGGTCGAAACGGTATTTCTTACAAAGCTTCCGGGCCTGGCCCGGCGCTCCGCAGCCCTCCCCGAACTTCAGCGGCTCGCCGCGTGAGGCGGCCAAGTCGCGCCTTCAAGAGGAGACCCTAATGCCCAGATCCAAGACCCGCGCTCTTGCTCGCGCCGCCCGCCCGCCCGTCCGTGGCGGCGCCGATCCGATGGACGACGACAGCGGGCGCACGGCCGCGCGCATGGACTATCTGCGTCGCGATATCCGCCGTCGGTTGAAGTTGATGGCGGCGGCCCGGGCCGCGCGGGAGGCGGAGCGTGCCGGCGGAGACGATCGGGCGGATGGTGAGGCCTAGCGATGAACGGTGCGGCGATGGGACCAGGGCCGAACTCGCCTCCTAACGGTCGTCATCCCGGACAAGCGCTACGCGCTTTCCGGGATGACAACGGATTGAGTTGGATCGGAAGAGAGAGCCAGGGCGATACCTGATCCACACGGCCTAGTCCCGCAGCAGCGGCAGGGAGAGCCCCATGGCCGGCCGCGCCGCCAGGATCTCGCGGCGGAAGCGGAACAGCTCGGCGGGGCGGCCGCCGGTGTCGGCGTCCTGGCGGCCCAGGCCTTCGACCAGGTCCTCGCGCTCGACCACGCGGCGGAAGTTCTGCTTGTGCAGCGGCACGCCGGCGATGGCCTCGACCGTGCGCTGCAGGGCCGACAGGGTGAACTCGGCCGGCATCAGCTCGAACACCACCGGGCGGTACTTGATCTTGCCGCGCAGCCGCGAGAGGCCGGTGGCCAGGATGCGGCGGTGATCGGAGATCATCGGCTCGCCCAGGGCCGCCGACAGGGCGGCGGGCTCGGCGGGGTCGTGGCCCTCGGCCCGGGCCCGGTCGCGGGCCGCCTCGGGAGCCAGGCCCGCCTCGTAGAGCAGTTCGTAGCGCTCCAGCACCCGCTCCTCGTTCCACGGCGCGCCGTCCAGCGCGAAGGCCAGGCGGGCCCGCGAGGCCTTGCCGGCGTCGTCGCCCGCCCAGCGGCGCAGGGCGGGGGCGATGGCCTCGTCCAGCAGGGCGGGGCGGCCGTGGCGCCAGTCCTCCCACGGGAAGAAGGCCGACCACGGGGCCCAGGCGGTGTCGGGGGCCCGGGTCTCGACGGCGGTGGGGGTCAGGCCCAGATAGCCGACCGAGACGACCCGGGCGGCGCCGGCCCCCATCTCGGCGCGCGGCGCGTCGCGGCCCTCGTCGCCGAAGGTGTAGAGCTGTTCCACATAGCCCAGCTGGAACCGGGTCTGCTCGGTGACGAAGGCCCGCAGGCCCAGCTCGAAGGTGCGGTGGCCGGCCGGGTCGAACGGGCCGAACGGCAGGCCGGGCAGGGGGCTGGCCACGTCGGTGACGGCGTCGTGCGGCCGGACGGTCAGGACCACGGCCTCGCCGTCGCGGATGGCGACCACCACCGCCGACAGGCCGATGACGACCGAGGTGGAGGCCGGGGCCGTCATTCGGTCTCGAACGCCGCGCCGGGCGCGGATTCGAAGCCGGCGGCGCGGGACAGCACGTGAAAGCGCTGGACGTAGCGGGCCTGGGCCTCGAACGGCGGCAGGGGCAGGATCTTCAGGTCGTAGCCGGCCGGCGGGGCGCCGAAGATGGCCAGGGACTCGCCGTGCTCGAAGCCCGCCAGCTGGGTGGCCTCGAAGAAAGCGCAGGCCCGGTCGGCCGACTTGATCAGCTTCTTGATCGCCGGGGGGGTCTTGGGCGGCAGGCCGAAGCGGATGTGGATGGCGTCCTCCAGCCGGGCCTCGAAGTCCTTGTAGCTGACGCCCAGGGCCGCCTTGAACGGGCTGATCATGTCGCCGATCACATATTCGCTGGCGTCGTGCAGCAGGGCGGCCAGCCGCCATTTCGGCTCAAGGTCGGGCTTGATGTGGGCGGCGATCTCCTCGACCACCACGCTGTGCTGGGCCACCGAGAAGCCGTGCTCGCCGGTGGTCTGGCCGTTCCAGCGCGCCACCCGGGCCAGGCCGTGGGCGATGTCCTCGATCTCGATGTCCATCGGCGAGGGGTCCAGCAGGTCCAGCCTGCGTCCCGACAGCATGCGCTGCCACGCCCGGGGCGGAGTTTTATGCAGCCCTTTGGCCACGAAATCGTTCCTTACGGTGAAGGTGCAGGCCTGACCCTGTCTGGACTGGCCCATCGTTTGACAAAGATCAATGAGGGGCCGGCCTTTGGCTGTGGAAATGAGCCTGTGGAAACGCCCTCGTCGTTTGGAAATGCCTGGGCAGGGAGATCGATCATGAGCTGGGCGAGAATCATGGCGCCGCTGGCCGGCGCCGCCGCCGACCGGGGCCTGTTGGAGTCGGCCCGGGTGCTGGCCGAGGGCTTCGACGCGGAACTGGCCTGCGTCCACGCCCCGGCCGACATGGCCGACCTGATGCCCTGGATGGGCGAGGGCTTCATGGGCGGCGTGCAGGTCACCGCGCTGGAGAGCCTGAAGGAGGCCGCCGTCGAAGGCCATCGCGCCGTCGACCGGCTGGTGGCCGAGCTGGGCTACGGCCGCAGCAAGGCGATCAGCCTGGACTCGCCGGTGTGGGCGGGCCTGGCCATGGAGGGGCGGCTGTCGGACGTGATCGTCTTCGACAGCGCCGCCGCGCGGGGCAAGGGTCCGCTGGCCGAGTCGTTCCAGCAGATGATCGCCGACGAGCAGCGGCCCGTGGTGGTGGCGCGGCCGGGGCTGAAGGTCGGCGGGACGGTGATGGTCGCCTGGGACGGCGGCAAGGAGGCCAGCCGGGCCATGCGCACGTCCCTGCCGCTGCTGCAGAAGGCCGCCAGGGTGGTGGTGGCCGGCGCGCCGGGCGCCTCGTCGCGCAGCTTCGCCTTGGAGCGCCTGGTCGAGTTTCTGGCGGCGCGGGGCGTCGCGGCCACGGCCAAGGTGCTGGACGGGACGGGCAACGACGCCGCCGCTCTGCTGCTGGGGGCGGCCAGGGAGATCGGGGCCGACTTCCTGGTGGCCGGCGCCTTCGGCCATCCGCGCCTGCAGGAGTTCATCTTCGGCGGCACCACCCGCACCCTGCTGAACAGCGACGGCCCCTCGCTGTTCCTGTCGCACTAGACCGTTGTTTCGAAAGAAGAAGGAGGACGTGATAATGTCCCTGTCCCGCATCGTCATGCGTCTGGCCCGCAATCCCGGCACCGAGTTCGCGGGGGGCGACGATCACCGCGGCTACGCCCTGACCGCGCCGCTGACCGAGGACGGCCACCTGGACGCGGCCGCCTACGCCAAGGCCAAGGACGAATGCGTGGTGCGCCGCTTCGCCCCCGACGAGGACGCCGCCGACGGCCGCCTGAACCGCCGCGGCGAGCGCTGGTTCTTCGACTATGACGAAGACGTCGAGATGGACGACGAGCCGGTGCACCGTCTGGGCGAGCACCGCTTCGCCCTGGGCGAATACGTCACCGTCACCGACGAGGCCGGCCGGCCGCTGACCTACAAGGTGATGGAGGTGACGCCGGTCTGAGGGGCTCAGCCCCCGACGTTGCGTCGCACCAGGGTCTTCATGTCCTCGAAGATGTCGTGGTCGCTGCCGTCGCGGCCCTTGGCCTTGACCACGGCCACGGCCAGCGGGCCGCCCTTGGGGCCGCGGGCCTCGTAGCCGACGACGCGGTAGCCGCTGGTCGACTTGTCGCTGGCCAGGATCAGGGTGGCGCGCACGCCGTCGCCGCGCCGGCGCTGGCGGACCTGGGCGCCGTCGTCGTTGGCGTGGATGTCGATGTCGCCCTCGTCGTCGTCGCTGGTCTTGACGCTGACGTTGGAATTGCCGCCGCTGACGCGCTCGGTGACCTTCTTGGTGGCGTCGCCGTCGCGGATGGTGACGTTCTTGGCGACCTTGACCTCGGCGGTGTCGTCGTTGGCGTTGATCGTCAGCCCGCCGATCTTGATGTCGGCCCCCTTGTCGTGGGCGTCGATCCGGATGCCGGGAAGCCGGACATGGGCCGCGCCGTCGCCGGCGTGTCCGGGCGGCGGCGGCGGGGAGGACGACCTCATCGCCGGCATCAGGGTCTTCAGCTCGGCCTCGATCGGGGCCAGGGCGGCCTCGGCGTCGCCGCCGTCCAGGGACACCAGCCGCAAGGTCACCTCGGCGTTGCTGCCCTGATAGGCGCAGCTCCGGCCGTCGGCGGCGGCGCTGACCCGGGTCAGTTCGCCTTGCTTGTCCGGGCAGTCCAGCCGGCTGATCGCCCGCAAGGGTTCGTGCCTGCCCGGGCCCTTGCGGTCCTTGTGCGCGACCTCGACCTTGGGCGAGCAGGCGGCCAGGGCGAGCAGCGCGGCGAAACTGGCGGCGACTGGCGGCGGCAGGTGTCGCATCGAAGGAATCTCCCGTTCGGCGCGAACCTGGGCTGGCGGCGCGCGGAAATCCAATGAAATCGCGGTAACGGCCTCAGGCGGTGGGCGGCTTCACCTGGGCGTCGATGGCGCCCAGCAGGTCGGCGGCCAGGCGGCGGACCGTCGCGGCGTCGGCGTCCCGATAGGTCACGCGCAGCTTGGCGAACCACGGGCCGATCTGGACCAGCCACAGGCCCTCGTTGCGACCTTCCTTGTCGCGCCAGAACCGGCCCTGGCGGCGCGGCCCGCCTTCGGACGCGGGGTAGGGATCCGCCACATCGCTCACCGCCGGGGTGTGGGCCTTGGCCTGCTCGACATAGATGTCGAACACCCGGGTCAGGGTGTACTGGGCCGGCAGTTTCGTCAGGTAGAGGGTCGCCGTCGCCGAGGGCGTCGCATAGCCGCAGCTGACGTCGCGGCCGCCTTGGGCGGCGTCGTAGACGGTCAGGCGGTCGCGCTTGAAGCCGTCGATCGCGGCGGGGCAGGTGAAGCCCGAGGCCGGGTGCAGGGCCCCGCCGTCCGGCTGGTCGCGGAAGCTGTCGTTCTGCGGCGTCGCGCTGACGGCCGGCAAGCCGGGGCCGGAGCCGGGCAGGGGCGTCGCCCCGGGCGTGGACTTGGGGCCTTCGTAGGCGTCGGCCTGGACGTTGATCTGGACGTGCTTGGTCCGCTCGTCGCGGCTGACCAGCGGCGGCAGCCGGCCCTGCAGCGCCGCGGTGATGTCGGCCTTGAACGTCGCGTTGTCGGGAACGGACGGATACAGGCGCAGGGCCGAGGCGCCGGTCCTGGTGGAGACCCCCAGCACGTAGCTGGCGGTCGCCGGAGGGGCGGGGCGTTTCTCGATCTCGGCCATGATCGCGGTGGTCATGTCGGCGAACGGGGCGACGAAGAAGATCGGCGCGTCGGGGTCGGCGGTCCGCGCCATCAGCACCGGCGATGGAGCCGCGGTCTCGAAGAGCGCATAGGTCGCGCCGCCGGTCTCGACGCCGGGCTCGTCGCACTTGGGCTTGGCCTTCAGCAGCGCCTTGCGCTGGAGCGCCTTGTCGGCGATCGCCGGCCCCAGGGACATCAGGGTGACCAGGTCGCTTTGCATGTTGGTGGAGGGCATGGCGATCGCCCCCGCCGGCGGTCGCGCCGGGCAGGCCTCGCGCGCCGCCGCCGGCGTCGTCGCCAGGGCGAGGCCAAGCAGCGTCCAGGTCCAGGATCTCATGTCGCGCGCTCCCCAACATGGCCGAGCTTGGCCGAGCGAGGCGCGGGCGTCCAGATGCAATCTCCTGGCGAGCGCCTACTGTCCCGGGCGGACCCCTGAGCCCTCGCGGCGGGCCAGGAAGGCCAGGCGCTCGAACAGGTGGACGTCCTGCTCGTTCTTCAGCAGGGCGCCGTGCAGCGGTGGGATCAGCTTGGTCGGATCCTTCTCGCGCAGGACGGTCTCGTCGATGTCCTCGACCAGCAGCAGCTTCAGCCAGTCCAGCAGTTCGGAGGTGGAGGGCTTCTTCTTCAGGCCGGGCACCTTGCGCATGTCGTAGAAGATCCGCAGGGCCTCGGCGACCAGCTTCTGCTTGATGCCCGGGAAGTGCACGTCGACGATGGCCTGCATCGTGGCCTCCTCGGGGAAGCGGATGTAGTGGAAGAAGCAGCGGCGCAGGAAGGCGTCAGGCAGCTCCTTCTCGTTGTTGGAGGTGATGATGATGATCGGCCGGACCTTGGCGGCGATCGTTTCGTTGGTCTCGTAAACATAGAATTCGTTGCGATCGAGCTCCTGCAGCAGGTCGTTGGGGAACTCGATGTCGGCCTTGTCGATCTCGTCGATCAGCAACACCGGGCGGGCGGGGGCCTCGAAGGCCTCCCACAGCTTGCCCTTCTTGATGTAGTTGCGAACGTCCTTGACCCGCTCGTCGCCCAGCTGGCTGTCGCGCAGGCGGGTGACGGCGTCGTATTCGTAGAGGCCCTGCTGGGCCTTGGTGGTCGACTTGATGTGCCAGGTCAGCAGCGGCGCATTCATCGCCTTGGCCACTTCATAGGCCAAGACCGTCTTGCCCGTGCCCGGCTCGCCCTTGATCAGCAGGGGGCGTTCCAGGGCCACGGCGGCGTTGACGGCCACCTTCAGGTCTTCGGTTGCGACGTAGTCGGCGGTGCCTTCGAAGCGCGAGCTCATACGGTTTCCTGACGGCGTCTCGAATGAGAACGCCTCGAACAGTTGTTCAAATCAGGACTAACCTACAGACCAACGGTCGGCCGGATCAAGCCGGCTTGTCGTCAACCTTCGTCGCGAGGCTTCCGCAGTTCGGGCGGCGGCTTGCGGTGGCGGCGGGCGACCGACGGCGGGTCGCTGGCCGGGAAACTGTCCTCCAGCCCCTCTTCCAGCTGGTCTTCGAGATATTCGGGCGGATCGTCGATGTCGGTGTCTGGCTTTGCGTCGGGCATGGTCGCTCTCCTGTCGCCCGGCGAGTCTAGGCGTCGGGCGATCCCGCTTCAACGACGGCCGGCCCGTCTTGAAGATCTCAGCTCTCCTTGGCATAGCCGAGCGACTCGATGTCGTCCTCGGCCAGTTCGGTGGATTCGAAGTCCGCGGCGCTGTCGTCGTCGTCCGAGACCGAGACCGCCAGGTCCTCGTCGTCGCCGGCGATCGCGTCGAGCGGCTCGCGCTCGACGTCCAGGCCCTCGTCGTCGCGTTCGCCTTCGAGGTCGTCGTCGATGTTTTCGAGATCTTCGTCGTCGAGGTCGTCGAAGTCCTCTTCGTCCTCCTCGTCGTCGCCGTCGGCCTGGGTGACGTCGTAGACGTCGTCCAGCTCGTCGAAATTGGCGATGTCCTCGCCGTCCTCGGTCAAGTTGGTCTCGTCCAGGACCTCGGCGCCGTCCTGGTCGTCATAGTCGATGTCGGCGGGCATGGCGGGCTCCTGAAACCGAGATGGAGCGAGGGCGACGGACCCTCGCGGTCCCGGATTCAACCCGTCGTCCGCGGCGATTGTTCCGCCGGCGCCCGAGCAGGAGCCTCAGGCGAAGGGCAGGGCGTAGCCCTTGGCCAGCAGACGCTGGGCCATCTCCTCGCGCCTGGCCGGCCAGTCCTGCGCCAGCAGGCCCAGGCCCACCACGTCGGCCGGCGCACCGTCCTTGATCACGTGACGCCGGAACAGGGCCTCGCGCTGGAAGCCGTAGCGCTCGTGCAGCTTCCAGACGCCCTCGTTGGACAGCAGCACCTCGCACCACAGCTTGTCGAAGCCCAGGGCCTTGAAGACGTATTCGATGACCCAGAACTCGATATAGGAGCCCACCCCCAGGCCGCGCACCGACGGGCTGGCCAGGTAGTAGGCCCAGGCGCAGCGGCGGTTGCGGACGTCGATGTCGGCCAGGTTGGCCAGGCCTACCGGCTCGCCGTCGACCTCGATCACCCAATAGCGCCGGCGGGGGTCGCCGGACATGCCGTCGAACCAGCGGTCGTGCTCGGCCGGGCGGATCCTGTGGTCGGAATACATGTAGGCCGCGACCTCGGGGCTGTTGCGCCAGTCCAGCAGCCTTTGACGGTCGGCTTCGGTCACGTCGCGCAGGACGACGGCGTGCAACGGGGCATGCGAGGCTTGGGTGGTCATACGCGGCGATCTCCCCCCAGGACGGCCAGGTCCGGCCGGCCGCGCACGAAGGCGCGCACGTCGTCGGACGTGAAGGCCGGATTGGCGGCGTAGAGTCCATCATACACGGCGCGGACGAAGTCCAGGTCGTCGGGCCGATCGACCGTCCAGCGCACGTCGCCCTCGTCGGCCGCCTGTTCCAGGCCCGCGACCTTGAAGCGGTCGGGATGGCGGTAGAGGAACGGCGTGACGTGCTCGTGGTCGTAGGGATCAACGCTCTCGGCGGCGGCGATCTTCAGGGCCACGGATTCGAAGACCTCGACGTCCAGGCCCTTGGCGAAACTGCGTCTGGCCGGGGTGTTGGAGGTGTAGTCGGCGCCCGAACGCTGGTGGAGATCCAGGGTCTCGTCGATCAGGTCGGGATCGGCGAGCGGGCAATCGGCCGTCAGGCGCACCACCGTGCGAACCGGCCCGAAAGCCTCCATCGCGCCGATGTAGCGGGCCAGCACGTCGTCCAGCGGGCCGCGGAACACCGCAACGCCGGCGGTGATCAGGCAGACGGCCAGCGGGTCGTCGCTGGGCTGGTCGGAGGTGGCGACCACGATCCGGTTCAGCCGGGTCGCGCGCTGGAGCCGCTCGATCTGCCTCAGGATCATCGGCGCCCCGGCGAGGTCGGCCAGGACCTTGCCGGGCAACCGCGTCGACGACATGCGGGCTTGGAGGATGGCGAGCGGCAAGGGCGTATCCGAGACTAGGATGGAATCTTGAAGCCCGAACGCCGGCGTTCGTCCACCGCGGAAATGCAGCGCCCGCGTGGCCTTGCCTTGCCGATCAAGCCGATCGGGCGGGTCAGGCGACCGGGAAATGCTCGCGCAAGGCGGCGCCGACCTCCTGCATGGTCGGGTTCCAGTCGTTGTAGTCGGGCGTGATGAAGCAGCGGGCCTGAGGATACCAGGGATAGAAATCGCTCTGGCCCAGACGGGGCCACGCCGCCGCGCCGCCCAGCATCCAGATCGGCGCGCCGCAGGCGCCGGCCAGGTTGATCGTGGCGTTCGAGAAGCCCACCACCAGGTCCATGGCGCAGCACAGCGCCGCGACATCGTCGAGGTCCTGCTTCAGATCGATGCCCGGCGGCTGCCAGATGTCGATTCCGAATTCCTCGCGGGCCATGGCGATCTCCTCGGAGCAGTCGCCATACTGGATGTTGACGAAGGTGACGCCGGGCGTCTCGAACACCGGCCGCCACAGCAGGAAGGGCGAGAACTGCCGGGCGCGCTCGCCGTCCAGCTTCAGGCTCTTCCACAGCACGCCGACCTTGGGGCCCTTGGGCGCGTCTTCCAGCATCCGCCGCCAGTGCTCCACGCGATCGGGATCGGCGTCCAGGAAGCTGGGGCGCTTCGGGAACGAGGCGATGCTGGGCCGGAAGGTCTCCAGCAGCGCCCCCATCGGCGCCCACAGGTCGATGCCGCTCCAGTCCTCGATGAAGGGCGCGCCGCGATAGACTCGGCCTTCGAACGAGACCGTCCGGTGGGCGGTGATGTCCGCCTGGGGAAAGGACCGTTCGAAAAGGGGGATCAGCCGACGCTCGACCGCCAGCGACAGCTTGCCGTCGGGACCCAGGGCCTCGACGACGTCCGGCAGCAGGTTGGAGAACATCACCTCGTCGCCCAGGCCCTGTTCGGCGCAGATCATCAGGTGCTTGCCGGCCAGGGCCTGGCCCGGCTTCCAGCGTGGCGCGTCGATGGTGAACCGGGGAGCATCGAGCAGATCGTTGGAGAACCGGGCCTCGTAGGCCTTCCAACCTTCCTCGACGCGGCCCAGCGCCAGCAGGACCGTCGCGCGGCCAAAGCGCATGGTCGCCAGCTCTTCGGGCGCGGTGGTGCAGGCGATCGCCAGGTCGCCGTCGGCCAGGGCGCCCTCGACGTCGCCCAGGTCCAGCCTGGCGTAGGCGCGGTTGTGGTAGCCCTTGCCGTAGGCGGGCTCCAGCCGAACCGTTTCGTCGAGGAAGGTGATGGCCGTCCGGGCGTCGCCCATGCTGCACATCACCGTGCCCAGGGTGTTCCACAGCAGCGGGACTTCGGGATGCTCCTGGATCGCCGGCCGCAGGATCTCGATGGCCTCCGCGTTGCGGTTCAGGTCGCGAAGGGCGCTGGCCAGGTTGTTGATCCCCTCCAGGTCGTCGGGGCGCATTTCCAGATGGTGGATGAAGAGCTTGGCGGCGATCTCCGGCATGTCCATGCGCAGAGCCAGTCGCCCCAGGTCGCTCGCCACCGCGTTTTGGCTGGGCAGAAGTTTCAGCGCCGCCTCGTAGCAGCGCATCGAGTTGGCGAAGTCGCCGATCTTTTCGCGCGCGATGGCCATGGCGTGCCAGGCCAGGCCCAGTTTGTCGTCGTACTCCAAGGCCTTGAGGGCCAGCTTTTCACCCTTGGCGAAATCGGCCTTCTGTATGGCGCGGATGGCGCGATCGAGAAGCCTGGCGGCCTCCGCGTTGCGGATTTCGTGAGCTTCGCGGGTCATGCGGGCCAGGGCCGCGGCCGAGGCGGAGTCGCCGGCCAGCGAGTCCGTGAAACCGGCGTGGACCGGTTGGACGGCGGACTCCTGGGCCGCGATCATGGCGCTGGTTGAAATCTGAGGCGCACGGCTGCGGGACATCAATGAGGCCTTGGCGATTGGAGAGAGTCATCCTCTGAGGCAGTATGCTCTGGGGCAGTATGCTTAATTGAGTCCTAAGCTGCGGCTCACGGTCGCGGGCCTGGCAAGGAGACGTTAACCGCCTCCGCCTAGCTTCGACTTCGAAACCGCCATTTCGGCGGGTGGGGCGACGCAGCGATGCAAGAGGGAGCGGCCTTGTGCCATTGAAGCTGTCGCTGAAACCCGGCGAGAAATTCGTGCTGAACGGCGCGGTGGTCCAGAACGGCGACCGTCGCGGCGTGTTGGTGCTTCAGAACAAGGCCTCGGTGCTGCGTGAGAAGGACATCATGCAGCCCGACGAGGCGACCACGCCGGCGCGTCGGATCTATTTCCCGGTCATGATGATGTACCTGGATGAGTCCGCCGCCGAGCGTCAGTACGAGGAATTCGCCACCCGCCTGACCGAATTCATGGGCGTGGTGCGCAATCCCGACGTGCTGGGGGACTGCATCGCCATCTCCAAGCACGTGATGGCGCGCGAGTACTACAAGGCGCTCATGCTGAGCCGCAAGCTAATCGAATACGAAGATCAGAGGTTGGGGCATGTCTCTTAGGGCCTATCAGCAGGCGGCGACGCGGACCGAAAATCCGCGCGAGATGGAGTACCGTCTGTTTGGTCAGGTGACCCGCGCGCTAATGGCGGCGTCCGAGGCCCCGGCGGACGACATCGCCACGCGCATCGACGCGCTGGACTGGAACCGCCGTGTCTGGTCGGCCCTGGCGACCGACTGCTCGCTGCCGGAAAACACTCTGCCGGTGCAGCTGCGCGCCAGCATCATCTCGCTCAGCCTCTGGGTTGGCCGTCACTCCAGCGCCGTGATGCGCAAGGAGGAGGATTTCGAGCCGCTGATCGAGATCAACCGCATGATCATGCAAGGCCTGGCTGGTCGCGCCGACGCGGCCTGACCCGCGGGGAGGGCGCCTTTGGACCCTTCGGCAACCTTTTTCCGGAAAAACCTGCCGCCCGGCGAATTCTGCATTCGCCGGGCGGTTTCGTATTCGGCTTTCCGTTGGAAAATATAAAGTAAAATCAGTATCTTAGAAAATTCTCCGAAGCGGCGCCAAGTGGCCCGCCGCTTGCGATGGTTCCCGTGGGCAAAACGTCCGACCGGCAAAACGCCGGGGCAATCCTCCCAAAATGGCGAGAACCATCATGCTGAACTCGATCAACACCAATGCCGGCGCCATGATCGCGCTGCAAAACCTGAACGCCACCAACTCGGAGCTCCAAAGCACCCAACAACGCATCAACACCGGCAAGAAGATCTCCAACGCCAAGGACAACGGCGCGATCTGGTCGATGGCTAAGATGCAAAGCGCGACGTCGAGCTCGTTGAACGCCGTGAAGGACTCGCTCCAGCGCGGACAATCGACGATCGATGTGGGCCTTGCCGCTGGCGACACCATCACCGACCTGCTCGGCAAGATGAAGGAAAAGGCCCTGGCCGCTTCCGACACCTCGCTGAACACCGCTTCGTTCAACGCCCTGGTCTCGGACTTCACCTCGCTGCGCGACCAGATCACCAAGGCTGTCACCAACGCCCAGTTCAACGGCGTCAGCCTCGTGGACGGCACCACCTCCAAGCTGCAGTTCCTCAGCAACTCGGACGGTGTCGCCTACACGGTGAACGCCAAGACCCTGTCGCTTGTCGGCCTGGGCCTGACGGCGACGTCGACCTTCGCCAACGCGGCCGCGGCCAAGACGATGATCGCCACGATCACGACGGCCATGACCACGGCGACGAACAAGCTGGCGAACCTGGGCACCAGCTCGACGGGCCTGGACATGCACCTGACCTTCACGGGTAAGCTGCAGGACAGCCTGGACGCGGGTGTCGGCAACCTGGTCGATGCGGATCTGGCCAAGGAAAGCGCCAAGCTGCAGTCGCTGCAAACCAAGCAGCAACTGGGCGTGCAGGCTCTCTCGATCGCCAACCAGACGCCCCAGTCGATCCTTTCGCTGTTCAAGTGATCGGCGACTAGGTTTCAGAAGGTGATCAAAGCCGGACGGTCCAAGGACCGTCCGGCATTTCTTTTTCAGGGGGCGGGTTCGTCGAATTGTCCGGACCCGACTTGGAATTGCCCGGCAGATTTTACCCATACATCGCCGCGCTCGGCAAATATTGCCGATAAGGTCCATGGTAAATAAAGATATAACTCTGATATTTCAGGGTGTTGTCGATTTTTGCCTACTGGGCAGTTTTGGCCCGATCTTTGCTGCCTAGTTCGATGAGCAAAACGCTCCCGGCTGTCAAAATGACGTCGGAACCCTTGAATAGGAACTGTCGCGATGCCGCTGAATAGCATCAACACGAACGCTGGCGCGATGATCGCCCTGCAGAACCTGAACGCCACCAACAGCGAACTTCAGGTCACGCAACAACGCATCAACACCGGCAAGAAGGTCGGTAACGCCAAGGACAACGGCGCGATCTGGGCGATGGCCCGGAACCAGTCGACCACCGCCAATTCCCTGAACGCCGTCAAGGACTCGCTGCAACGCGGCCAGTCGACCATCGACGTGGCTCTGGCCGCTGGCGACACCGTCACCGACCTGCTGGGCAAGATGAAGGAAAAGGCCCTGGCCGCTTCCGACACCTCGCTGAACACCGCTTCGTTCAACGCCCTGGTTTCGGACTTCACGTCGCTGCGCGACCAGATCACCAAGGCCGTGACCAACGCCAAGTTCAACGGCGTCAGCATCGCCGACGGCAGCACCACCAAGCTGGCCTTCCTGGCCAACTCGGACGGCTCGCAGTTCACCGTCAACGCCAAGACCCTGTCGCTGGTCGGCCTGGGCCTGACGGCGAGCTCGACCTTCGCCAACGCCGCCGCGGCCAAGACGATGATCACCACGATCAGCAACGCCCTGGGCACGGCGACCAACAAGCTGGCCTCGCTGGGCACCAGCTCGACGGGTCTGGACACCCACCTGACCTTCGTCGGCAAGCTGCAGGACAGCCTGGACGCCGGCGTGGGGAACCTGGTCGACGCCGACCTGGCCAAGGAAAGCGCCAAGCTGCAGTCGCTGCAAACCAAGCAGCAGCTGGGCATCCAGGCGCTGTCGATCGCCAACCAGTCGTCTTCGTCGATCCTCAGCCTGTTCCGATAGGAACGAAGAAGGAGGCGGGCCTTCGAGTCCGCCTCCGCCTTTCCTTCGGGCCCGTGCGCGAGGGGAGGGATCACTAGAGGCGCCGCCGGCAACCCGGCCGCGATAGGAGTCATGGAAAACAAAGTCGCGTTGACGCCCATCATGCCCGAGCCGTCCACGCCCCCCGTGAACAGCGCATCGACCGTCCCGGGCCATCCCGCGGGCGGTGTTTTCACGTCCGCGCCCAAGGAAGCCGCGCCCGTGGAAAAACCCGCCGCGGCCGATGGTCCCCAGCCCGGCGACCTGCGTCTGGTGATCGAGCAGGACAGCAAGACGGGCACCTATGTCTACAAGACGGTGGACCGCCGGACAGGCGACATCCTGCAGCAGTTCCCGCGCGAGGACGTCCTGCGCTTCAAGCAGGCCGAGCACTACGATCCGGGCGAGGTTTTCGACGGCCTGACCTGAGCTCGGCCCGGACCCGAGACCATGCTCGCCGCGGCCTGGCGTCGCAGGCGAAACATGGTTTACGCGCGTTAACCATATTCTTACTCCCTCAGCCCCACTTTCACGGCCGACCTGCTCGGCCGCCGAATCGCGTCCCGAGCCCAACTGGCAAGAACCGCCGTTCGGAGACCGTGATGACGCTGAGCGTGAACACCAATCAGCCCGCGCTGATCGCCCTGCAAAATCTGAACAAGACCAACGACGAGATGTCGGGCGTGCAGTCCCGCATCAACACCGGTCTGGCGATCTCCACCGCCAAGGACAACGCCGCCGTCTGGTCGATCGCCCAGGACCAGCGCGCCGACCGCTCGGCCCTGAACGCGGTGAAGATGAGCCTGGACCGCGCGACCTCGATCACCGACGTGGCCTTGGCCGCGGGTGAATCGGTCTCCGACCTGCTGACCCAGATGCGCGAGAAGGTGGTCGCGGCCAAGGACACCTCGCTGTCGACCTCGTCGCGCACCGCCCTGAACGCCGACTTCCAGGGCCTGCTGAAGAACCTGACCCAGGTGATCAACAGCGCCACCTTCGACGGCGCCAACATCCTGAACGGCAGCGAACCGACCAACATCACCTTCCTGGCCGACGCCGACGCGGCGACGGTCATCACGCTGAACCTGCAGAACCTGTCGCTGGGCAGCACGATCAACAGCCTGACGGCGACCGACAACATCCTCACCATGACCCAGGCGGCCGCGGTGCTGACGCGCCTGGACACCACGATGACCGCCGTCAACCAGGCGGTGGGCTCGATCGGCTCGCAGGCCAAGCAGATCGACGCCCACAACACCTTCGTCTCCAAGCTGAACGACGTGCTCGAGACTGGCGTGGGCAATCTGGTCGACGCGGACATGGCCAAGGAGAGCGCGCGCCTGCAGGCCCTGCAAGTCAAGCAGCAGCTCGGCGCCCAGGCCCTGTCGATCGCCAACCAGGCGCCGCATATCATCCTATCGCTGTTCGGTGGCGGCAGCTAAGGCGTCGTCCGGAAAAGTGGAGGCCGGTTTTCCGCAATAACGGTGTGAAAGCAAAAGCTTAAAGCAAGCTGCGCGATTTTGGGGCCGCACGACTTGCTCTAGGCCTGACGCCGCCGGCAGGCTAGACTTTCCGGCGGAACGGTTGGGAGAATCGACCCGGTATGATCGAGCTTCGCGATTTGACGGACGGCGACGAGGCGGTCCTGTTCCAATGGCGGGGCGAGCCGGAAGTCGATCGGTGGATGTCCGACGCGGCCTTTCCTAGCCGCGAGGCCCACGCCGCCTGGTTCCAGGCCCTGCGTTCCGATCCCGACATGCGCGGCTGGATGATCGTCCGGGCGGGCGAGCCTTCGGGCCTGCTGACCCTGACGGGTCTGCTCAGCCATCACCGCCGGGCCGGCTGGAACTGGTTCCTCGGTTCGGCCGAGGCGCGGGGCAGGGGCGTGGGCCGGGCCGCCCAGGTGCTGGGTCTGGACCGCGCCTTCGGCGAACTTGGCCTGCACAAGGTGTTCGCCGAGGTCATGGCCGACAACGACGCGGCGCTGAAGGCCCAGGCGGCCTCCGGCTTCCGGCGTGAAGGCTATCTGCGCGGCCACGTCCTCAAGGACGGCCAGCCGCGCGACGTGGTCCTGCTGGGCATCCTGGCCGAGGAATGGCGCGAGCTGCGCGGCGAGGTCCGGCGCTCGCTGACCGACGCCCACCTGATCGCCGCCTAGAGAAAGTCGCGCGATATGGAAATCGCACGACTTTCTCTAGACTTTTGTTTTCGCATCGTTTTTGCGAAAACCGGTGTCCACTTTTCCGCACGATGCTCTAAGTTCGCGCGTCTTCATACCTCTTAACGAAACGTCAGCGTTCATCGCCGACACTCGACTCAAGGGGCGTAGTGCGTCCCGGTGGGACCCGCTGTGATCACTTTCGATTCCAGTCTGCTGCTCGGCTACTACCAGGCCAAGACCGCTGGTCAGGCCGCGAACGCGGCCGCGTCGTCCAGCGGTTCGGCCTCCGCGCCGTCCTCGACCACCAAGGCCGTGCCCAGCGCGCCCTGGACCGGCGTGAGGACCGAACCCAGCGACCTGGTCAAGGCCGCTCTGAACGGCCGCAAGTTCGTCGACGAGGGCGCGGCGGTCGCCGCCGCCCCGACCATCTCCGGCGACTACAAGAAGCTGTTCGCCGCCTATCAGGCGCTCAACACCCTGTCGGCGATCGCCAACCGCTCGGACGAGAAGGGCGTCACCGACAGCGAGATCAAGCGGCTGCAGACCGCGTTCAGCAAGGGGCTGAACGAGGTCAACAGCTACGTCCAGAACCTCAGCACCGACGGCATGCGCCTGACGACCGGCGCGGTCATGACCAGCGACAAGTCGACGGTTGGCGTGCCCAAGAGCAACTACACCTACGTCACCAACAAGATCTACAGCGGCCAGGTCGACGACGAGGTGCCCGCCTTCAAGGGCGCCGTCAGCTTCACGATGAACGTCAAGAAGTTCGGCGTCGCGACCGACGTGACCATGGACCTGTCGCAGATGGGTTCGACGCCGCGGACGATGGCCAACGTGGTCAGCTTCTTCAACGACAAGCTGGCCGCCGCCGGCTTCGACACCCAGTTCGCGGTCTCGCGCACCGTGGGCGAGGAGCGCACCACCACCGTCAACGGCCAGACCGTCAAGTTGCCGGCCACGGGCGACGACTTCGCTCTGCAGGTGAAGGGCGACCTGACCGAAACCTTGACCTTCTCGGCCCCGGCCCCGAAGCCGGCGGTCTACATCACCACGGCGGCCGGCAACCCGGATCCGGACAAGAACACGACCACCGACGACGCGGTGATCGAGAACACCCTGACCAAGTACGGCCCCGGCGCGGGCGTCACGCCGGGGACCAAGGTGTTTTCCGACACCCTGGAAGGCACGGTCAGCACCGTCCACAAGACCATGACCGGGCCGGACGGCTCGCTCTACGTGCTGGCCGACGTCGACGGCACGACCAGCACCCAGACCATCAAGGGCGACCAGGACGTCGCCCTGCTGAAGTACGACTCGTCGGGCAAGCTGCTCTACGCTCGCACCCTGGGGGCCTCCAACACCGCCACCGGCTACAACATGGCCATTTCCGACGACGGTCAGGTGGCCATCGCCGGTTCGGTGGCCGGCGGCCTGTCGGGCGCCACGAACGGCCCGATCAATTCGGATCCCGCCGGCACGCTCACGGACAGCTTCGTCACGCTCTATGACGCCAAGGGCGACGAGACCTGGACCGTTCGTCGCGGCGGCATGCTGGAGGACGCGGCCACCGCCGTGGCCTTCGGAGACGACGGCGTCGTCTATGTGGGCGGCCGCACCAAGTCGGATCTCCCCGGCTCGGCCACCGGCGCCTCGGCGGGCGGCTACGACAGCTACCTGACCGGTTTCGCCACCGACATCTCGGGCACGCCCAAGGCCTTGTTCACCACCCATTTCGGCAGCGAGAACGACGACACCGTCGCCGGCATCGTCGTCGACGGCGGCAAGGTGGTGGTCGCCAGCAAGGAAGGCAGCGAGGCGATGCTGCGCAGCTTCGACGTCGCGACCAGCGTCGTGACCGAGGACCGCACCTATCTGAACGACAAGGAAGTCTGGGTCACCGCGCCGGTCACCTACACCAAGGCGGCCACCTTCACGACCGGAGCCACCCGCGACCTGGGCTCGCTGAAGGGCGGCAACATCGCCGGCCTGACGATCGACAACGGCCAGCTCTATATCGGCGGCTCGACCACCAACGGCGCCCTGGACGTCAATAACCAGACCAAGGCCGCGTCCGGCGGTTCCGACGGCTTCGTGGCCCGGATGTCGCTGGACCTGACCGACAAGAGCCAGGACACCCTGGCCTATTACGGCGGGACGGGCGACGACACGGTCACCGGCATGGCGGTCGCCAACGGCCAGGCCTGGCTGGTGGGCTCGGCCGGCAAGGACCTGGCGGGCCAGCCCACGGTCGGCGACAAGGACGGCTACGTCGCCCAGATCGACGTCGCCACTGGCGCGGCGACCTGGGAGCAGCGGCTGACCGGCAAGGACGGCTACGCCACCGCCACCTCGATCGCGGTCGACGCCTCCGGCTCCAGCGCGCTGGACATCTTCGGCATACCGCGCGGCGAGATGGACTTCACCCAGACCGACAAGATCGTCTCGGCGACCTCGGCGCGGGCCGGGGACACTTTCCAGGTCCGCACCCGGGCGCGCGGAACCCTGACGACGATCAAGATCGCGGCGGACGACACGCTCGACACCCTCGCCGACAAGATCCGCAAGGCCACGGGCTTCGCGGCCAAGGTCGAGTTCAGCAGCGTCGGCAACAATCGCACCCTGCGGATCAGCCCCTCCCAGACCACCTCGACCGTCGAGATTCTGCCCGGCAAGGGCGGCACCGACGTACTGGAGTCGCTGGGGTTGAAGCCTGGCATCGTGCGCAACACCAAGACCGACCACGGCCAGACCGTCTCGGCCGACGGCAAGGGGCCGATCTACGGCTTCTCGCTGGACACCGGCCTGGACCTCACCGACGACGTCGGCCGCAAGGCCGCCGTGGCGGCCATGACCAAGGCCCTGTCGGCGGTGCGCACCGCCTATCGCGAGATGGCCGACACCGCCAACGGCGTGAAGCGCACCGACGCGACCGCCTCCTCGGGTCACGTCGACGGCCCGGTTCCGGCCTATCTGACCAACCAGATCGCCAACTACCAGGCCGCCTTGAACCGCCTGACCGGCGGCGGCTAGGGCGCGTTCGGCGCCAACCCCGTAAAGCCCATGGGCCTTCTGCGCGCCTGGACTTGAAAGCGTCATCGGCGCGTCGTAGCCAGGGATCATGGAACTTCTCAAAGATCGACGCGTGTTGCTGGGCGGCGGGGCCGCCCTGGCCCTGGTCGCGGGCCTCGGCATCGCCCTGACCCTGATGCACGGCGCCAAGTCGCCGACCGACGACCCGCCGGCCTCGCGCTCGGGCCTGATTGTCGAGACAGGGAGGGCCGACGACACCAAGCTCGACGCCAACCGCCCGCTGCGCTGCTTCGTCGGCGGCCAGTTCGTGGGCGAGACCACCCTGGCCGAATGCGCCAAGAAGAACGGGGTGGCGACCGGCGCCCTCGATGTCGGCGTCGACGAGACCGGGGCCCTGGCGGCCGCCGATCAGGCCGGACTGGTGCTGACCCCGCTGCCGCCGCCCGCCGAGGCGCCGACCGTGCCCGCGCCCGCCGCGACCCCGGCCGTCTCGACCCCGGCCGTGTCGAGCACCCCCCTGGCCGTCTGCTGGCGCTACGCCGGCGGCGAGTGGCGCAAGCTGCCCGGCGAGATCACCGTCAACGCATGCGCCCAGCAGATCTCCAGCGGCAAGTGCGAAAAGGCCGGCGGGGCCACGTACGGGCGCTGGGGCGACGAGACTATCCGCCTGGTGCCGGGCAAGGTCGAATCCTCGTCCGACAACCGCACCTTCCATTCGATCATCGACCTGGGGCCCAACTGCTCCATTCCGTCGGCCTAGAGAGAGCTCAAGACCATGCGCCTTCCCGTCGTCGCCCTCTCGCTCATCGCCGCCGTCGCCGCCGTCGGCCTGACCGGCTGCGAGAAACAGACCAAGGCTCCCTTCCAGGCCGGCGTCTGCCTGCACGTGATCGAGCAGAAGGACGGCACGCTGAAGTTCAACCCGGTGGCCCAGAACGTGCCGAGCCTGGAGCTCTGCGCGGCCGAGCTGGAGGGCATGCGCCTGCGCTTCGTGCGCCTGGGCAGCCCCAACCGCGAAATGACCGGCGCCTACCAGGGCAAGTTCATCTTCCTGCAGAAGGAAGGCATCTATCTGGGCGACACCTACGAAGGGGCCCGGTTCATGTCGCTGGTCCGCACGGGCGACGGCCGCCTGGCTGTGCCGGGGGCGATGCCGCCGCAATAGGGCGCCGCAAAGCCGGGGATAACCCGCCTCGGTCCACAGGAACATTTGCGGAACAAAGCTTGCATTCCGCCTTAAGAAGCCGTTAACGTCCGCCTCAGATGCCGGCGCGTTGGGTCGCCGGGCGTGAACAGGAATCTTCCCCATGGCGGGCAGCGTCAACAAGGTCATTCTGGTCGGCAACCTCGGGGCCGATCCCGAGATCCGCACCCTCAGCTCGGGCGACCGCGTCGCCAACCTGCGCCTGGCCACGTCGGAAACCTGGCGCGACCGCACCTCGGGCGAGCGCAAGGAAAAGACCGAGTGGCACCGCGTGGTGATCTTCAACGACAACCTGGTGAAGGTGGCCGAGAGCTATCTGCGCAAGGGCTCGACGGTCTACATCGAGGGCGCGATCCAGACCCGCAAGTGGGCCGACGCCTCGGGCGTCGAGAAATATTCGACCGAGATCGTGCTGCAGAAGTTCCGCGGCGAGCTGACCATGCTGGGCGGTCGCGGCGACAACGCTGGGGCCTCGTCGGGTGGCGGCTATGACGAAGGCTACGCCGGCGGCGGTGGCGGCGGCAACTTCGGCGGCGGCGCCCCGCGCAGCCAGCCCAGCGGTCCGCGCGAGAGCTTCTCGGCCGACCTGGACGACGAAATTCCGTTCTAGCCAACACCAATCTTGTAAACGTCAATAAGTGGCCAGGTTCCTTTGAATCTGGTCACTTTTTTATTGCATCTGTCGCCTTCCTAACCAGCGCCATATCGTGGGTAAAATCTACCGGCAAGGGTACGTAAATGAGCGGCGACACGATGATCCGTGTTCTTGTTCGATCGAATGGAGAGCGCCTCCCAGTTCTGCTGAATCGCGCCACCGGTCAGCCCCTCTTCGATCCGACCGTTTACGTGGTCAGTCAGTTGCGAAAACCGAAGAGCGGATTCTGGAGATTGAGCCCGAGCTGGCTGCGGATCTTTCCAGCTATATCGTCGAACAGGATCCCACGCGGACCCTTCAGCAGGGCATGGCTCAGCGCCGGATCGCTCTCGATGGTGTCGCGCAGAGCGATGTCAAAGCCGCCACGTGACAGCCGCAGCGGCAGCTTCACGCCGAAGATCTTCAGCAGGCCGCGGATCTCGTTCTCCAGGTCGATGCACTCGCGCTGCATGACCTTCCGGCAGGAGAGCAGGGCGCGGAGGTGATGGCTCTCGACGCTCTTCACATGCACCCGGCTGTACCATCCCGAACGTAGGATCTGGGCGATGCCGCGGGCGTCGTGCTTGTCGGTCTTGTTGCGCATGGCCGACAGCGCCGCGTTCACCTGGCGCGCCTCCATGCACATCACATCGAAGCCAGCCTCGGTCAGGCCGCAGGTCAGGTGCTGGGTCAGCGTGCCGGCCTCCAGTCCGACCCGGTGGATCGGCTCGCCGAACTGGCGCAGGCAGCGGACGAGGTCAGGGACCTCCGAAGGCACGGACCGCTCGAGCCGCACCTTGCCGTCCCTATCGATGATGCAGACCGCCACCGACCGCAGCGACGCATCCAACGCAGCGTAGAACATCGTCGTCTCCCTTCGTCTCGGCTGAAACCAAGACCTTAATGGGAGCTCGACCCTTCAAGGGTCTGCCCGATTACGCATGCTGATGGCGCTTCTTAGGCTCTGGCGGTGTCCTATGAAGGGCGCTCCGGCGCCTTTTATGCTCGATCCTTCGATTGGAAATTTTTCGAGGGACTTCAGGGGCATGGCGTCGTTGGGCCATGCGCATCGGATTCCTCTTCAATCACGATCAGATTTATCAGGTGGCCCACAGCCTGTCGATCGCGCTGGCCCTGGCGCGCGGCGACCACGACCAGTTCGTCGAGCGCGGCGGACAGCCTGGTCTCGGTCGGGGCGACCGTTCGGGTTACGGGCTTGGCGACAGGCAGCCTGACGATCTCAACGGCGTCGGCGTCGATCATCCGAAAGCCGCATCCGGTGCCCGCCAGCATCCTGGCCAGGCC
>Ga0102592_1001450_pt1 | contig 26674 bp, 22 predicted proteins | sample AraplaCol_mMF_r2_FD_76861 | JGI IMG/M metagenome (GOLD analysis project Ga0102592, IMG submission 76861) | Arabidopsis root microbial communities from North Carolina, USA - plate scrape MF_Col_mMF_r2 (SPADES assembly) (version 2) | ecosystem: Host-associated > Plants > Roots > Endosphere...
TGTTTCACGGAGTGGTCCATGGGCTGCACAGTGAAACCGGGTGGTGTGGAATGAATCGAGCCAGTAAAGTTCGCCCGCTCAAACGCAGATCCCAACAATCCACTGGAGACAACATGCACTTCATTGACCGCGGCACGCCTGGCCTCACGCAGGCCGCCGCTGCGCCGCAGCCAGACGGCTGACGCGCACCTATCCACCGGCGAGTTTGCTGCCCTGCTGAAGACGAAGTCTTCTCAGGCTTGGGCGGAGCTTTGCCCGCGAAAACCCAAACGGCGGTGATGGGCACCGCCATCGACAAAAACTTTTGAACTTTGAAACTTTGAGGAGTGAGGGATGAAACTGAAGATGATCTGCCTGGCAGCCGTGGCCGCCGGCGCCATAACACCCGTGGCTGCGCTGGCACAAAGCACGGTGACGATTTACGGAAGAATGGACACCAGCTTTGAGAACTCCAAGACCGGCTCTATTTCCCAGACGCTGATCACGGGCAATGCCTCGCGGCTGGGCTTCAAGGGAACTGAGGACCTGGGTGGCGGGCTCAAGGTGCTCTTCGGGCTCGAGATGGGCATCTCTTCGGACACCGGAGCCTCGAGCACGCCGATGTACCGCAACTCTTACGTGGGCATCGGCGGCGACTTTGGTGTGGTCAACATCGGGCGCATTGATTCGGCCGCGCCCAGCCGCACGCCGATTTACGCCATCCTGAGCAGGAATGTGGAGTACGTCATTCATGACGCGGGCGCTACCGCCATTGGCACTTCCATCTTCAATGCACGCACGCGTGTGTCGAACGCCATCGGCTACGCCAGTCCGGTGATCGGCAATTTTGTGTTCCGCGCCGGCCACTATTTGAATGGTGAAGGTTTGCCGGAAACCCCGGCCGGCCCGATCCGCTTTGAGAGCGACTACAAGCAGACCGATGTCTCCATCAGCTACGGCGAAGGCGGCGGCCCGCTGGGCCTGGGCTTTGGCTACGGCACCGACAGCAAGCGCGGCGGCGCCTTGCTCAATGACTTCAAGAACAAGTGGATGCTCGTCGGCTCCTACGACTTCGGGGATATCCGCGCCTGGGCGGTCTACAACCGCGATAACTTCGCGGGCGGCCCGCTGTCGCGCAGCAAGGTCGATGCGCAGATGATTGGCGCCTCGTGGGAGCTCACGCCCAACAGCAAGATCATGGGCAACTACATCCGCAAGGACGTACAGAGCGACCCGGCGGCCAAGCTCAAGCGCTTCCAGGCGGGCTATTCCTACAAGATGAGCAACCGCACATCCTTGTATGCCTTCTATGACCGCCAGGACCCGAACAACCGCGTGGCCAACGACGTGATACGGGTTTACGGCGTCGGTATCCAGCACAACTTCTGAGTGCTGCGGAACCAGCCGACATCCGGTTCAAAAAGCCCGCCCCCGGCGGGCTTTTTTCCATAGACAACAGGAACGCCTCAAACAGGCGCCATCATTTCCGAAGGCATAGCCATGTCAATTAAACATTGGATCAGCACAGGCATTCTGGCGGCAGCGTGCGCAACCGCTTCATCAGCGCCGCAAGACATCGTGATAGGCCAGGTCGGCCAGCTCAAGGACCCGAACTCCGCCGCGAGCCAGGTCAAGGTGGGCGTGCAGCTGTATTTCGACGCCGTCAACGACCGGGGTGGCGTCAACGGCGCAAAGCTCAAGCTCGTCACCAGGGACCGGGGGCCGGAGGCCGCGGACTCATTGGAAAAAACCCGCGAGATCCTGCAGGAGGAAAAGCCGGTTGCGCTCATCGGGTTTTCCGGGACCGCCCCTGTGGAAGCCCTCGCCCGGGAAAAGGTGCTGGCCGAAGCCGGCATCCCCCTGGTAGGGCCCCGCACGGGCGCCGTATCGCTCCATGAGCCGGTGGATCCGTGGATATTTCACACGCGCGCCAACTATGCCCAGGAGGTGCAGAAGATCGTGTCCCACATGAGCATCATCGGGCACAAACGCATCGCGGTGCTTTACGAGAAGAGCCCTTTCGGCATTGAAGGCTATGACCGCGCCCTGCGCGCCATCAAGGCGAAAAACCTTCAGCTTTCCGGCACAGCGAGCTATGAATACGGCACGACCCATGTCGCCGAAGCGGTTGCGACAATCCTCAAGGCCAAACCCGACGCGGTCATTGCCGTGGCGACGAGCGCGGCGACCGCCGAGTTCTACAAGAGCCTGCGCCAGGGCGGCAGCTCGGCCTTCGTTGTCGCGCTTTCGGTCACCGATGGCGCCGCCGTCGTGAAAAAAATCGGCAAGCAGGCGGCCTACGGACTGGGCATTGCGCTCGTGGTTCCCGATCCGTCCAGCAAGACCTCCCTCCTCGCCAGGGAGATGCAGGAAGACCACAAGAAATACGGTGTGCGGGGGACGGACCTGAATCTGGCGGTGACCGAAGGCTACATCGCGGCCAGGGTGCTGGCGGAAGGCCTGAAACGCGCCGGGCCGAATCCGACTTCGGCAAAGCTCAAGCGGGCCCTGGAGGCATTGAAAGATCTGAACCTCGGCGGATTCTCCGTCAATTTTTCCCCGAAAAATCACTCGGGCTCCTCGTATGTCGATGTCATCGTATTGAGCCCGGACGGTAGAATGCTCCGCTAATCCAAACATACCCGCCGAAGGAAAATCGGCGCCAAAGAAGGCATGGACTATAACGTCGCGTCGGTAGATGAAGCACTCGGCCTGTTGATGCTTGTAGCCCAGAACCCGGGGTTGGGCGTGACCGAGCTTTCCAAAAGATCGGAAATCACCAAAGCCCGGGCATTTCGCCTTCTCAGCACGCTGGAGCGGCGCGGTTTTGTGCAGCGCTCAGGTGACGCGGCCACTTACCACCTGGGCTACAACGCCTTGCTCGTGGGCCTGGCCGCCGATGAACAGGTCAGCCTGGTCAGGCAGGCCAGCAAGTATCTTCAGCAACTCGCCAGCCAGTTCAATGAGATCGTGCAGATCCGCGTGCGCGACGGCTTTGAGTCGGTCTCCGTCGCGCGCTGGGACTCCACCCATGACGTGCGCATCCATGGGTCCGTCGGCATGAGAAGGCCTCTTCATGGCGGTGCATCGGGAAAGGTTTTGCTGGCCTATGCTTCCACGGAATTCCTGAACGAGTTTTTTGCCCAGGACTTCCAGAAGTTCACGCCCAACACCATTGTCCAGCGCTCCAAGTGGAATGAAGAGTTGATCAAGATCCGCAAGCAGGGTTACGCCACGTCCCTGGGCGAAATCGCGACGGAGGTACTCTCCATCGCGGCACCGGTTCGCGACGGCACCTCAAAAGTCATCGCCGCCATGGCGATCTCCATCCCTTCAAGCCGTATCACGCCCAAGGGATTGGAGAAGCTGGCCAAGCCGCTGTGCGCGGCGGCCGACGACCTTTCGGCGGAACTCGGCTACCGCGCCGGTGCATCCGCGGTTTGACGGCGGAAGGCTCCGGGCCCCGGCCGCCTCACGGCTACTGAGAGCGCTTCGGGATCACCGGCAGCACCACGTGTGATGGGTAGCGGCTGCTCATATACACCTTGTTGAGCGCGGTTCTGCTCGTCGTCGCCTGCGCTTCAGGATCGCCGGTGTTCGGGTTGACGTCAAAGTGCGGAAAGTTGCTGCTCGAAATGTCCACGCGGATGCGATGCCCGGCCTTGAAAAGATTGCTGGTGGGAAACGCCTCGATGCGTATGGGGTAGACCGTTCCGGGCGCCATCAGCTCCGGGTTCTCCCATGAATCCCTGTACCTCACCCGCAGAATGCCGTCCGTGAGGTTCATCGCAAAACCGTTGGGATAGTCCTCGTTGGCCGGGTAGACATCGACCAGCTTGACGGTGAAATCCGTGTCGGGGCAGTCGGACGATATCCATAAATTCGCCACCACAGGCCCTGTGACTTCAATGTCCTGCGCCAGCGGCTCCGTGGAAAAAGACAGCACGTCCTCACGGTCCGTCAATGGGTGGAACGGTTCCGTGCAGCCAAAGAAGCGCGCATCGGTCGTCTGGTCAAAAGCGCCGGCCAGTATTCCGGGCGGCCGGGACACCACGCCGCCACCCAGGGTAGGCACGGGGTTTTTGGGGTCGAAGCGGTACTCCAGCACGCCGGCATCATCTTGCGGGATGGTGAGCGAAAGGGAGCGGTTTGTGTGCAAGTGGTAAGGCTTGTATTGCGCATCCGGAATCGGCCAGTCCTGCTCGGACCGCCAACTGCCGCCGTGATCGAGCCGGCCTTCGCCATTCTTCCTGCCGGACCCCCCTCCCATGACAAACAGCCTTACCGGGGCGTCATCTTCGGCGGCCGGCCTTCCTTTTAGCCATCGGTCAAACCACTTCAACCGGGCCTCGAGAAAGGTCTCGGCCAGGTGAGGGCCGAAGGTGGATTGTTCGCCGAAATCCACATCGCCCGAGTGGCTCAGCCAGCGGTTCCCGTGCACCCACGGGCCAAAGACAAGCTGCACCGGCGCACCCAGTTTCCTGAGGCTCATGTAGTTTTCGGCCGCGGTGCGCGTATAGACGTCGTACCAGGAGGACATGTGAACCGAGGCCACGTCCTGCAGGTGATGGTAGAAACCCTCCGCATAGATGCCGGGCTGCTTCCAGTACTCGTCGAAGGAACCCCGCTCCCATTGGTCGAAGAGGAACTCCTCATACTCGGGTGTTTCTGACAGCGGCGAATTTCCGCGGCGCCAGGGCATTCTCCTGAACCAGTCGTCGACGTCGATGTTTTTCAATGTGCTCGCGACGGCCGTGTTTCCCGACCTCTGGGCGATGCTGGAAGCGAAGAGAACGGCCCAGGCCGCCTGCTTCAGCTCATAAGCCCCGCCCTGGCGAATGCCGCTTTGGTAGCCGTTTGAGAACCCGCCGGAGTCGACATACATGGCCACCAGGCCGGGCGCGCCGGTGGAGGCCAGTGCCATTTGCGTATGTGCCGCGTAGGAAAGGCCTTTGGTCGCAATCTTTCCGTTGGACCAGGGCTGGCGGACTATCCAGTCGCAGGTGTCATGGCCGTCGTTGGCCTCGCTGAGGTATTTGGTGAACGTTCCCTCGGAGCCGTACCTGCCGCGACAGTCCTGGTACACCACGATATAGCCCTGGGCCACGAAGTAGGTCGCAACCTCTTCCCGTGACATGGGCCCCGTACTTCCCGGTTCGCGTTCAGTGCGGCTGTCGAGGTGCTTTCCATAGGGGGTGCGCTCCATGATCACCGGAAATGCGCGCTGCCCGTCACCCGGCTCCACCCTCGGGCGGTAGATGTCGGTGGCCAGCCTGATGCCGTCCCTCATCGTCACCATCACATTGCGTTCAATCACCATGGCGAGATTGCTGAACGTCGAATCTTTCATTGATTTCTCTGGTTTGGCGCGGATGGAACATGCCATCGCCCTGTTCGTTGATCTGCTTACTTCGAAGCCGCTTCTTTGATGCTGCTCGCCAGCGTGAGCCCGTCGCTGCGCGGGGCCATGCTCAGGCCTTTGCGCAATCCCCATGCCGCCTTCGCGTTGTGCACCGGTATGACGGCGACGTCCTCGGCGGCAAGCCTTGCGGCCTTTCGCTGCAGCTCCTCGCGTTCCTTCTCGTTCAGCGTTTTGGAGGCCGACTGGATCACCGCATCAAATTCCTTGTTGCTGTAGCGGCCGTAGTTGTTGGCCCCGGTTCCCTGGGCCTTGTCGAAGGTGGCGATAGAGGCGGTGTAAGGCTCCAGCGAATCGCCGAGAACTGCGCCGACACCAAACATGGCCAGGCTGAACTCCGGCATGCCGCCCGCTCCGCCGCTTGTGGCCCGGGTCACGAAATTGGCATAGGGAAGTGTCCTGGCGTCGGTTTTGATGCCGACCTGGGTCAGCATCTGGGCGATGGCCTCGCAAACCCGCGCGTCGTTGAGGTAACGGTCGTTGGTGCAATGCAGGACCACCTTGAACCCGGAGGGATAGCCCGCCTCGGCCAGCAGGGCCTTGGCGCGCGCCGTGTCCGCGGCCTGGAGCTTCAGCGCAGGCTCGTACCCGAAGAACCCGGCGGGAACAATCTGTGTTGCGGGTTCCGCATCGCCCTTCATCACGAACTTGTTGATGGCCTCCCGGTTGATAGCCGTCGTGATCGCCTGGCGGACCCGTTTGTCCTGGAAGGGGTTTTTGGCCAGCGGCTTGCCGTCGTTGCCGGTGACATAGGGCGAGACCGGGCGGAACTGGTCCATGTGCAGGTGGTTGAACATATAGGACGCCGTGGACACCACGGATACCTTGTCGCTTCTCTTCAAGGTGTCGCTCAGGCCGCCTGCGGCCCCGTCAATGACATCGACACTGCCGCCCAGCATCGCGGCGGCCCTTGCCGGCTCCTTCGGGATGAACTGGTAGATCACCTTTGACCAGGCAGGCTTGGCGCCCCAGTACGCGTCATTGCGTGTCATGGTCACCTGCTGGCTTGGAATCAGCCCCGCGTATTTGAATGGCCCGGTGCCCACCGCCGCCTTGCCGCTCTCGAACTCCTCTTCCTTGATCTCCGCGCCGCTTCCTTTTGGAATGATGGCCACCAGGCCCACGTTTTCGGGCAGCGTCGGCGCGGATTCCTTTGTCTTGATGACGACCGTCAGCGGATCCTGTACCCGGACGCTGTCGACGGTTCTCAAATAGGTCTTGAACGTCCGGGGTCCGGCCAGCGCCCTGGCCCGGTCCAGCGAAAACTTCACGTCGTTGGCCGTCAGGGGCTCGCCGTTGTGGAACCTGACGCCCGGGCGCAGCTTGAATTCCCATTGCTTGTCGTCTATCGCCTTCCAGGACAAGGCCAGCAGGGGAACGGCATGCAGCTTCTCATCCTGGCCGATCAGCGAGTCGTAGACGTTCACCCAGACACTGCGGTTCGCCGCACCCAGGACATGAGGGTCGGCGGAAGTCACTTCGGACTTGAAGCCTATGCGTAAGTCGGCCGCCGATGCGGCGCCCGACAGCGTCACGGCCACAGCGGCTGCCAGCAGGCGGCGCGGACCCCTTAGTGCGATTCCCATTCCAATGCTCCAGTAGGTTAGGCCCAGCTTGTCTCACAAAACAGGTGAACACAAGTGAGTTGGTTGTATCGATAAATGATACCTTGTTTTGTTCTATGATACATGAATCCAATTTATTTTGGGAGTACCCAGGCCGCTTTGAATAGTTTTCCTGCGCCGTGAGGGTGGGCCGTCGGGGGCGTGGATACCCAGGCGCCGATAATCGGTGCATGAGTACCTCTCCCAAGACGCCGGCATCCGGCGCGGCAAGCACTGACTTCGCCAGCCTGCCGCTGAATCCGGCCATGCTGGCCAACCTCCAGCAGCTGGGTTACCTCAGCATGACGCCCATCCAGGCCGCCAGCCTGCCGGTGGCCCTGCTGGGCAAGGACCTGATCGCCCAGGCCAAGACCGGCAGCGGCAAGACCGCGGCCTTCGCGATCCCGCTGCTGGCCAACCTCAACCCGCGGCGCTTCGCGGTGCAGGCCATGGTGCTGTGCCCCACGCGCGAGCTGGCCGACCAGGTCACGACTGAAATCCGGCGCCTGGCGCGTGCCGAGGAAAACATCAAGGTCGTCACGCTCTGCGGCGGCGTGGCCCTGCGCGGGCAGACCGCCAGCCTGCAGCACGGCGCCCACATCGTGGTCGGCACGCCTGGCCGCATCATGGACCACCTGGAGCGCGGCAACCTGAACCTTGAAGCGCTCAACACTTTGGTGCTCGACGAAGCCGACCGCATGCTGGACATGGGTTTCTTCGACGACATCGCCACTGTCGCCAGGCAGTGCCCCCAGGAGCGGCAAACCCTGCTGTTCTCCGCTACCTATCCGGAAGGCATCGCGAAGCTGAGCCAGCAGTTCATGCAGGCGCCGCAAACCATCACGGTGCAGGCCCAGCATGAGAAAAGCAAGATCCGCCAGCGCTGGTATGAGGTCAAAGACAGCGAGCGCCTGCATGCCGTGTCGCTGGTGCTCAACCACTACCGCCCGGCCAGCACGCTGGCTTTCTGCAACACGAAAGTGCAGTGCCGCGACCTGGTGGCTGTGCTCCAGGCCCAGGGCTTCAGCGCGCTGGCGCTGTACGGGGAGCTGGAGCAGCGCGAGCGTGACCAGGTGCTGGTGCAGTTCGCCAACCGCAGCTGCTCGGTGCTGGTGGCCACCGACGTTGCGGCGCGCGGCCTGGACATCTCGCAGCTGGAGATGGTCATCAACGTCGACGTCACGCCCGACCCCGAAGTGCACATCCACCGCATAGGCCGCACCGGCCGCGCCGACGAAGAAGGCTGGGCCATCAGCCTGGCCGCCATGGACGAGATGGGCTCGGTCGGCAAGATCGAGCAGCTGCAAAAGGCCGAGTCCGACTGGCACAAACTTGCCGAACTCACACCCACCGGCAATGAACCGCTGCGGCCACCCATGGCCACGCTGCAGATCGTCGGCGGCCGCAAGGAAAAAATCCGCGCCGGCGACGTGCTGGGCGCGCTGACCGGCGACGCCGGCTTCACGCGCGAGCAGGTCGGCAAGATCAACGTCAACGAGTTCTCCACCTATGTCGCGGTGGACAGGCGCATTGCTGTGGAGGCGCTGAACAAGCTCTCCACCGGTCGCGTCAAGGGCAAGAGCGTGAAGGTGCGGCTGCTGGAGGAGTGAGGCCGGGCGTTCATCCTCTTGTCGGCCTTACCGCCACATTCCCGAGTTGGCTCAAGGCGGGCGGCTCAAGGCAAAATTTTCGGGACTTCGCTTCGCCTGATACCGCCGGCGGGAAAAGTCAATACGCCTGGCGCTGAAAACCTGGCGCATATCTTCCGCCTTTAGCTTTTATCGCCGTCTTCAGAGGGACATTCACGGTCCCTTTTTTGATTTCATTTCGTCGCTTTTTTCATTCGGGCGCGACCTGCGCAGGCCGGTGCGCGGATGTCCAGGTTTGTGTCCACGCTTGTGTTTGTGTTCATTCTCTCTATGAGGGATGTGTATGCGCGAATGTTTAAACGCTATTGGCGTGTTTCCCCGCATCTCTTTACAGTCCAGCGACCGCATTGCGAAGGGCAACGGCGATGAAGATTTCTTCCTGATAGAGAGATAGAGAGGTGCCATGGAGCGCTTTGTTCAGGATATGCGGATTGTGCTCCTGCTGTTTGTGCTCATGGTTGTTGAGTTTCTCGTCTTCCGAAAAGCTGAGCCCTGGCTTCGCCTCTTGCTTTGGGCCATAGGCGGCTTTGCTTTTGCCTACTACTTTTCAATGTGACTTGAATGGAATCTAAGTTAATGAACGACTATTTGATTTTTTTGTTCTTAGCGATGTCCCTGCGCATAGATGAGTGAGTCATGAGGCGCATATCACTCTTTTTCTGCTGGTTCGTGGTGCTGTATGCACTTGCTGTCATAGCCATACAACTGCTCAGCATGTTTTATGTGGATACGGGCTTCAGGGTGTATCTGAACGAACGGCTCACTCCCAGCGGTTGCCAGGTTTACGCATGGAACAAAAAAGGCGCGAATCCACTGGATGTCGCTGACTTTTTGTGGAATCACGACTACTGGCTGGCGGATTACCGGGTGCATCGAACGATTTTTCAATCTGACAACTGTGTTTCGCAGATGGCAAATTTTTTAACGCTGAGCTTGCATCGCGGGCCGATCACCATCGTTGCCGTCAATGACGATGGTGATGTTGTCATGAAGCTCAAGAAAAAACGTGAGGCTCGCTGATGTGGGCTTACCGTGTTTCGGTTCTCAAAATCGCGAGGCGCTTGGCAGCTATTGTGGGCTGGCTTGTGGTCTTGTATGTCGGTACCGTCTTCGCTATCTTGATGGCGCTTATGCCTCCTTCGGTGCAGAAGGGCTTAAAAATCTCTATGAAAAAAGGATTGGCTTCAACCAATTGCGAGAGCTACTTTTGGAAAAAAAAGCAGGGAAGCCTGTTCAATGTGGTGGACACGTTGTGGAACTTCGAATACTGGTCTACCAATTTCCGGGTGCACCAAGGGATTCTGCAATCCCCCAATTGTCTTTCGCTGATGGCAAAAGTCGCGGAAGAAAATTCTCGCCTCGCACCAATCACCATAGTTGTCGTAAATGATGGTAGTGATGTTTTTATGAAATTTAAATTTTTTTCTAAAGGTAACTGATGGACAAGTATGGCGTTTCAATCGGAATCGAGAAACTGAATATAGATTTCCACAATGAAATCTATAACCTGCACAGTCACACATTTTTGATTTTTACGACTCCCTATGGGAAAGAAGCATTTGGATTTTATCCCGGCAAGAATAATAAGATTCAACTCGAGGATGAATTGGTTTATGGCGTTGATGAACTAGGGCATTCGGAAGAAATAGCGATCTCTCAAGAGCAGTATGCGGCCATGAAGCAATTCATGAAAACGTTTTCCGCTGACTTTTCCGGTACAACATTGGGCGGCGAGAACTGTTCTACCGCAGCGATGAAGACACTGCAGAGCGGCGGCATCTATGTTCCTCCGCTATTGCTCAACAACCCCGTTCCCTGGCTGATTCCCTTGCTTCCCCAGCCGAGCGGTACCAACCCCCCGGATTGGGTTCAAGGCGATCCTTTCACCGGCATGCCGTGGCCAGGCACGGTAGACCCCTTGGTCAACACCAAATTCGTCGATGCCCGCAAATTCCGCTACGACCCTCTGGTGCTGGACCTCGACGGAGACGGCCTCGAACTGAGCGCCGCTGGCAGCAAAATTCTCTTCGACCATAACGCTGATGGCATCAAGACCGGAACAGGCTGGGTGAATGCGGATGACGGCCTTCTGGTTCGCGATATCAACAAGAATGGGAGCATCGATTCGGGCCGCGAGCTGTTCGGCGTCGATACGATCAAGCGCAATGGCTTGATGGCGACTGACGGCTTCGATGCGCTGTCCGACCTGGACGGCAACAAGGACCAGCAGATCACCAGCGCCGATGCCGTCTTCAATGAGCTCAGGGTTTGGCAGGATGCCAACCAGGATGGGATCAGCCAGGCTTCCGAACTTAAAACCCTCACCCAGCTGGGCATCACCCGCATTGGCCTGAACAACAGCACTGGCGGTTCACAGGCCGGCCAGCTCATCAACAACAACCTGGTCGCCTCCAGCGCCACCTTCACCCGCAACGGCCAGACCGGCACCGTAGGCGCGGTCGACCTTGAGGCCAACTTCTTTTTCTCGCGGTTCTCGGAGCCCGCGGTCATCAGCGAGCGCGCCAAAGCCCTGCCTCAGATGAACGGCGCGGGCATGGTCAGAGACATGCGGTCCGCCGCCAGCCTGAGCAGCGGCTTGGCCGATGCGTTGCAAGCCTTTGCCGCAGGCACCACACGAAATGCCCAGCGCAGCCAGCTGGACAAGCTCATCACCCAGTGGGCCGCGACTTCGAGCTACGCCAGAGGCGGCTTGCTGGCAAACAGCGCCGCCAGCATCAGCTTTGTGCTGCCGCCCGGCCTCACCGAGGCACAGTACCGCAACATGGTCAATGTGCTGGAGGCCTTTAACGGCAGCCGCTATTACGGCAATGAACCCGGCGGCCCGCAGCCACTAGGCTTTTCCGTGGAATCGTTCCTGGATGGAACGGGCCGTACAGCTTACCGCTACACCATCATCCCGCCGGCGCAACAGGTGGCGCTGTTGCAGCAGTCCTATGACGCGCTCAAGGAGAGCGTGTATGGCGCGCTGGTGCAGCAGACCCGCTTGAAGCCCTACCTGGACAGCATCGGGCTGGTGGTCAACACCGATGGCGTGCACTTTGACAACACGGCCCTGATGGCAAAGCTGGACGCAAAACGCGCCGTGGACGCCAGCAATGCCCTGTTGGATCTGGCCGACCTGAATCACTACGCATCGGCCACCCTGGCGGGGGCGGGCCTGGATGTATCGCCCAAGCTGCTCACCTGGCTCAAGGCCTTGGCGGACAACTCCCCGCTATGGGCCGAGTTGCAGGCTTTCGACATCTACCGCGGCGCCGCTACTACAGGCAGCGAACGCAACGACATCTATATCGGGAATGCCGGCGCCAACACCTTCAATGGCGGTAATGGCGACGACCTGATCGATGGCGGTGAAGGCAACGACACGCTGACCGATATATCCGGGCTCAACACGATCAAGGGCGGCGCGGGCAATGACACCATCACAGGCCGGGGCACCATGGAAGGCGGCAAGGGCGACGACGTGCTCGTCGCCAGTGATGGGTGCACGGGAGACACTTACCTCTTCAACCTGGGCGATGGCAAGGACACCATTGCCGACTACGGCATGAGCAATGCCATGGGATACGTCGGGCAACTGGACGATACGCTGAAATTCGGTGCCGGTATCACTGCCTCAAGCGTGACACTGGGACGCAACGGCAATGACATGGTGTTCCGGATCAACGCCAACGACCAAGTCGCCGTCAAGGACTGGTTCTCAGGCGGTAACTACCAGTACATCGAGCGAGTGCAGTTCGCCGATGGCACCCGCTGGAACATCGACAAGCTCAAGACCGTGGCTCTTGCAAGTTACAGCGGAACGGCCGGCGCCGACGGCATCAACGGCTGGGATGGCATCGACAGCATCGATGGCCAGGCCGGCAATGACACCCTCAGCGGTGGTGCCGGCAGCGACCAACTGCTTGGCGGCCTGGGCAATGATGTCATAGATGGCGGTTATGGCGACGACACAATCGACGGCGGTGATGGCAACGATACGCTGACCGATATATCCGGGCTCAACACAATCAAGGGCGGCGCGGGCAATGACACGATCACGGGCCGCGGCACCCTGGAAGGCGGCAAGGGTGACGATGTGTTCGTCGCCAGTGATGGGTGCACGGGAGACACCTACCTCTTCAACCTGGGCGACGGCAAGGACACCATCGCCGACTACGGCATGAGCAATGCCATGGGCTACGTCGGGCAACTGGACGATACGCTGAAATTCGGTGCGGGCATCACTGCCTCAAGCGTGACATTGGGACACAGCGGCAATGACATGGTGTTCCGGATCAATGCCAATGACCAAGTCACCGTCAAAGACTGGTTCTCAGGTGGTGCCTACCAGTACATTGAACAGCTGCAGTTCGCCGACGGCACTCGCTGGAACGTCGACAAGCTCAAGACCATGGCGCTTGCAAGTTACAGCGGCACGGCCGGCGCCGACGGCATCAACGGCTGGGATGGCATCGACTGCCTCAACGGACTGGCCGGCAATGACACCCTCAATGGTTACGCGGGCAACGACACCTTGAGCGGCGGCGATGGCGATGACACCATCAATGCCGGCGACGGCAATGACCAGGTGTTGGGTGGCCTGGGCGATGATGTCATCGATGGCGGTAATGGCGACGACGTGATCGACGGCGGCGACGGCAATGACACGCTGACCGACATGTCCGGGGCCAACATCTTCAAAGGTGGTCTGGGTGATGACAGCATCACGGGTCGGGGAAGCTTCGAAGGCGGCAAGGGAAACGACCTGCTGCGCTCATACGACGGGTGGTCGGGAGACACCTACCTCTTCAACTTGGGTGACGGCAAAGACACCATCGCCGACTACGGCATGAGCAATGCCATGGGCTACGTCGGGCAACTGGACGATACGCTGAAATTCGGTGCGGGCATCACTGCCTCAAGCGTGACATTGGGCCACAGCGGCAACGACATGGTGTTCCGGATCAACGCCAACGACCAGGTTGCCGTCAAGGACTGGTTCTCAGGCGGCAACTACCAGTACATCGAGCAGGTGCGGTTCGCCGACGGCACCCGCTGGAATCTTGACAAGCTCAAGACCATGGCGCTTGCAAGTTACAGCGGCACGGCGGGGGCCGACACCATCAACGGCTGGGACGGCATCGACAGCCTCAACGGCTTGGGCGGTAATGACACCCTCAATGGCTATGCGGGCAACGACACCTTGAACGGCGGCGATGGCGATGACATCATCAATGCCGGCGACGGCAACGACCAGGCGTTGGGTGGCCTGGGCAATGATGTCATCGATGGCGGGTATGGCGACGACCTGATCGACGGCGGCGACGGCAACGACATGCTGACCGACATGTCCGGAACCAATATCTTCAAAGGCGGCCTGGGTGATGACAGCATCACGGGTCGGGGAAGTTTCGAAGGCGGCAAGGGGAACGACCTGCTGCGCTCATACGATGGCTGGTCGGGAGACACCTACCTCTTCAACCTGGGCGACGGCAAAGACACCATCGCCGACTACGGCATGAGCAATGCCATGGGCTACGGTGCGGGACTGGACGATACGTTGAAATTTGGTGCCGGTATCGCTGCTTCGGCCATCACGCTGGCGCATAGCGGCAATGACATGGTTTTCCGGATCAACGCCAACGACCAGGTCACCGTCAAGGACTGGTTCTCAGGCGGCAACTACCAGTACATCGAGCAGGTGCAGTTCGCCGACGGCACCCGCTGGAATCTTGACAAGCTCAAGACCATGGCGCTTGCAAGTTACAGCGGCACGGCCGGCGCCGACGGCATCAACGGCTGGGACGGCATCGACAGCCTCAACGGCTTGGGCGGTAATGACACTCTCAATGGCTATGCGGGCAACGACACCTTGAGCGGCGGCGATGGCGATGACACCATCAATGCCGGCGACGGCAATGACCAGGCGTTGGGTGGCCTGGGCAATGATGTCATCGATGGCGGGTATGGCGACGACCTGATCGACGGCGGCGATGGCAACGACATGCTGACCGACATGTCCGGAACCAATATCTTCAAAGGCGGCCTGGGTGATGACAGCATCACCGGTCGGGGAAGTTTCGAAGGCGGCAAGGGGAACGACCTGCTGCGCTCATACGACGGGTGGTCGGGCGATACCTACCTCTTTAACCTGGGTGACGGCAAGGACACCATCGCTGACTACGGCGTGAGCAATGCCATGGGCTACGTCGGGGTTGGACTGGACGATACGTTGAAATTTGGAGCCGGTATCGCGGCCAACCAGCTGTGGTTCCGCAAGGCCGCCAACGACCTGGAGATCAGCATCATCGGCACCGCGGACAAGGCCACGGTGCGGGACTGGTACCTGGGCAGCCAGTACCGCGTCGAGCAGATCAAATCGGGTGACGGCAAGCTGCTGCAGGACAGCCAGGTCGACAAGCTGGTGCAGGCCATGGCCGCCTTTACGCCGCCGGCCATGGGCCAGACCAGCCTCTCGGCTGCCCAGCAAACCGCGCTGGCCCCGGTGCTGGCGGCCAGCTGGCATTGAACCGGCACGCACAAAAAAGAGCACTTACCGTGCTGGTGCGGGCGACGATCCCGCCGGCATCTGCAAACCCAGCAACTGCGCCAGCGCCGCCGTGGGCAAAGCGCCCTCTTGCGACACCAGCGCGCCGTTTTGCGCATGGAGGGCCACGATGCTGGGAATGGCGCTGAAGCCCATACGGGTCATCAGCGCGGTGTTCTTGGCGACGGCGTCTTTCTGCGGGTCTATGCTGCTGGCGGCGCTGATGCCGCCGCGCCCTGCCTTCATGGAGGCCTCGTGCTCGTCCATGGCGGCCGCCGGGTCCCCGGAGGCCAGCAAGGTGGCGCCCTGGGAGGTGCTGGCGGCGTTCAGGATGCCGACGGGGATCCAGACAAACTTGGCCTGCGACTTGAGCGGTTTGGCGGCCTCCCACAGCGCGGCGCAATGCGGGCACTGCGCATCAAAAAACACATAGACGGTGCGCTTGCTCATCTGTGAGCCGACGGTAAAACCTTTGGCTTCGGCCGCGATGGTCTCCATCGACGGGAGCGCAGGCGCTGCCGCCGCTGCCTTTTGCGCGGCGGTACCGGGGGCGTCGTTGCAGCCGGCGAGCAGCAGGCTGGCTGCCATGAATGCGGTGGCGAAGAAGGGAGACAGGAGTTTGGGCATGGTAGCGGCCGTCAGTGAACGAAAGCGCAAGGATAGCCCACCCTCGCTATTTCGACAGCGCACCGGCCAATTTCCCAGTGCCCTCTCAGGCGCCGCGCAGCGCGGCTTTCAGCTGCTGGCCGATCTCGGGTTTATCCGCAAAAGGGTCGGTCGGGTTGCGCGCCTGCAGCACGTCTTCCAGCCGGGTCTGCACCGAGTGGATGGCCTTGGGATGGCTGTAGATATAGAACTGGTTGCTGGCGATGGCGTCGAACACCAGTTGCGCCACATCGGCGGCGGAGACCTTGCCGGAGCCCACGGCCTTGCCTGTCATGGCCTGCTGGATCAGCATGCTCTTGGTGGGCTTGTCCGCGGCCAGTTCGGCCGGGCGGTTACGGTGGCTCATGCCGATGCCGGTGGCCACAAAGAAGGGGCACAGCACCGAGGCGCCGACCTGGTCGGTGACCAGGCCCAGGTCCTGGTACAGGGTTTCGCTGAGCGCAACCACCGCGTGCTTGCTGACGTTGTAGACGCCCATGTTGGGCGGGTTCAGCAGGCCGGCCATGCTGGCGGTGTTGACGATGTGGCCTTGCCAGGATGGGTCTTTCGCGGCGGCCTCCAGCATCATGGGCGTGAAGATGCGCACGCCGTGCACCACGCCCATGACGTTGACGCCCATTACCCACTCCCAGTCCTTGAGGCTGTTTTCCCAGATCAGGCCGCCCGCGCCCACGCCGGCGTTGTTGAAGACGAAGTGCGGCGCGCCGAAACGCTTGAACACGGCCTGGCCCATGGCTTCCATCTGGCCGGCGCTGGAAACGTCGAGCTTGAAGGACAGCACCTGGGCGCCGGCGGCTTTCATTTCCTCACTGGCTTTGTCGAGGGCGTCCTGCTGCACGTCGACCAGCACCAGGTTCATGCCCAGCTTGGCACCCAGGCGCGCGCATTCGAGGCCGAAGCCCGAGCCGGCGCCGGTCAGTACCGCTGTCTTGCCTTTGAAGTCCGTGATCATGGTTTGCTTTCCTTGAATGTGAATGTTGGGGGTCTTGAAGAATCTGAAAATTGTCCCTGAGGCCTTTCCTTGCGCATGTCACGCAGGCAACTCAGGTAACCAGGGAAATTCAGACGGCCCGCAGCATTTCGATGTGGGGTATACCGTCCTCGATGTAGGGCTCGCCATCCTGCACAAAGCCATGCTGGTTGTAGAACTTCTCGAGCCGCGCCTGGGCGCCTATGCGTATGGCCTGAGGGCCCCAATGCCGCTGCAGCCGTTCCACCGCCTCTTTCATCAGCACGTGGCCGGTTCCGCCGCCGCGCGCCGAGGCATGGGTGACGACGCGGCCTATGCTGGCCTCGGCGAATTTCGCACCGGCGGCAAAGCAGCGCGCATAGGCGACCAACCGGTTGTCGCGCGCACCCAGCAGGTGCATGGCCTGGGTATCGGCACCATCAAGGTCCTGGAAGGCACAGGCCTGCTCCAGCACAAAGACCTCGCTGCGCAATTGAAGCAGTTCATAAAGCTCCAGCGTATTCAGCGCGCTGAAAGGCACAAAACGCCAGGTGATGGTGCCATTGCCGCTCATTCCGGGGTGGCGGCTTTCAGCGAATAGCCAATGCGCGGGAAGTGCACGTGCACGGTGCCCGCGCGCGGGTCTGTGCGGCGCAGCGTGTAGTGCATGCGTGTTGCGGCGATCAGCTCGCCTTCGGTGGGCTCGGGGCCGAAGCTTTCGCTGGTGACCCGCACCAGGCTGCCCAAGGGGATGCCATGCTCGTCCTGGAACAGGTCGTCATGCAGCGGCGCCGGCGTGGACGCGGCGGCCACGGCGATGGCGTCGGCGGCGCTGAGTTTTTCAGAGCTGCCCTGGCCTATGGCGGCCATGCGGTCCATCCATTCAAGCACCGCCGGCGTGATCTTGAAGATGTCCGCAAGCACCGGGGTTTGAACCCGCGTGAACCACAGTGGGTGGTACATCGCGAAGTCGGCGATGCAGGGAACCTCTCCCAGCAGGAAGGGCCGGTCGTCGAGCATGTCGGAAATTCGCCGCAGGTAGGACTTGTAGGCCGCGGTGGCGTCGCTGGAACGCAGGCGCGGCATGCCGAAGCTCATGGCCTTGCGGTCTTCGCCGAAAGCGCGCGCGGCTTCGGGCGGTGCTTTCTCGAAAATCTGCGCGATGCCCTTGGGCTGGCTGTTATAGGCCATGGCGGTCCAGAACAGCGTGTTGTCGGCCCAGTGCGCCAGCGTGCGCGCCAGGCCCTTGCTGGGCTCGGGGTACACCGAAGGCGTGGGCTGCAGATGCTCCAGCACGTCGCTGATCAGGGCGGTATCGCAGTAAATGTCGGCGCCAATCTGCAGGATGGGTGTCTTGCGGTAGCCGCCCGTGAGCGCCACCACATCGGGCTTGGGCATGATCATCGGGATGATGACGGACTTCCAGGGCAGCTTTTTGTAGCCCAGCATGAGCCGCGTTTTTTCGGCGAAGGGCGACGTGGGGTAATGGTGAAGAATCAGTTCGCTCATGGGTATCTCCTGGATTCCTTGAATACATTCAGCGAGGCATGGCCCGGGCAATGATGGCGTCGAAATCGGCGCTGGCGCCCAGCGTACCGAAGGCCTGGCCCCAGTTGCCGGCCAGGCGCGAATCGCAGAAGGCGTCAAAAACGGCAGCCGGCGCGGTCTGCAGCAACAGCGCGGCCTGTACCGCCAGCGCCACATCCTGCGCCAGGCGGCGCGCCTCGATTTCGGTGGCCATCTCTTCAATACGCGTGGGCAGGGCTGCGGCCAGGCGGTCCAGCGCCGGGTGCGCGCCTTTGGCGGCGGCGAGCTCCTGCGCCAGCGCGGCCACGGCGTCGGCCTTGCGCAGGGCGCGCAGCAAATCCAGCGCCATGATGTTGCCCGCGCCCTCCCAGATCGAGTTGAGCGGCATTTCGCGGTAGACGCGGGCCATGACGCCTTCGCCGCCCTCCTCCACATAGCCGTTGCCGCCCAGGCATTCCATGGCCTCCTGCGCGAAGTGGCTGCCGCGCTTGCAGATCCAGAACTTGGCCACTGGTGTCAGCAGACGCGCCATGGCGGCTTCGTGGGCGTCGCCCGGGCGGTCGAAGGCCCGGGCCAGGCGCATGGCCAGCGCCGTGGCGGCTTCGGATTCCAGCGCCAGGTCGGCCAGCACATTGCGCATCAGCGGCTGCTCCACCAGCAGCTTGCCGAAGGCCTTTCGCTGGGAGGTGTGGTTGAGCGCCAGGGCCAGCGCCTGGCGCATCAGGCCGCTGGTGCCCAGGGCACAGTCCAGCCGCGTCATGGTGCCCATCTCGAGGATTTGGGGGATGCCGCGGCCCTCTTCGCCGACCAACCAGGCTTGTGCACCCTCGAACTCCACTTCGGAACTGGCGTTGGCCTTGTTGCCGAGCTTGTCCTTGAGGCGCTGGATGCGGATGGCGTTGAGGCCGCCGTCAGGCAGCACGCGCGGCAGGAAGAAGCAGCTCAGGCCGCTTTTCGTCTGGGCCAACACCAGGAAGGCGTCGCACATGGGCGCCGAGAAAAACCATTTGTGGCCGGTGATGGCATAACGCTCGCCCCAGCCGTCTCGCCCCGAAGGCTCGGCGCGTGTGGTGTTGGCCCGCACGTCGGAGCCGCCCTGCTTTTCCGTCATGCCCATGCCCATGGTGAGGCCGGCCTTGGCCTGCCACAGTTTGAGATCTTGGTCGTAGGCGCGGCTGGCCAGCTTGGGGCCCCAGTCGGCATAGATCGCCGTGTTGCCGCGCAGCGCGGGCGTGGCAGCGTAGCTCATGGAGATGGGACAGAGAACGGACGGTTCCAGTTCGGTGAACAGCATGAAGCCTGCCGCACGCCGGACATGGGCGGACGGCCCGCCATCGGCCCAGGGTGTGCCATGCAAACCCGCTCCCGTCGCAAGCCGCATGAGTTCGTGGTAGCTCGGGTGGAACTCCACCCGGTCCACGCGCCGGCCGAAGCGGTCATGGCTGTGCAGCACCGGCCCATGCACATTGGCCAGGCGCGCATGGGTCTGCATCGTGGCGCTGCCCAGCGCGGCACCCAGCTGGCTCAGCCCGGCGGTATCCAGCGCGGGCGCGTTGAGCTTCAGCGCATCGCGCAGCGGGCGGTTGGTGTCAAACAGGTTGTAGTCCGACAGCGGCGCGGGCTGGTTAAAGACTTCATGGGTCGCATTCATGACCAACCTCCTGATGTGCAAGGCCCTATATGAGTTTGACGAGCTGCTTGCCGAAGTTCTTGCCTTTGAGCAGGCCCAGGAAAGCCTCGGGCGCCGACTCAATGCCCTGTGCCACGCTTTCACGCGGGCGCAGCTTGCCGCTGCCCACCAGCATGCCGAGTTCCTTGAGCGCTTCGGGCCACACCTCCATGTGCTCCGCCACGATGAAGCCCTGGACCTTGAGCCGGCTGGTCAGCATCAGCGCCGGGTAAGCCAGCGGCATGGGTTTGCCGTCATAGCCGGCGATCATGCCGCACAGCGCAATGCGGCCGAAGGCGTTCATGCGCGGCAGCACGGCGTCCAGCACCATGCCGCCTACGTTCTCGAAATAGCCGTCGATGCCGTCGGGGCAGGCATCCTTCAAAGCCTTGGTGAGCGAGGCTGCGTCGGCATGCGGTTTGTAGTCGATGCAGGCGTCAAAGCCGAGCTCATCGACCGCGTATTTGCACTTGTCGGGGCCGCCAGCGATGCCCACGGCGCGGCAGCCTCGCGCCTTGGCGAGCGCGCCGAACGCGCTGCCGACGGCGCCGGTAGCGGCGCTGACCACCATGGTCTGGCCGGCCTTGGGCTCGATGATTTTCACCAGGCCGTACCAAGCGGTGACGCCGGGCATGCCGACAGCACCCAGGTAATGCGACAGCGGCACGTGGGTGGTGTCCACCTTGCGCAGCGCGCCGGGCTGGTCGGCGTTGACCACGCTGTACTGCTGCCAGCCCCCCATGCCGACGACCTTGTCGCCGGGCTGGAATTTGGGCGAGCGGCTCTCGACCACCTCGCCGGCCGTGCCGCCCAGCATGACCTGGCCCAGCGGGTGTGGCGCGGCATAGCTTTTGGCATCGCTCATGCGGCCGCGCATATACGGGTCCAGGCTCAGGTAGTGGTGGCGCACCAGCACCTGGCCGTCCTGCAGGGGCGGCGTGTCGCTGGAGACCAGCATGAAGTTGCTGGTGCTGGCTTCGCCGGTGGGACGGTTGTCGAGAAGGATCTGCTGGTTGATGGGCATGGTGGGCTCCTGTGAATGTAGGGCCGCTATCAGGTCGCGGCCGGGGAAATCAGTCCGTGGAGATTGCGCCGCCGGAGGTATCGGGCTGGTCGGCCGCGGGCTTGCGTTTGACATATTTGAAGGTGCCTGTCGAGTGCGCGCAGGCCTGGCCCAGCACATCGTAAAGCGTGGCTTCGGTAAACGCCATGGTGGCGCTGCGGTGCATCAGCCGGCCTTTGGCAGTGAGCCGGCTGCCGTCGCCGGGAGCAGGCCGCATGAAGCTGGTCTTCATCTCGATGGTGACCACGCCCATCTCTTTTTGCACGCTGCGCGCGGCGGTGGCCATGGTCACGTCCAGCAGCGTCATGATGGCGCCGCCGTGCGTGACGGCAAAAGAGTTGAGGTGCTCGGGCCTGGGTGTATAGCCGATGGCTGAGGCGCCGCCCGTGAACAGCTCGAGCTCAAAGCCCAGGTGCCTGACGAAAGGAATGTCGGCGCCGAAGTCCATCAGTTCGTCCCAGCCTTTCACCGGGTCAACCGCCAGTTACCACTGATACACCGCCGTCCACTGCCAGCCACTGTCCCGTGATGTGCTTGCCGGCGTCCGATGCATAGAGAACGCACAGGCCCTTCAGGTCCTCATCGTCGCCCAGGCGGCCCAGGGGCGCGTGCGAGGCAAGTTTTTCCTCGCCCAGCGCCTTCAGCGTGCCCACGGTCATCTTGCTGGGGAAAAAGCCCGGGCAGATGGCGTTGACGGTGATGTTGTACTTGCCCCATTCGCAGCCCAGCGCGCGCGTGAAATTGATGACAGCACCCTTGGAGGTGTTATAGGCCACGGTGGTCATCTCGCGCGGATTGCCGCCCAGGCCGGCGATGGAGGCCACGTTGATGATGCGGCCGGACTTGCGCGCGATCATGCTGTGCTTGGCGATGTGCTGGCTCAGGATGAAGTAGCCGCGGATGTTGAGGTTCATGACCTTGTCCCAGGCCTCGACCGGGTGGTCTTCGGCGGGGGCGCCCCAGGCGGCGCCGGCGTTGTTGACCAGGATGTCGACGTGGCCCAGACGCTTGATGGCCTCGTCGGCCAGCGCGCGTATGTCTTCTTCTTTCGAGCAGTCGGCGGCGATCCAGTCGACGTCAATGCCGGCCGCCTTCAGTTCGGCGGCGGACTCCATGAGGTCCTCGGCTTTGCGCGAGCTCAGGATGAGCTTGGCGCCGGCTTCGCCCAGCGCCTGCGCAAGTTGCAGGCCCAGGCCGCGCGAGCCGCCGGTCACGAGGGCGGTCTTGCCTTTGAGGTCAAACAATTGCTGGATGCTGCGGGTCATGGAAAGTCTCCTGGAATGTTGTTCATGGTTCCCCGGCAAGGCCGCGCAGGCGGCCTTGCCGGGGATGAGGGATTGAAATGAGGATGAAGTTGGGGGTGCTTGCTGGTAGCCGCGGCTGCGGTGTTTTCACTTGCGATGAACTCGCCATATTGGCACAACATCGAGGCCGCTGCAGGCCCCGCTGTCGTGGCGGTGACTTCAGCGGGTACCCGTCACGGCCCTGCGTTGATGCGGGAGCGCACATAGATCAGCGCAAAACCCACTGCAGCGACCACACCGCCGCCAACCACCAGCGACCAGCCCATGGCGTCGTCGGTCCGCTGGACCGACAGGCCCAATATCAATGTCAGCAGCCCGCCGTAGATCAGGATCCAGATCAGGGCCTGCAGCCGCGCAATGGACTTGCTGGAAACAGGTTCGGCGGACGGTTTGAAAAATGCCATTAAAAAGCCTCCTCGGGCAGGTCGGCGCAGGTCAGGTCTCGGCTTTCAACCACCTTGAGCCAGGCGTCGATCTTCGGTAATTCGTAATGGTAAAAGTAGCGCATGGCCCCCATCCGCCCCGTATGCGCGGCCGAAGCCGCCGCATCCTGGGGCGATGAAAGGCTGGCCAGCGCCACATCCAGCCACAGCCACGCCAGTACGGTGTGGCCGAAGGCCTGCATATAGGGTACCGCATTGGCCAAAGCCTCGCCGGGCTCGCCCGTGGCCCAGGCCGCTTTCGTGGCGCCGCCCACATGCTGCAGCGCCTTGCCCAGCGCGTTGGCGTGCACCGCCAGCTCGGGCCGCTGTATGGCTTTTTCGATGGTGGCGTTGATGCGCGCGGCCAGCAGTTGCAGCCCCCTGCCCCCTTCCATCAGCACCTTGCGGCCCAGCAAGTCCATGGCCTGTATGCCGTGCGTGCCTTCGTGGATCATGTTCAGGCGGTTGTCGCGCCAGTACTGCTCGACCGGAAAGTCGCGTGTGTAGCCGTAACCGCCGTGCACCTGGATGGCCAGGGAATTGGCCTCCAGGCACCATTCGCTGGGCCAGCTCTTGGCGATCGGTGTCAGCACCTCCAGCAGCAGGCGCGCGTCGTCGGCGGCTTGTGCCTCGGCGGTATGGTTCTCGTCCACCAGGCGCGCGCAGTACAACTCCAGCGCCAGCGCGCCTTCGCAATACGCTTTTTGCGCCAGCAGCATGCGTTTGACGTCGGCATGCTCGATGATGCGAATCTGCGGCTGGGAGGCGTCCTTGCCGCCCACGCCCACGGGCCTGCCCTGCGGCCGGTTTTTGGCGTAGTCGAGGCTCGCGTAATAGCCGGCCATGCCCAACATGGTGGCGGCCGTGCCCACGCCGATGCGGGCCTCGTTCATCATGTGGAACATGCAGCGCAGCCCTTCATGCGGCTTGCCGACCAGGTAGCCGACCGCGCCGGCCTGGCCGTCCACGGGGTATTTGCCTTCGCCGAAATTGAGCAGCGTGTTGGTGGTGCCGCGCCAGCCCAGCTTGTGGTTGAGGCCCGCCAGCGCCACGTCGTTGCGCACGCCGGTGAGTTCGCCCTTCGTGTCGACCATTTTTTTGGGCACGATGAACAGCGAAATGCCGCGCGTGCCGGCAATCAGCTTGCCGTCCGGCCCCGGTATCTTGGCCAACACCAGATGGATGATGTTGTCGGTCAGCTCGTGCTCGCCGGCCGAGATCCACATCTTGTTGCCCTTGAGGCGGTAGCGCGGGCCCAGCGGGTCGGACTCAAAGCCCTCGCCATCGGGCACGGCGCGCGTGGTCACGTCGCTCAGCGAAGAACCGGCCTGCGGTTCGGACAGGCACATGGTGCCCGAGAAGCGGCCCGAAAACTCGTTCTTGGCGAACACTTCCTTTTGGAGCTCGGTGCCGTGCACCATCAGCAGGTTGGCATTGCCGGTGGTCAGGAGGCCCGAGCCAATGCTGACCGAGGCCATCGCAAAAAAAGCGTTCGCCGCTGCCTCTACCGTGTAGGGCAGCTGCATACCGCCCACTTCATAATCCTGCGCGGCGCTGAGCATGCCGGAGGCCGCATAGGCTTTCTGCGCCTCGTGCGTGGCCTGCGGGAGGATCACTTTTTCGCCGTCGAAATGCGGCTCCTGCATGTCCACCGTGCGGTTGAAAGGCGCGTATTTCTCGCGCGCGATGCGCTCGCAGGTGTCGAAGACCGCGTCAAAGGTCTCGCGGGAATGGTCCGAGAACCGCTCGCGCTGGTTCAGCGCCTCGGCGTCCAGCCATTGGTAGAGCAGGAAGTCCAGCGTGGGCCGAAGGCTCATGACGGGCTCCCCGGGGTTCCCCATGCCAGGGAAGGCGGCAAGGCAGGAAACACCTGCCCTTTCTGAAGGAGCAGGGTTTCATTCATGGTGCTTGCCCGGTTTAGAGGACTTCGTAAATGCCGGCCGCGCCCATGCCGCCGCCAATGCACATGGTCACGCAGACGCGCTTGGCGCCGCGGCGTTTGCCCTCTATCAGCGCATGGCCCGTCAAGCGCTGGCCGGTCACGCCGTAGGGGTGACCGACGGCGATGGCGCCGCCGTTCACGTTGAGCCTGTCCATGGGGATACCCAGCTTGTCGGCGCAGTACAGCACCTGCACGGCGAAGGCTTCGTTGAGTTCCCAGAGGTCGATGTCGTCCATCTTCAGGCCCAGCTTGGCGAGAACCTTGGGGATCGCGAAGACCGGGCCAATACCCATTTCGTCAGGCTCGCAACCGGCCACGGCGAAGCCGAGGAAGCGGCCCAGGGGTTTGAGGCCCTTCTTTTGCGCCACGGTTTCATTCATCACCACCACGGCGCCGCCGCCGTCGGAAAACTGGCTGGCATTGCCGGCCGCGATCACACCGCCGGGAATGGCCGGCTTGATGCCGCTGATGCCTTCCTTGGTCGTGCCTTCACGAATGCCCTCGTCCTTGCTGACAGTGACCTGCTTGGTGGTCAGGCCCATGACCTTGTCGGCTACGCCGGCGGTGACGGTGATGGGCGCGATTTCGGCTTCAAACAAACCAGCGGCCTGCGCGGCCGTGGCTTTTTGCTGGCTCAGCGCGCCGTACTCGTCCATGCGGTCGCGCGAGATGTTGTAGCGCTTGGCGACCTGCTCGGCCGTCTGCAGCATGTTCCAGTAGATCTCGGGCTTGTTCTTGGCGAGCCAGGCTTCCTGCAACATGTGGGTGTTCATCTCCTGCTGTACGCAGGAGATGCTTTCCACGCCGCCGGCCACATAGATGTCGGCTTCGCCGGCGATCACGCGCTGAGCCGCCAGGGCGATGGTCTGCAGGCCGGACGAGCAAAAGCGATTGACCGTCATGCCCGAGACAGTGACGGGACAGCCGGCGCGCAGCGCGATCTGGCGCGCGATGTTGGCGCCGGTCGCGCCTTCGGGCGTGGCGCAGCCGATGATCACATCATCGACTTCGGCAGCCTCGATGCCGGCGCGCTTGAGCGCGTGCTCGACGGCGTGGCCGCCCAGGGTGGCGCCGTGCGTCATGTTGAAGGAGCCCTTCCAGCTTTTGGCCAGGGGGGTGCGTGCGGTGGAAACGATTACTGCTGATGTCATGGAATTCTCCGGAATCTGGTGCGTTGTCTGGAACGTTGGTCTATGCGGTCAGGCGGCCTGGTTGAAGGTCTTGCCTTCAGCCGCCAGCCTGGCCAGCAGGGGCGCGGGCTTCCAGAATTTGGCGTCGTCCAGCGGGTTCTGCGCGAAGCGGTTCATGCTCTGCACCACGTTGAACAGGCCCACCTGGTCGGCGTACAGCATGGGGCCGCCGCGGTGGACCGGGAAGCCGTAGCCCATGATGTAGACCATGTCGATGTCGCTGGCTTTGGAGGCAATGCCCTCTTCCAGGATGTGCGCGGCTTCGTTCACCAGGGAGAACACCAGGCGCTGCACGATTTCCTCGTCGGAGATCTTGCGCGGCGTGATGCCCAGGCTCTTGCGGTGGTCCTCGATCATCTTCACGACCTCGGCGTTCGGGATCGCGTCCCGCTTGCCGGGGATGTAGTCGTACCAGCCGGCGCCCGTCTTCTGGCCGAAACGGCCTTTCTCGCAGAGCAGGTCGGCCGTCTTGCTGTACTTCATGTCGGGTTTTTCTGTGTAGCGGCGCTTGCGGATGGCCCAGCCTATGTCGTTGCCGGCCAGGTCGCCCATGCGGAAGGGGCCCATGGCAAAGCCGAATTTTTCGATGGCCTTGTCGACCTGCTCGGGCGTGCATCCCTCGTCAAGAAGGAAACCGCCCTGGCGGCCGTACTGCTCGATCATGCGGTTGCCGATAAAGCCGTCGCAGACGCCGGAGACCACGGCCGTCTTGCGGATTTTCTTGCCCACCGCCATCACGGT
>Ga0102592_1001451_pt1 | contig 26670 bp, 24 predicted proteins | sample AraplaCol_mMF_r2_FD_76861 | JGI IMG/M metagenome (GOLD analysis project Ga0102592, IMG submission 76861) | Arabidopsis root microbial communities from North Carolina, USA - plate scrape MF_Col_mMF_r2 (SPADES assembly) (version 2) | ecosystem: Host-associated > Plants > Roots > Endosphere...
TGCCTCCCGTAGGAGTCTGGACCGTGTCTCAGTTCCAGTGTGGCTGGTCGTCCTCTCAGACCAGCTACTGATCGTTGCCTTGGTGGGCCTTTACCCCACCAACTAGCTAATCAGATATCGGCCGCTCCAGGAGCACAAGGCCTTGCGGTCCCCTGCTTTCATCCTTAGATCGTATGCGGTATTAGCGTAACTTTCGCTACGTTATCCCCCACTCTTGGGTACGTTCCGATATATTACTCACCCGTTCGCCACTCGCCACCAGAGCAAGCTCCGTGCTGCCGTTCGACTTGCATGTGTAAGGCATGCCGCCAGCGTTCAATCTGAGCCAGGATCAAACTCTTTAGTTTAATCTCTGTTTGTGGCCATTTCTGACCAGGTTCGCTCACTCAAAATACTGACAGTATTTCTTGTTGAGCATTTAATGCTTTTTGTTGCAGCATCAAACGCCCACATTTATCGACTGTAATTTTTTAAAGATCAGGGTCTTTTTAACTGCTGCGAAGCGTTGTGTTCAGCAGCAGAGGAACGAGATTATGGGGGATGGCGTGCCAGTCGTCAACCCCTCAAGTAAAATAGTCGCATGTCTATTTTGCTTACCACCCTCAACGCCCGATATACCCACGCTTCGCTGGGTCTCCGCTATCTATTGGCGAATATGGGCGAGCTGCAGGATCAAACCCGCCTGCAGGAATTTGTCATCGGCGCCAAGGCGACCGAGATTGTTGAACGCATCCTGTCGTACTCGCCGAAGATCGTCGGCTTCGGCATCTATATATGGAACGTGGAGGAGACCGCCAAGGTCGTGGCCATGCTCAAGCGCGTAGCGCCACAGGTGACGGTGGTACTGGGCGGCCCCGAGGTGTCGCACGAAACCAATGAGCAGGAGATCGTCAAGCTGGCCGATTACGTGATTACCGGCTGGGGCGACGTCACCTTCCCCAAGCTGTGCGGCGAAATCCTGCACGGTCCCAAGCCGCTGATGAAGGTGCACGCGGGCGTACAGCCGCCGATGGCCGAGATCAAGCTGCCTTACTCGCTCTACAGCGATGACGACATCAAGAACCGCACCCTGTATGTAGAAGCCTCGCGCGGCTGCCCGTTCAAGTGCGAATTCTGCCTGTCGGCGCTGGACAAGACGGCGTGGCCGTTCGCGCTCGACAGCTTCCTGGCCGAGATGGAGTCGCTCTACCAGCGCGGCGCGCGCCTGTTCAAGTTCGTCGACCGCACCTTCAACCTGAATATCAAGACCAGCCTGAAGATCATGCAGTTCTTCCTCGATAAGCTGGAAGCCAACCCGGACGATCCGGTCTACGCCCACTTCGAGCTGGTGCCGGACCATCTGCCGGATGCGCTGAAAGAAGGCATCGCCAAGTTCCCGCCCGGCGCGCTGCAGTTCGAGATCGGCATCCAGAGCTTCAACCCGGAAGTGCAAACGCTGGTCAGCCGCAAGCAGGATAACCAGAAGGCCGCCGACAACATCCGCTGGCTGACCAAACAATCGCACGCGCACATGCACGTCGACCTGATCGCCGGCCTGCCCGGCGAGACGGTGGAGAGCTTTGCCGAAGGCTTCAACAAGCTTTGGGCGCTGGAGCCGCACGAGATCCAGTTCGGCATCCTCAAGCGCCTGCGCGGCACGCCGATCATCCGCCACACGCAGGAATTCGGCATGGTCTATGACCCTTACGCGCCGTACACCATCCTGGCCAACAAGGACATCGACTTCACGACCATGCAGCGGCTGGTGCGCTTTGCGCGCTACTGGGACCTGGTGGCGAACTCCGGCCGCTTCGGGCACACACTGCCGGTGCTGCTGGGCGATGCGCCGTTCCAGCACTTCATGGCGTTCTCGGACTGGCTGTATGCGAATACCGACGCCACCCACCGCATCGCGCTGGACCGACTGGTGACGATGGTGTCGCGTTACCTGCAAACGCAGGGCATGGACAAGGCCGAAGCCGACGCCCTGCTGGCCAGCGACTACAGCGGCGGCGCCAAGCCCAAGCCGGCCGAGACGCCGGCGCCGAAGCGCCAGGCGCGCCGTCTCGCCGCCTGAGCCACATCTACCTAAAGGAGTCCCGGCGTACGCTTTGGTAGCGGCCGGGGCCAAACTCCCTTAAACTTGAGGCATGCCTACTGCCCAAGAGCCCACTCTGACCCTCAATGCCGGCGCCGTCGCTGCTACCGGCACCTGGCAAGTGCACGCGCTGGCGCAGGGTTCGGCGATGGAGACCATCACCACCTTCCTCAAATCCCTCAAGGGCGACCAGCTGAAATGGGACCTGTCGGCCATCGACAGCATGGACCACATCGGCGCCCAATTGTTCTGGAACGCCTGGGGCAAGACCCGTCCGGCCAACCTGCAGCTGGCGCCGGGGCTGGACGAATTCTTCAAGCGCCTTGAAACCACCGGCACACTGGAGCTGCCGCGCACGCGCCAGAACCGCCTGACGCTGGTGATGAAGCTGGGCTTTGCCATGCTGCTGTTCTTCGAGCACATGGCCGGCCTGCTGCGCCTGATCGGCCAGGTGGTGCTGGACTGCTGGCGTTTCGCGCGCCATCCACTGCGCGGGCCGTGGAAGGAAATCTCGGCCAACATCTATCACGCCGGTTTTCAGGCGCTGGGCATCACCGCGCTGGTGGGCTTCCTGATTGGCGTTGTGTTCTCGTATTTATCGGCGCAGCAGTTGCGCAACTTTGGCGGCGACGTCTTCCTGGTCAACCTGCTCGGCATGAGCATCATCCGCGAACTGGGGCCGCTGCTGGCGGCGATCCTGGTGGCCGGCCGTTCCGGCTCTTCCATCACCGCGCAGCTGGGCGTGATGCGTGTGACCGAGGAGCTGGACGCCATGCTGGTGATGGGCATCTCGCACGGCTTCCGCCTGATCATGCCCAAGGTGCTGGCACTGGCCATCGCCATGCCGCTGCTGGTGATCTGGACCGACACCATTGCGCTGATGGGCGGCATGCTGTCGGCCAAAATGGAATTGAATTTGTCGCCGCAGTACTTCCTGCTCAAACTCCCCGAAGCCGTGCCGCTGGCGAATTACATGATCGGCATCGGCAAGGGCGTGGTGTTCGGCATGCTGATTGCGCTGGTGTCCTGCCACTTCGGGCTACGCATCAAGCCAAACACGGAGAGCCTCGGGCGCGGCACCACCACCTCGGTGGTGACGGCAATTACGGCCGTGATCCTGGCCGACGCGGTGTTTGCGATTGTGTTTAGCGGCGTGGGGTTCTCACTATGAGCAGTTGCGATATCGACGGCGAACTGACGCTGGACGGCAGCGTGCCGGTGGTCGAGATCACCGGCCTGTGGACCAAGTACGGCCGCACCGTGGTGCATCAGGACTTGAACCTGGAGATCGAACAGGGCGAGATCATGTCCATCGTCGGCGGCTCGGGCACCGGCAAGACCACGCTGCTGCGGCAGATGCTGGGCCTCGAACGCCCGGCGCGCGGCTGCGTGCGCGTGTTCGGCGAGGATATCAGCGAGATCGATTCCGACCGCCTGCAGGAACTGCGCAACCACTGGGGCATGCTGTTCCAGCAAGGCGCGCTGTATTCGGCGCTGACGGTGTTCGAGAACATCGCCCAGCCGATGCGCGAGCTGCACGTGCTGCCGGAAGAGCTGGTGCACGACGCCGTGCTGCTGAAGATGAACATGGTGGGCCTCGGCCCCGAACACGCCAACAAGATGCCGTCCGACCTGTCAGGCGGCATGGTCAAGCGCGTGGCGCTGGCGCGCGCACTGGCGCTCGAGCCCAAGCTATTATTCCTCGACGAGCCCACCGCCGGCCTCGATCCCGATTTGTCGGAAGCCTTTGTGGCGCTGATTAAATCGCTGCACCGTGAACTTGGTTTAACGGTGGTGATGGTGACGCACGATCTGGACACGCTGTTCGCACTGTCCACCCGCATCGCCGTGCTGGCGGAAAAACATGTGATCGCACTGGGGCCGCTGTGCGATCTGCTGACAGTCGATCATCCGTTCATCAAGGAGTTCTTCCTCGGTGACCGTGGCCGCCGAGCGCTGGAAGCGCTGGAAGAAAAAACATCAACGGAGCACTGATGGAAAACCGATCCCACGCCCTGACTACCGGCTTTTTCACGATCACGCTGCTGATAGCGGCGATCCTGTATGGCCTTTGGTTCAACCGCGACCGCGTTGAGCGCGTGCCTTACGTGATCGCCACTGCGCAGGCGATACCCGGCCTGAATCCGCAGGCGCCGGTGCGCTATCGGGGGCTGGAGGTCGGCCGCGTCGGCAGCATCGCCTTCGATCCCAAAGTGGCCGGGCAAATCCTCGTCACGCTCAACATCAACACCGACGCGCCGATTACCACCACCACCTTTGCGGGCCTGGGCTACCAGGGCGTAACCGGCATTGCCTTCATCGCGCTCGATGACGACAAGGTCGGCTCGCCGCTGCTGCCAACCAGCAGCGACCATCCGGCGCGCATTCCGCTGCGTCCCGGCCTGTTCGACCAGATCGAGAAGCGCGGCAAGGAGATACTCACCCAGACCGAGGAAGTGACGCGCCGCCTCAACACGCTGCTCAATGCCGAGAACCAGAAAGTGATCCTCGGCGCGTTTGCCGATGTGAGCGAGACGGCGCAGAAGTATCGCGAGCTGCCGGAAAAACTGCAGCCGACCATCGACAAGCTGCCGGCGCTGGCCGATCAAACCCAAAAGACGCTGCACTCGATGACGGTGCTGGCCAATGACGTGAACAAGCTGACCACCAGCCTGCAGGCCAAGGGCGGCCCGATCGACCGCATCACCACCACGGTGGAGCGCATCGGCGGCTCGGTGGATGCGGTGGCCGGCGGCATCGAACTGGACACGCTGCCGCAAGTGAATTCGCTGTCCGACGACACCCGCGCCTCGATGCGCGCGCTGCGCAAGACCATGAACAAGATTAACGATCGTCCGCAAAGCCTGATCTTCGGCGCACCCGGCACGCCGCCCGGCCCCGGTGAAGAAGGCTTCAACGCTCAAAGCAAATAAGGAAACGAGATGATGACGACCACCATCCGTAACGCCCTCGCCGTTGCCGCCGTGGCTTGTGTGCTGGCCGCCTGCGCCAGCAAAGGCTCACCGACCGCGCAATATGATTTCGGCCCGCTGCCTGCGACCGCCAACACCGCCGGCGCGGCGCCGTCCAGCGCCAGCAAGATCGGCGCGATCATCGTGGCTGACGTCAGCGGCCCGGCGGCGCTGGACACGGAGCGCATGCATTACCGCCTGCTGTATGCCGATGCGCGCCAGCAGCGTCCTTATGCCTACAACCAGTGGGTCAGCACGCCGGCGCAGTTGCTGACGCAGCGCATGCGCGCGCGCATCGCGCAGGCTGGCGTGAAGGTGCTGTCGACCACCGATGCCGCCGCCAGCGCCACCGTGCTGCGCATGGAGGTGGAGGATTTCGCGCAGAACTTCGATACCGCCACCAGCAGCCAAGGCGTGCTGGTGTTGCGCGCGTCGGTGTTCCGCAACCACCTGCTGGTGGACCAGAAGACCTTCAGCAGCAGCGTCGCCGCACCAAGCGCCGATGCCGCCGGCGGCGCGCGGGCACTGGCCGACGCCAGCGATGCCGTCGCCGCCGACCTGCTCACCTGGCTGGCGGCGCTGCCGCCGTCGAAATGACCGAGAGCCTGCCGCCGCAGGAGCCGGCGCGCGAGGCCGAGCCTTCCGCGACGCCGGACGCTGCGGGCACGCCGCCTGACGCCCGGCCGCCCATCGCGCCGATGAGCAAGACCTCGCCCATCACGCGCGCGGCGCTGCTGGCCTACCTGCTGCTGATCATCTACGCCAGCTGGTTCCCCTTCTCCGGCTGGCACAACCAGGGCCTGTCGCCGCTGATCTTCCTCGAGACGACCAGCATGCCGCACTACTGGACCAAGTTCGACGCCATCATCAACGTGATCGGCTACATCCCGTTCGGCACGCTGATGGTGTACGCGCTGTACCCGCGCATCAAAGGCCTGTGGGCGCTGCTGATTGCCTGTGCCGCCGGCCTGCTGGTGTCCGGCATCATGGAAGCGGTGCAGACCTACCTGCCCAGCCGCGTCTCGTCCAACCTCGACTTCTACACCAACGCCGCCGGCTGCGCCATCGGCGGCCTGATCGGCGTGCTCAGCGTGCGCCGCCTGCTCGACCAAAGCCAGCTGCAGCGCCTGCGCCAGGCCTGGTTCGCGCCGCACGCCAGCCAGGGGCTGGTGCTGCTGGCCCTGTGGCCGCTGGCGCAGATCTACCCGCAAAACTTCCTGTACGGTCTCGGGCAACTGCTGCCCATCCTGTCCGAGTGGCTGTCGCAGCTGCTGGACATGGAGATCGACCTCGCCAGCCTGATCCGCCCGGACGTCGACCTGACGGTGGAACAATACTGGCTGTCCGAAACCATCATCACCGCCTGCGGCATGGTGGGCGCCGGCCTGACTCTGCTGTGCCTGCTGCGCAAGCCGTCGCCGCGCGGGCTGCTGGTGGCGGCCATGATCGCCGCGTCGGTGGTGGTGAAAGCGCTGGCGACGGCGCTGCTGTTCTCGCCGGAGAACGCCTTCGTCTGGGTCACGCCGGGCGCGCAGGGTGGCTTCCTGATCGGCGCCATCATGCTGGCCGGCCTGGCCTACGCGCCGCACGTGGCGCAGCGGCGGCTGGCCGTGACCACCCTGCTGCTGGGCCTGGTCATCATCAACACCACCCCGGCCAACCCGTATTTCGTGGCCACTTTGCAAACATGGGTGCAGGGGAAATTCCTGAATTTCAACGGCGCGGCCCAGTTCCTGTCGCTGACGTGGCCGTTCTTTGCGGTCTGGTTCCTCTGGCTGCCGGCCCACAAGCTGAACGCGGCCAAGGTATCATAGCGGCTATGACTTCCAAAGAGGCACGGCCATGAGCGACACTCCCTACTTCAAACACCACGTCTTCTTCTGCATGAACAAGCGTGACGACGGCCGCAACAGCTGCGGCGACCACGGCGCGGAAACTGCGCAAAAGCACGCCAAGAAGCGCTGCAAGGAACTCAACCTGAACGGCGCCGACAAGGTGCGCATCAACCAGGCCGGCTGCCTGGACCGCTGCGAGGAAGGCCCGGTGATGGTGGTCTACCCGGAAGGCACCTGGTACACCTACGTCGACACCAGCGATATCGATGAAATCATCGACACCCATCTGGTCGGCGGCAAGGTGGTGGAACGTCTGAAAATCTGAAATCTATGAACAAGAGCGAAAAATTTATGCTGGCCGGCGCCGCCGGTCAAATGGAAGGCGTGATCGATTACCCGGCCGATGATGCCGCACCGCGCGGCGTGGCGCTGGTGGCGCACCCGCACCCGCTGTACGGCGGCACCATGGACAACAAAGTGGCGGTCACGCTGATGCGCACCTTTGTGGGCCTAGGCTACGTGGTGGCACGCATCAACTTCCGCGGCGTCGGCAAGTCGGAGGGCGTGCATGACCACGGCAAGGGCGAAACCGACGACATGGCCATCCTGCATGCGTGGATGAGCGAGAAATTCCCCGGCCTGCCGGTAGCGCTGTCGGGCTTCTCGTTCGGCACCTACGTGCAGACCCACCTGGCGCAGCGCCTGGCTGCCACCGGCACGCCGGCCGAGCGCCTGGTGCTGGTGGGCGCCGCCGCCAAGAAATGGCCGATGGCCGATATCCCGGCCGACACCATCCTGATCCACGGCGAGAACGACGACACCATCCCGCTGATCGACGTGCTGGACTGGCTGCGCCCGCAGGATATCCCGGTCATCGTCATCCCCGGCGCCGACCACTTCTTCCACCGCAAGCTCGGCCACATCAAGAACTGGGTGACTCAGCTGTGGGGCCAGAACGCCTTAACCGGGGCTGAAACGGACACCGCAAACGCGGACTAAGCAACTATAATCATCGGGCTTTTAACTTTTACACCCCAGATCACATGAAGAAAATTATCGCGGCACTGGCCACCAGTGTGATGTTGATGACCTCGGCCGTGGCGCAGACGCTGCCGGCCCCGACCATCGCCGCCAAGTCCTGGCTGCTGCTGGACGCCACCAGCGGCCAGATCATTGCCTCGCAGGATCCGAACGCCCGCATCGAGCCGGCTTCGCTGACCAAGATCATGACCGCCTACGTGACCTTCGGCGCGCTGCGCGACAAGAAGATCGCGCTGAACCAGATGGTCAACGTCTCGACCAAGGCGTGGAAAGTCGATTCCTCCAGCTCGAAGATGTTCATCGACCCGGCCACCCCGGTCAGCATCAACGACCTGCTGTACGGCCTGATGGTGCAGTCGGGTAACGATGCCGCGGTGGCGCTGGCCGAAGCCGTTGCCGGCGACGAGTCCGCCTTCGTGGTGCTGATGAACAAGGAAGCGCAGCGCCTGGGCCTGACCTCGACCCACTTCGCCAACCCGCACGGCCTGCCGTCGCCGGAAAACTACTCGACCGCGCAAGACCTGTCGCAGCTGGCGCAGCACGTGATCAAGGACTTCCCGGAGTTCTACAAGATTGATTCGGTGAAGAGCTTCACCTACAACAAGATCACCCAGCAGAACCGCAACCGCCTGCTGTGGCTGGACCCGACCGTGGACGGCATGAAGACCGGCCACACCGAAGCGGCCGGCTACTGCATGATCGCCTCGGCCAAGCGTCCGAACGGCACCGGCGAGCGCCGCCTGATCTCGGTGGTGCTGGGCACCACGTCCGACCAGGTGCGCACGCAGGAAAGCCAGAAGCTGCTGAACTGGGGCTTCCAGAACTTCGACACGGTCAAGCTGTACTCGAAAGGCCAGCCGATCGCCACGCCGGAAATCTGGAAAGGTTCGAAGAGCGCGGTCAAGATCGGCTTCGCGCAAGACGTGATGGTGACCGTGCCGAAGGGCGTGGCAGCCAAGATGAAGCCGGCGCTGGAGCGCAAGGACCCGCTGGTGGCGCCATTGGCTGAAAATAGCCGCGTCGGCACCCTGAAGATGGTGGTGGACGGCAAGCCGATGCTGGAACTCCCGGTGGTGGCGCTGGAGACCGTGGAGCAAGCCTCGATCTTCGGCCGCGCCTGGGATTCGATTCGCCTCTGGCTGAAGTAATGTCGTTCCGGCGCAGGCCGGAACCCAATTGGATCGCAGCGGCGGACCGCCCGCCTACGCCGGGAGTCATTTCGCCCAGTGGGCGGAATGACGCTAGTCGGCGCCAGCCTGCTTCATCGATTCCTGCGCCCACTGGAAGGCGGCCTGTCCCACTTGCGGCAGGCCGTCGATATCAATCTCCAGCGTTGCCGCAATCTGCAGCGCACGGTCCACCTTGTCGCGCTCCAGCAGCAACACCATCGTCAGGTACGGACCGTAAGTCCCTTCCTTGCCCAGCAGCACATCGCGGATATCATCCGACAGCTGCATCTTGCCGACCAGGTTAGCCATCGGCACACTCAGCAGCACATCAAATAGCGACAGCAAGCCCACCAGGAACAGCTCATCCCGCTTGGACTGCGGCAGCGTGCTGCACGTTTCGAGGAAGCGTGCGCGCGTGAGCGCCACTTCCAGCAGCGATTCGTCGCGCTCCTTGGTGGCCCCGGCGCCGAGGCGGAACATCGACACCGTCAGGCCGCGATACAGCTGATTGCGGCCCAGCACCATGAACGCCTGCTGCAGGCTGGTGACCTTGGTGCTCTGGCCGCTGCCGGGCGCGTTCGCCCATTGCAGCACCTGGTAGGTCATGCCCGGATCGCGCTTGGCGACTTCGATCATGGCCGGCAACTCGGCATCGGTGCGCAGCAGGTTGAGCAGTTCGATCGAGGTCATGCGGCTTTGATCGATCTTGGCGTCCGGGTCCACCTTGTCGGTGGTGGTCAGGAAATGGCCCATGAAATAGTTGGCGCCCCAGGAAGCGCACATGCGCTGCTCGTCCCAGGACTCGACGCCGTCGACCACCAGCTTGAGGTCCGGATAGCGCAGGCGCAGCTGCTTGGACAGGGTCTGGAAATCGGGCAGCGAATGCTCCTGCAGGTGCAGCAGCACCGCGTCGCACTTGGCCAGCAGCGGCGCATCTTCGGCATCCAGCGAGACGCCGCGCAGCACCACCTTGCAGCCGGTTTGACGCAATGCGGCGATCTGGTCCGCCGGCAGGTTGCCGGCCTTGCGGTCCAGCAGGAACGCGGTGTTCGGCGCCACCAGCGGCAGGTGCAGGTTCGCCACCAGCGCATCGACCGAGATCGGTATCAGGGCCACACGCTTTTGTGCGAAGTCGGCGACCTGGGCCGCCACCAGCGCATCGATCAAGGCTGGTTCCGGCAGCGGCGCGTTGAAGCGGTAACCGCTCAGGCGATGGCGTTCGTCGACGATCTCGACGCGCGTAATCACGGCATCGGCAACCGGGGCGGACGGAGGCGGTGCAGCGGGCGCAGCAGTTGGCGCGCTGGCCGGTGTGGCCTGAGGTTCCGGCTTCGATTTCAGAAACGATAACAATCCCACGTGATCCCTCCGTTGAGTCAGGCGTACGTCTCGATCATACTATAATTCTTGCCTCTCACTTAACCTGGAAAGATGCCGATGACCGACCTGACCTGCCCTTCCCTCGTGACCTACCAAGGCGGCCTGACGCTGTCGCGCATCGTGGCCGGGATGTGGCGCATGAATGAATGGAAGCTGACGCCGCAGCAGCGCGTCGAGTGGATCGAGCAGGCGCTGGCCATGGGCGTGACCAGTTTCGACCATGCCGATATTTATGGCGGCTATGGCGTGGAAGCCACATTCGGTGAAGCGCTGGCACTGCAGCCGTCGCTGCGCGACCAGATGCAGATCGTCAGCAAGTGCGGCATCAAGCTGGTGAACGCGGCACGGCCGGAGCACACCATCCAGCACTATGACACCAGCGCCAGCCACATCATCGCCTCGGCCGAGAATTCGCTGCGCCAGCTGGGCACCGACCACCTCGACCTGCTGCTGATCCACCGTCCTGATCCGCTGATGAACTTCGATGAAATCGCCGGTGCGTTCCAGCAGTTGAAGAAAGATGGCAAGGTCAGGCACTTCGGCGTGTCCAACTTCACGCGCCATCAATTTGAAAGCCTGAACCGCCGCATTGCGCTGGCAACCAACCAGGTGGAATTCTCGCCGCTGAATGTGGCGCCGATGTTCGATGAAACCTTTGACGGCCTGCAAGACCTGGGCGTGGCGCCGATGATCTGGTCGCCGCTGGCCGGCGGCCGCCTGTTCAGCAGCGATGACGCGGCCGGCGTGCGCGTGCGCGCCGTGATCCAGAAAGTGGCCGATGAACTGCAACGCCCGTTCGGCGCGGTGGTGTTTGCGTGGATTATGCAGCTGCCGAGCCGCCCGGTGCCGTTGACCGGTTCGGGCCGCATTGCAGCGGTGAAGGAAGCGGTGGAAGCGACCCAGTTCAGCCTGAGCCGCAGCCAGTGGTTTGAGATCCTGCGCGCGGCCCGTGGCCACGAAGTCGCCTGATTAATCGTCCTTGTAGATGACCGGCGGGGCGATGCCCGTCCAGCCGGTCTTCCACGCCGCATTCAGCGCCAGCGTCAGCCCGATGTAGAAGGCAAAGAACAGCACGAAGTACACGGCCTGCAGCCACGCCAGCAGGCCGAGGTTAATCAGCAGCACCACCAGCGCAGTCCAGCTTTTCTTTTGCTTGGAGCTCGGGAAGCGCACGGTCGACACCATCAGCGTGCCCACCACGAACAGCAGCGCCACCACCAGCGCGCCTTGCAGCACCGACGCGGCCGGGTCCGGCCACGCCACCACCACCGAGGCCACGCAGGCCGCACCGGCCGTGATCGGCATGCCGACGAAGTAGCGCGGATCGGTGCGCCCCACATTCACATTGAAGCGCGCCAGCCGCAGCGCGCCGCAGGCCACGAAGAAGAAGCTGGCCATGCCGCCCAGGCGCAGCAGGGTCGGATGCTCGAGGCCCAGTTGCTGGAAGCCCCAGCAATACAGCAGCAAGCCGGGCGCGCAGCCGAAGTTCATCACATCCGCAATCGAATCGAGCTGCATGCCGAAGTCGGACTGGGTGTTGGTGGCGCGCGCCACCATGCCGTCCAGCGCATCGAATACGCCGGCCAGCACCAGCAGCACGGCCGCCAGGCGGTAGTCGTGCGCCGAACCGACCCACGCGTTGTCGACCGAAATGACGATGCTGCCGAAGCCGCAGGCAATCGACATCAGGGTGACCATGCTGGGCAGGGCAAACTTGGCGCGCTGCATGCGCGGGTGGTGTAAAGGCTTCAAAACGGGTGCATCCAAAAATAAAGGGCAAGCTTAACATGTGTAACGGGTGCGGCGGTTTTGAAATCGGGCTTAGAATTTACTCATCATGAAAAATTGGCGATTCCTTCCGGCAGCCCTGCTGGGCGCCCTGCTGGCCGCCTGCGGCGGCGGTGGCGGCGGCTCCAGCAACAGCAGCCCTCCGGTCATCACGCCGCCCACGCAAGAGCCGGGCGCGCCCACGCTTACCGGCAATACGGCCACCGACGGCTACAACTGGATCAACTACCGGCGCGCCCAGGTCGGGCTCTCCGCGCTCACGCGCAACAGCCGCATCGATGTGGCGGCACAAGGCCATTCCGACTACCAGCGCCTGAACCGCACCATCACCCACGAGCAGACCGAGGGCCTGCCCGGCTTTACCGGGGTGACGCTGAAAAGCCGCCTGCTGGCCGCCGGCTACCCGCTGAACGGCTCCTTCACGGCCGGTGAAGTCATCTCTGCCACCACCAGCGGTTCCGGCTTCTACCAGGCGGAGGAGCTGATTACCGCCGTCTATCACCGCTTCGTGATCTTCGAACCGGTGTTCACGGAAATCGGCACCGGTGCGGCCACCATCCCCGGCAGCTACACCTATTTCACCGCCGACTTCGCGGCCTTGGGCAATCTGAACGGGCTCGGCTCGGGCCGGCTGGCCACCTACCCGGTGGCTAACCAGACCAACGTGGCGCTGAATTTTTTCAGCGACAGCGAAGCGCCCGATCCGGTGCCGGACCGTAACGAAGTCGGCTACCCGATCAGCGTGCACGCCGACTACGGCAGCACGGTGCTGGTGCGCAGCTTTACCGTCACGCCGCGCGGCGGCGCGGCGCTGACCACCCGCCTGCTGAGCTTTGCCAGCGGCACCAGCAACAACAGCAGCGCCGCCGCCGCCATCGTGCCGCTGGCGCCGCTGCGCAGTGCCACCACCTACGACGTCAGCTTCAGCGGCACGGTGAGCGGCGTGGACGTCACGCGCAACTGGTCATTCAGCACCAAATAAAAAAGCCAAGAATGTTGCAGGAATTTAACTGATTCCTGCCGCACGGTCTGCTATCGTAGTGGCTATGATAAACCCGACAAGCCCGCCCATCCCTGCCGAAGGCCACGTCCTGCAAGTGGAAACCGGCTTGCAGCAGCTGATGGGTGACCGCGACCTTTACCTGCAGATCCTGCGCCGCTTCCGCCAGCGTTATCCGGACAGCGGCTGCGAGGCGCGCACGGCGCTGGACAATGGCGAGCCGGGCCACGCCCAGCGCATCGTCCACACCCTCAAGGGCGCGGCCGGCATGATCGGCGCGCAGCAAGTGTATCTGCTGGCGGCGCAGCTGGAACCGCTGTGCGCCGGACCGGCGCCGGCCTGGTCGGCGCTGCTGGCACAACTGGAGCAGGCGTTGCGCGCGCTGATCGCAGCTATCGACGAGCTGCTCGACGGCGATCCGCAGCAGCGCCTGTCGGCGCAGGCCGGGGCGGCGGGCGGCGGCAAGCCGCACCTGCCGGAAACCCGCATGCTGTTGCTGCATCTGGCACGTTTGCTGGACGAAGGCGACGGCGCGGCGATCGATGTGCTGGAGCAATCGGCCACGGTGCTGGCGGCGAGCCTGGGAGTGGAAGTATTTCAGGAAGTGACGGAAGCGGCGCACCAGTTCGACTTTGAGGCGGCGCTGGCGACCTTGCAGGCGGCGATGGCCTGAGCGGCCTTAGCGGGTGTATTCCTTTTCTTCGTCAAACGCGTCGGCGCATTCCTTGTCGCAGAAGCGGCGCACATTATCGAGCGGCTTTTCACAGTACCAGCAGGAGCCCTTGGGCGGCAGCATCTGGCGCGTCCGCACGGCTGGCGCGGGCGTGCTGGCGGCCGGCGGCGGCATGCCACCGGGCCCGTCGTCGGGAAGGCTCTCTTGTATCGGTTCCACGTTGCACTCCTTTCCGGGCAAAGCTAGATCAGTTGCAAGATTACTTCAGCGGAATAGCCGCAAGTATGAGATTTCTCAACGGTTGCCTGAAACTGCACAGCCATTTGCGACAAACAATAATAGCAGGATAAATGCGACGCCCACTGCGGCTAAAGTCAGGGAAATATTTTTCAATGAAAAAGCCGGAAACGATAGTGCAGCAAGCCGCGCGGCTGCCCTTATAATCTGGACACGTTTTCAATTCCCGTCAGGAAATCTCGCATGACTGAATCCGTCGCTGTACCGCACCAACTATCCGCGCGCGTGCTCGGGCTGGCCCAGCTGGGCATGATCGTCATCGATGCCGACATGCACATCGTCATGTGGAACCAATGGATGGCCAGCCGCTCCGGCAAGTCGGCGCACCGCGTGCTGGGCCAGGACTTGTTCGACCTGTACGGCGAGCTGCGCGGCCAGCGGCTGGAGCAGGCCGTGCTCAGCGCGCTGCAGAGCAACCTGCCGCAGACCTTGTCGCCGTCGCTCAACCCGTCGCCGTTCCCGCTGTACCCGGCCGGCAGCTGGGGCGGCGAGCGGGTCGAGCAGGCGGTGTCGGTGACGCCGTTCAACGAGGGCAAGGAGCGTTTCTGCCTGATCGAAGTGAGCGACATCAGCACCATCGTCGGCCGCGAGCGCCAGCTGCGCAGCCAGGCCGAAGCGCTGCGCGCGCAATCGTACGTGGACGGTCTGACCGGCATCGCCAACCGCCGCCACTTCGACGTCGCGCTCGACCGCGAGCTGCGGCGCGCCCAGCGCAACGACGGCCAGCTGTCGCTGCTGCTGATGGACATTGACTCCTTCAAAGCCTACAACGACCACTTCGGCCATCAGCAGGGCGACGCCTGCCTGACCCTGGTGGCGGAAGCCTTCGCCTCCATGCTGCAGCGCCCGGCCGACCTGGCGGCGCGCTACGGCGGCGAGGAATTCGCGGCCGTGCTGCCGGACACCAGCGCCGAGCAGGCGGCGCAGCACGCCGAAGCGATCCGTGCCAAAATCGCCTCGCTCAACATCACCCACGCGCCTGCAGCGACGCGGCCGCACGTCACCATGAGCATCGGCGTAGCCACCTTCGACAAGGACAGCCTGAACGAAGGCGCTGCCATGCTGGCCGCGGCCGACAGTTGCCTCTACGCCGCCAAGAAAGCCGGACGCGATTGCGTCATCGTCTATCGTCAACAACAGGAGAATGCAGCATGAAGTTACGCAGTACCTTGATTCTGGCGGCCATGCTGGCCGCGCCGCTGGCCCAGGCCGCAACTGGCGTGTGCAGCGGCAAGGCGCCATCGGGCGAACTGACGGCGACCCGCATCGCCGCCGCCAACAGCACCCGCAGCGAACCGGGCTTGTACGAAGGGCCGGTGTGGATCAAGGATGCGTTGTACTTCTCCGACTTCACCTTTGGGCCGGGCTTCCCGTCGCGCATCCTCAAGCTCGATGCCAGCGGCAAAGTCAGCACCGTGATCGACGACAGCGGCAGCAACGGCCTGGCCACCGACGGCAAAGGCAACATCATCGCCGGCACCCACAAGTGGAAATCGGTGTCGCGCTACACACTGGACGGCAAGCGCAGCGACGTGGTGAGCCGGTTCAACGGCAACGTCTTCAACTCGCCGAACGACCTGGCGCTGGCGGCGGACGGCACCCTGTACTTCAGCGATCCCGACTTCCAGCGCGACGCCGCGCCGGGCGGGCAGGACAAGACGCGCGTGTACCGCGTGGCGACCGATGGCAAAGTGACGGTGGTGGACGACACGCTGAAGAATCCAAATGGCGTATCGCTGTCGCCGAAGGGTGATGTGCTGTACGTGAACGGCATGGTGGGTGAGCACGGCGTGCTGCGCGCATATCCGATCGTGAAAGGCGTACCGCAGCAGGGCAAGACGCTGGTGGACAAGCTGGGCATCCCGGACGGCATGGCTGTCGACTGCCACGGCAACATCTACGTGAGCGAGCACACCGACAAGCGCCTGCGCGTGTTCACGCCGGCCGGCAAGCAGATCGCGACCATTAAGGTGGACGCCAACGTCACCAACGCCGCGTTCGGCGGTGCCGACGGCAAGACCCTCTACATCACGGGCGCCGGCGCCGTCTGGCAACTCAAACTCGACGTCACCGGCTCGCCGTACTGACCCCGGAGTTTATTTGCCGATGCAGAAGCGGCTGAAGATGACGCCGAGCAGGTCGTCGGAGGAGAAGGCGCCGGTGATGCTCGACAGTTGAACTTGCGCCAGACGCAGTTCTTCGGCGAACAGGTCCAGCGACTGGTCGTTCTGCGCGGCGTGCTCGCCGGCGCGGGCTAAATGCGCGCCGGCGTTTTTCAGCGCGATCAGGTGGCGTTCGCGGGCCAGGTACAGCGATTCGCCCGTCTGCTGCCAGCCGGCGATGCGCAGCAGTTCCTGGCGCAGCAGGTCGATCCCGATGTGCTCGTGCGCCGACAGGTAGATGTGGGTGGCGTCGTCCATCTGGTCCACCGCCGGCTTGTGGCCCGACAAATCAATCTTGTTCCAGATGCGCAGCACCGGCACGCCTTGCGGGAAGGCTTCCGTGATGCTTTCGTCCGAACGCGAAGGACCGTGGTCGGCATCCAGCAGATGCAGGATGACGTCGGCCTTGCCCACTTCGTTCCAGGTGCGCTCGATGCCGATGCGCTCGACCACGTCGGTCGCCTCTTCCGGCGCGCGGATGCCGGCGGTGTCGATGATGTTGAGCGGGATGCCTTCGATCTGGATGGTCTCGGTCACTTTGTCGCGCGTGGTGCCGGCGATCGGTGTGACGATGGCCACGTCATTGCCCGCCAGCGCATTCAGCAGCGAGGATTTGCCCACATTCGGCTGGCCCACCAGCACCACGTTCAAGCCCTCGCGCAGCAAGGCGCCCTGCGCCGCCTGCTTGAACACTTGCTCCAGTGCGTCGACGATGCCTTTCAGCTGGCCGCGCGCGTCGGATTTTTCCAGGAAGTCGATTTCTTCTTCCGGGAAGTCCAGCGTCGCTTCCACCAGCATGCGCAGGTTGGTGACGTTGCCAACCAGCGTGTTCACGGTTTTCGAGAACGCACCCGACAGCGATTGCGAGGCCGACTTGGCCGCCGCTTCGGTGGAGGCATCGATCAGGTCGGCCACCGCCTCGGCCTGCGCCAGGTCGAGCTTGTCATTGAGGTAGGCGCGGCGCGTGAATTCGCCCGGCTCGGCCAGGCGCAAGCCGCTCGCCTCGCCCGCTTCCAGCACGCGCGCCAGCAGCATCTGCAGCACGATGGGGCCGCCGTGGCCCTGCAGTTCCAGCACGTCTTCCCCCGTGTACGAATGCGGCCCCTTGAACCAGATGGCGATGCCCTGGTCGATCACGCTGCCATCGGCCTGCTTGAACGGGATGTAGGTGGCGTGGCGCGGCTGCAGCGCAGTGTCGCCAAACAGTTCGGCGATCAGCGGTTTCAGGTTTTTGCCGGAGGCGCGTACCACGCCGATGCCGCCGCGTCCCGGTGCGGTGGCGATGGCGGCGATAGGGGAAGAGTCGATATTCATAGAAGCATTGTATTAGATAAAAAAAGCCCGCGATCAACGCGGGCTTTTTAGCAACAGCCTTTAGCGTTAAGCCTTAACAGGCTCTACCGCACCAAACTTTTTCGAGATCACGTACTGCTGCGCAATCGACAGCACGTTGTTCACTACCCAGTACAGCACCAGGCCGGACGGGAAGAAGAAGAACATCACCGAGAATGCCAGCGGCATGAACAGCATCATCTTCGCTTGCATCGGATCGGCCGGCGCCGGATTCAGCTTGGTGGTGATGTACATCGAAATCGCGTACAGCACCGGCAGGATCGCATACGGGTCATGCTGCGCCAGGTCGGTGATCCAGCCCATCCACGGCGCGCCGCGGATTTCCACCGCCGACTGCAGCACGTAGTACAGCGAGATAAACACCGGCATCTGCACCAGGATCGGCAGGCAGCCGCCCAGCGGGTTGATCTTCTCTTGCTTGTACAGTTCCATCGTGGCCTGGTTCATCTTGGCCGGATCGCCTTTGTAGCGCTCGCGGATGGCTTGCATCTTCGGCGTCACCAGCTTGACCTTGGCCATGCTGCGGTAGCCAGCAGCCGACAGCGGGAAGAACAGCAGCTTGATCAGGATGGTGAAGGCGATAATCGTCCAGCCCCAGTTGCCCAGCACGCCGTGGATGTGCTCGATCACCCAGAACATCGGCTTGGCGATCATGGCCAGCCAGCCGTAGTCGCGCACCAGCTCCAGGCCCGGCGACACTTTTTCCAGCAGCTGTGCTTCCTGCGGACCGGAGAACAGCTTGGCGTCGTTGGTCACGGTCGCGCCCGGCGCGATGGTGCCCAGCGGCTGCTTGACGCTGATGCCATAGACGTTGGTGTCGATCTTCTCGGTCACGATATCGTGCATCGACTTCGGCTGCGGAATGAAGGCCGAGACGAAGAAGTGCTGCGAAATCGCGATCCAGCCGTTGTCGGCCTTGGTGGCGTGGTCTTGCAGCATCGGCTTGCCGGTCTTGGCGGCTTCCTGCGCTTCTTTTTCCAGCGTTTCGAACTTCAGCTTCTCGTAGCGCTTTTCTTCGGTGTACAGGGTAGGACCGGTGTAGCTGCTGTTGAAGAACGAGTCGCCGGCCGGCTTGTTGCCGTCGTGCGCCAGTTGCAGGTACAGGGTCGGCGACACTGGCGCGGCGCCGGTGTTGGTGACGTCATGGCGCACGTCGACCACGTAGTCGCCGCGCTTGAAGGTGAAGGTCTTGGTCAGCTTGACGCCGCCCGCTTCCGATTCCAGCACCAGTTGCACCTGGTTGCCATCGTTCAGCATGCGCGGGCCAGGCTTGGCCACGAAACCGGTGGTGTGATTCGGCAGGCCAGGCGCGCCGATCAGACCGGTGCGGCCCAGATAGGTCTTGTTGGTGGCAGCATCAACGTCGAACAGCACGATGTTCTTGCTGTTGTCGCCCGGCTTGCACCAGTCGAACAGGCCGAAGCAGCCGCCGAACCAGCCTGGGTGGCTGTTTTCTTTGTACTTCAGCAGTTCCAGGCGGCGGATCACGCCGCCCTGGGTGTCGATGTCGGCGCGGATCACGTCGGTGGTGACGGTGATGCGCTCGGCCTTGAACGGCACGGCGTCGGCAGCGGCTGGGGTAGCAGCAGCGCCCGCTCCTGGCACGCCAGCAGCTGCGGCAGGCACGTCGGATTTCTTCGCCTCAGGCGCCTTGGCCGTCTGCGCCGGCGGCGGCGCAAACATCGATGGATGGCCGTTGGAGATCTGCCAGTTGTTCCACAGAACAAACAGCGACACCGCAAACACGATCCACAAGATGGTACGTTTATTGATATCCATTATTTCAATCAGGAGTGGTTGCAACCGCAAGCGGTTGTAGAGGAATTCGATTTGGCCGGCGGGACCGGATCATGGCCGCCCGCATTCCACGGGTGGCAGCGGCACACCCGCTTGGCGGCCAGCCAGCTGCCGCGCGCGGCCCCGTGCACCTGCAGCGCTTCCAGCGCATAGTTCGAGCAGCTCGGGTGAAAGCGGCAGCTCGGCGTCATCATCGGGCTGATGGCCAGTTGATAAAAGCGCAGCAGGAAGCGGAGCACGGTTTTCATGGCGACCTAGGTGGAGGCGGCGACGAAGGAGGCAAGGCCGGCTTGCCGGACAATTTGGCTTGCGCCGCGAACAGACGTGCCAATTCCACCCGCAAGGCCGCTTTCAGCTTTGCAGTGGTGGCAGGTCCATCCTTGCTGTTGACCGGCTTGGCCAGGCGCACCACGCAATCGATGGCGGGCAGGCCGGTGACGCGGAACAGCTCGCGGGTAACGCGCTTGATCGTGTTGCGGGTGACGGCACGCGGCGCAAAGCGCTTGGCCACCACGACGCCCAGCCGCGCATGCGGCAGTTGGTTCAGACGGGAGTACAGCACGAAGTGCGCGCTTTTTTGGCTGGGGCGCAAACGAAAAACGGATGAAAATTCATCCGTTTTAACGATACGCCGAGCGCGCGCGAAGTCGTGTGAACCTTCGCCTGTCGAGCCGCTGTTGATGCAGCTGTCCACGCGATCAGCTAACAAACGACTAGCTTATACAGCCAGACGCTTGCGGCCTTTGGCGCGGCGTGCGTTCAGCACTTGACGGCCACCACGGGTAGCCATACGTGCGCGGAAGCCGTGGGTACGCTTACGGCGTACAACGGAAGGTTGGTAAGTACGTTTCATGTTGGTCTCGCTTAAAGCAGAAAAAAATGCAAAATCGGGTCAGACGGCCCGTCAGTTTTTGGTGCCAATGACACTTCGCGCACCCATGCCAACGCTATCCGGCACAAGCTGGGTCCATCTCATCGCCCGCTAAATCCTCGCTACTCCATATTGATATCCATGTGAAGAAACAAGGAATACGGGCGGGGAACCCTGAATTATCAGCATTTCGGCCCCGCTTGTCAACAACTGGCTGGCCCGGATTGCCATGCCGGACATGCCCCCGGCACGAAAAAATCCTGTTTCGCCTGTGGATAACTGTAGCGAGCGAGAGTAGAATAGCGCGTTACGTGTGAAAAACTTCAAAGTTGCCCACACCCTTATACAAGCAAGAACAAGATAGCGATTCATGGAAAATTTTTGGCAGACCTGCTCCGCCCAGCTGGAGCTGGAGCTGACGCCGCAACAATTCAGCGCCTGGATTAAGCCGCTTATCCCCCTCGATTACGAGGCGGGCAAGCTGCGCGTGGCCGCACCCAACCGCTTCAAGCTGGATTGGGTCAAGACCCAGTTCGCCAGCCGGATCACGGCGCTGGCCTGCCAGTACTGGGAGCAGCCGACCGAGGTGCAGTTCGTGCTCGACCCGCGCCTGTCCGCTCCGAAAAAAGCCGCGACCACCGCGCCGGTGCCGGACCACAACGGCGGTGCACCGAGCAATAATGCGCGTATGGCCATGTCCGACCCGGTGCCGTCCGTGCCTGAATTGCCGGCCTCGGCCCCGCCGCGCCGCGAGCAAAGCCGCATCAACACCGACCTCACCTTCGACAGCTTCGTGACCGGTAAGGCCAACCAGCTGGCGCGCGCCGCCGCGATTCAAGTGGCGAACAATCCGGGCGTGTCGTACAACCCGCTGTTCTTCTACGGCGGCGTCGGCCTTGGTAAGACTCACTTGATCCACGCGATTGGCAACCAGGTGATGGCCGACCAGCCGGGCGCCCGTATCCGCTACATCCACGCCGAGCAGTACGTGCGCGACGTGGTGACCGCCTATCAGCGCAAGGGCTTCGACGACTTCAAGCATTACTACCACTCGCTGGACATGCTGCTGATCGACGATATTCAATTCTTCGGCGGGAAATCCCGCACGCAGGAAGAGTTCTTCTATGCGTTTGAAGCGCTGATCGCGGCCAAGAAGCAGATCATCATCACTTCGGATACCTATCCGAAGGAAATCACCGGCATGGATGACCGCCTGATCTCGCGCTTCGACTCCGGCCTGACGGTGGCGATCGAGCCGCCCGAGCTGGAAATGCGCGTGGCGATTCTGCTGAAGAAAGCCAAGCAGGAAGGCGTGACCTTCTCCGACGACGTCGCCTTCTTCGTGGCCAAGCACCTGCGCTCCAACGTGCGCGAGCTCGAAGGCGCGCTGCGCAAGATCCTGGCGTACTCGCGCTTCCACGGCAAGGACATCACGATCGATATCGTGAAGGAAGCGCTGAAGGATTTGCTGTCGGTGCAGAACCGCCAGATCAGTGTGGAAAACATCCAGAAAACCGTGGCCGACTTCTTCAACATCAAAGTCGCCGACATGTACTCGAAGCGCCGCCCGGCCAACATCGCCCGCCCGCGCCAGATCGCCATGTACCTGGCCAAGGAGCTGACGCAGAAATCGCTGCCGGAAATCGGCGAGCTGTTCGGCGGCCGCGACCACACCACGGTGCTGCACGCCGTGCGCAAGATTGCCCTGGACAGAACCAAAAATCCGGAATGCAACCACGAGCTGCACGTGCTGGAACAAACGCTCAAGGGCTAGTCGGGGGACAGGGTTTACCTTATGATTCAGGCAAACCTGTCCGGCTGCTCACAAGGCAAAAGTACTAAAAAAACATCTTTAAATTTTTACTGAGGATAATCTATGCAATTGGTCAAAACCACCCGAGATACGCTACTCCGGCCACTGCAGATCGTGAGCGGTATTGTCGAGCGTCGGCACACTATGCCGATTCTGGCCAATATCCTCATCCGCAAAGAGGGCGAGAGCGTATCCTTCCTGTCGACCGACACGGAAGTCCAGATCACCACCAACGCCGAGATTGGCTCTGGTCCGGAAGTGACCGGCACCACCGTCGCGGCCCGCAAGCTGCTGGACATTCTGCGCGCGCTGCCGGAATCGGGCGACGTCACCATCACGCTGCAAAACAAGCGTCTGGCGGTGCAATCGGGTAAATCGCGCTTCGCGCTGCAAACCCTGGCCGCCGAAGAGTTCCCGACCGTGCAGCAAGCCGACAGCTACAGCGCCTCGGTCACGCTGCCGCAGAAAACCCTGAAGCACCTGTTTAACATGGTGCACTTCTCGATGGCGCAGCAGGACATCCGCTACTACCTGAACGGCCTGCTGCTGGTCCTGGATGGCAACAACGTGATCGCCGTAGCCACCGACGGCCACCGTCTGGCCTTCTGCCAGGTCGAGACCGAGCAAACCTTCGCGCGCCAGGAAGTCATCATCCCGCGCAAGACCATCATCGAACTGCAGCGCCTGCTGGAAGAAAACGACGAGCCGGTGCAGCTGGATATCGCCGCCAACCAGGTCAAGCTGACCTTTGCCGATATCGAGCTGATCTCGAAACTGGTGGAAGGCAAGTTCCCGGATTACACCCGCGTGATCCCGAAGGGCTACAAAAACGAATTCACCATCGGCCGCGATGAACTGCTGCGTTCGCTGCAACGCGCGGCCATCATGACCAGCGATAAATTCAAGGGCGTGCGCTGCATCATCACCCCTGGCAGCATGAAGATCAGCTCCACCAATGCCGACCAGGAAGAGGCCGTGGAAGAACTGGAAATCGACTACGGCGGCGACAGCGTCGATATCGGCTTCAACGTCACCTACCTGCTGGACGTGCTGAACAACCTGAAATGCGACCAGGTCAACGTCGCGCTGGGCGATTCCAATTCGTCGGCGCTGATCTCGATCCCGGAAAATGCCGACTTCAAATACGTCGTCATGCCGATGCGCATTTAACCCCGTCGCCCCGGCGCAGGCCGGGGCCCAATAAAAAGCATGCCCCGCATGGATTGGATCCCGGCCTTCGCCGGGATGACGTCCCAGTAATACAAGTTATATTGATTGAGAAAGCAGCACATGTCCGAAGAGAATGCAGTCCCAGCGGTAAAAAACGAAGAATACGGCGCCTCCTCGATTCAAATCCTGGAAGGTCTGGAAGCAGTCCGCAAACGTCCCGGCATGTACATCGGCGACACCTCGGACGGCACCGGCCTGCACCACCTGGTGTTCGAAGTGCTGGACAACTCGATTGATGAATCGCTGGCCGGTCACTGCACCGAGATCCACGTCACCATCCACTCGGACAACTCGATCTCGATTACCGACAACGGCCGCGGCATCCCGGTCGGCCTGAAAATGGACGACAAGCACGAGCCGAAGCGCTCGGCGGCCGAGATCGTGCTGACCGAACTGCACGCCGGCGGCAAGTTCGACCAGAACTCGTACAAGGTATCGGGCGGCCTGCACGGCGTGGGCGTGTCCTGCGTGAACGCACTGTCCAAACTGCTGCGCGTGACCATCCGCCGCGATGGCAAAGTGCACCAGATGGAATTCGTGCGCGGCGTGGCACAGAACCGCGAAATCGAAATGCGCGACGGCGTGGCCGTCTCGCCGATCAAAGTCATCGGCGAAACCGAAAAGCGCGGCACCGACGTCCACTTCTGGGCCGACGAAGAAATCTTCACCCACGTCGAATTCCACTACGAGATCCTGGCCAAGCGTATCCGCGAACTGTCGTTCCTGAATAACGGCGTCAGCATCAAGCTGACCGACCAGCGCACCGGCAAGGAAGAACTGTTCGCGTTCGAGGGCGGCACCCGCGGCTTCGTTGAATACATCAACAAAGCCAAGACCGTGCTGCACCCGACCGTGTTCCAGGCCACCGGCGAGCGCCAGTCGGACCAGAACACCACCATCTCGGTGGACGTCTCCATGCAATGGAACGACGCCTACAACGAACAGGTGCTGTGCTTCACCAACAACATCCCGCAGCGCGACGGCGGCACCCACCTGACCGGCCTGCGCGCGGCGATGACCCGCGTCATCAACAAATACATCGACGAGAACGACTTCGCCAAAAAAGCCAAGGTCGAAGTCTCCGGCGACGACATGCGCGAAGGCCTGACCTGCGTGCTGTCGGTGAAAGTGCCTGAGCCGAAATTCTCGTCGCAGACCAAGGACAAGCTGGTGTCGTCCGAAGTGCGCGGCCCGGTCGAAGAGATCGTCGCCAAGACGCTGTCCGACTACCTGATGGAAAAGCCGAACGACGCCAAAATCATCTGCGGCAAAATCGTCGAAGCGGCGCGCGCGCGCGAAGCGGCCCGTAAAGCCCGCGACCTGACCCGCCGCAAAGGCGTGATGGACGGCCTGGGCCTGTCGTCGAAACTGGCCGACTGCCAGGAACGCGACCCGGCGCTGTGCGAACTGTACATCGTCGAGGGTGACTCCGCAGGCGGCTCGGCCAAGCAAGGCCGCGACCGTAAATTCCAGGCCATTTTGCCTCTCCGAGGCAAAGTCTTGAACGTGGAAAAAGCGCGCTTCGAAAAGATGCTGTCGTCGGAACAGATCACCACCCTGATCGCCACGCTGGGCACCTCGATCGGCCCGGACGAATTCAACGTCGAAAAACTGCGCTACCACCGCATCATCATCATGACCGACGCGGACGTCGACGGCGCCCACATCCGCACCCTGCTGCTGACCCTGTTCTATCGCCAGATGCCTGAGCTGGTGGAACGCGGCCACGTCTACATCGCCCAGCCACCGCTGTACAAAGTCAAGGCCGGCCGCGACGAGCGCTACCTGAAGGACGATGCGGAAGAAGCGACCTACATGATGAACGTGGCGCTGAACACCGCCGTGCTGACCCCGCGTGAAGGCGCCGAGCCGATCATGGGCGAAGCGCTGAGCGAGCTGGTGCGCCAGTTCAATCTGTCCAACGTCATCATGACGCGCCTGACCCGCGTGATCGACCGCGCCGCGCTGACCGCCATCATGACCGGCGTGAAGCTGGACATGAGCACGCAGGAGGCGGCGGAAGCCTCGGCTCGCGAGCTGGAACAGAACATCAACGACATCGCCGTCAAAATCACCGTGCGTTCGGACGAGCTCAACGAGAAGCACCAGCTGTGGATCGAGCGCATGCACCACGGTAACGTCAAAGTCAGCTCGATCGACGCCGACTTCGTGGAAAGCGCCGACTACCGCGTGCTGGCCGAAGCGGCCGCCACCTTCACCGGCCTGATCGGCCCAGGCGCCTACGTGCGCCGCGGCGAAGGCGAGCGCACCAAGGAATCGGCCGTGACCGACTTCCACCAGGCGATGCAGTGGCTGCGTGACGAATCGGAACGCGTGGTCTCGAAACAGCGCTACAAAGGTCTGGGCGAGATGAACCCGGAACAGCTGTGGGAAACCACCATGGACCCAACCGTCCGCCGCCTGCTGAAAGTGCAGATCGAAGACGCGATTGCCGCGGATCAGATCTTCACTACGCTGATGGGTGATGATGTGGAACCGCGCCGGGCGTTTATTGAGACCAATGCGCTGCGTGCGGGGAATATCGACGTTTAACTGTGGTGGGTCGTCTCAATTAAGAAAGCTGCGAATCGAAAGGTTCGCAGCTTTTTTTATTGCCCAAATATCACTCGGTTACAATAGCTGCAACAAAAACGCTAAATTTATCTATGACCGAGAGTAAGCGCGATGCCACCCCGCCGGTGTTGGGTCTTTATGACCGACTAGTCTCCGCTGAGGAATCACAACGGATCGATGCCTTAACCGACGCACGCATGGCCTTGACCAGTGCGCCGACACTGGCACAGCGCAGGGAGCATTTGCTGGACCAGCTAACGAAAAGGCTGCCAGAGATATTGGATGCGGTATCTAACCCTTACGACAGTAATGATGACAAGGCTCGCGCCGAGCTTAAATTAATCACCCATCTTCTGCGTGAAGCACGTCTCTCGGCAAAGCAAGAGGACACCCCGACCGATTTACCTGCAGAACCGTTGCGACTCTTACACGCGCTGCACGAACCTGATACGCCTCCTGTATTACCAGAGACGGGATTGCGCCGCCCTTGGATATTCACTTCGGCCCGCAGTGTAGTGGTTTAATGCACCCGGACACTGATTTAGGCGAGAATGCTCGCCATGGAGAGGTGTTTGATGAGCAAGCAAAGACGTACGTTTTCCCCTGAGTTCAAACAGCAGGCAGCATGCCTGGTGTTG